>Ga0160451_100500_pt1 | contig 21105 bp, 16 predicted proteins | sample HID1975M_E1MG_FD_108270 | JGI IMG/M metagenome (GOLD analysis project Ga0160451, IMG submission 108270) | Enriched soil microbial communities from UW Madison campus, WI, USA - HID1975M_E1 MG | ecosystem: Environmental > Terrestrial > Soil > Unclassified | place: USA: Madison, Wisconsin... | reverse complement strand
CCCGGCGGCGGCGTCGGCCACCATCATCTGGACGTCGGCAATTTCCAGATCTGGCGCAAGGGCCGCTGGATCACCCGCGAGACTACCGGCTATGACGTCCTCAAGGACGGCATCCGCAGCTGGAACAATGGCGCGGTGGTCGATCCCAAGGAAGCGGTCGCGCACAACGCGTTGCTGTTCGAAGGACGCGGCCAGGTAACCGGCCGGCGCGGCTGGTCCAAGGTGCAGCGGCTGCAGAGCGGCGACGGTTTCAGCTATGCGGCCGTGGACATGACCGACAGCTACCGCACGACCGCCAGCCAGCCATGGGAAGCGAAGTACGACTGGCCGTTCGCCGAATCGGCGGTGCGCGAATTCGTCTATTTGCGCGGGCTGGAGGCGTTGATCGTGCTTGATCGCGCCAAGTCCGGCAGCGCCTCGCTCAATGCGGTCTATTCCGATTACACCGGCCCGAAGCTGGCCGGCACGCAGGTCCGCAAGACCTTCGTGCTGCACGCCACCGGCACCGGCACCGGCGCGACCGGCAATCCGTTCGCGCTGGGCAGCGGCAAGGCCACCGCAACGGTCGGCACGCAGCGCCTGGATCTGCGCACGCTGCTGCCCGCCACGCCCAGCTACCGCGTCGTGCAGGAAGGCGGCGCGGTCGGCCAGTTCCGCCTCGAATACGACACCAGCGGTTCGGAACTGAGCTACCTGCTCAACGTGGTCAGCGCGCGCGACGGCACCGACTCGGAAGTGGTTTCGACGCTGACCGACACCGGCGGCGCCTGGCAACTCACCCTCACCCATCCCACCAAGGGATCGGCGACGGTGGTATTGCAGAAGGGCGAAACCTCCAGCGGCGGCAGCATCCGCATCAACAACGGCGCGCAGGTCGCGTTCACCACCAGCGTGCAGCCCATGCAGATCACCGACAACGGCCCGATCTGGCAAGGATCGACGCCGGTAGCCGGCGGACGCACGACCGGCGGCAACCTGCCGCCGCTGATCGCGGCGAGCGGTACGACCGCATCGGCCGCGGCGCTGCCGGCGACTGTCGCGTCGCCTGTCGCCTCGAGCCCCGCTGCGCCAGCGGCGACGCCGACGGTATCTTCGTGGCAGCGCGCAGTCTCGCAGCTGTGGCTGGTCCAGCGCTTGCGCTTCTGGTTCGGCTACGAGCCGCTCAAGTACCGCAAGTGGCGGACGCGCTAAGCCGCTCCCCTCGCCGCCGGTCCTGACGGCGCTCCACGGACTTCATCGCTGACCTGCCGGCGCGCTCCACGTGCGCAATGACGGCGAAGCGGCCGCCGAATGCTTGCGGTACTTGCGCACGGCCGTCCCGGTGGCGGCCGTCGCGGCCCCAGCTTCTCGGCCGGCGAAGGCGCCGATGGCCGGCTGTCCAATATCCTTGCGCGCCTGTTCCTGGCCCGGTTCGATCTTCTGCCGCGGCGGCGGTTCGAACTCGGGCAGGCGCAGCGGCACCGGATAGGGGAAAGCCGCCGGCGCGGCCGGCGCCGCCGTTCCGATCAGGCCGGCATCGGCCACCGGCCGCAGCTGCAACCGCGCGGCATCGGCGAACCCGGGCTGCTGGCCGCGCAGGGTATCGCGCCATTCGGCAGGCACATGGGCGCCAGCGACGATCCAGTTGTGGCTGCCGGCCACACGCCGCCCGTCGCTCCACGGTTCGCGTCCCTGCGGTCCGCAGGGTTCGGGCGTGTCGTCGACCACGTTCTCGCGCAACACCCGCAACTCGCCTCCCCCGATCTGGTGGATCAGGTTGTTGTGCATCTCCAGCGAACCGGCGCCCAGTTGCGCCATCACCACGTTGGCATCGCCGCGCCGCGGGAACACGATGGTATTGCCGACCAGCCGCACGCGGCCTTCGCTGCGGCCGTTCAGATCGCCGCCGATGCGGATCGCGTTGGGCCAGCGCCCGGCTTGGACGATGACGTTGCCGACCACGTCGGCATCCTCGCGCCTGAGGCCGGCGTCCCAGCCTTCCGACTGTTCCCAGCAGTCCGGCCCGATCAGTTCCAGCACCTGGTAGGTCGCCCCTTCCATCCAGTTGTAACGGATATCGCTGCGCTCGTGCCGGACCTTGACCAGGTTGCCGCCGCCCGGGCTGTGCAGGTAATTGAAGCGCATGCGGAACACCGACCCGGGGTATGCCATCTCGTCGGACTGCATGTAGATCGAATGCTGTCCCATGCCGTTGCCGGCGTTGCGGATCTCGCTGTATTCCAGCGTGAAGGATCCGGACAGCAGATCGGCGCCGAGGATGCCGTGCCCCGGGCAATCGCGCACGATTACGTCGCGCACGGTGACATCGTGCGCTTCGCTGAAGATGCAGCTGTTGGGACCTCCGGTGACCTCGAAACCTTCGAACACCACGTGGTTGGACTGCTGGAACTTGATGGTGTGGTATCGCCCGCCGAGCAATACCGGGCGCCTGGTGCCGCTGTCGCGACGCCAGCGGATGATCACCGGCGCCGATTCGCTGCCGCCGTCGTCGGCATCGACGACGATGCCGCCGGCATAGACGGCATCGCCATCGACCTCGACGACATCGCCCGGCGCCAGGCTGTTGCGTTCGAACACGTCGGCCAGCTGCGTGTACTGCCTGCCCTTGGGGCCGACCGTATAGGTCTTGGCCGACGCCTCGGCCGACACCGCAAGCGCACCGGCCATCAGCGCCCACAGCGCCATCGTCCTGTTCTTCATCGATGGACGACCTGCGCGGCAGTCATGGCGTATCCGGATTCGTAACCATATCGTCGTTCCGAACGCGCCAGGCCGGTGGGACCGGCCAGCCGATCCATGGCCGCTTTACCGGCGAATGGCGTTATAGCCATCAGAAACGGCAGAACACTGCCTGCACACCCTGCCGCCTTTTCGTCATCCGTCGCTGGCCAGCACTTGCCGGCGGGAGACGGGAACGCGCAGGAACCAGCCAAGGAAACGTGATGAACGGGGGGATGCCGGCGGCGGCCGCCAACGGGTCGAGGGACGCGGATGCATTGCACGTGGTCCACGGCGTGCTGTCGATGGATCTGGGCGGGCTGGAACGGCTGGTGTTGGCGCTGATCGACAGCGGCCGCCGCCGCGGCTACCGCAACAGCATCGTCTGCGTCGATCGTCCCGGGCAGCTGGCCGACGACGCGCGCGCGCTGGGCGCCGACGTGCATTGCCTGAACGCCGATGCCGACCGCGCGCTCGCGCTGCCGCGGGCGCGCGAACTGCTCGGCCTGCTGGACGCGGACGTGCTGCACACCCACCAGATCGGCGCGTTGTGGCACCTCGGCCGCGCGGCCGCCGAAGCCTCGCCGCGCACCACGCTCATCCATACCGAGCACAGCGATCACGCCACGCTGGCGCGCGGATTACCGCAGCAGATCAAGAGCCGGTTGTGGTGGCACCGCGCCGGCCGGCTGCCGCAGCGCTTCTGCTGCGTGTCCGAGGATATCGCCGCATCGGTGCGGCGCTGGCGCACGGTGCCCGCGCACAAGGTGACGGTCGTGCGCAATGGCATCGACGTGGACACGTTCGCCGATCGCGCGCCGCGCCGACAGGTCCGCCGCGAACTGGGCCTGCCGGACGATGCGTTCGTCATCGGCACCGTCGGCCGGCTCAACGAGGTCAAGCGCCAGGACCTGCTGCTGCGTGCGTTCTCCGCCATCGCCGCGCAGCATCCGCAGGCATGGCTGCTGATCGTCGGCGACGGGCCGGAACGTCCGGCGCTCGCCGCACTGGCTGGCGAGCTGGGCATCGGCGCGCGCACGGTGTTCGCCGGCTACCAGTCGCGGACCGAACGCTTCCTCGCCGCGATGGACGCGTTCGCGTTGACCAGCCGCCACGAAGGTTTGCCGCTGGCGCTGCTGGAGGCATGGGCCAGTGGATTGCCGGTGGTGTCTTCGGCCGTGGGCGGCATCGTCCGCGTGGTACGCGACGAGGCGAACGGCCTGCTGTTCGACAGCGGCGACATCGCCGGCCTCGCCCGCGCATTGTCACGCCTCATCGACGACAACGCGCTGCGCGACGCGCTGGCGCGACAGGGCCACGACGATGCGCGCGCGCACTACTCGCTCGATCGCATGGCCGACGACTACGACCGCCACTACCGCAACGCGATGACCCAGATCCGTTCCCGGCGCAGCGCATGAAAATCCTCGCGCTCACCAACCTTTATCCGAACCCGATCCAGCCGCACCGGGCCGCGTTCAACCGCCACCAGTTCCGCATGCTCGGCCAGCGCCACGCGCTTCGCGTGATCGCGCCGACGCTGTGGCTGGACGAATGGCAGCTGTGGCGACGGAAGGGACTGCGCATGCCGGCCGAGCGCCGGATCGTCAACGAAGGCATCGTCGTCGATCATCCGCGCTACTGGTACACGCCCAAGCTGATGCGCGGCCTGTACGGCCGCTTCTTCCTTGAGTCGGTGCGCGCCACCTTCGAGCGCGCGGTGGAGGAATTCTCGCCGGATATCGTGTTCGCCCCCTGGGCCTATCCCGATGGCTGGGCGGCGGTGCGGCTGGCGCACCGGCACGGCCTGCCGGCGGTCATCCAGGTGCACGGCAGCGACGTGCGGATGGTCGATCAGTTCGGTGCGCGGCTGGACGGCACCCGGGCCGCCATCCGCGAGGCCGACGGCGTCATCGCCGTGTCCGCCGAACTGGCGCAGCGCGTGGCCGCCTTCGGCGCAGCGCCGGAGAAGATCCGCGTCATCGTCGATGGCGTCGACCGGCAGGTGTTCCATCCCGGTCCGCGCGCCCAGGCCCGCGCGGAGCTCGGACTGTCGGCCGATACGCGGCATCTGCTGTTCATCGGCAACCTGCTGCCGGTCAAGGGCGTGGACGTGTTGCTGCAGGCCTGCGCGCTGCTGGATCGCCGGATGCCGGACTGGCAGTTGCACCTGATCGGCGAGGGCAGCCTGCGCCAAGCGCTGGAACGATCCGCGCAAACGCTCGGTATCGCCGCCAAGGTCCGCTTCCACGGCAGCATGCCGCAGCAGGCGTTGCCGACCTGGCTGCGCGCGGCGGATCTGTTCGTGCTGCCCAGCCGCTCGGAAGGCATCCCCAACGTGCTGCTGGAAGCCTCCGCCTGCGCCACTCCCTACGTGGCCAGCGCGGTGGGCGGCATCCCGGAAATCGCCCGGCTCGGCGCCAGCGTGCTGGTCCCGCCGGAGCAACCCGAGCCGCTGGCCGCGGCCATCGCCGACAGCCTGGCGTCGCCGCCGCGCCAGCCCGAAAACGGGCCGCGCGATCGCGAGGACGCGGTCGCCGACGTGTCCGCCTTCCTGTCGGCGACGCTGGCGCGCACGCGGGTCCGTCCGGGCTGTCCTTCAAATCCGTCGCTTGACGTTACTTCTTCTGTTAGCCCCACCGCGGACCGGCCATGACCTTTTCCAGCGACAAGAAACTCATCCTCGTCGAGATGAACGAAATCACCTGGCGACTGGTGGATCCGCTGCTGCGCCAGGGCGCGCTGCCGACCTTCGCCAAGCTCATCGCGCGCGGTACCCGCGCCACGCCGGTGGCCGAGGAACAGGGCGCCGATCTGGACCCGTGGGTGTCGTGGACCACCGTCTACACCGGCCGCAAGGCCGCCGAGCACGGCGTCAAGTTCCTCGAGCAGCCGCCGGAAACCGTGCAAGGTCCGCGTATCTGGGACATCGTTGCCGACGCCGGCAAGCCGGTCGGCATCTTCGGCTCGATCATGTCCTGGCCGCCGCGCAAGGACGTGGCCGGCTACTGGGTGCCGGGCACGTTCTCGCCGGGCTACGAAACCTTCCCGCCGCACCTGGAACCGATCCAGGAACTCAACCTCACCTACACGCGCGAGCACACGCCGGTGGCCGGCAACGTGCGCCGCCGGATGGGCAAGCTGGAGCTGGTGCTGCGCCTCAAGTCGCTCGGCCTGCGCGTGGCCACGCTGGCGCGCATCGCCGCCTTCTTCGCGCGCCGCGGACTGGGACTGGCGCAGGCGTGGGAAAAGGTCAGCATGCAGCCGCTGATCAACTTCGATTTCTTCGAGCGGTTGTGGAAGCGCCATCGCCCGGCCTTCGCCACCTTCCATACCAACCACGTCGCGCACTACCAGCACCGCTACTGGCGCGCGACCGATCCCGAGCCGTTCCTGGAAAAACCCGACGCCGAGGAAGTCCGCAAGTTCGGCGGCGCCATCCGCTTCGGCTACCAGGTCGCCGACCAGCTGCTGGCGCGCATCGTCGCCATGGCCGACAAGGACACCACCATCGTCATCGCCTCGGGCCTGGCGCAGCAGCCGTACGTGACCGAGGAATTCCGCGGCGGACGCAGCGTGATCCGGCTGCGCGACATCGGCAAAGTGATGGACCTGCTGGGCGTGTGCGGGCGCTGTACCCCGTATTCGGTGATGGCGCCGCAATGGAACCTCGACTTTGACGACGCGCAGGCGCGCGATCTCGCCGATCGCGCCCTGGCCGAAGCCTATGTCGGCCAGCCCGGCCAATCGGTGTTCGCGCACACGGTGGCCGGCAACACCATCTGCATCAATATCCGCCAGAAACTGCCGCGCCCGATCGACTGGGATGCCGAGTGCGTCTTCCCCACCACCGGCCAGCGCATCCGCATGGGCGATCTGTGCGCCGAAAAGGATCCCACGCCCAAGCAGGGACACCACGACCGCCACGGCCTGCTGATCATGGCCGGGCCGGACATCGCCGCCGGCGTGGACCTGGGCGAATGTTCGACGCTGGACCTGGCGCCGACGATGCTCAAGCTGATGGATCTGGACATCCCGGCGCACATGCACGGCCAAGTGCTGGTGCGCGCCTTCGTGCACCCGCCCGCCCTCGCCCCGGCCAAGGCCGATCGCAAGCCGGCCGCCGCGCAACCGCTGCACGAACCCGCCTGAGTCCGCAGACGCCAGACACCGATGAAGATTCTCTTCCTCCACAAGCAGATCCTGTTCCCGCGCGACACCGGCGGAAAAATCCGCGTGCTCAACCTGCTCAAGCACCTGGCGCGCTGGCACGAGGTCACCTACGTGTGCAACCTGCGCCCGGGCGAGGAACACCACCTGCCGGAAATGACCGCGCTCGGCCTCCAGGTCGAAGCGGTGCCGGGCGAGACCTCGCGCCGTGGCGGCGTGCGTTTCCTGGCCGAGGCGATGGTCAACCTGGCCTCGCCGCGTCCGTACGCGGTCGATCGCAACTTCGATCCGCGCGTGCGCGAGAAGGTGCGCCAGCTACTGGAACGCGAACGCTTCGATCTGGTCATCTGCGACACCGTGCAGATGGCCCGCCACACCATCGGCCTGCCGCTGCCGCCGACCATCCTGTTCCAGCACAACGTCGAGGCGCAGATCCTCGAGCGCCATGCGCAGGTCAGCGACGGGCTGGTGCGGCGGACCTACATGTTCGATCAGTACCGCAAGATGCGCTCGTTCGAGCGCGGCTGCGGCGAGCATTTCGACCACGTCATCGCGGTGAGCCAGCAGGACCGCGAGATCTTCCGGCAGCGCTACGGCTGGCGCAACGTCGATGCCATCGACACCGCCGTCGACACCGACTTCTTCCAGCCGCAGCCCGGGCTGGAGCAGCCCGGACGGGTGATGTTCCTCGGCTCGATGGACTGGCTGCCCAACCAGGACGGCGTGCGCTTCTTCGCCGACGAGGTCTGGCCGAAAGTGCTCGCCTCGCATCCGGACGCCGTGTTCCAGATCGTCGGCCGCAATCCGCCGCCCGCGATCCAGGCGCTTGGACAGCGCCAGGGCATCGAGGTGACCGGTTCGGTTCCGGACGTGCGTCCCTACCTCGCGCAGGCCTCGGTGGTCGTGGTGCCGTTGCTGGTCGGCGGCGGCACGCGCCTGAAGATCTATGAGGCCATGGCGATGGGCCGGGCCACGGTCAGCACTACGATCGGCGCCGAAGGCCTGCCGGTGCAGCCTGGCAGTCACTATCTGCAGGCCGACACCGCCGAGGATTTCGCCCGCGACATCGTGCGCCTGATGGACGACGGCGCACTGCGCCGCGACATCGGCCAGGCCGCCGATGGCTTCGTCCGCGAGCATTACGGCAGCGAAATCATCGCGCGCCAGTTCGAAGCCATCTGCCAGCAGGTCGTCGAGCGTCCGAATACCGCGCAGGCGGCCTGATCCATTCCGATTCCATAAGAAAAGAAGAGCATCCCGACATGAAGAAAGTTGCAGTCTTTGGCATGGGCTACGTGGGCTGCGTCACCGCCGCCTGCCTCAGCCAGGACGGCCACGCGGTCATCGGCGTCGATATCGACACCGACAAGGTCGCCGAGGTCAACGCCGGCAAGGCGCCCATCAGCGAGCGCGGCCTCGACGCGCTGCTGGCCAAGGAAGTCGCCAGCGGCCGCCTGCGCGCCACCAGCGATACGCGCGCGGCCGTGGCCGATTCGGACATCGCGATGATCGCCGTCGGCACGCCGTCGGCCGAGGACGGCAGCGTGACCGTGCACATCCTGGAGAAGGTGATCGCCGACATCGGCCTGGCGTTGCGCGACAACCCCAAGCCCTACCACGTCGTCGTGCGCTCCACGCTGCTGCCGGGCCTGCTGGAGACGCGCATGCGTCAGGTACTGGAAGACGCGCTCGGCCGTCCCCTCGGTCGCGATGTCGTGCTGTGCAACAACCCGGAGTTCCTGCGCGAAGGCTCGGCGCTGAACGACTATTACCATCCGCCCTACGTGCTGGTCGGCGCCGAGGACGATGCCGCCGCGCAGCCGGTGCTCGATCTCTACGATGCCGTCGACGCCAAGAAGTTCGTCAGCGACTCGCGCACGGCGGCGCTGGTCAAGTACGCCTGCAACGCCTTCCATGCGGTCAAGGTGACGTTCGCCAACGAGATCGGCAGCGTCGCCAAGGCGATGGGCGCCGACGGTCACGAAGTGATGCGGCTGGTCTGCGAGGACACCAAGCTCAACGTCTCGCCGGCCTACCTGCGCCCGGGCTTCGCCTTCGGCGGCTCCTGCCTGCCCAAGGACCTGCGCGCCATCAGCCGCTTCGCCGAACACGAGGCGCTGCGCCTGAACATGCTGTCGTCGGTCATGTCGTCCAACGAAAGCCATCTCAAGCGCGCCCTGAAGATGGTGCGCGACAGCGGCCACAAGAAAATCGGCCTGGTCGGCCTGAGCTTCAAGAACGGTACCGACGACCTGCGCGAAAGCCCGATGGTCGAGATGGTCGAGACGCTCACCGGCTGGGGCTACTCGGTCAAGATCTACGATCCCAACGTGATGCTGGGCCGCCTGCGCGGCCGCAACCTCGGCTACATCGACCGCCACCTGCCCCACCTGGCGCAGATGCTGGTCGAGCACACCAGCACGCTGCTCGATCATGCCGATGTCGTACTGCTGTGCACCGACGTGGCCAACGATTTCGACTGGCAGGGCAGCCATACCGGCGCGCTGCTGGATCTGCGCAAGGATTTGGCCCGGCCGGTGCCGGCCCACGCGGCGTCGGAGCCCCTGCCCGCCCGCGCATCGTTCGCCGAAGCCGCCATCGCGCTTTGATCGAGACGCGGCATCCGGCGCGGAGCCGTGCCTGATAGCCCAGGCAATCAAGACAACGTTCGACAGCAAAAGGCCGCCCGGTTTATCCGGGCGGCCTTTGCATTGATGCGCAAGACGGTCCGACTGCTGTCGTTATCTGCAGATCGACGCGTCGCCATCGACGCTGGTATCGCTGTCGCATAGCGACGTCTGCCCGGCGTTCCAGCGCACGTAACGCGGCGACAGCGACGCCCTGCGCTTGCGGTGCTTGTGCGCCGGCGACGACCGGGCGACGCCGTCCGCCTGCGCCGCGACGGTGGCCGATACTTCCACCGGTTGCGCCGGCACCGTCGAAGCGGTGGCCGTACCCAGGCTGGGAATGGCCACGCCTTGCGCGGCGGCAGGCGCCGATACCGCGGACGAAGTGCCGCTGCGCGGCGGCAGCATCGGCTGCGCGCCATTGACCAGGATCGGCTCGGAACTGCTGCTGCCCGTGCTCACTTCATAGGCACCGATGCTGATCCGGTTGTTGCTCAGCGTGCGGGCGCGCTGTGCGTTGATGTCCAGCTTGGCGCGCGCCGGCGGATCGAACAGCGGGATCGTCAGCGGCGACGGGAACGGGAAGGCCGAAGGCGTCGGCGGCGGATTGCCGCCGCGGCCGACCAGCACGCTGGTGGACAGCGGGCGCAGTTGCCACTGGGCGATGTTGGCCAGCGCGGGGTCGGCGCCGGTCACCGTGCCGCTCCATTCCGAGGGAACCACCGATCCGGTCTTGACCCAGTTGTTGCTGCCGGCCACCTTGCGGCCATCGCTCCACGGCGCCGTGTTCTGCGGCTCGCACGGTTCCGGCTTGTCGGCCGACGTGTTTTCCTTGATCACCGTCGGCGCGCCGCTGGTGGTCTGGTGCACGACGTTGTTGTGCATCTCCAGCGAGCCGGCGCCCAGCTGCACCATCACCGCGTTGGCGGCGCCGGTGCGGGTGAACAGGATGGTGTTGTTGACCAGGCGCACGCGACCCTGGCTGCGTCCGTTGAGATCGCCGCCGATGCGGATCGCGTTGGCCCAGCTGCCGGACTGGATGATGACGTTGCCGACCACATCGGCATCCTCGCGCCGCAACCCGGTGTTCCAGCCGGTCTGCTGCTCCCAGCAATCCGGACCGATCAGTTCCAGCGCTTGGTAGGCGGAACCTTCCAGCCAGTTGTAGTAGATCTCGCTGCGCTCGTGCCGGCTCTTGACCAAGTTGCCGCCATTGCCGTTGTGCAGGTAGTTGTAGCGCATCCGGAACACCGAACCCGGGAACGCCACTTCATCCGATTGCATGTAGATGGGATGGCGGCTGGTGCCGCTGCCGGTGTTGTAGATGCGGCTGTATTCCAGCGTGAACGACCCCGATAGCTGGTCCGCGGCGAGGATGCCGTGCGCGGGGCAATCGCGGATGACGACGTCGCGCACGGTGATGTTGTGCGCCTCGCTGAAGATGCAGGTGCTGGTGCCGCCGGTGACCTCGAAGCCCTCGAACACGACGTGGTTGGACTGCTGGAACTTGATCGTGTGGGCACCGCCCTGCAGCAACGGCCGGGTCGCGCCGGCCACGCGGCGCCAGCGGATGATGACTGGATTGGCGGTGCTGCCGCCATCGTCGGTATTGACCACAATGCCGCCGTTGTAGGTCGCGTTGCCGTCGACCTCGACGATATCGCCGGGTTCCAGGTTATTGGCGGTGAATACTTGGGAAAGCTGGGTGTACTGGCGGCCGGAAGGGCCGACGGTATAGGTCTTGCTCCACGCAAGGGCGGGAACCAGACCCAGCGCGAGCAGCGCGAGGGATTGCGGGATCAATCGCATGGCGGATATTCAGGACAGGACAGGGGGGTGGGCGGAATATATAGAGTTCCCGCCGCCCTATCCTGAAAATATCCGTGCCTTTTACCGATCGAAGCAGCGTGTCACACAAATAATCGGAACCGCACCCTGCTTAACAGTGACCGCTTATCGATTCCGCTTCGCGGCCATTATTTTCCCGCTTTCGAAGGCTTTCATCAGATCCGCATGCGAAATGACGATACGTTCGTCGCCGTCGAATCCGATGCCCGACAGATCGCCGGCGATATCCTGCAACGCCACCGCTGCCTCGTCCGATCCCGCATCCTCGGTCACCACGGTGGCGTACACCGCATCGGATTCCACGACCTTGAGCAGGCCATATATCTTCGGCTGATTCTCGAAATCGGCCTCGGAAAAATAAGTCAGCTCGGCCGCATATATATCGCCGACCTGCGGATCCGCGATAACGGCGCGTGTTTTCGCGTCGTCGTTTCCGTGCCGCGTGCAGCCGGCGGCGATAAACAGCATCGAAATAATGGCCAGCCATCGGAATATTGCCGCGAATCCCATCTTCATATTCCTGTTCTGCGTCCCGTTCCGATAATGCGCTTCTTTAACTCCGCATACCTGTCGGCATCGAAGGCCCTGGATATCCCATGCGATTCAATACGCTATCGCCGCTGCCATCCGGACAGGCCGCAAGCCGCCGATGCGGCGCGCGCCACCGAAGACCGAAGCGATGCCTGGCAAGAAGACGCTGGTCCATGTCCGCGCGTATCGGCCGGCGCAGAAAAGAAAAAAGCCGGCAAGGATGACCTGCCGGCTTTCTTCTCGATGATGGCGCGCCCGGAGAGATTCGAACTCCCGACCGCCTGGTTCGTAGCCAGGTACTCTATCCAGCTGAGCTACGGGCGCGTATGTAAGAAGCGGAATTTTGCCTGATGAATCGGGATCCAGTCAAGACATCTTCCCCGCGAACGATCGCCTTGCGATGACCTTTCGCGACGCGTCGCTTCCCTCGAAATCGCATGGGAGGAAACGCGCGGATGACACGATTGAAGCTTGGCGACAACTGGCGGAGTGAGAGGGATTCGAACCCTCGATAAGGCTTTTGACCCTATACTCCCTTAGCAGGGGAGCCCCTTCAGCCGCTCGGGCATCACTCCGGATTTGTCGCTGCCCGCTGCCCTGGAGCGGCGGCCGCCTAGGATAACGGCTCGCCGTAAAAGCGGCAAACAAAAAATCTCAGTCGGACGACGCGCTGTCGTTGCTGGCGGGAGCGCCCGGCTCTTCGCCGCGCTGGATGCGCTGGTAGATTTCTTCGCGATGGACGGCAACATCCTTGGGCGCGGTGATGCCGATGCGCACCTGGTTGCCTTTGACGCCGAGTACGGTCACCGTGACCGAGTCGCCGATCATCAGGGTCTCGCCGACACGGCGGGTCAGGATCAACATTTCAATTCTCCGTATACCGGTCCCGTGGGAAACCGGGGGAACACACGGAGACCGATAGCGCCTCCCTGCTTCCAGTTCATTCATCTATATAAAGACCATGGTAGCCGGGGGGCCCGGGAGCCGCAACCCACCATAGGTCATGGGTCCCGCCATCAGTTCAGGCGTTGCGAGACCCAGTCCTGGACGCCGGACAGCGCAGTCGCAAGGGCGGGCCCGTCCTCGCCACCACCCTGGGCGAGATCCGGACGGCCACCGCCCTTGCCGCCAATCTGACCGGCCACGTGGGACAGGAGTTCCCCGGCCCTGACCCTGCCGGCAGCCGCGCCATGGACGCCGGCCACCAGGGCGGCTTTGCCACCGGTAGTACCGGCCAGCAGGATGACCGCATCGCCGAGTTGCTGCTTGAGCCGGTCGATCGCTTCGCGCAGCGCCTTGGCGTCGAAACCTTCGAGCCTTGCGACCAGCACCTTGACCCCGCCTACGTCGATCGCCGAACCGGCCAGATCGGCGGTGGCGCCGGAGGCGGCCTTGGCCCGGGCCGCTTCCAGCTCGCGCTCCATTTTCTTCTGGCGTTCGGTCAGGGCGCGGATCTTGTCGACCACGTCAGTGGTGTTGCCGCCCAACAACGCGGCCGCCTCTTCCAGCCGGCGTTCCTCGGCGGCGACGAAATCCAGCGCGCCCTGCCCGGTCACCGCTTCGATGCGGCGCACGCCGGCCGACACGCCGCCCTCGGACGTGATCTTGAACAAGCCGATGTCGCCGGTGCGGCCGACATGGGTGCCGCCGCACAGTTCGGTCGAATATCCGCCCATGCGCAGCACGCGGACCTGTTCGCCATACTTTTCGCCGAACAGTGCCATCGCGCCGAAATCCAGCGCTTCCTGCATGCCCATGCTATGCACTTCGGCCTCGTGGTTGGCGCGGATCTCGGCATTGACGCGGCGCTCGACCTCGGCGATTTCGGCCGCGGTCATCGGCTGGAAATGCGAGAAATCGAAACGCAGCCGGTCCGGCGCCACCAGTGAGCCTTTCTGCTGCACGTGGGTGCCCAGCAGTTCGCGCAGCGCGGCATGCAGCAGGTGGGTGGCCGAGTGGTTGAGGATGGTCTGGCCGCGGCGCAGCGCGTCGACCGAGCCGGCCAGCCGCTGCCCGACAGTCAATTTGCCGCGCGCCAGCCTGCCGGCGTGGCCATGGAACTGGCCGGCGAACTTCAGCGTGTCGTCGACTTCGAATTCGATATCGAGCGCGGCCAGCACGCCGGTATCGCCGACCTGTCCACCGGATTCGGCATAGAACGGCGTGCGATCGAGGATGACGACCGCTTCCTGCCCCGGCTCCACCGCATCGACCGGACGGCCGTTGCTGAGCAGCGCCACGACCTGCAGATCGCCGGCATCGAGCGCCTGATAGCCGAGGAATTCGGTCGGCCTGAGCTGGGCGACCAGATCGGCGGGCAGGCCGGCGCTGGAAGCGAACTTGCCGGCCGCGCGCGCGGTCTCGCGCTGCTGCGCCATCGCCGCCTCGAAGCCGGCCATGTCCACCGACAGGCCGCGCTCGCGCGCGATGTCGGCGGTCAGATCCACCGGGAAGCCGTAGGTGTCGTAAAGGCGGAACGCGTCGATGCCGGCGATCGCGCCATCGGCGCGCGATGCGATCTCGTCGAAGATGCGCATGCCCGAATCCAGCGTCTCGGCGAAGCGCTCCTCCTCGGCCTTGAGCGCGCGCTCGACCAGATCCTGCGCCGCCGGCAGTTCCGGATAGGCGGCGCCCATCAGCTGCGTCAGCGTGGCGACCATTTTGTGGAAGAACGGCTGGCGCACGCCGAGCATCCAGCCATGGCGCAGCGCGCGCCGGATGATCCGGCGCAGCACGTAGCCGCGGCCCTCGTTGGACGGCAGCACGCCGTCGACGATCAGGAAGCTGCACGCGCGGATGTGATCGGCGATCACGCGCAACGACTTGTTCTCCAGATCGGCGGTGCCGGTCAGTTCGGCCGCCTTGGCGATCAGGGTATGGAACAGATCGATTTCGTAGTTGGTGTGGACGTGCTGGAGGATCGCCGCCAGCCGCTCAAGGCCCATGCCGGTGTCCACGCACGGCGCCGGCAGCGGCAGCAGCGTGCCGTCGGGCTGGCGATCGAACTGCATGAACACCAGGTTCCAGATCTCGATGAAGCGATCGCCGTCCTCGTCGGGCGAACCCGGCGGGCCGCCGGCGATATGCGCGCCGTGGTCGTAGAAAATCTCGGTGCACGGGCCGCACGGGCCGGTGTCGGCCATCTGCCAGAAATTGTCGGAGGCGAACGGCGCGCCCTTGTTGTCGCCGATGCGCACGATGCGCTCGGCCGGGATGCCGATCATGTCGTGCCAGAGATCGTACGCCTCGTCGTCGGTGTGATAGACGGTGACCAGCAGGCGCTCTTTCGGCAGTTTCCAGACTTCGGTCAGCAGTTCCCACGCCCAGGCGATGGCGTCCTTCTTGAAGTAGTCGCCGAAGGACCAGTTGCCGAGCATCTCGAAGAAAGTGTGGTGGCGCGCGGTATAGCCGACCGAATCGAGATCGTTGTGCTTGCCGCCTGCGCGCAGGCAGCGCTGGACGTCGGCCGCGCGCACGTAGCTGCGCTTTTCCGCGCCGAGGAACACGTCCTTGAACTGCACCATACCCGAGTTGGTGAACAGCAGGGTCGGATCGTTGCCGGGGACCAGCGAGGCCGACGGCACGATGGTATGGCCCTTGCCACGGAAGAATTCGAGGAAGTCGCTGCGAAGCTGCTCGGTGCTGAGTTTGGCGGGGCTGGTCATCGGTCTGGCATAGGCTGGAGGGGCGCGCGCCGGCGCCCATTCCCAGCAGGTGCGGGCACGGAACCGGTCAGACAACCCAAGAAGCCTAAGATTAACAGGCGCGCCGGCCGCAGTCCCGCCGGCATGGACGCCGTCCGTTCAGTCGATGTCGCAATCCGACAGCACCGCGCGCAAGCCGTCGCCGTCGAAACCGCGCCTGGCCAGCAGGTCGGCGGCCTTGCGCCGCCAGGACAGTTCCTGCGTTCCCTCCGTGCCCAGTCGGCGACGGACGAGATCGCGGGCAAGTTGGCGCCAGTCGCCGTCGAAGGTCGACATCGCCGCCTCGATGGCGTCGCGACCCAGGCCATGGGTACCCAGCTCGGCGCGGATGTGCAGCGGGCCGTAGCCGCCGGCGGCACGGTTGCGGACCAGCGACTCGGCGAAACGGGTGTCGTCCTGCCAGCCTTCGTCGGCCAGCCGCGTTACTGCTGCCTGCGCCTGTTCGGCCTCGATGCCGCGCGCCAGCAGCTTGCGGGTCAGTTCCCGCCGTGAGTGTTCCCGGCGCACCAGCAGTCCCAGCGCACGCTGTACCGGCGTCTGCTCGGGCCGTTTGCGGCGTTTACCGGTCGAGGATGAATCCGCGTCGTCGATCATGGTGGATTCCAGAATGCGCCTTCCCTGGCGCCGATCCTCCTGGACGGAATGAGGCTGCCGGGGAGGCGGTCGTCACTGACCCCGCTCGCCTCCCCGGCAACGACTCAATCTTCGCTGGCCTCGGCCTCATCGCGCGAGACCTCGGTCGGCTGGAACTTCTCGCGCAACTCGCCTTCCAGCTTGGCGGCGATGGCCGGGTTCTCGCGCAGGAAGGTGCGAGAGTTGTCCTTGCCCTGCCCGATGCGCTCGCTGCCGTAGCTGTACCAGGCGCCGGCCTTCTCGACGAGCTTGGCTTCCACGCCCATGTCGATCAGCTCGCCTTCGCGACTGATGCCTTCGCCGTACAGGATCTCGGTGACGACCTGCTTGAACGGGGGCGCCAGCTTGTTCTTGACCACCTTGATCTTGGTCTGGTTGCCGATGATCTCGTCGCCCTTCTTGATCGCGCCGATGCGGCGGATGTCCAGGCGCACCGAAGCGTAGAACTTCAGCGCGTTGCCGCCGGTCGTCACTTCCGGGCTCTGGCCCGGCATCATCACGCCGATCTTCATGCGCAACTGGTTGATGAAGACGACCAGCGTGTTGGAGCGCTTGATGTTGCCGGTCAGCTTGCGCAGCGCCTGGCTCATCAGGCGGGCCTGCAGGCCGGGCAGCTGATCGCCCATCTCGCCTTCGATTTCGGCCTTGGGCGTCAGCGCGGCGACCGAGTCGATGACGACGATGTCCACCGAACCCGAGCGCACCAGCATGTCGGCGATTTCCAGCGCCTGCTCGCCGGTGTCCGGCTGCGACAGCAGCAGATCGTCGACGTTGACGCCGAGCTTGGCGGCGTAGATCGGATCCAGCGCGTGCTCGGCGTCGATGAAGGCCGCGGTGCCGCCCTTCTTCTGGCATTGCGCGATGGCCTGCAGCGTCAGCGTGGTCTTGCCCGACGATTCCGGTCCGTAGACTTCGACCACGCGGCCCTTGGGCAGGCCGCCGATGCCCAGCGCGATATCCAGCATCAGCGAACCGGTCGGGATGACCTCGACCGCCTCGATGACGCGATCGCCCATGCGCATGACCGAGCCCTTGCCGAACTGGCGCTCGATCTGGGTCAGGGCGGCGGCCAGGGCGCGCTTCTTGTTCTCGTCCATCGTGTGTTTCCTCGGGGTCAGTGTGGGAATGGGGTCAGCCTAGCGGGCGTCCATCGCAGGAGTTGCGACAGCCGGAAGGCGATGTCGATTGTTGTGTGCGGGATGCGGGAAAACCGCCGGCGCATGGCGCATGGCCGCGTAGGAAAGCGCCGTGTGGGAGCATCGGAACCCGGCACCGCGCCTCACCGGTTGGGCCTTACCAGGCCGCAGTACAGGCCTTCGATGGCGAAGTCCTGGTCCGGCAGCACCTCGATGGGCTGGTAGTCCGGATTGCGCGGCAGCAGGCGGATGCGGTCCTTGCCGATCTTCAGCAGCTTGACGGTGATTTCTTCGTCGATGCGGGCCACGACGATCTGGCCGGAGCGCGCATCGCGGGTGCGGTGCACGCCGATCAGATCGCCGTCGAAGATGCCTTCGTCGCGCATCGAATCGCCCTTGACCCGCAGCAGGTAATCCGGCGCAGGCGCGAAGAAGGCGCGATCCAGCATCACGTAATCGTGGTGGCCGGCATCGGCGCCGATCGGCGCGCCGGCGGCCACCTGCCCCAGCACCGGCACGCGCAACGCGGTGTCTTCGGCATCGGCCAGGGCCAGCGCGCCCTGCGGCGACACCGGCGGCCTGAGCACGCGGATGCTGCGCGCCTGGCCGGGAACCCGCCGGATCGCGCCGGCCTGCTCCAGCGCTTCCAGGTGGTACTGCGCGGCGCGTACGCCCTTGAAGCCGAAGGCTCTAGCGATTTCGGTCTGCGACGGCGGCACGCCATCGTTCTCGATGCGCTCGGCGATCAGGGCGAGGATGGCTTGCTGGGTATCGGTCAGGTCCATGGTTAGCAGTAATACTACTAACCAGCCGGTCCGTCAACGCTTCCGGCCGCTGCGCCAGATCGACAGCACGATCCAGATGCCGGTCAGCGTGGCGCCGATGAAGCCGAGCACGCCCATCGCCATCAGCCAGCGGTTGGACGCCCCGCCGCCGACGCTGTTCATCACGATCGACGAGCCGATGATGAGGGCGGCGGTGACCACGCCCATGGTCAGGCGGTTGGCGGCGCTGTTGACTTGGTCGCCGAACGCCTTGAGCGAGGTGATGTCGAGTTGCCCGCGCAGGCGGCCGCGCCGGGCGGCCTGCATGAGCCGGCGCAGATCGCGCGGCAGGTCGCCGACCAGATCCAGCGCGCCGGACACGGTGCGGCGGCCGCGCCGTGCCAGCGCGCGCGGCGAATAGCGCTCCAGCATGGCGCGCTCCAGATACGGGCGCGCCTCGCTGGCCATGTCGAAATCGGGATCGAGTTGCCGGCCCAGTCCTTCCAGCGTCAGGAACGCCTTGATCATCAGCGCCAGATCCGGCGGCAGGGTCAGCCCATGGCGGCGCAGCAATGCGGCGACATCGACCAGCATCGAGCCCATGCGCAGTTCCTTCAGCGGCACGCCGCGATAGCGATCGGTGAACACGCCGACATCGGACTGCAGACGGCCCTCGTCCACGTCGGCGTCGCCTTCGGTCCAGTCCAGCAGGATGTCGGTGACCGATTCGGCGTCCTGCCCGACCAGTCCGTGCAGCAGCTGCGCGACCGGGAAGCGGCGCTGCTCGGAGATACGCCCGATCATGCCGAAGTCGATCACCCCGATGCGCCCGTCCGGCAAGTAGAAGATGTTGCCCGGGTGCGGATCGGCATGGAACACGCCGTCCTCCAGCACCATCTTCAGCACGATGCCGGCGCCGGCGCGCGCCAGTTGATGCCGGTCCAGCCCGGCCGCATCGACCGCGGCCAGATCGCGTCCGGGGATGCCGTCGACCCGCGCCTGCACGTTGAGGCGCTCGCTGGTCCATTGCCAGTAGATGCGCGGAATGAAAATGTCCGGATGGCCGTCGAAATGGGCAGCGATGCGTTCGGCATTGCGGCCTTCGACGGCGAAATCCAGTTCGGCGCGCAGCGAGGCGGAGAACTGCTGGACGATGCCGACCGGGTGGTAGCGGCGCAGATCCGGCATCTGCGTCTCGACGATTTCGGCCAGCCGCGCGAGCAGGCGCAGATCGGCCTCGATCACTTCGCGGATGCCGGGGCGGCGCACCTTCAGCACCACGGCGGTGCCGTCGGCCAGTTCGGCGCGATAGGCCTGGGCCAGCGAGGCGGCGGCCAGCGGCGTGGTGTCGAGATTGAGGAAGAGGGTTTCCGGATCGCCGCCGAGATCCTCGGCCAGCTGCGGGCGGATCTGCTCGAACGGCAGCGCGGGCACCGCGTTCTGCAGTTCGCCCAGTTCGTCGATCCAGTCCGGCGGCAGCAGATCGATGCGCGTGGCCAGCACCTGGCCGAGCTTGACGAAGGTCGGGCCCAGTTCCTCCATCGCATGGCGCAGGCGCTGCGCCGGCGCCATGCGCAGCATCTCCTCGGCGTGCTGCCAGTGCAGCAGGCGGCCGGCGCGTTCCAGTGCGCCGGCCAGGCCGATGCGCTGGACCACATCGCCGAAGCCGTAGCGGATCAGCACCGAGGCGATTTCCTGCAGCCGCCCCAGATCGCGCACGGTGCCCAGCGTTTCCCACATCAACGCGTTCCTCCGCTGCGTGGATCCGCGCTCACAGCGATTCCAGCCCGGTCAGCGCTGCGCCGACGGTCTGCCGGCGCACCGCGTCGCGATCGCCATCGAAGTGGAACACCTCGGCGCGCGCGTAGCCGCCGCGGCGCTTCCACGCGATCCACACCGTGCCGACCGGCTTGTCCGCGCTGCCGCCGCCGGGACCGGCGATGCCGGTGACGGCGACGGCGACGCTGGCGCCGGAATTGACCAGCGCGCCGGACACCATCTCGATGGCGGTTTCGCGGCTGACCGCCCCATGCACTTCCAGCGTCTGCGGGCGCACGCCCAGCAGCGCCTGCTTGGCCTCGTAGCTGTAGGCGGCCATGCCGCAGTCGAACCAGTCCGACGATCCGGCGATGTCGGTCACCGCCTTGGCGATCCAGCCGCCGGTGCAACTCTCGGCGGTGACCAGGCGATCGCGCGCATCGCGCAGGCGCTGGCCGAGGGAGTGCGCCTGCTCGCGCAACTGGCTGTCGGTAGGCTGAGACATCGCAATCACCATCGTGGGGAAACGCCGTTTTATCCCATCCCCGCCACCCTGTCGAAACCGGCGGCCAAAAACGAACGGCCCGCCTTTGCGGGCGGGCCGTCGATCCTGCGAACCGCGCAGGGACTCAGTAGCGGACGCGCAGCGTCATGCCGTACATGCGCGGGGCACCGAGGAAGGCGTTGTAGGTATTCATCGGATCGCCCGGACGCGACGAGCCGACCGCCTGCAGCGGACCATCGAAACCGACCTGCACGTATTCGGTGTCGGTGATGTTCTGCCCCCAGAACTCCAGCATCCAGCGCTGGTCCTGCGCACCGATGCCGAAGCGTGCGTTGACCACGGTGTAGGAGCCCTGCAGCTTCTCCGCGTCCAGATCCGAGCCGGTGTTGTACTCGGACATGTACTTGGCGCCGAGGTTGAAACGGCCCATCAGGCTGCTGCCGAAATCCCACTCGTAGGTGGCCGACGCCGAGCCCGACCACTTGGGCGCGAAGCTCATCTGGGCGCCCGGCAGCTTGTACAGCTGGCCCGGGGCGGCCGGCGGCGTGGCGTCCTGGAAATCCGCGCCGGGGATGTTGTCGCCGTACTTGGTGTCGGCATACATCAGGCCGGCCTGCAGCATCAGCCCGGTCACGCCGCGCGGCTGCCACAGCAGTTCGGCATCCAGGCCCCGCGATACCACTTCCGGAATCGAGCGCACAACGAAGCTGG
>Ga0160451_100496_pt1 | contig 21182 bp, 16 predicted proteins | sample HID1975M_E1MG_FD_108270 | JGI IMG/M metagenome (GOLD analysis project Ga0160451, IMG submission 108270) | Enriched soil microbial communities from UW Madison campus, WI, USA - HID1975M_E1 MG | ecosystem: Environmental > Terrestrial > Soil > Unclassified | place: USA: Madison, Wisconsin... | reverse complement strand
TTCCTGTACGCCACCGCCGGCGTGCATCCGCACCACGCGGTCGAATACACCGACGAATGCGATGCCGAGATGCGCGCGCTGCACGCGCAGCCGGAAGTGGTTGCGGTCGGCGAATGCGGGCTGGATTATTTCCGCGACTTCTCGCCGCGCCCGGCGCAGCGCAAGGCGTTCGAGCGCCAACTGCAGATCGCGGCCGAGAACGGCAAGCCATTGTTCCTGCACCAGCGCGATGCGCACGACGACTTCGTCGCGATGATGAGGAACTTCGACGACCGGCTGGGCCCGGCGGTCGTGCACTGCTTCACCGGCACGCGCGCGGAGATGTTCGCCTATCTGGATCGCGACTGGCATATCGGCATCACCGGCTGGCTGTGCGACGAGCGCCGCGGCCAGCACCTGCGCGAACTGGTCCCGCACATCCCCGCCCATCGCCTGATGGTCGAGACCGATGCCCCCTACCTGCTGCCGCGCACGCTCACGCCGATGCCCAAGGATCGCCGCAACGAGCCGGCGTTCCTGCCGCATATCGTCGCCGAGCTGGCGCGCGATCGCGGCGAGGACGTGGCCGTCACCGCCGCGGCGACTACCGCGGCGGCGCGCGCGTTCTTCCGACTGCCCTAGCGCGGGTTCGTTTCATCGCATCCGTCATCCTGCGGCTTCCAACAGACGGGTGTCTGGTCAGACGGAAACCCGGTGACTTTGCTCTTGCTTCTAATGCCTAAAGTCGCTGGATGACCGGCCATTCGGTCGTTACGAAGCACTTCCTGTCTGACGACATCCGTCTGTTGAAAACCGCGGGAACGACGGGAGAATAAATATCCGAAAAGAGAATGCCCTAGCCGCGCCTGACCAGTTCCACGCGCCGGTTCTTCGCCCGCCCCTGCTCGCTGGCGTTGTCGGCCACCGGGCGATCCGGCCCGAAGCCGGCCGACGCCAGCCGCGATGCGGCGACGCCCCTGGCGGCCAACGCCGCGACCACCGCCTGCGCGCGTGCCTCCGACAACTTGCGGTTGTGCGCGGCCGCGCCGGTGTCGTCGGTATGGCCCTCGATCGACAGATCCAGCGCCGGATCCTGCTGTAGCAGCGCCAGCACCTGATCCAGCTGCGGCTGCGATTCCGGCAGGATGTCGGCCTTGTCTACCGCGAAGTTGACCTGGATGGCCACGCGCCCATCGGCGTCGAGCCGCTGCTTGAGCGCCTGCGCCGGCAACAGTGCGGCGGTCTGCAAGAAACCCTCGCGCTCGGCCACCACCCAGCCGGCGCTCAGGTAGTCCAGCCGCGCGTACACCCAGACCTGCTTTCCATTGGGCAGATCGACGCGGTACACCTCGCTGTCGTATTCGTCCCAGCTGAAAGTGGCGGCATGGCTGTAGGCGCTCTTCACCTCGCGCGCGACACTGTCGGACTGCTCCCTCGGGATGCGGCCGGCGAACAGCTTGCGGCCGCCGGCCTCGGCCATCATCGCTTCCAGATTGCGGCGCACCTCGTGCAGCGAATAGCGCTTCTCGTCCTTGCCGAAGTCCAGCGCGTAGGTACGCCCCTCGACCATCTCGAACGCCTGCCCGGTCCAGAACGGGAATGCATCGAAATCGCGCTTGCTGGGATGATTGCGCTGCGCATAGTCCTTGGGCATGGCCAGGTACGGGAATTCTCCCGTCCAGCGCGCGCTGGCCTGGAACGGCCGCTCCTCGACCACCACCAGGCCGGCATCGTAGGGACCGTACGACACCTGCACCCAGACATTGCGGTCGGCCTGGCGGATCACGAATACCTGCGTCGGCCTCTTGTCATCGAGGTTCACCGCATCGATGAAGCCGCCGCCGATCTCGGACTGCAGTTCCCCGTAATAGAAGTCGCGCCGCAACGGACCTTCGTACACCCTCTTGGCGCCGGCCTGGCCGAGCACCGCCTCCAGATTGCGCTGCAGTTCCAGCGTCGAATATTCCTTGTCGCGTGCACCGCTGCTGTCGACGCCGATCCGCGCCGACCAGGTGGATCCCTCTACCCAGTGCAGGCCGTCGCCGAGGTGGAACGGGAAGCGCGCGTAGGCGCGCTGCATGGGGCGGTTGGCCGGAGCGTAGCCGGACGGCAGCGAGAAGAACGGCAGCGAACCCAGCGCCTGCGCGCTGACCGGCACGCTGTCGATGTCGAACGGCAGCAACGCGATCGGGTTGCCCGCCTTGTCCAGCAATCCGCTGCCGACCGCGGCAGCTGCGCCGTTGGCGGCGGTAATGTCACTGGCGACCGCGTCGGTGTGCTGCGCGTCCTGCGTCGTCGCGGCTTGGTCTGCCGTCTCCGTCGTGTCCGGTGCCGGTGCCTTGCCGCAAGCCGTCAGTGCCAGTGCCAGCACGCAGGCGGTGAACCGCTTCCCTTTCCGCATTCCTCTCGCTCCGTTCGGATGGAGCGGCGAGGTTAACCGATTGCGGTTTCGATCCGCGCCGGCCGCGGGAGCGTCAGTGATCGGCTCGGGCCATGCGCGATTGCGCATAGCACTGCAGATGCACCCACCCCGCACGCAGCAATGGATGGGCGATGCCGTGCGCGGCGGCGCGATGGACCATGTCGCCGACGATATGCGCCGCTTCCACGCGTGCGCCGGCTTCCAGATCGCGCAGCATCGAGGCCTTCACGTCGGAGCCGGCCTGGGTCAGGCCGGCACGCGCCTTGATCCGCGCGGCTTCGGGCACCGGTTGACCCGCCGCCGCGGCGACGGCCAGGCATTCGTCGTGCAGCGCCGCCATGAACGCCGCGCCGCCGTCGGCCGCGGCGATGTCGCCGATGCTCGCGCGCATCAGGCAGGTGCCGGCGGCCAGCGCGGCGAGGAAGCTGTACTTGCTCCACTGCGCCTGCGCGATATCGGCGGTGTAGTCGTGCTCGATGCCGGCCGCCGCGCACCGCCGCGCCAGTTCGCGCAGGCGGTGGCCGCGATGCTGGCCTTCGCGCTCGCCGAAGGTGATCGACGCCGGCCGGCCGAGGTGCAGGATCTCGCCGTGCGGACCCAGCGCGGCGCTGATGAAGCACAGCCCGCCCAGCACCCGCGCGTGGCCGAAGCGCGCATCCAGCGCCTTGTAGTGGCGCAGGCCGTTGAGGAGGGGCAGCACGTCGGCGCCCGCCTGCGCGGCCGGCGCGATCGCCTCCATCGCGCTGTCCAGATCGTAGGCCTTGCAGCCGAGCAGCACCAGATCGAACGGCGTCTCGCCCAGCGTGTCGGCCAGTTCGGCGGTGGTCAGCACCGGTACGCGCAGATGCGCATCGCCGAGCGGACTGATCAGCTGCAGGCCGTGCTCGCGCAGCCGCGCGGCGCGCGCCGGCCGCGCCAGGAAGGTGACGTCCGCGCCCGACTGCGCCAGCCGCCCGCCGAAGTAACCGCCGGTGCCGCCGGCGCCGAGAATCAGGATGCGCATGCGTGTATTCCTCGCGGTTCGATCCGGCGGCGATGTCGTCGGGCGTGGCTCAGCTGCGCAAGCCGACGCCGCGCCGCAGCAGCGCCAGCGCCACCGCCGACAGCGCGGCGACGAAGCCGAGCATCAGCGCATAGGCCACCCACAGCGGTACGTCGCTGACGCCGAGCAGGCCGTAGCGGAACGCGTTGACCATGTAGAAGATCGGATTGGCGTGCGTGGCCGCTTCGGCCCATGGCGGCAGCAGCTTGACCGAATAGAACACGCCGCCCAGGTAGGTCAGCGGGGTCAGGATGAAGGTCGGCACGATCGCCACGTCGTCGAACTTCTTGGCGTAGACCGCGTTGACGAAGCCGGCCAGCGAGAAGATCGTCGCGCCCAGCAGCACCGTCGTCAGCGTGACCAGCGGATGAGGAATGCGCACGTGGGTAAAGCACATCGCGATCGCCAGCACGATGGCGCCGACCAGCAGCCCGCGCAGCACCGCGCCGGCGACGTAGCCCCACAGGATCACCCAGTTGGGCATCGGGCTGACCAGCAGCTCCTCGACATGGCGGCCGAACTTGGCGCCGAAGAAGCTCGAGCTGATGTTGCCGTAGCTGTTCTGGATGATGCTCATCATCACCAGGCCCGGCACGATGAAGTCCATGTAGCTGAAGCCGCCCATGTCGCCGATGCGCGATCCGATCAGCCCGCCGAAGATCAGGAAGTACAGCGTCATCGTGATCGCCGGCGGCACCAGCGTCTGCCCCCAGATGCGCAGGATGCGCGAGACCTCGCGGCGGACGATGGTGCCCAGCGCCACCAGGTTGCGGCGCGGGACGCTGGCTGGCTGGATATCGCTCATGCCGCCTGCTCCCGGGCGCTGCCGTCGCCGTTGCCGGTCAGGCGCACGAACAGCTCCTCCAGCCGGTTGCTCTTGGTGCGCATCGAGCGCACGCGGATGCCGGCATCGCCCAGCGCGGCGAACACGCGGTTGAGATCCATCGCGCGCGGCATGTCCAGATCCAGCGTGTGATCGTCCAGCGCGAGCAGCGTGGTGCCTTCGATCGCGGGCAACTGCGCCGGCAGGTCGCCGTCGATGTCGAACAGGAAGCCTTCCACGTCCAGCTTGGCCAGCAGCGCGCGCATCGGTCCCTGCTCGACGATGTGGCCGTGGTCGATGATCGCCAGGTTGCGGCACAGGCTCTCGGCTTCCTCCAGGTAGTGCGTGGTGAGGATGATCGTCGTGCCGGCGGCGTTGATGTCCTTGAGCGTCTTCCACATGCCGCGGCGGATCTCGATGTCCACGCCGGCGGTCGGCTCGTCGAGGATCAGCAGGCGCGGCCGCGTCATCATCGCCCGCGCGATCATCAGCCGCCGCTTCATGCCGCCGGACAGCGTGCGCGACATCTGCTCGGCCTTGTCCCACAGCTGCGCGCGGCGCAATTCCTGCTCGGCGCGCACCAGCGCCTCGGCGCGCGGCACGCCGTAGAAGCCGGCATAGTTGACCAGGATGTCGAGCGGTTTCTCGAACATGTTGAAGTTCAGTTCCTGCGGCACCAGGCCAATCAGGCGCATAGCCGCGCTGCGATCGCGGCCGATGCTGGTGCCGAACACCTCCACCTCGCCGGAGGTCTTGTTGACCAGCGAGCTGACGATGCCGATCAGCGTCGACTTGCCGGCGCCGTTGGGACCGAGCAGGGCGAAGAAATCGCCGGGCGCGACCTGCAGCGATACGCCGCGCAGCGCCTGCACGCCGTTGTCGTAGACCTTGCGCAGGTCGGCCACCGACAGCGCCGGGACGACGGGAGAGGGGGAAACATGCGGATCCATGGTGACCTTTGCCACGCCGGCGGCGTGCGGGGGGACGCGAGCGCTTATTATAGGCGGCCCGCCGGAACGCCCCCGGCACCACACCGTTCCATCGCACCATATTGGCCACCCTGCCCGCTTCCCGACAATTCCCGCTCCGGCTCGTCGACCGCCGTCAACTGGCGCCGGCCATGTGGCATTTCGCTTTCGCCCGCGACGACGGCCTGCCGCTGGACTTCATCCCCGGCCAGTTCATCCAGATCCATTTCGAACTCGCCGACGGCGCGCAGGCCAAGCGCAGCTATTCGCTGGCGACCATCCACGATCACGCGCTGGGCCCCGGCGAGGCGGTCGAGATCGCGGTCAGCTTCGTGCCCGGCGGCGCGGCCACGTCGCTGTTCGAGTCGCTGCCGGCCGGCGGACAGGTGCAGGCCAGCGGCCCGTACGGGCGCTTCTGCCTGATGCCCGCCGATCGCAACCGCCGCTACCTGCTGATCGCCACCGGCACCGGGGTGACGCCGTACCGCTCGATGCTGCCGCAGCTGGCCCAGCAGATCGCCGAGCGCGACATCGACGTGGTGCTGCTGTACGGCGCGCGGTCGCCGGCCGAACTGCTGTACGGCGAAGATTTCCGCGCCTTCGCCGAACGCCACCCGCGTTTCCGCTTCGTGCCGTGCTTCTCGCGCGAACTGCCGGCGCGACCGCATCCGGACGTGCGCCACGGCTACGTGCAGCAGCACCTGGCCGAGTTCGCGCCGGATCCGGCCACCGACATCGCCTACCTGTGCGGCAACCCGGACATGGTCGATGCCTGCTTCGAGGCGCTGAAGGCCGCCGGATTGCCGGTGCCGCAGATCCGCCGCGAGAAGTACGTCAGCAACAAGTAGCCGCCGGTACCCGGAACGTGGGCCATGGCCTGCATGCCGTCTCCGCTATCCGTTGCGAAGTACGTCGGCAACGAATCGTCCATGGCGGGATACCTGCGGCTTTCCTTGTTCCCTTGGTCACATCCGTCCGCTTGCCGCGTCATGGCATGCTGTAACGGTTTATTCCAAGGACAAGCTCGATGCGCCAAACCAGATTATTGCTGGCCGGCACGGCGGCCCTGCTGCTGGCGGCCTGCCAGGGCGATGGCGGCACGCACGCCGGCGATACCGCCCTGCGCTACGGCCGCCTCGCCTTCACCCCGTGCACGCTGTCCAATCCCTTCAGCCCCGGCAACGTCGAGGCGCAGTGCGCGACGCTGCCGGTGGCGGAGAATCCGGACGATCCGCAGGGCCGCCAGATCGATCTGCAGCTGGCGTGGCTGCCGGCCACGCGCGCCGGCGCGGCCACCGACGATCCGCTGTTCTATCTGGCCGGCGGCCCCGGCCAGGCGGCGATGGAAACCTGGCCGGCGATCGATTCGGGATTCGCCGAGGTGCGCAAGCAGCGCCACGTGATCCTGGTCGATCAGCGCGGCACCGGCCGCTCGCATCCGCTGCGCTGCCAGGACGACAGCGGCAACAACGCCTACAGCGACGGCCAGGATCTGAGCGCCGACGCCAACCGCCGCTTCGCCGAGCGCTGCGCGCAGGCGCTCGATGCCGATCCGCGCTACTACGCCACCAGCGATGCGGTGCGCGATCTGGACAGCGTGCGGCAGGCGCTGGGTGCGGAGAAGATCAACCTGGTCGGCAGTTCCTACGGCACGCGCGTGGCGCAGCAATACGCGATGCGTCATCCGCAGCACACGCGCACGGTGATCCTCGACGGCGTGGTGCCCAACGCGCTGATCCTGGGCAGCGAGCATGCGCGCAACCTGGATGCGGCGCTGGCGCTGCAATTCGAGCATTGCCAGAAGCAGCCGGCCTGCAGGTCGCGCTACGGCAGCGATCTGCGCGCGCAGCTGAGCGGGCTGATGCAGCGGCTGGAGGCGCAGCCGCAACCGGTGGAATACCGCGATCCGTCCACCGGCCAACTGCGCCAGGGCACGCTGGAGGCCGGCACCGTCGCCGGACTGACCCGCCTGTTCTCCTACGCCCCGCACGCGGCCGCGCTGCTGCCGCTGGTGCTCAGCGAAGCCGACCAGGGCCGCTACGGCCCGCTGATGTCGCTGGGCCAGCTGCTGCAGAAGCAGATGGGCGATCAGTTCAGCCACGGCATGCAGCTGTCGGTGATCTGCGCCGAGGACGCCGACCAGCTGCAGAACAATCCGGCCGATGTCGGCACCGTGCTCGGCAACACGCTCAACGATGCGTTGAAGGCGCAGTGCCAAGGCTGGCCGACCGGCCAACGCCCGGCCGATTTCCACCAGCCGCTGGCGGGCGATCTGCCGGTGCTGCTGCTGTCCGGCGAACTGGATCCGGTAACGCCGCCGCGCTACGGCGAGCAGGTGCTGCAGTCGCTGCCCAACGGCCGCCACCTGGTGCTGACCGGGCAGGGCCACGGCACCGTCCAGATCGGTTGCATGCCCAAGCTGATCGGCCAGTTCATCGAGAAGGCCGACGCCAAGGCGCTCGACGCCAGCTGCCTGGACAGCCTGGGCTACGTGCCGCCGTTCACCAGCTTCAACGGGTGGGAACCCTGATGCGCCCGTCCATCAACGCCGGAGGAAACGCCGCGTGATCATCGCCCGCGACCTGCACAAGACTTTCAAGACCAAGACCGGCACGGTCACCGCGGTCGACGCCGTCAGCTTCGAGGCGCGCGACGGCGAGATCACCGGCCTGCTCGGCCCCAACGGCGCCGGCAAGACCACCACCATGCGCATGCTCTACACGCTGATGCGACCCGACCAGGGCCAGGTGGTGGTGGACGGCGTCGACGCCGCGCGCGATCCGCAGGCGGTGCGGCGCGCGCTCGGCGTGCTGCCGGATGCGCGCGGCGTGTACAAGCGGTTGACCGCGCGCGAGAACATCGCCTACTTCGGCGAGCTGCACGGCCTGTCGCGCGTGCAGATCGAGGAGCGCACGCGCACGCTGTCGGCGGCGCTGGACATGGACGACATCCTCGATCGCCAGACCGAGGGCTTCAGCCAGGGCCAGCGCACCAAGACCGCGATCGCCCGCGCGCTGGTGCACGATCCGCGCAACGTCATCCTCGACGAGCCGACCAACGGTCTGGACGTGATGACCACGCGCGCGATGCGCGGCTTCTTGCGCCAGCTGCGCGAGGAAGGCCGCTGCGTGATCTTCTCCAGCCACATCATGCAGGAGGTCGCCGCGCTGTGCGATCGCATCGTCGTCATCGCGCAGGGCCGCGTGGTCGCCGCCGGCACCGCCGACGAACTGCGCGCGCAGACCGGCGAGGACAACCTGGAAGACGCGTTCGTCAAGGTCATCGGCTCGGAGGAGGGCCTGCACGCATGAGCCGACATCCGAGCAACATCCTGCGCACGCTGATCACGGTGATGCGCAAGGAACTGCGCGATCTCTCGCGCGACCGCCGCACGCTGATGCTGACGCTGTTCCTCGGCCCGCTGCTGTATCCGGCGCTGATGCTCGGCATGGGCACGCTGGGCGAGCAGCGCGTGCGGACGCAGATCGACAAGACGCTGGAGATCCCGGTGCTGGGCGCCGAGCGCGCGCCGAACCTGGTCGCTTTCCTGGCCACCCAGGGCATCCGCGCACAACCGGCGCCGGCCGATCTGGACGCGGCCATCCGTAGCCAGGACGTCGATGTCGCGCTGCGCATCAGCGACGGCTTCGCGCAGGACTGGCGCGACGGCCAGCCGGCGCTGGTCGAGCTGGTGATGGATACGACCAGCCGCGACGCGGAGATTCCGGCCGGCCGCGTGCGCGCCGCGCTGGCCGGCTACAACCAGCAGGTCGGCGCGCTGCGGCTGCTGGCGCGCGGCATCGATGCGCAGGTGTCGCGGCCGGTCAGCATCGGCACGCGCGATCTGGCCACGCCGGAAGCCAAGCGCGGCGGCGTGATGGCGTTCATGCTGCCGTACCTGCTGATCCTGACCTCGTTCATCGGCGGCGCGTACCTGATCCTCGACGCCACCGCCGGCGAGCGCGAGCGGCAGTCGCTGGAACCGTTGCTGGCCACGCCGGCCACGCGCGGGGCGATCGTCAGCGGCAAGATCGCCGCCGGCTGCCTGGTCGGACTGACCACGCTGCTGCTGACGCTGCTGGCGTTCAAGTTCAGCGCGCAGCTGTCCAGCGGCATCGGCCGGCAGATGGACGTGTCGTTCCGCGCCATCGCGCAGATGCTGCTGGTGCTGCTGCCGATGCTGTTCATCGGCACCTCGCTGCTGACCTACCTGGCCGCCTCGGCCAAGAGCATGAAGGAAGCGCAGAGCCACATGACCTGGCTGCTGCTGATGCCGATGATTCCGACCTTCGCGCTGATGGTCAATCCGCTGAAGTCGCAGCTGTGGCAGTACGCGGTGCCTTTCCTGGCGCAGAACCAGCTGCTGCTCAAGGTCATCCGTCACGAGGCCATCAGTCCGCAGATCTGGGCGGTGTACCTGGCCGCCGGGCTGGGCCTGGCCGCGCTGCTGTGGTGGGCGGCGGTGCACCGTTACCGGCAGGAGCGGCTGGCCATCGCCGGTTGATCGAACGGCAGGACGGAAAACCCGGATGGCGACATCCGGGTTTTTCATGCCCGGTCGCGAGTCGCTTTCAGGGCTGCATATATACCGATGGCGTTCGATCGCAGCCTGCCATTAAGTATCGTTACGCTCGCGAGCCGGCGATGGATCCATGGCTTCAATAGACACCATGCGTCGTGGAAGCGGTCTGGTTGAAATTCCAGCGAGACCGCTAACCGGCTCGCCGCGACAGCGCCTGCGAATGCGTTTCTCTGACGCGAGAAAAATGTTGCCGTTCCCGCCAATCCAGCTTTACCGGCAGCGCTATCGCAGCGGCTGTTCGCTCGGAATAACCCGGCTGGCTGGACGCCTGGAAAGCCGCCATACACCACTCTGACAGCAAAGAAAAAGCTGTGAGCTTTGAGGTGGGCCTTTGCGATGCGCTGGGGATACCTGTCGCTAGCCCGCACGTGCGCCCTTCATCCAGGCAAAAAAGAAGGGCGGATTGCTCCGCCCTTCCTTCAGTCGATTTGCGTCCGCCGGCGTCAGCCCGGATTGAACCCGATCGTGCGGCGGGTGGTGACCGGCGCGGGCACCGGCTCGAACTTCCAGCGGCGCACCGCATTAATCGCCTCGCGATCGAACACGCGCGCCGGATTGGAGCGGACCACGCGCGCCGCGGTGACCGACCCGTCGGTACCGACGGTGATTTCGACCAGCACCTCGCCGCTGGTGCCGGCGCGCAGCGCATCGGGCGGATAACGCGGCGACGGCGTGCTGACCGCGCGCAGCGTGGCGGCCGGTACCGCGGCGGCGGCGGGAGCCGGCGTTGTCGCGGCCGGAGCCGGCGGCGTGGCCGCAGCGGCGCGGGCGGCGGCGGCGTCGCGTTCGCGCTGGGCGGCGGCCTGGCGTTCGGCTTCCTGTCGCGCGGCTTCCTGCTGGGCGGCCACCTGCTGGGCGGCGGCGGCTTCGGTGGCGCGTTGCTGCTCGGCCTGCTGGGCCAGGCGGCGCTGTTCTTCCTGCCTTACCCGGTCCTGCTCGGCGGTGCGGGTTTCGGTCTCGGCGCGGCGGGTCACCGCTTCCTGCGCGCTGGCGATGCTCTGCTTCAAGCGCGGCAGGGCGGGCGCCTTGGCGTCGGTCTTCTCGATCAGCGCGTACAACCGCTGCGCCTCGGTGAATTCCTCGCGCGCGATGCTCTGTTCGGCGGCGATCAGCGTATAGGGCAGCAGATCGGTCAACGCGCTGGCCACGCCCGGATCGTCGGGCAGCTTGTCGCGCAGCGCCAGGTAGTACTCCATCGCGTTGTCGCCGCCGGGCGCATAGATGCGGTTGTCGCGCAGCGCGTTGGTGGCCGACTCGCGCAACTGGTCGGGGTTCATCGCCTGCACCTGCTCGGAGACCGCCGGCGGAGGCGGCGTCTCGGCGGCGGGCTGGGCGGCACCGGGTTGGGTGCGGGCGGCCTCGGCGGTCGGTTCCTGCTTGGAACAGGCGACCAGCGCGAGCAGCAATAGCGGCAGCAGCGCATGCCGTGGCTTCACGGACATCGTCTTGGACAGCATTGGTACTTCCCCCGTAACTCGAATGAAAACTTCCCCGTAAGGGCGTAGCACGCGGCAATCGGCCGCGTTTGTCAACCTACTTGCCGATGCAGAAGGTCGAGAAGATGCGCCCCAGCAAATCGTCCGGCGAGATCTTCCCGGTGATCTCGCCCAGGGCGTCGTGGGCCAGCCGCAATTCTTCGGCGGCCAGCTCCAGCCGTTCGTGACCCAGTTCACTGTTCGCCGTATCGACGTGCGTTCCCGCCCGTTCTAGCGCTTCGACATGGCGCGCCCGCGCGGAGAACTCGCCGTCGCTGCCCTCGCCGGTGCCCGCCAGCGCCAGCGCGCGCAGCCGCGCATGCAGCGCCTCGATGCCATGGCCGGTTGCCGCCGACACCTGCACCGTGTCGGCGTCGGTGTCATCGGCCGGCGGGTGCGGCAGCAGGTCGACCTTGTTGTGGATCCACAGCCGGCGCGGCACCGTGGCCACCGCGTCGGCCACCGCGTCGACGCCGGCCTGCGGATCGCGCGCATCGACCACGACGATCGCCAGATCGGCGCGGGTAAGTTCGGCGCGCGCGCGGCGCATGCCTTCGCGTTCGATCGCATCGCCGCCCTCGCGCAGTCCAGCGGTATCGATCAGGTCGATGGCCAGTCCGTCCAGGCGGATGGTTTCGCGCAGCGTGTCGCGGGTGGTGCCGGCCACGTCGGTGACGATGGCGCGATCGCTGCCGGCCAGCACGTTGAGCAGCGAACTCTTGCCGGCATTGGGCGGACCGACGATGACCGCGTGCACGCCATCGCGCAGCCGGCGTCCGCGCTCGGCCTCGGCCAGCAGCGCGTGCAGTAGATCCTGCACCTTCTGCAGGCCGGTGCGCACCTGCGCGCCGCCGAGCGTGTCGATAGGTTCGTCGGCGAAATCGATGGCCGCCTCGACATGCACGCGCAGCGCGAGCAGCCGGTGGGCGATGGCGTCCACGCGCTCGGAGAACACGCCGCCGAGCGAACGCCGCGCCGCACGCGCCGCGCGCGTATCGGCTGCGGCGATCAGATCGGCGATCGCCTCGGCCTGCGCCAGATCCAGCCGGCCGTTGAGGAAGGCGCGCTCGCTGAACTCGCCCGGCCGCGCCGCGCGCGCGCCGAGCGCGCAGGCACGCGCCATCAGCTGCTGCAGCACCACCGGCGAGCCGTGCGCCTGCAGTTCCACCACGTCCTCGCCAGTGAAACTGGCCGGCCCGGGAAAGGCCAACGCGATGCCGTCGTCGATGGCATCGCCCTGGGTATCGGCGAAACGCACGTGGTGCGCGTGGCGCGGGCGCAGGTCGCGGCCGCAGATGAGCTTCGCGATCGGCAGCGCGTGCGGACCGGACAGGCGCACGATGCCGACGCCGCCTGCGCCGGCGGCCGTGGCGATGGCGACGATGGTGTCCTGAGCGATCGGTGGCATCGCATCAGCATAAAGCGTGCACGACAAAACGTAACGCATGCATGGCGGCGCAAGGACCACCCGCAGTCGCCGCGCCATGATGCCTGCGCGAAAATCCGAATACGCCGGTATCGATGCGGACCGCAGCCGTCAAGCGATGCCGCAAGAAAAAACCCGCCTCGCGGCGGGTTTCTCGCATGCTCCAAGCTTATTTGGTCGCCGGCTTGGCGACGGCCGGTTCGCCGTGGCGCTTGGTCATCCACCACTGCTGCAGCAAGCCGAGCGCGCCATTGGTGACCCAGTACAGCACCAGGCCGGACGGGAAGAACGCCATCATCACGCCGAACACCAGCGGCATCAGCTGCATCATCTTCTGCTGCATCGGATCCATGCCCGGCGACGGCGTCATCTTCTGCGTCAACCACATCACCGCCACGTTGAGCACCGGCAGGATGAAGTACGGATCGCGCGCGGTCAGATCCTGGATCCACGCGAACCACGGCGCCTGCCGCAGTTCCACCGACTCGACCAGCACCCAGTACAGCGCCAGGAACACCGGCATCTGGATCAGGATCGGCAGGCAGCCGCCCATCGGGTTGATCTTCTCCTTCTTGTACAGCTCCATCATGGCGACCTGGAACTTCTGCTTGTCGTCGCCGTAGCGCTCCTTCAGCTGCTGGATGCGTGGCTGGATCTTGCGCATGCCGGCGAAGCTCTTGTATTGCTTGGCCGACAGCGGATACAGCGCCAGCTTGACCAGGATCACCAGGCCGATGATCGACCAGCCCCAGTTGCCCAGGAAGCCGTGCAGGAAGTTCAGCACCCAGAACAAACCCTGCCCCAGCAGCGCCAGGATCGAGAACTGGCTGTAGTCGACCGCGCGATCCAGCCCCGGCACGTGGGCCGCGGTGATCTTGTCGACCAGCTTGGGACCGACCCACAGCCGCGCGCTCGTGCTGGCCTGCTGGCCGGGCGCGACGTTGACGCCGGGGCCGAGCTCGCGGATCAGCGCGCGCCGGCCGGACGAGGGCGTGTCGAGCGAAATGGTGGTGGTGTCGTCGGCCTGCGGAATCCACGCGGTGAAGAAGTGGTGCTGCAGGATGGCGATCCAGCCGCCGGTGACCTGTTTGTCGACGCGGCCGTCCTTGAGATAGTCGTCGTTGAACTTGCGGCGTTGGTAGCTGCCGTCCCACCAGGTGGCGCCGTTGAAGCTGAAGGACTCCGGGCTGGTCATGCCGGTCTTGATCTGCGGCGGCGTGCGCAGCAGCTGCCGATAGACATAGCCCTGCCACGACGCGGCGCCGGCATTGGCGACATCGTCGCGCACGTCGATCACATAGGTGCCGCGATGCAGCGTATAGGTGCGGCGGATGGTCACGCCGTTGGGGCCGTTCCAGATAAACGGCACCGACACCTGATCCTGGCCGGTGGCCAACGCCACCTCGCCGCTGGCGACTTCGGGCACGAAACCGCGCTCGTGGCTGGGTGCCGCGCCGCCGGCGCTGACCCAGCCGCTCTCGGCGACGTAGTAATGCGCCGGATCGGCATCGAGCAAACGCACCGGGCCGCTGCCCGGCGTCTTGCTCTGCGGGTAATGCAGCAAATCGGCCTGCAGCACGCTGCCGCCGTCGAGCACCAGCCGCAGCACATCGTTGCTCAGCGTCACCCGCTGGCCGTCGGCGCGCGGCGCCGCGGAGACCGGCGGCTCCAGGTCCGGCACGGCCGGCACGCTGCCGCCGGCCGGTACCGCGGGCACCGTTGCCGCCGGCGCGCCGGGCACGCTGCTGCCGGTTTCGACCACCGCGGCGGCCACCGGCGCCGAAGTCGCCGGCGCGGCCTTCTCCTTGCTCCATTCCATCCACAGCAGCACGGCCACCATCAGCCAGGCGAAAATCAGGAACGTGCGGGTCTGGTTCATCGGGCAGGCAGTCTCAACCGGCGCGGGCGGCCGGCTTGTCGGAGGAAGGGGACGGGGCAGAAGTCGCCGGCGGCATTGTGCCGTCCGCGGCAGTCGCGGGCAATGCACCGGCACGCACCAGCACGCCATGAAAGGCCGCGCGCAACTGCGGCGGCGATGCCTGCGCGGCGCCGTGGCGCGCGACCACGACGTAGTCGCCGGCCGGCAATTGCAGGCGCAGCTGGCGGAACTGTTCGCGCAGCGTGCGCTTGATGCGGTTGCGCATGACCGCGCGCGTGCTGACCTTGCGCGAAACCGCCAGTCCCAGTCGCGCGCCGGTGCCGGCCTTGCACCAATGCAGGCTCAGCAACGGATCGGAAACGCGGCGCGCCTGATCGAACACGTGCGCGTATTCGCGGCGGGTGCGGACCCGGGCGCTACGGGGAAAAGTATGGGTCATGACACGACAGAGCCCGCGCTTGGGGCGCGGGCCTTGTGTCTGCAACGGGCATCGGGATGTCTTGGCCGCGGAGCGGCAAAGCCATCAGGCGCTCAGGCGCTTGCGGCCCTTGGCGCGGCGGCGGGCCAGGATCTTGCGGCCGTCGGCGGTCTTCATGCGGGCACGAAAACCATGGTCGCGCTTGCGCTTGAGGTTGCTGGGTTGATAAGTGCGCTTGGTGGCCATGGGGCCCTCGGGCGGTTGGCGGTTGGAAAGAACCGGAAATTCTATAGGAACCAGCGGGTTGGGATCAACTCTGCCGATCGCGACAGGCGCGACGGCCGGCAGGCGCCGGGGTCATCCACAGGCTTGATCACAGCTTTCTCCGCCGTGCGGGCCGGCGATCGAGCCACACGCCGGCGCCGTATCTGCCTGAATACACAGGGTCGCGCGGCCGGTTGCGGCGGGCGCCGGTCGATCCATCCACATGTTATGCACAACGCGTTGGCGCGGCCGGGTGGCGGTGGTAGTCTGGCCGGCCCCGGTTTCTTCCGCCGCCTCCACGCCCTGTCTGCGCGGGGCCGGCCTTGCTGACGAGATTCTTCCCTTGCTTCACTCGATGGACGCCTGGCCGCGATGCCTGGAACGCCTGGAGGCCGAGTTGCCGGCCGAGGACGTGCACACCTGGCTCAAGCCGCTGCAGGCCGAACAGCGCAACGATGCGGTGGTGCTGTACGCGCCCAACGCCTTCATCGTCGAACAGGTGCGCGAACGCTACCTGGACCGCATCCGCGAGCTGCTCGGCCATTTCGCCGGCCGCAGCGAGGTGTCGCTGGAAATCGGTTCGCGCCCACGCCTGCCCGGGGCCGTCGCCGCGCCCACGCTGGCGACCGCGGCGATCGGCGCGGCCGGCGAGCCGTTCCTGGGCAATCTGGACAGCCATTACACCTTCGACAACTTCGTGGAAGGGCGCAGCAACCAGCTCGGCCGCGCCGCCGCCTGGCAGGCCGCGCAGAAGCCCGGCGACCGCGCGCACAATCCGCTGCTGCTGTACGGCGGCACCGGCCTGGGCAAGACCCACCTGATGTTCGCCGCCGGCAACGAATTGCGCCGGCAGAACCCGGCCGCGCGCGTGCTGTACCTGCGCAGCGAGCAGTTCTTCAGCGCGATGACCAAGGCGTTGATCGAAAAGTCGATGGATCAGTTCAAGCGCCGCTTCCAGCAGGTCGACGCGCTGCTGATCGACGACATCCAGTTCTTCGCCGGCAAGGACCGCACGCAGGAGGAGTTCTTCCACACCTTCAACGCGCTGTTCGATAGCCGCCAGCAGATCATCCTGACCTGCGACCGCTACCCGCGCGAGGTCGAAGGCCTGGAGCCGCGGCTGAAATCGCGCCTGGCCTGGGGCCTGTCGGTGGCTATCGAGCCGCCCGACTTCGAGACCCGCGCGGCCATCGTGCTGGCCAAGGCGCACGAGCGCGGCACGCAGATTCCCGACGACGTGGCGTTCCTGCTGGCCAAGAAGATGCGCTCCAACGTGCGCGATCTGGAAGGCGCGCTCAACACGCTGACCGCGCGTGCCAACTTCACCGGCCGCGCGATCACCACCGAGTTCGCGCAGGAAACGCTGCGCGATCTGCTGCGCGCCCAGCAGCAGGCGATCAGCATCCCCAACATCCAGAAGACCGTGGCCGATTACTACGGCTTGCAGATCAAGGATCTGCTGTCCAAGCGCCGCACCCGCTCGCTGGCGCGTCCGCGCCAGGTGGCGATGGCCCTGGCCAAGGAGCTGACCGAGCACAGCCTGCCGGAAATCGGCGACGCCTTCGCCGGCCGCGACCACACCACCGTGCTGCACGCGTGCCGCCAGATCCGCTCGCTGATGGAGACCGATGGCAAGCTGCGCGAGGATTGGGATAAGTTGATCCGTAAACTCAGTGAGTAAGCAACCGCAGGACTGTGGACAACCTGTGGCCGCAAAATCGGCGACAATTTATCCACAGCTTTCGCGACCGGCCCAAGGACGCTTGTCCACGGGCTTGGAACTGCCGGAAAGCCGATAGAATTCAAAGGGTTGGGTTGCTTCTGCACAGAAAAGCCCAAAACCAGCACCACCAGCTTTAGATCTTTCCTACGTTTTTAGAAGCATCAGGCACAAGGGGCGAGCATCCACATGCGTTTCAGTCTGCAGCGCGAAGCATTCCTCAAGCCGTTGACCCAGGTAGTCAATGTCGTCGAACGCCGGCAGACGCTGCCGGTCCTGGCCAATTTCCTGGTGCAGGTGCAGGACGGGCAGCTGTCGCTGACCGGCACCGATCTGGAAGTGGAGATGATTGCGCGCAGCGCGGTCGACGACGCGCAGGACGGCGAGACCACCATCCCGGCACGCAAGCTGTTCGAAATCGTCCGTGCCCTGCCCGACGGCAGCAAGGTCACCGTCAGCCAGAGTGGCGACAAGGTCACCGTGCAGGCCGGGCGCAGCCGCTTCACGCTGGCGACGTTGCCGGCCAACGATTTCCCGTCGGTGGACGAGGTCGAGGCGACCGAGCGGGTCGAAATCGGCGAAGCCGCGCTGAAGGAACTGATCGAGCGCACCGCGTTCGCGATGGCCCAGCAGGACGTGCGCTACTACCTCAACGGACTGCTGTTCGATCTGAGCGAGCGTCTGCTGCGTTGCGTGGCCACCGATGGCCATCGGCTGGCGCTGTGTGAGACCCCGCTGGAAGGCGGCGCGCTGTCCAAGCGCCAGATCATCGTGCCGCGCAAGGGCGTGACCGAACTGCAGCGCCTGCTGGAAGGCGGCGATCGCGTGCTGGAACTGGAGGTCGGCCGCAGCCACATCCGCGTCAAGCGCGACGATGTGACCTTCACTTCCAAGCTGATCGATGGCCGCTTCCCGGACTACGCCGCGGTCATCCCGATCGGCGCGGATCGCGAAGTGCAGCTGGATCGCGAAGTGCTGCGCGCCGCGCTGCAGCGTGCGGCGATCCTGTCCAACGAGAAGTACCGCGGCGTGCGCGTCGAGGTATCGCCGGGCCAACTGAAGATCAGCGCGCACAACCCGGAACAGGAAGAGGCGCAGGAAGAAATCGAGGCCGACACCAAGGTCGACGGCCTGGCCATCGGCTTCAACGTCAACTATCTGCTGGATGCGCTGTCCGCCTTGCGCGACGAGCAGATCATCATCCAGTTGCGCGATGCCAACTCGTCGGCCCTCGTCCGGGAGGCCAGCAGCGAGAAGTCCCGCCACGTGGTGATGCCGCTGCGCCTCTGACAAGCTCATGTTTCACGTGGAACCCGACGCCCGGCAATGCCGGGCGTTTTCATGTTGACGATGCTCGGGCTCCAATCGCCGGACGCTTCCTTCTCCCGTCTTGCGGGAGAAGGTGCCCGCAGGGCGGATGAGGGCGCTCTGATCGACGTTTGTGGACGGTTAAAGACCTTAGCACCTGTGATTCCATGGTTCACCGGCATCTATTCCGGTAGACGTGGCCTAATCACGACGGCCCGTTAGAATCCCCGCATGCCTACTCGCTCTCTCTCGCCACTTCCCGTTTTCGGCGCCCCCTCATGCAGGTAACCCGCCTGGCCGTTGCCGGGCTGCGCCGTTTCGATCACATCGAACTGTCCCCCGCCGCCGGGCTCAACCTCATCACCGGCGACAACGGCGCTGGCAAGACCAGCCTGCTGGAAGCCTTGCACCTGATGGCCTATGGCCGCAGCTTCCGCGGCCGGGTCCGCGACGGGCTGGTGCGCACCGGCCGCGATGCGGTGGAAGTCTTCGTGGAATGGCAGGAGACCGTCTCCCCGCGCCTGCGCCGCGCCGGATTGCGGCATACCGGGCAGAACTGGACCGGCCGCCTCGATGGCGAATCGGTGTCGCAGCTGGGCGATCTCTGCGCCGCGCTGGCGGTGGTCAGTTTTGAGCCGGGTAGCCATGCCCTGGTGACCGGCACGGGCGAGCCACGCCGCCGTTTCATCGACTGGGGCTTGTTCCACGTGGAACAGGATTTCCTGATGCGCTGGCGCCGTTATGCGCGTGCGTTGAAGCAGCGCAACGCCCTGTTGAAGTCCGGTGCCCCGGAACGGCAACTGGAGGCCTGGGACCACGAACTCGCCGACAGCGGCGAACCGCTGACCGAACGGCGCCAGCAATATCTGGAACAACTGCAGGTCCATTTGCAGGCCGTGGTCGGCGAACTCGTCCCGTCGCTCGGCACCGCCACGCTGGCTTTCCAGCCAGGCTGGCGCCGCAATGATGTCTCCCTGGCCGACGCCCTGCTGCTGGCGCGCGATCGCGACCGCAGCGTCGGCTATACCACCCAGGGCCCGCACCGCGCCGACTGGAAGGTCCAATACGCCGCCCTGACCCACGGCGAAACGCTGTCGCGCGGCCAGGCCAAGCTTACCGCGCTGAGCTGCCTGTTGGCCCAAGCCCAGGATTACGCGCAGCGCCGTGGCGAATGGCCGGTCATCGCGCTCGATGACCTCGCTTCGGAGCTGGATCGCCGGCACCAGCGGCGCGTCCTCGACCGGCTGATGGGGTGCGGCGCACAGGTGTTCGTCACCGGCACCGAAATCCCGGCCGGACTGGAGGGACAGCATCGACCGGGCGCCTTGTTCCACGTGGAACAAGGCCGGATTCACGTGAATGGCGCGCAGGCCGCGCCAGGGCCGGCCTGACCCCGGATGCTATAATTCGGCCCTGTTTTCCATCGTCCCGTAACCGCCGTTTTCCCTCCTGGAAAACGCGGTGGCGCGATGCAGCCGACCAAAGCGAATGACCGACGAAACGACGCCTGTACCGAACGGAAACTACGATTCCAGCAAGATCACCGTGCTACGCGGCCTCGAAGCGGTCCGCAAGCGCCCCGGCATGTACATCGGCGACGTCCACGACGGTACCGGCCTGCACCACATGGTGTTCGAGGTCGTCGACAACTCGGTCGACGAGGCGCTGGCCGGCCATGCCGACGACATCGTCGTGAAGATCCACGAGGACGGTTCGGTGTCGGTGTCGGACAACGGTCGCGGCGTCCCGGTCGACATCCACAAGGAGGAAGGCGTCTCGGCCGCCGAAGTCATCCTCACCGTGCTGCACGCCGGCGGCAAGTTCGACGACAACAGCTACAAGGTCTCGGGCGGCCTGCACGGCGTCGGCGTATCCGTGGTCAATGCGCTGTCCGAGCACCTGTGGCTGGACGTGTGGCGCGACGGCTACCACTACCAGCAGGAATACGCGCTGGGCGAGCCGCAATACCCGCTCAAGCAGCTGGAGGCGTCCGAACGGCGCGGTACCACGCTGCGCTTCAAGCCGGCGGTGGATATCTTCAGCGATACCGAATTCCACTACGACATCCTGGCGCGCCGCCTGCGCGAGCTGTCGTTCCTCAATTCGGGCGTCAAGATCACCCTGCTCGACGAGCGCGGCGAAGGCCGCCAGGACATCTTCCAGTACCAGGGCGGCATCCGCAGCTTCGTCGAGCATCTGGCGCAGGTGAAGACGCCGCTGCATCCCAACGTCATCTCGGTGACCGGCGAAGCCAACGGCATCGTCGTGGACGTGGCGCTGCAGTGGACCGACGCCTACCAGGAAACGATGTTCTGCTTCACCAACAACATCCCGCAGAAGGATGGCGGTACTCACCTGGCCGGTTTCCGCGCCGCGCTGACCCGCACGCTGACCAACTACATCGAGCAGAACGGCATCGCCAAGCAGGCCAAGGTGTCGTTCTCCGGCGATGACATGCGCGAAGGCCTGATCGCCGTGCTGTCGGTCAAGGTGCCGGATCCCAGCTTCTCCAGCCAGACCAAGGAGAAACTGGTCAGTTCCGACGTGAAGCCCGCCGTTGAGAGCACGTTCGGTGCACGTTTGGAGGAGTTCCTGCAGGAACACCCCAACGAGGCGCGCGCCATCGCCTCCAAGATCGTCGACGCCGCGCGTGCCCGCGAGGCCGCGCGCAAGGCACGCGACCTGACCCGCCGCAAGGGCGCGCTGGACATCGCCGGCCTGCCCGGCAAGCTGGCCGATTGCCAGGAGAAGGATCCGGCCTTAAGCGAACTGTTCATCGTCGAGGGCGATTCGGCCGGCGGCTCGGCCAAGCAGGGCCGCAATCGCAAGAACCAGGCGGTGCTGCCGCTGCGCGGCAAGATCCTCAACGTCGAGCG
>Ga0160451_100495_pt1 | contig 21200 bp, 19 predicted proteins | sample HID1975M_E1MG_FD_108270 | JGI IMG/M metagenome (GOLD analysis project Ga0160451, IMG submission 108270) | Enriched soil microbial communities from UW Madison campus, WI, USA - HID1975M_E1 MG | ecosystem: Environmental > Terrestrial > Soil > Unclassified | place: USA: Madison, Wisconsin... | reverse complement strand
TGCGCGGCGATACCTCCGGTGGCGGCGGCAAGCCGGCCACGCTGGAAACCGGCGCGGTGGTGCGCGTGCCGCTGTTTGTCGGCCAGGAAGAGATCATCAAGGTCGACACCCGCACCGGCGAGTACGTCAGTCGGGTGAAGTGACGCAACGGCGCGCCCGCTCTGCGGGCGCCTTGGCCGTTGCGTCATCCCAGCGCAAGCTGGGATCCATTTTGCCGTTGTCGTTGTTGTTGTTTTTTGCTTGTTGCCATTGCTCGGGATTAGAGAAGCAAGAGCAACGTGGATCCCAGCTTGCGCTGGGATGACGGCAACAACCTCATCGCGACAGCGGCATCGATGCCGATTACCGCTGTTGCCGCCGTCACAAGGCCCCTGCATGTCCGACACCGCCCCCCAGCCCTGCGACCTGCTGATCGAAGCCGGCTACGTCGTGCCGATCGTGCCGCACGGCGTCGTGCTGGAGGATCACGCGGTCGCCATCGAAGCGGGCCGGATCGTCGCGCTGTTGCCGCAGGCTGAGGCGCGCGAACGCTTCGCGTCGCGCCAGATCGTGCAGCGCCCGTACGGCGCGCTGATCCCGGGCCTGGTCAATGCGCATACGCACAACCCGATGACGCTGCTGCGCGGCGTGGCCGACGATCTGCCGCTCAAGGTCTGGTTGCAGGAGCACATCTGGCCGATCGAAGGCGCGGTGATCAGCCCGGAATTCGTCGCCGACGGCATCACCCTGGCGATCGCCGAGATGCTGCGCGGCGGCACCACCTGCGTCAACGAGAACTACTTCTTTCCCGACGTGCAGGCCGCCACCTACAAGCGCCATGGCTTCCGCGCGCGGGTCGGCCTGCCGGTGATCGATTTCCCCACGGCGTGGGCCAAGAGCGACGACGAATACTTCGATCGCGCCGGCGAGGTGCACGACCAGTGGCGCGACGATGCGCTGATCGCCACCGCGTTCGCGCCGCATGCGCCGTACACGGTCAACGACGCCAATTTCGAGCGCGTGCGCATGCTGTCCGACCAGCTCGACGTGCCGGTGCACCTGCACCTGCACGAGACCGCGCAGGAAGTGGCGCAGTCGCAGGAGCAGTACGGCCAGCGCCCGATCGCGCGGCTGGACCGGCTGGGCCTGATCAACGATCGCCTGATCGCCGTGCACATGACCCAGCTGACCGAAGGCGAGATCCACCTGTGCGCCGAGCGCGGCGTCAGCGTCGTGCATTGCCCCGAATCCAACCTCAAGCTGGCCTCGGGGTTTTGCCCGGCCTGCGCGCTGTTGCGCGCGGGGGTGAACCTAGCCATCGGCACCGACGGCTGCGCGTCCAACAACGATCTGGACATGTTCGGCGAGACCCGCACCGCGGCGCTGCTGGCCAAGGCGGTGGCGCAGGACGCGTCCGGGTTCGATGCGGCCAGCGCGCTGCATGCGGCGACGCTGGGCGGCGCAAAGGCGATCGGCTTCGATCACCTGGTCGGCTCGATCGAGCCAGGCAAGCAAGCCGACCTGGCCTGCGTCGATCTGTCGGCGCTGGAAACCCAGCCGCTGCATCACGTGCTGTCGCAGCTGGTCTACGCCACCGGCCGCCAGCAGGTCGGCGATGTATGGATCGCCGGACGGCCGAAGCTGCTGCAGCGCGAACTGGTGGACATGGACATGGCGGCCATCGTGGTCAATGCGCGCCAGTGGCGCGAACGCATCCGCACGCTGCCGCGTTAGGCTGGCCGCCATCCTTATGTGATGTGGGAGGTGGGAGCGACTTAGGTCGCGATGGCTTCCTGCCGCTTCAAATCCTTGCGACCTACGTCGCTCCCCACCACGTGCTGTCGCAGACACCGGCCGCCAGCGGCCTGTAGATCGCTGGCTGGCCGAAACGGCTGAGCCGGCGGCCATCCTCGCGGGATGTGGGAGCGACGCAAGTCGCGACGGCTTTCCGGCTTTCAGCATTCTCTCCTGCCGAAAAAGCCTCGCAACTCACGTCGCTCCCACAGAGGTCAAGGAGTAGCGAAAACGGATCGATGTTTGGCTTTTCACGCAGCCGGTGGGATCATGCCGGTCCGCGATGCGCGTCTCCTGCCGGATCCTTCGATGAGCCAAGCCGCTTCCCCGTCCTCCGACAACTACGATCAGGCCGAGCTGGACAAGTTCGGCGCGCTGGCCAGCCGCTGGTGGGATCCGGACGGTCCGCAGAAGCCGCTGCACGCGCTCAATCCGGTGCGGCTGGACTATGTGCGCCAGCGCGTCACGCTGGCCGGCGCGCAGGTGCTGGACGTGGGCTGCGGCGGCGGCCTGCTCAGCGAGGCATTGGCGAAGGAAGGCGCGCAGGTCACCGCCATCGATCTGGCGCCGGATCTGATCAGGGTCGCGCGCCTGCACAAGCTCGAATCCGGCGTGCAGGTCGACTACCAGCTGCAACCGGTCGAGTCGCTGGCGGTTACGCATGCCGGCACGTTCGATGCGATTACCTGCATGGAGATGCTCGAGCACGTGCCGGACCCGTCCGCGATCGTCGAGGCCTGCGCGCGGTTGCTCAAGCCGGGCGGACGGCTGTTCCTGTCGACCATCAACCGCACGCCGGCCGCGTTCGCGCTGGCCATCGTCGGCGCGGAGTACGTGGCGCGGCTGCTGCCCACCGGCACGCACCACTACGAGGACTTCATCAAGCCGGCCGAACTGGCCGCCTGGCTGCGTGCGGCGGACATGCAACTTGAAGACGTCAGCGGCATGGCCTACGAGCCGTGGCGCAACCGCGCGCGGCTGACCTCGCGCACCGACATCAATTACCTAACCTATGCGGTGAAACCACAGGGCCAGGCATGACCGCCGGCTTCCCGCGCGCGGCGCTGTTCGATCTCGACGGCACGCTGCTGGACAGCGCGCCGGACATGCTGGCCACCGCCAACCGCATGCGCGCGGCGCGCGCGATGCCGCCGCTGGCGCTGGAGGCGCTGCGCCCGCAGGTCTCGCGCGGCGCGCGCGCGATGCTGTCGGTGACCTTCCCCGAACTGGACGCCGCCGGGCGAGAAGCGCTGGTGCCGGAGTTCCTGTCGGTCTACCACGAGGAACTGGGCCGCCACAGCCGCCTGTTCGACGGCGTGGCGCCGATGCTTATGGCACTGGAAGACGCCGGCACGGTCTGGGGCATCGTCACCAACAAGCCCGAATACCTGGCGCGTGACATCCTGCCGCAGCTCGGCTGGCAGCAGCGCTGCGCGGTACTGATCGGCGGCGACACGCTGGCCGAGAAGAAGCCGCATCCGTTGCCGCTGCAGGTGGCCGCCGAGCGCATCGGCATCGCCGCGACCGACTGCGTGTACGTGGGCGACGACGAGCGCGACATCATCGCCGCGCGCGCGGCCGGCATGGCGTCGATCGCCGCGCTGTGGGGCTACCGGCTGGAGGACGACGATCCGGAAACCTGGCAGGCCGACGTGCGCTGCGAATCGGCGCGCGATCTGTCGCAGCCGTATACCTGGCCGCGGCGCTGACGATCCGCTGAAGCCGGCTTTGCGCAGCGGCGCGGCGCCTCGCCTTCATTCCGAAATCCTTTCATGTCCGATTCCACCGCCCTCGACAGCTTCCTGGACAAATGGCGCGCGCGCTGGCCGGAATGGCGCAGCGCCGAGATCTTCGTGCTGCCGCCGCACCGCCGCGTGTGCGTGGCGTGGTTCGCGCTGCTGCAGGAGTTCGAGGACGCGATGAACATCGCCGGCGATCCGCTGCCGGCCGACGCCAAGCTGGCGTGGTGGGGACAGGAATTGCGCGACTGGGCCGGCCACCGATCCCGCCATCCGCTGGGCCGGATACTGGAGCCGCAGGCCGCGCCGTGGGAGTCGCTGGCCGATACGTTGCCGGATCTCATCGCCGCGCGCGAAACGTCGGCCGATCCGGCGCAGGCCTTCGGGCATCTGCGCGCCTATGCGGCTGCGGTGGTCGCCGTCGAGAACGCGTTGATGGCCGGGCAGAGCGGTGAGTCGGCGATACAGGCGGTCGTCGCGCAGACGCTGTACGCGCGGGCCGCGGCTCTCGGCGATGCCGCGCTATGGGCGACGCCGGCGCCAGGCCAGGACACGGCCGAGGCATTGCTGGGGCGATGGCCCGCGCCTTCGGAAGCCGCGCGCGAACGCCGGCTGTGGTCGGCGCTGGCGCGCCAGCGCCTGCAACGCCGGGGAAGCGACGGCAGCGCGGCACCGATGGCCTCGCCGCTGCGCCTGCTGCTGGCGTCCTGGCGCGCGGCGCGCGGCTGACCCCATATGCGGCAACCGGCCCCGTAGAGCCGAGCTCGGCCGCTCTTCGCTGCATCTACGCTCAGCCGAGCAGGCTGGGTTCTACAACCGGGAATGCCCCGCCGGCGGCACCGCACCGGCGGAATGCCATCGCTGCGATTGATGCCGTATTGCGCGGTAACAGTCTGTTCCGGCAGGTAATTCCATGCAGCGGGTACAATGCGCGTCCCCGCATCCCCCGCTGGTTCGTCATGTCCTTCCTGCCCTCCACGCCGCGCGCCGATCTGCCGGACGTCGCCCATCACACGGTGTCGCTGGCGCGCCCGCTGGACTGGGTCGGCATGGAGAACATCGCCCTGCCGGTGCGCATGTCCGACGGCGCCGGCGGCCAGATGCAGGTACCAGCCAGCATCGACCTGTCGGTAGACCTGACCAGCCCGGACGCGCGCGGCATCCACATGTCGCGGCTGTACCTGCAGCTGCAGGAAGGACTGGCGCGCGAAACCGTCACCCCGGCCGGCCTGCGACACCTATTGCAGGACAGCGTGGCGTCGCAGAACGGCCTGGCCAGCCGCGCGCGGCTGAAGCTGCGCTACGACGCGCTGCTGCAGCGGCGCGCGCTGGAAAGCGGCCATGCCGGCTGGAAGCGCTATCCGGTCGAGATCGAGGCCACGCTCGCCGAGGGCCACCTGCAGCTGGCGCTGACGCTGGCGGTCGAATACTCCAGCACGTGCCCGGCTTCGGCCGCGCTGTCGCGCCAGGCCAATGCCGAGCGGTTCCAGGGCGATTTCGCCGAGGCCGCCAGCGTGCCGGCCGCGCAGGTCGCCACCTGGCTGGCGTCCGAGCGCGGCATGGCCGCCACCCCGCACGCCCAGCGCAGCCGCGCCCAGGTCCGGGTCGAACTGAAGCCGCAGTTCGACGAACTGCCGCTGGTGGCGCTGATCGATGCGCTGGAGGCGGCATTGGCCACGCCGGTGCAGACGGCGGTCAAGCGCGTGGACGAACAGGCCTTCGCCCGGCTCAACGCCGAGAACCTGATGTTCTGCGAGGACGCCGCCCGGCGCGTCGCCGCGGTGCTGGCCGGCGACCCGCGGGTGGAGCGCTACGAGGCCTGCGTGGCCCACTACGAAAGCCTGCACCCGCACGATGCGGTGGCGCGGGTGGCCGGCCCGGGCGGCGCCGTTCAGGACCGCTGAGTCGCCGGTTATCCGGACCTGGCGCACATTTTTGCCGGCTCGGTTATGCTCGCCGGCTCGCTGGTCTGGCAGAACGGGAAATGGGGATTCCTGGTCGCCTGCTGGGTTTCGTCCTGCTGTCATGGCTGGCGATGCCGCTGCAGGCCCACACGATTGAACTCGCGCGGCTGGATGCGGATGCTCCCGCGTCGCAGGTCGTGTCCGGCCGCCTGGACGGCCGTTTCGTCGCGACCCCGGCGCCCGTCCTCTACGAAACCGCCGATGCGCCGCGCTGGTGGCGCGTGCGCGTGCGCGACCGCATCGACGATGGCGGACATCCGCATCTGGTGCTGGAAGCGCCGGGCCGCAACCGCATCGACGCCTGGCGTCCCGGCGACGATGCGCCGCTGACGCGCTCGCTGTTCGGCCCGGACGCTGATCCCGCATTCTCCACCCGCGCGCTGGTCGTACCGCTGCCGCATGGCCTGCAGGCTGGCCAATCCGTTTACCTGCGCGTGCTGCCGTGGAGCAGCACGCCGATGCAGGCGTCGATCCAGCCGCTGGCGTCCATCCAGCAGGACGACATCGAATACGTCGCCTGGCGCACGATGGTGCTCAGCACGATGGTGGTGCTGTCGATCCTCACGTTCGGTTTCTGGGCCGGGCTGGGCGAGCGCAGCTACGGTTTTCTCGCGCTGACGCTGCTGTGCCATGCGCTGTATCTGGCGTTCAACGGCGGCGAACTGCGTGGCGTGGACGTGTTCGGTTACCGGCTGGGCGCCGACCCGCGGGCAGCGCGGGTATCGGGCATGCTGGCGCTCATCGTCAGCAACCTGTTCCTCGCCTATTACCTGGATCTGCGCCAGCGGCGGCTGTGGATGATGCGCGTGCTGGACGCGTGCAACGTCGCCCTGGCGGTATTGCTGGCCATCTCGCTGGTCAGCCATTCGTTCCTGATCCCGCGCGCCAGCAACATGATCCTGCTGGTGGCGTTTTCGATGATCATCGTGGCCGCCATCGCCGGCATCAACCGCAGCAGCCGCGCCGGTTATTTCCTGCTGATGTCGTGGCTGCCAATGCTGCTGCTGATCGTGCTGCGGGTGCTCGAACTGCAGGGCTGGTGGGCAGGCCCTGCCTGGCTGGCCCACGCCTATCCGCTGGGCTTCGCGATTTCCGCGCTGGTGATCACGGTCGGACTGGCCGAAAAGATGCAGCAGCTGCGCCGCGAGCGCGACTGGGCCAGCCGCCTGGCCACGCGCGATGCGCTGACCGGGCTGTTGTCGCGCTCGGCCGTGCTGCAGCGGCTGGAGAATGCGGTCGAGGAAGCGCACCGCATCGGCAGGCCGTTGTCGGTGGTGTTCTTCGACATCGATCACTTCAAGCAGGTCAACGACCGCTACGGCCACATGGTCGGCGATCATTGCATGCGGCTCATCGCGTTGCGGACGCGCAGCAAGCTGCGGCTGGAAGACAGCCTGGGCCGTTACGGCGGCGACGAACTGCTGGCGGTGCTGCCGTCGACCACGCTGGAGCAGGCGCTGCACGTGGCCGAGCATTTGCGCGCTTCGGTCAACAACCGGCCGCTGTCGATCGACGGCCATCTGGTCGAGGCCAGCCTGAGCCTGGGCGTGGCGCAGCTGGAACCGGGCGAGAGTTTCGAGCGCCTGCTGGAGCGCGTGGATACGGCGTTGTATTCCAGCAAGACCGCCGGCCGCGACCGGGTCACCGGCGATTTCCCGCTGGCGACGGAGAACGCCTGAACCGGTGATGCGCGTCGATATGCTCCGATGATCGCCGCCTATGCGGTGGTCACGAAGGATCGAATATCCGCAGCATCACCGGCTCCTCCAGACCGTGGCTGGCGCCACCGGCTCCGTTTTTGTAGCGCCGAGTTTGCTCGGCTGGCGATATGTTCAAGCCGCACGATAGCGGAGCACGCCCCGTTCTACGGCCGTCCGCGTTCCAGCACCAGCAGCGGATCCACGCGCACGTCGAACCAGTTCATTCCCCAATGCAGATGCGGCCCGGTCGCGCGCCCGGTGGCGCCGACCGCGCCGATCGCCTGGCCCTGTTCGATGCGATCGCCGACCTTCGCGTCGATGCGCGACAGATGCAGGAAGTTGGAGCTGACGCCATGGCCATGGTCGAGCAGCAGCGTGCCGCCGGTCAGATACAGATCCGGCGCGGCGAAGGTGACCACGCCGGCGGCCGGCGCCTTGACCGGCGTGCCGGCCGGCGCGGCGATGTCCATGCCGGAATGGCCGCTGCCCGATTGCGTGCTGCCGTCGGTGGCCACGTAGACCCGCGCATTGCCGAAGCGGCCGCTGATGCGGCCCTGCACCGGCCAGACGAAAGCCTGGGCGAAATCGGCGCGTTCGTCGTCGCGTGCGCGCGCTTCGGTTACTTGCGCCTGCTCGCGGGCGATGCGCGCGGCGATCTCCGGCGGCGGGTTGACCGTCCTGGGCGGCACGCCCTTGATGCGTTCCAGCGGCCAGTCGCGCGCAGTCACCGCGACGGCGACCGCCTCGCTGCGCCCGGAAGGGGTGGTGACCTGTATCCGCAGCGGTCCCTTCTCCTCGCGGCCCACGCCGAACACGACGCTGCCGTACGGCGTCGCGCGCAGCGTGCGGTTGCCGTAGGTCACGCGCGAGCCGGCCGGCACCTTGCCGATGACCAGCGCGCCCTGCTGCACGCTGGCCGGGAAGGCCACGCGCTCTTCGGCCTGTGCCTGTACGGTGGCCGGCGATATCGCCACGACCGTCATCGCTATCCAGGAAAGCAGCAGCGCCAGCCGCGCTGCGGCACGCATCACCGGTCGAACTCCAGGCGCTTGCCGTTGGGTTTGCCGACCAGTTGCTCGCCGTTCCATGCCAGCCGGCCGTTGACCCAGGTGGCGCCGATGCGCGAGCGGAACGTGGTGCCCTCGAACGGCGACCAGCCGCATTTGGACAGCACGTCCTCGCGGCGCACGGTGAGCTCGGCGTCATCGACCAGCACCAGATCGGCCCAGTAGCCCTCGCGCAGGAAGCCGCGCTCCTTGACGTCGAACAGCTGCGCCGGCGCATGCGCGAACTTGCGCACGATCTGCGCGACGCTGGATTTCTTCTCGTGCACCAGTTCCAGCGCCGCCAGCAGCGCGTACTGCACCAGCGGCAGGCCGGACGGCGCCTGCGCGTACGGCCTGGATTTCTCCTCCAGCGTGTGCGGCGCATGGTCGGTGGCCAGCACGTCGATCACGTCGTCGGCCAGCGCCTTGATCAGCGCCTGGCGATCGCTGGCGTCCTTGATGGCCGGATTGCACTTGATGAAGTTGCCCAGCCGCGCGTAGTCGGCGCGGTCGAAGCGCAGGAAATGGATGCAGGTCTCGGCGGTGATGCGCTTGCGCTTGCCGTCGGCATCGATCAGCGGACCGGGCGCGAACAGCGCCAGCTCGTCGGCGGTGGAGATGTGCAGCACGTGCAGGCGCGTGCCGTGCTTCCTGGCCAGTTCCAGCGCCAGCCGGGTCGACTTGATGCAGGCCTCGCGGCTGCGGATGTCGGGGTGATGCTCGACCGGGATGTCCTCGCCGAAACGCGCCTGGTAGACGGCCAGGTTGGCCTCGATGGTCGGCGTGTCCTCGCAGTGGGTGATGATCGGCGTCGGCGCCTCGCGGAAGATCGCATCCAGCGTTTCGGGATTGTCGACCAGCATGTTGCCGGTCGATGCGCCCATGAACACCTTGATGCCCGGCGCGGTCTTCGGATCCAGCGTGCGCACCGCTTTCAGGTTGTCGTTGCTGGCGCCCAGGTAGAACCCGTAATTGCCCCAGGCGCGATCCTTCGCGCGCTGGTACTTGTCCTCCAGCGCGGCCGCGTCCAGCGTCGGCGGGCTGGTGTTGGGCATGTCCATGAACGTGGTCAGCCCGCCGGCCACCGCGGCGGCCGATTCGGTGGCCATGTCGCCCTTGTGCGGCATGCCCGGTTCGCGGAAATGCACCTGGTCGTCGATCATGCCCGGCAGCAGCCAGCGCCCGGCCGCATCGATGATCCGATCGTCGGCCTGCTTGGCCACCTGCGCGCCGACAGCGGTGATGCGGCCGTTGTCGAAGCGCAGGTCGCCTTCGGTTTCGCGGCCTTCGTTGACCAATCGGGCATTGACGATGACGGTTCCGGACATCAGCGGTTTCCTGGCGATGGAGTGGGGGAGGCGGGACGGTCGGGCACCGGATCGTGGCCGCCGGGATGCAGCGGATGGCAGCGGCCGATGCGGCGCAGCGCCAGCCAGCCGCCCCGGGCCGGGCCGAAGCGGGCGATGGCTTCCATTGCGTATTCCGAGCAGGACGGCGCGAAACGGCAGCGCGGCCCCAGCAGCGGACTGATGAAGCGCTTGTAGCCGCGCAGGACGGCGATGAGCAGACGGCCAACCATGGGCCGATGATACCTGTGTCGGGTTGCCGCTGCCCGCCGGGTAGGCTATAAAGTCGCGCTTTCCCGGCAATCGGGAAGAAGAAGGAAGCGCTTTTCGTGGCTGCAAAAAAACCTGCCAAGAAGGCCGTCAAGGCCGCCAAGAAGACTCCGGCCGTCGCCAAGAAGGCTGCCAAGCCTGTTGTGAAGAAGGCCGTCGCCAAGAAGCCGGTGGCCAAACCGGCGGCGAAGAAGGCTGCGGCCAAACCTGTCGCGAAGAAGGCTGCGGTCAAGAAGGCGGCGCCGGCCAAGCCGGTTGCCGCCAAGGCACCCGTCAAGACCGCATCCAAGCCGGCCGCCAAGAAGGCGCCCGCCAAGGCGGCACCGGCGAAGAAGCCGGTCGCCAAGGCCGCGCCGGTCAAGGCGGCTCCGGCCAAGAAGGTCGCTGCGGCGAAAACCGCTCCCAAATCCGTACCGAAGCCGGCTCCGAAGCCGGCTCCGGCCAAATCTGCCCCGCCGAAGGCAGCTGGCCGTGTCGAGGCGCCCGTTCCGGCCGCCGTTTCTCCGGCATCCGCGTCCGCTGCCAAGGCTCCGTCTGTATCCAAGCCTGTGCCCACCCCCAAGAATTCCCCCAGTTCCAAACCCACCGCCGCGGCGACACCGGCCAAGCCGGTCGTCTCTCCGCGTCCCGTCGCCAATGGCAAGATCGCCGTGGCCGTGGCTGCCAAGCCGGCCGCGCCGGTCGTGCGCAGCAAGGTGAAGGTCGTGCCGTACCAGACCGACGAGGCCACCGGCCGCCCCATCGTCCCGCAGGGCTACAAGCCTTCGGCCGATGAGGAATACATGAGTCCGCTGCAACTGGAATACTTCCGCCAGCGCCTGCTGCATTGGCGCGCCGATCTGGTCGAGGAATCCAAGCAGACCATCGAGAACCTGAAGGACGAGGTCCGCGACATCGGCGACGAAGCCGAGCGCGCCACCCGCGAAACCGAGAACTCGCTGGAACTGCGCACGCGCGATCGCTACCGCAAGCTGATCGGCAAGATCGACAGTACGCTCAAGCGCCTGGATGGCGGCGACTACGGCTACTGCGTCGACACCGGCGAAGAGATCGGCCTGGATCGCCTGGAGGCGCGCCTGACTGCCGAGCGCACCATCGATGCGCAGGAGCGCTGGGAGCACCTGCAGAAGCAGCAGGGCGACTGATTCCTTAGTGTTTCCTGGTTCAACGAGAGCCCCGCGAAAGCGGGGTTCTCGCTTTTGCGCGCAACAAAACAGCGGGTCGCTTGCCACCTCGAATTTCCTGTCACCTTGCGTGAGAGCGCCTGCCCGTACGTGATACGGAGTGCGAAAGCAGATGGGGCACGCTCCGGTGGCGGCCGTTGCGAAAGCGAGCGATCAGACCGCTTTCGCTGCGATGGGCAGCATCCGTAAGTCAAGCGAGTCGCCGTCTGGCGATCGCATCGAGACGAAGATGAAGGATATTCCGGGCGCTACAGCTGCCGCAGATCCAGTCGCCTGAGTTGCGGCGCCTTTTTCGCCACCGTCGCGGCGACCATCAGGATGGCGCAGCCGCCCACCAGCACGGCGGGTATCAGGCCGAGCAGGCGGGCCATCGTGCCGGCGTAGAACGCGCCGAGTTCGTTCGACGAACTGACGAAGATGCCGTTGATCGACGACACCCGGCCGCGCATCTCGTCCGGCGTGGACAGCTGCAGGATGGTCGAGCGCACCACCACCGAAACGCCGTCGCACATGCCGTAGGCCAGCAGGATCAGCGCCGACAGCCAGAAATGCCGCGACAAGCCGAAGGCGATCACGCACAGGCCGAAACCGGTCACCGCCCACAGCAGCGTGCGGCCGGCGTTACGCTGCAGCGGATGCCGCGCCAGCCACAAGCCGGCGCAGACCGATCCCAGCGCGGGCGCGCCGCGCAGGATGCCCAGGCCTTCCGGACCGTAGTGCAGGATGTCGTGGATGAAGGCCGGCAGCATCGCCACCACGCCGCCGAGCAGCACCGAGAACATGTCCAGCGCCATCGCGCCGAGCATGATCGGATGCGACAGCACGAAGCGCGCGCCTTCGCCGATGCTGCGGAAGATCGGCGCGCGCGGACCGGACATCGTCGGCTCCTGCACCTTCAGCATCGTCAGCGCGGCGATGGCGCCAAGCGCGGCCGTAGCGGCGATCGCGTACGCCAGGCCCTTGCCTCCGAAGCCGACCAGCACGCCGCCGAGCGCCGGCCCGAACACCATGCCGGTCTGGAACATCACGCTGCCGATGCTGGCGCCGCGCACGAACAGCTCGCGCGGCAGCACGCGGGCGAACAACGCGTTGTAGATCGGCGACAGGAACGAGCGCGCCATGCCGGTCAGCGCGATGGCCGCGTAGATCGGCCACAGGCCATCGAACGGCAGCCAGTGCTGCGCCACCGCCAGCAGCGACAGCGCGGTGACGACCAGCGCCGTGCACGCGGCCATGCCCAGCCGGCGGCGCGGCAGCACGTCGACCAGGTAGCCCGCGAACGGCGCCACGCAGAAATAGGGCAGCACCTCGGCCAAACCGACCAGCCCGAGCGAGAACGGATCGCGGGTGATTTCGTAGATATGCCAGCCGACCGTCACCGCGACGATCTGGTAGGACAGCAGCGCGCACAGGCGATAGATCAGGACCAGCCGGTAGCCGGGATTGGTCAGCAGCGCACGCAGGCTGGTGTCGGGCGTTCCCTGCGGTTCGTGGTCGGCCGCGTTCACTGCAGCGTCGACTGCGCCTTGTCGCGGATGAAAGCCAGCAGCGAGGCCAGGCCGTTGCTGCGCGTCGGCGACAGGTGCTTGGCCAGGCCGATGTCGGCGATGTAGTCGGGATCGGTGGCGAGGATTTCGGCGGCGGACCGGCCGGAATAGACCCGCAGCGCCAGATAGATCAGGCCCGAGACGATGGCCGAATCGCTGATCGCATGGAAATCCAGCCGCTGCGCATCGCCCTCCGGCACGATCCACACCATCGACTGGCAGCCGAGCAGGCGGTGGTCCTCGTTCTTCCACGCATCGGGGAAGGCGGGCAGCTTGCGGCCGAGATCAATCAGGTACTGGTAGCGCTCGGACCAGTCGCTGAAGAAGGCGAACTCGTCCTTGATGGCGGCCTGCGCGTCGGCGGCGGTGGGTTCGAGCGGGAAGAGGCGTTCGGTCATCGGATAGGAAGAAAGGTCGTGTCGGGCCTCGCCGGCGTGCGGATGCAGGCGAGGGTACGGGAGGAGAAGTGAGGGCCGCGCCAGCGTGGCGCGCGCATTCGGCACATCCGGCGACGGTCTACGCGATGCGGCAACGGGATCTTGGCGGCTGCGCCTCTATCGCGGTTCGCGCGCAAGACATTCCGGAACGCGGGAACGGGCAACCTCAGGCCCGTTTCCAGCGCACGCCCTGCGGCGTGTCCTCCAGCAGGATGCCTTCGCCGGCCAGCCGATCGCGGATGGCGTCGGCGCGGGCGAAGTCGCGGGCCTGCTTGGCCGCGGCGCGTTCGTCCACCAGCGCCTGGATCCGCGCGTCGTCGTCGCCGGACGCGCCGCGCGCGAACCAGTCCGCCGGCGATTGCTGCAGCAGGCCCAGCGCCAGGCCGGCGCCGAGCAGCTCGCGCTTGAGCCGCGCCTTCTCGCCCGCGTCGGCGGCCTTGCGGGCCTCGCCGGCGATCCGCGCGACCTCGGCCAGCGCCTGCGGCGTGTTGAGATCGTCATCCAGCGCGTCCTCGACCGCCTGCGGGATGGCGGCTGTCGCCTCGACGCCGGCCAGATCGCGCAGCGTGCCGTACAGCCGATCCAGCGTGCGTACCGATTGTTCGATCAGCGCGTCGGACCAGTCCAGCGGCTGCCGGTAGTGCGCCGACAGCAGCGCATGGCGCAGCGCCTCGGGCGGATGCTGGCGGACCAGGTCGTGGACCTTCTCGATATTGCCCAGCGACTTGCTCATCTTGGCGCCGCCGAAGTTGAGCATGCCGTTGTGCAGCCAGAACCGCGCGAACGGGGCGCCGCCGTGCGCGCATTCGCTCTGCGCGATCTCGTTCTCGTGGTGCGGGAACTGCAGGTCCACGCCGCCGGCATGGATGTCGATGGTCTCGCCCAGGTGCGCGGCCGCCATCGCCGAGCATTCGATATGCCAGCCCGGCCGGCCGATGCCCCACGGCGAATCCCAGCCGGGCAGATCCGGCGTGGACGGCTTCCACAGCACGAAGTCGCCCGGATCGCGCTTGTACGGCGCCACCTCGACCCGCGCACCGGCCAGCATCTCGTCCGGATCGCGGCGCGAGAGCTTGCCGTAGTCCGCAAACGACGCCACCGCGAACAGCACGTGGCCTTCTGCCGCATAGGCATGGCCGGCGGCGATCAGCCGTTCGATCATCGCGACGATGTGCGGGATGTGCGCGGTGGCCTCCGGCTCGATATCCGGCGGCGCCACGCCCAGCGCGGCCATGTCCTGGCGGTAGGCGGCGGCGAAGCGGTCGGTGATGGCGCCAATCGGCACGCCCTGCTCGCGTGCGGCGGCGTTGATCTTGTCGTCCACGTCGGTGATGTTGCGGGCGTAGCGCAGCGTGCCGTAACGCCGGCGCAGCAGTGCGGCCAGCACGCCGAAGACCACCGGCCCGCGTGCGTTGCCGATATGGACGTAGTTGTAGACAGTGGGGCCGCACACGTACATCGTGGGGCCTGCGGCCGGATCGAGCGGTTCGAAAGCCTCGACCCGGCGGGTGAGGTTGTTGTGCAGGCGCAGGGTCATGGGCAGGAGAGGGCGGAAAACCCGTCGATTCTACAACCCGCGGCCCATGTTCAGCCCCACTCCAGCAACGCGGTCTTAACTTGTTCGGTCGGGAATGCCCAGTCTGCCGGAATCAATGTCTCCAGCCCGTTTCTCCTCTCTGCTGCTGGCCGTCGCGTTGTCCGCGCCGGTTTTGGCCCAGGAACGCGTGGTGCAGGCGGAGAACGTGCGCCTGGATTACGCGCAGGTGCTCAATGTCGAGCCGGTCTACCAGACCCTGCGCGCCAGCCGCACCGAGCAGCAGTGCGAGGAGATTCCCACCCCGCCCAGGCCGGTCGAGAAGAAGGAAGAAGGCGTCTGGTCGCGCATGGTCGGCTCGGTCAAGGGGGTGTTCACCCGCGACGACGATGAGGACAAGGTCGCCGCGCCGGAACCGATGCGCGTCAATTGCCGCGCCGTACCGGTGGAGCGCGAATTCCGCCGTCCCATCGCCTACGACGTCGATTACGTCTACAAGGGCGTCAAGTACCGCTCGCGGCTGGCCGAGGATCCGGGCAACCGCCTGCGCATCCGCATTTCGGTGATGCCGTACGTGCCCGGCCAGGTGCCCGCCGCCAGCGGCAGCGGTCAATAGGACTGCCATTGGCGCGCTTGCGCGTCGCGACGGCGCGTGCGAGGATGCGCGCCCTATGAAGATGAATGCCCACGCACATGCTGACAGCGCGGCCCGCCTGGCCTCGGGCATGACCTCGCGTGCGCGTCGACCGGAATCCTGCATCTAGCTGGGTCACCGGACGTCTTCGCCTGTCCTACCGGAACCCAGCCAACAGGCTGGGTTTTTTCGTTTTCGATGTATGCGTTTCCCTCCGCAAGCGCCCGGCCATCCCGGTCGGACTTTCCAAAAAGCACGGAACCCACGACACCATGAAGCACTTCTTGAACACGCAGGACTGGAGCCGCGCCGACCTCGATGCCCTGCTGACGCAGGCCGCGCTGTACAAGCAGAACAGGCTGGGCGATGGGCTGAAGGGCAAGTCGATCGCGCTGGTGTTCTTCAACCCGTCGATGCGCACGCGCACCAGCTTCGAGCTCGGCGCGTTCCAGCTCGGCGGCCATGCGGTGGTGCTGCAGCCGGGCAAGGACGCGTGGCCGATCGAGTTCAACCTGGGCACGGTGATGGACGGCGACACCGAGGAGCACATCGCCGAGGTGGCCCGGGTGCTGGGCCGCTACGTGGATCTCATCGGCGTGCGCGCGTTCCCGAAGTTCGTCGACTGGGCCTACGATCGCCAGGACATCGTGCTCAACAGCTTCGCCAGGTATTCGCCGGTGCCGGTCATCAACATGGAGACCATCACCCATCCGTGCCAGGAACTGGCGCACGCGCTGGCGCTGCAGGAGCACTTCGGCACGCAGGACCTGCGCGGCAAGAAGTACGTGCTGACCTGGACCTACCATCCCAAGCCGCTCAACACCGCGGTGGCCAACTCGGCGCTGACCATCGCCACCCGCCTGGGCATGGACGTGACGCTGCTGTGCCCGACGCCGGATTACGTGCTGGACGAGCGCTACATGGGCTGGGCGGAAGCCAACGTGGCCGAGAGCGGCGGCTCGCTGACCGTCAGCCACGACATCGACAGCGCCTACGCCGGCGCCGATGTCGTCTACGCCAAGAGCTGGGGCGCGCTGCCGTTCTTCGGCAACTGGGAGCCGGAAAAGCCCATCCGCGACCAGTACAAGCACTTCATCGTCGACGAGGCCAAGATGGCGCTGACCCGCAACGGGGTGTTCTCGCATTGCCTGCCGCTGCGCCGCAACGTCAAGGCCAGCGACGCGGTGATGGATTCGCCGCAGTGCATCGCCATCGACGAGGCCGAGAACCGCCTGCACGTGCAGAAGGCGATCATGACCGCGCTGGCCCGGCAGTAAGGATTCGTCCTTTCCTCCGCTGCGGGGGAAGGCCGGGATGAAGGCGAGCCGTCTCCGGACAACTCCACCTCATCCCGTTACGCCCTCATCCAACCCTCTCCCGTGAACGGGAGGGGCACATCACCAGAGAACATCGAAATGACCGCTTCGACCAGCAAAGACATCGTCCTCGCCTTCTCCGGCGGCCTCGACACCAGCTTCTGCATTCCCTACCTGCAGGCGCAGGGCTGGGCCGTGCACACCGTGTTCGCCGACACCGGCGGCGTCGATGCCGACGAGCGCGCCTACATCGAGCAGCGCGCCGCGTCGCTGGGCGCGGCCAGCCATGTCACCGTCGATGGCGGTCCCGCGATCTGGGACGGTTTCGTCAAGCCGTTCGTGTGGGCCGGCGAGGGCTACCAGGGCCAGTACCCGCTGCTGGTGTCCGACCGTTACCTGATCGTCGATGCCGCGTTGAAGCGCGCGGCCGAACTGGGCACAAATGCGATCGCGCACGGTTGCACCGGCATGGGCAATGACCAGGTGCGCTTCGACCTGGCGGTCAAGGCGCAGGGCGACTACCGCATCGTCGCGCCGATCCGCGAAATCCAGAAGGAACATACCCAGACGCGCGCCTACGAGCAGCAATACCTGGAGGAGCGCGGCTTCGAGGTGCGCGCCAAGCAGAAGCACTACACGATCAACGAGAACCTGCTCGGCGTGACGATGTCCGGCGGCGAGATCGACAAGTGGGAAGCGCCGGGCGAAGGCGCGCGCGGCTGGTGCGCGCCGCGCAACGCGTGGCCGGCCGAACCGCTGGTGGTCACGCTGAAGTTCGTCGAGGGCGAGGCGGTCGAACTGGACGGCAAGCCGATGGACGGGGCCAAGATCCTCGCGCGCCTGAACACCATGTTCGCCCAGTACGGCGTCGGCCGCGGCGTCTACACCGGCGATACCGTGATCGGGCTGAAGGGCCGCATCGTGTTCGAGGCGCCGGGCCTGACCGCGCTGCTGGCCGCGCACCGCGCGCTGGAGGACGCGGTGCTGACCAAGCAGCAGAACCGCTTCAAGCCGGACGTGGCGCGCAAGTGGGTGGAGCTGGTGTACGAGGGCTTCTACCACGATCCGTTGAAAACCGATCTGGAAGCGTTCCTCCAGTCCTCGCAGCGCACCGTCAACGGCGAGGTCACACTGGAGACCCGCGGCGGCCGCGTCGACGCGGTGGCGGTGAGCTCGCCGCACATCCTCAACGCCAAGGGCGCGACGTACGCGCAATCGGCCGACTGGGGCGTGGAGGAGGCGGAAGGCTTCATCAAGCTGTTCGGCATGAGCTCGACGCTGTACGCGCAGGTCAACCGCTGACGGCGATGCCATGACGGATTCCGCGATTCCCGCCGTGAACGTGCGCACCGCCGGCCTGGACGACCTGCCGGCGCTGGCCGCGCTGTTCGACGGCTACCGCGTGTTCTACGGGCAGCCGTCCGATCCGGTGCGCGCCGGCGCGTTCCTGCGCGAACGGCTGGCGCGCGGCGATGCGCGGTTGTTGCTGGCGGTCGGTGCCGACGGCGAGGCGCTGGGTTTCGTCCAGCTCTATCCGTCGTTCACGTCGGTCGGTACGGCGCGGATCGAAATCCTCAACGATCTGTTCGTCGCCCCGCAGGCGCGCGGGAAGGGCGTGGCGCGCGCATTGCTGCGCCGGGCGGCGGAAGATGCGCGCTCGCGCGGCGCGGTGAAGCTGGTGCTGTCCACCGCGGTGGACAACCGGCCCGCGCAGGCGCTGTACGCCGCCGAGGGCTGGGTGCGCGACGACGGCTTCGTCGAATACGGCAAGGCGCTATAGGCCATGGACGAACTGCGCGTCAGCACCGATCGCGATGAGCTGGACGTGGACCGGATCCACCGTTTCCTTTCGCGGGAAGCTTACTGGAGCCGCGGCATCCCGCGCGCGACCGTCGAGCGCGCCATCGCCGGCGCGCTGTGCTTCGGCGGCTACGTCGAAGGGGCGGGGCAGGTGGCGTTCGCGCGGGTGATCACCGACGGCGCGACCTTCGGCTACCTGGCCGATGTGTTCGTGCTGCCGTCGCATCGCGGGCGCGGTTACGGCCGGCGGTTGATGGACGCGATCGTGGCGCATCCGCAGCTGCGGGGCCTGCGCCGTTTCATGCTGGCCACTTCCGATGCGCATGGCCTGTACGCGCCATACGGATTCGCCGCGCCGGCCACGCCGCAGTCGCTGATGGAAATCCTGCGACCCGACATCTACCCGGCCGCCGTGGCGGCCAGCTGACCCATCCCCATGACCGATCTGCTCGAATCCACGCTTGCGCGCCTCGAAAAGCTGGTGTCCTTCGACACCCGCAACCCGCCGCGCGCCATCGCCGCCGAGGGCGGCATCTTCGATTACCTGCGCGCGCAACTGCCCGGATTCGATGTCGAAGTCATCGACCACGGCGCCGGCGCGGTCAGCCTGTACGCGGTGCGCGGCAAGCCGAAATACCTGTTCAACGTGCACCTGGACACCGTGCCCGACTCGCCGCACTGGAGCGCCGATCCGCACGTCATGCGGCACGTCGGCGATCGCGTGATCGGACTGGGCGTGTGCGACATCAAGGGCGCGGCGGCGGCGCTGGTGGCCGCGGCCAATGCCGGCGACGGCGATGCCGCGTTCCTGTTCTCCAGCGACGAGGAAGCCAACGATCCGCGCTGCATCGCCGCGTTCCTGGCGCGGGGCCTGCCTTACGACGCCGTGCTGGTGGCCGAGCCGACGATGGGCGAGGCGGTGCTGGCGCATCGGGGCATTTCCTCGGTGCTGATGAAGTTCACCGGCCGCGCCGGCCATGCGTCCGGCCAGCAGGATGCCGCTGCCAGCGCGCTGCACCAGGCCATGCGCTGGGGCGGCCGCGCGCTGGATCATGTCGATTCGCTGGCGCATGCGCGCTTCGGCGGCCTGACCGGGCTGCGCTTCAACATCGGACGGGTCGAGGGCGGCATCAAGGCCAACATGATCGCGCCGGAAGCCGAACTGCGCTTCGGTTTCCGCCCGCTGCCGTCGATGGACGTGGACGCGCTGCTGGCGACCTTCGCCGGTTTCGCCGAGCCGGACGCGGCGCATTTCGAGGAAACCTTCCGCGGACCGAGCCTGCCGTCCGGCCCCGTTTCCGATGGGAGCGGCGCCCGCGCCGAGGAACGCCGGCTGGCCGCGCGCGACGTGGCCGATGCGCTGGACCTGCCGATCGGCAACGCGGTGGATTTCTGGACCGAGGCCTCGCTGTTCTCGGCCGGCGGCTACACCGCGCTGGTCTATGGCCCCGGCGACATCGCCCAGGCGCACACCGCCGACGAGTGGGTATCGCTGGAGCAGTTGCAGCGCTACGCCGAATCGGTCCACCGCATCATCAACGGCGGACGATAGGCCATCCATCATCACTGTGGGAGCGACGTAAGTCGCGAGAAGCTTTCCCGATAAACCCCGGTCGCGACTCACGTCGCTCCCACAACGACAACCCGATTCCTTTCTCCCATGCAATCGCAGAAACAGACCCGCCAGACCATCATCCGACTGCTCTCCAGCATGGCCAGCGCCAAGGAGATCTCGCAGTACGTCAAGCGCTTCTCGCAGTTGGACGCCAAGCGCTTCGCCGTGGTCAAGGTCGGCGGCGCGGTGCTGCGCGACGATCTGGAATCGCTGACCTCGTCGCTGACCTTCCTGCAGGAAGTCGGCCTGACGCCGATCGTCGTGCACGGCGCCGGTCCGCAGCTAGACGAGGAAATGACCGCCGCCGGCATCGTCAAGCAAACGATCGACGGCCTGCGCGTGACCACGCCGGAAGTGCTGGCGATCGTGCGCAAGGTGTTCCTGCAGCAGAACCTGGCGCTGGTCGAGGCGCTGCAGCAGGTCGGTGCGCGCGCGACGTCGATCGTGTCGGGCGTGTTCGAGGCGCAGTACAAGGACCAGGCGACCTATGGTTTGGTCGGCGACGTCAGCGGCATCAACCTGGCGCCGATCGAGGCCAGCCTGAAAGCGGGCTCGATTCCGGTCATCGCCAGCCTGGGCGAAACCGCCGGCGGCCAGATCCTCAACATCAACGCCGACTTCGCCGCCAACGAGCTGGTGCAGGTGCTGCAGCCGTACAAGATCATCTTCCTCACCGGCACCGGCGGCCTGCTGGATCCGGAGGGCCGCGTGATCGATTCGATCAACCTGTCCACCGAATACGACGAGCTGATGGCGCAGCCGTGGATCAATGGCGGCATGCGGGTGAAGATCGAGCAGATCAAGGACCTGCTGGATCGCCTGCCGCTGACCTCGTCGGTATCGATCACCAAGCCGGCCGAGCTGGCCAAGGAACTGTTCACCCACAAGGGGTCGGGCACGCTGGTGCGCAAGGGCGAGCGCGTGTTGCGCTTCGACTCCTGGGACGGCGTGGACCTGGCGCGGCTGCGTACGCTAATCGATTCCAGCTTCGGCCGCACGCTGCTGCCGGACTACTTCGAGCGCACCACGCCTCACCGCGTCTACATCAGCGAGAACTACCGCACCGCGCTGATCCTGACCCGCGAGGAAGGCTTCGCATACCTGGACAAGTTCGCCGTGCTCGATGACGCGCAGGGCGAGGGCCTGGGCCGCGCGGTATGGCACGTGATGCGCGAGGAGAACCCGCAGCTGTTCTGGCGTTCGCGACACAACAATGCGGTCAACATTTTCTACTACGCCGAGTCCGACGGCTGCTACAAGCAGGAGAAGTGGAAGGTGTTCTGGTACGGCATCGA
>Ga0160451_100493_pt1 | contig 21314 bp, 16 predicted proteins | sample HID1975M_E1MG_FD_108270 | JGI IMG/M metagenome (GOLD analysis project Ga0160451, IMG submission 108270) | Enriched soil microbial communities from UW Madison campus, WI, USA - HID1975M_E1 MG | ecosystem: Environmental > Terrestrial > Soil > Unclassified | place: USA: Madison, Wisconsin... | reverse complement strand
CGAGGTCGGATCGGCCGAATCTGCCGCGGCCTCGCGCGCCTGCCGTTCCTGCTCCAGCATCACCACGGTGGCCGCGGCGCACAGCAGGGCGGCATCGCCGGCGTCCTCGCGCGGCATGAACTCGTCCAGGTGCCGGTCCAGGTAGCTGGTGTCGATGGTCGCGTCGATCACGGCCGGGTGCCGGGCCAGCCTTTCGAGGAAGGCGATGTTGGACTTGGGGCCTTCCACATGGCAGTGCGCCAACGCCTCGCGCAGCCGCGCCAGCGCGCGCGGACGATCGCTGTCGTGAACGATGAGCTTGGCGATCATCGGGTCGTAGAAGATGGTGACGGTGTCGCCTTCGACCACGCCCGAGTCGATGCGCACCTGCGGCGAGGCGGCCGGCAAGCGCAGCGCCTCCAGCCGGCCGGAACCGGGCAGGAAGCCGGCTTCCGGGTCCTCGGCGTACAACCGCACCTCGATGGCGTGGCCGCGCTGCGGCACCTGGTCCTGCGCCAGCGGCAGCGGCTCGCCGGCGGCGATGCGCAGCTGCCATTCGACCAGATCCAGGCCGGTCGTCATCTCGGTGACCGGATGCTCGACCTGCAGCCGCGTGTTGATTTCCATGAAATAGAAGTCGCCGTCCGGCGAGACGATGAACTCCACCGTGCCGGCATTGACGTAGTCGATGGCATGGCCGGCGAGCACCGCCGCCTCGCCCATCGCCCGGCGCAGCTGCGGAGTGAGGAACGGCGAGGGCGATTCCTCCAGCACCTTCTGGTAGCGGCGCTGGGCCGAGCATTCGCGTTCGTTGAGGTGGATGAGCGCACCGTGGCCATCGCCGAAGATCTGGATCTCGATATGCCGCGGCGACTGCACGTAGCGTTCCAGCAAAACGCGATCGCGGCCGAACGCGCCGCGCGCCTCGCGCTGGCAGCTTTCCAGCTGGCCGAGGAAATCCTCCAGCCGGTGGACGATGCGCATGCCCTTGCCGCCGCCGCCGTGCGCGGCCTTGATCATCAGCGGAAAGCCGATGCGAGCCGCCTCGCGCGCCAGCGTTTCCGGCGCCTGTTCCTCGCCGGTGTAGCCGGGCACGACCGGCACGCCGGCGGCCTGCATCAGTTCCTTGGCGCCGGCCTTGCTGCCCATCTTGCGCATCGACGCCGCCTTCGGGCCGATGAACACCAGTCCGGCCGATTCCACCGCCTCGGCGAAGTCGGCGTTCTCGGACAGGAAGCCGTAGCCGGGATGGATGGCCTGCGCGCCGCTGCGCCGGGCCACCTCCAGGATGGCGTCGCCGCGCAGGTAGCTTTCCGACGGTTGCGGCCCGCCGATCGGCCAGGCCTCGTCGGCCAGCCGCACGTGCTGGGCGTCGGCATCGGCATCCGAATACACCGCCACCGTGGCGATGCCCAGCCGGCGGCAGGTGCGGATCACGCGGCAGGCGATTTCGCCGCGGTTGGCGATGAGAATCTTGGAGAACATGTTTTCAGCCCTCCCCTTCAAGGGGAGGGTTGGGTGGGGATGGTGTTGCCTTGCTGGCTATCAATGCCGCGATGATCACTTCGACCACTCCTTCGATGTTGTCGAATACTTCGTTGTTCCAGAATCTCAATACTAAAAATCCAGCCTGTTGCAGGTAGCGCGTCCTTGAAATGTCGTAGTCGACGGCATTCGCATGCTGGCTGCCATCCAGTTCGATCACGAGTTTCGCATCGAGGCAGACGAAATCCAGGATGTAATCTCCATGAGGATGCTGTCTCCTGAACTTGCATTCCTCCAATTGCCTGCCTCTAAGGTGGTGCCACAGTTTCCTTTCCGCATCGGTGGCATTGTTTCGGAGTTGGCGTTGTAGGCGCTCACCGAGGATCTTGCCGCTGGTCTGGCCTTGCATTGTTCGTCCTTGAACATTTGGTCGGGTTGTTTTTGACGGCTGGGGGGAGGACCATCCCCACCCAACCCTCCCCTTGAAGGGGAGGGCTTTCAGGTCATGGGCTCCAGGATGGCGATCGCTTGTCGAGGAAAGCCGCCAGGCCCTCCTGGCCCTCCGGCGATACGCGCAACTGCGCGATCAGCGCGGCGTTCTCGCGATCGAGCACGTCGCGATCGCTCTCCGCCGCAACTCGCCGCACCAGCGACTTGGCGCTGGCGGCCGCTTTCGGGCCGGCTTTCAGCAACAGCGCGATCTGGCGTTGCACCGCTTCGTCCAGTTGCATGGCCGGCACGACCTGGTGCAGCAGGCCGATGCGCAGCGCGGTCTCGGCATCGAAGATTTCCGCGCTGGCGAACCAGCGCCGCGCCTGGCGCTCGCCGATGGCGTCGATGACGTAGGGCGAGATCACCGCCGGCAGCAGGCCCAGCTTGCTTTCGGTCAGGCCGAACTTCGCCTCCGGCACGCCGATGGCGATGTCGCAGCACGCCACCAGTCCGACGCCGCCGCCGAACGCCGCGCCATGCACGCGCGCCACGGTCGGTTTGGGCAACTCGTCCAGCGTACGCATCAGGCGGGCGAGGGCGAGCGCGTCGCTGCGGTTCTCCGTCTCGCCGGCGGCGGCCATGCCGCGCATCCAGTTCAGGTCCGCGCCGGCCGAGAAGGAGGCGCCGGACCCCTCCAGCACCACCACGCGCACGCCGTCGTCGTTGCCGGCGCGCTGCAAGGCCGTGGTCAACGCGGCTATCAGCGCGGCATCGAAGGCGTTGTGCAGATCCGGCCTGTCCAAGCGCAGGCGCAACACGGCGCCGGTGCGTTGCTCGATCAGCGATTCGGCCATCGCGTCCTCTCCGTTGGGGTTCGCATGATAGCCGGGCGCCCCGGTTGGCCCGGTGTGCGCTGCGGAAACAGGGGGTCGAGAACGGCGCCACGGCGGGGCGGTCTATGCCGCTACCGCCGCAACAGGCAGGATTTTCGGTTAAATCGGCGCGATGCCCGCGCCGCGTTCAGTGCCGGGTACCGCGTTTGCCGCCGCCCTTGGCGCTGGTGGGCGTTACCTCCACCGACAGGATGAAGCTGCGCTGCTCGTCCGGCTGCATCGCGCCGACGCCGACGACCTCGCGCTTGATCTCCTCGCCACGGTCGTTGCGGATGCTCAGCACCACGCTGTATTCCCATGCGCCGCCTTCGGCCGGATGGCGGATGCTGCCCTCGACCTTCAGCGGCGTGATGGTCGCGACGGCGGCGGCGGCCGCGGCCGCCGTCGGGTCGTAGCGCAGATGGTGGCGGCACGCCGGGCAGACCACGGCGCTTTCCAGGATCGTGGTCTTGCAGTGCGGGCAGGTACGGGTGGCGCCGGGCGTGCCGGGACGCGGGTTGCTCATGCAGCCGGGCCGGGATCCTTGGCGCCCTTGTCGGACGAAGCCTTGTCGCCTTCCCAGCCGAAATCGGCCTGGCCGCGCATCCGCGAACCGGCCGCCACGGTCAGCGAACCGGCCTTGACGTCGCCGATCAGCACGCCCGAGGCGAGCAGTTCGACCCGCGCGGCGGCTTCGATGTTGCCTTCCAGTTCGCCGGCGATGATGACTTTCTTGGCGCGCACGCCGCCGTTGAGCTTGGCGCCGGTTTCGATGGTCAGGTCGCCCTGCACGTTGACGTCGCCCTTGAACTTGCCGGCGATGCGGATGTGGCCGGCGCCCTCGATCTTGCCCTCGATGGTCAGATCGGCGGCGATCAGCGATTCCTTCAAGTCCGGCGCGGCGGCGCGGGCGGCCGGCGGGGTGACGGTGGGCGTGAATTCGGCGGCGGCCGGTGGCGCGGTATCGCGCAGGGTCAGCGGCTCCGGCGGCGGCGGGACGGGGGAATCCTTGCGGGCCTGATCTTTCCACATGGACATGGGCGGGGGTCTCCGGTCTGTAGGACCCGCACTATCGCCCGTCGCTTGAGTCGAAGTTGTGACAGATTCCCGCAAAAAAGGCGATGCGGCGGTGAAAGGACCTGAAGTTCGCCGGCAAGTGGCTTCACACTTCAGCCCGGAAGTCTCTCCTTACGGAAACAGCAGCAGGATCGCCACCAGCGCCAAGGCCAGTCCGCCGGTCCACCAACCCAGCCAGCCGCGGCTGCGACGCGCCTGCGGCAGGGCCAGTTTGCGGCGGTACGACAGCAGCGTGTCGTGCGCCAGCAACAGGCCCAGCGCGGCCAGCGGGACCAGCAGCATCGTCCGCTCGCCGGCCAGCCGCGCCAGATCCAGCTTGACCAGCGTCACGCCGGCCAGCACGGCCGACAGGCACAGCTGCGCGAAGGCCAGCCAGTAGGCCCCGCCCGAGCGGGCGGCGATCCAGATCATCGCCACGATCAGGAAGCCGAGATTGGCGACCGGCGGCGAGAACAGGCCCACGAGGGTCATCGCCGCCATCATCAGCAACGTCAGCGCGAGCGCCTCGTCCCAGCCGCGACGGTCGCGATTCCATCGCCGCAGCCGGATCAGGCCGGCCACCGCGCCGGCATACAGCAGCCAGGGCATGGCGCTCCAGGCCAGCACGCGCGACAGCACATCGATCAGGGCAGGCTCGGGCACCGACCACTGCGTGACGAGCAGCGCGGCCAGCAGCGAATAGATCATCCACCGCGATATCACCAGCGCCCAGCGCGGCCGTGCGAAATGTTCGCGATCGGTGGCCTGCATCCAGAATTCCGTGCTGCCGCCGTCCAGATGCCGCCGCGTCATCGCCGCATGCGACTGCCGCAGGTCGAGGAGGGTCGCGCGCAGCCGGCTGGGCAGGCCGGGCACCAGCATCAGCAGCCAGCGCCGCGCCGGGCGCATCGGCTCCATCAGTTCGCGCAGCAGCAAGCGGTCGACCGGCTTGCGCGATTTCGACGTCAATGCCGACAGCGTGCGGTCGACGAAGATCTGCGCCGCCTCGCTGCGCTCGCTGGCCGTGCGCACCTGTTCGGCGAGCCAGCGATCGCCGAGCAGCGCGTCGAGCCCGAAGAACTGCAGCACCACTTCCAGCGATCCCGGCATCGGCGGCGGCTCGCCTTCGACCAGCATCTCCAGCACGTGCGGGCGCAATGCGTCGCGCAAGGCCAGCGAATACAGATCCTCCTGCTGCCACAGCCAGTCGCGCAACGCGTCGGCATCGTCGCGTTGCAAGCGCTCCCACAGCCCCTGCAGGAAAGGGCCCGCATCGTAGGTGCGCGTTTCCGGGCCGGGGACGAGATCGTCCACCGGCGCGATATCGTCGGCGCCATCCCCGTCGTCGGCGGCCTCGGCCATCGCGGCCATCGGCGGTTCGGTACCGGCCAGCGTTGCCGGCGGCAGGCCAGGGTCGTAGCCGTTATCGGGCGCCGCGGCTTCCGCTTCCGGCGCGTGTTCCGTCACCGCGGCCGGCACGCGCTGACGCGCCAGCATCAGGCAGTGCTGGTAGGCATCGTGCAGGCGCTGGAAACCGGCCGCGTCCTCGTCCGGACGGCATTGCTTGAGCAGGCGCGCATAGGCGCGCTTGATCTCGCGTTCGTCCGCTTCCGCCGGCAGGCCCAGCCGCGCGAACGGCGTCATGCGCCGACACGCTGTTCGAGATCGTCCAGCGCGCTGGCCAGTTCGCCGCGATGGCGGGCGATGCGTTCGCGATCCTGGCTTTCCAGCACGCCCATGAAGCGCGCCAGCCAGTCGTGCAGCATCGGCCGCAGGTCCAGGTGATCCTCGTACAGCCGTTCGGCGCGGGCGATGACGGCCAGGTTGGCCTGGTCCTCGCGCGGATGGATCTTCAGCGCTTCCAGTTGCGACAGCCGCTCGCGTATCTCGTCCTGGGTCAATACGCCCGGATTGCCTTCCAGGATTAGTTCGTGGCGCTCGCCGGTCGCCAGCACCTGCGCCTCGACCTGCAGCACGCCGTTGACGTCGTAGGTGAAGCGCACCTCGAAGGTGTTCTGATCGCGGGTCTTGTTCTTCGGCATCGGCACGCGCAACGTGCCGAGCTGCACGTTGTGGATCACGCGCGGGCTTTCGCCCTGGTAGATCTCCAGCACCACGTGGTCGGCGTTGTCGTGCAGCGGCGCGTAGGTCTCGGCGCGGCTGACCGGCACGGTGGCGTTGCGCTCGATGATCGGACTGAAATGGCCGGTCGTCTCGCGGCCGTGGTCGTCGATGCGGCCGGTGCCCACGCCCAGCGTGTACGGGCACACATCGGTCATCACCACTTCTTCCAGCGACTCGTCGCGCGCCTTCATGCCTGCCACGACGCACGCGCCCAGCGCGATGGCCTGGTCCGGATTGACGTGGCGCAGCGGCAGCCGGCCGAGCATGCGCGCGACCAGACGGGTGAACAGCGGCATCCGCGACGCACCGCCGACCATCACCACTTCCTGCAACTGATCCGGCGTGAGCCGCGCGTCGCGCAACGCGCGCTCGATCGGCATGCGCAGCCGTTGCAGCAGCGGATTGGCCAGCTCGTGGAAGCGCGCCTCGGCGATCTCCCATTCGCATGCGCGGCTGGCTAGCTGGATCTGCAGGCCGGCGCGATCGTGCCGGCTCAGCTGCTGCTTGAGGCTTTCCATCCGCAGCCGCAGCTGGCCATTCTCCTGCGCCGACAGTTTCTGCACGTCCAGCTGGTGATCGCGGCAGAACGCGTCCACCAGCACATCGAGGAAATCCTCGCCGCCGAGGCGGTTGTCGCCGGCGCTGGCGTGCACCTGCATGACGCCGTCGAAGATCTCCAGGATCGACACGTCGAAAGTGCCGCCGCCCAGATCCAGCACGATGAAGGTCGAGCCGTCCACGCGCTCCTGCAGGCCATAGGCCAGCGCGGCGGCGGTGGGTTCGTTGATCAGCCGCTCGACCTTGATGCCCGCCAGTTCGCCGGCCGCGCGCGTGGCCTTGCGCTGCGAATCGCCGAAGTAGGCCGGCACGCTGATCACCGCCTCGGCGATTTCGCGGCCCAGATGCGCGCGCGCATCGTCCAGCAGCGCGCGCAGCACCAGCGCCGACAGTTCTTCCGGCCGGTATTTGCGCGGGCCCAGCGCTGTCTCGCGCTGGCTGCCCATCCAGCGCTTGAAGGTCGCCACGCTGTCGCCCGGATGGGTCAGCAACCGTTCGTGCGCGACGCGGCCGATCATCAGCTGGCCGTCGCCATCGACGCTGACCGCCGAAGGCGTCAGGTACTCGCCCAGTGCATTGGGAATCAGGCGTGGCGCCTGTCCGTCGTAATAACCGATCAGCGAATGGGTGGTGCCAAGGTCGATGCCGACGATCATCCGGCGTCCTGTGCGGGTGAGGGCGGGCGACAGTTTAAGCGGGCGCCCGCCATGCGGAGAACAGGCAAGCGGTTGAGCATCTGCGCTTCATCGCCTCTTGCCGTCGTCCCCGCGAAAGCAGGGACCCGGCGACTTCAGCTTCTCGGCGGATCCGCTACCCACCACGCCTCCGCCGGTAAGGCGGCCACACCTCACATTCGGAACACCCCGAAGCGCGCCGGCTCGATCGGCGCGTTGAGCGAAGCCGAGATACCCAGCCCCAGCACGCGGCGCGTATCGGCAGGATCGATGATGCCATCGTCCCACAGCCGCGCGGTCGCGTACCACGGGCTGCCCTGCGATTCGTACTGGTCGCGTATCGGCGCCTTGAAGGCGTCCTCGTCTTCGGCGCTCCAGCTTTCGCCCCGGGCCTCGATGCCATCGCGGCGCACGGTCGCCAGCACGCTCGCGGCCTGCTCGCCGCCCATCACGCTGATGCGCGCGTTCGGCCACATCCACAGGAAGCGCGCGCCGTAGGCACGGCCGCACATCGCGTAGTTGCCGGCGCCGAAGCTGCCGCCGATGACGACGGTGAACTTGGGTACCGACGAGCACGCCACCGCGGTGACCATCTTGGCGCCGTCCTTGGCGATGCCGGCGTTCTCGTACTTGCGGCCGACCATGAAGCCGGTGATGTTCTGCAGGAACACCAGCGGGATGCCGCGCTGGTTGCACAGCTCGATGAAATGCGCGCCCTTCAGCGCGCTCTCGCCGAACAGGATGCCGTTGTTGGCGACGATGCCGACCGGGTAGCCGTGCAGGTGGGCGAAGCCGGTCACCAGCGTCTTGCCGTAGCGCGCCTTGAACTCGTCCAGCTCGCTGCCGTCGGCGATGCGCGCGATGACCTCGCGGATGTCGAACGGCTTGCGCGTATCCCGGGGCACGATGCCGTACAGCTCCTCGGCCGGGTACGCGGGCTCGCGCGATTCGCGCACGGCCACCGGCAGCGTCTTGCGGCGGTTGAGGTTGCCGACCAGCCGGCGCGCGATGTCCAGCGCGTCGCGGTCGTCCTCGGCGAAATGATCGGCCACGCCCGACACGCTGGTATGCACGTCGGCGCCGCCCAGCGCTTCGGCATCGACCACTTCGCCGGTGGCCGCTTTCACCAGGGGCGGACCGCCGAGGAAAATCGTGCCCTGCTCCCTGACGATGACGCTCTCGTCGCACATCGCCGGCACGTAGGCGCCGCCGGCGGTGCAACTGCCCATCACCACCGCGATCTGCGGGATGTTCTCCGCGCTCAGCCGCGCCTGGTTGTAGAAGATGCGGCCGAAGTGTTCCTTGTCCGGGAACACCTCGTCCTGCAACGGCAGGAACGCGCCGCCGGAATCGACCAGGTAGATGCAGGGCAGGTGGTTCTCGCGCGCGACTTCCTGCGCGCGCAGGTGCTTCTTGACCGTCATCGGGAAATAGGTGCCGCCCTTGACGGTGGCATCGTTGGCCACGATCACCACTTCCTGTCCCTGCACGCGGCCGATGCCGCAGACCATGCCGGCGGCCGGCGCGGCGCCGTCGTACATGTCCTCGGCGGCGAGCGGTGCGATTTCGAGGAACGGAGAGCCAGGGTCGAGCAGGGCGGAGATGCGATCGCGCGCCAGCAGCTTGCCGCGTTCGGTGTGCTTGTCTCGCGCCTTCCCGCCGCCGCCATCGGCGGCGCGCGACAGGCGGCGTTCGAGTTCGGCGACCAGCGAACGGTGGTAGCCGGCGTTGTCCTGAAAGGCCTGCGAACGCGGGTCGAGCTGGGTGGACAGGAAGGACATGCCGGTACCGGTCAGGGGAAAGACGCGATCACAGCATAAAGCGGCGGGTCATCCAAACAGGGCATGTCGGCGATGCACCCCGCCATCCGCATAAAAAACAAGGCCCGCTTGCGCGGGCCTTGCGGGTCAGTGCCTTGGCACGTTACTGGCGCTTTTCCTCAGCCCGGGCATCGGCCTTGGCTTCGGCACGCGCCGCCACTTCGGCGGCCTTGTCGGCGGTCGCCTGCGCCGCATCCGCCGTCGCCGAGGCAGCGCTGGCCGTGGCGCGATTGGCGGCTTCGGCGGTGGTGTTGGCGGCATCGCGCGTCGCGGCGGCCGTGGCGTCGGCGGCCTCGCGAGTGGCGGCGGCCGCATCGTTGGCGGCCTGGCGTGCCGACGATTCGGCGCGCTCGGCGGCGGTGTTGGCGTCGCGCGCCGCGTGATCGGTGTCCTGGCGCGTACAGGCGCCCATGCTCAGCACGGCAGCGGCCAGCAGGATGCAATGGATTTTCATGGCGGTTCCTCGTCTTTGCCCCATCGGGACAGTGGCGGCAGTCTAGGTAGCCCGGGATGGAGGCAGCGTGAGCATCGGGCCGGATCGATGAACGCGCGTCCAACGAAAATATCGAGAAAACCATGCAATACGCATCGCTACCGATTCCGACAGCGGAGCCGAGCGGTATCGTGCATCGACCCAGTTCTTCGATAGTTGATCGATTCGATTCTCATGGCTAAGCCATGGTTTGCATCGAATACGAACACGCGGATGCCTCGCGCGAGGGAGACGGACAGCCAACCAGAAAATCCCTTTGACTAGCTCCGAATGGCCAACAAAAAAGCCGCCGGTTTCCCGGCGGCTCTCGGATTGCCTGCAACCTCTGACGAGGTCGCCAGAAGCCAATTACTGCTTGGCTTCTTCGGCAGCGTCCTTGGCAGCTTCGGCGGTGTCGGCAGCGTGCTCAGCGGTGTCGGCAGCAGCGTCGGCAGCGTCGGAGGTGGTAGCGGCGGCAGCGTCGCCAGCGGCAGAAGCAGCAGCGTCGGCGGCGGTGGCAGCGGCGTCGGCAGCTTCCTGGCCGGCAGCGGCGGTCGCGTCGCCAGCGGCGGCGGCGGCGTCAGCAGCGGCCTGGGCTTCGGCAGCGGCGGTGTTGGCGTCGGCAGCGGCGTCCGCAGCCTGGTCCTGGTTCGAGCACGCAGCCAGGGCAGCAGTCAGAGCCAGCGCGATCAGAGCCTTGTTGATGGTCATCTTGGAATTTCCTCGTCGTTTGGTAGGCAACGCGCTATTGCGCGCCTGCAACATGATGACAAGCCAGTGACGGCTGTCAAGCGGTGGCTGGGTTATTTTTGTCAAGCGCGCGTTAAGACGAATCGCCGCTGCGTGGGTAATCGGTTACACGATCTCTACCGCAATCGCAGTGGCTTCGCCGCCGCCGATGCACAGCGATGCGATGCCGCGCTTCTTGCCGTTTTTGCGCAGCGCATGGATCAACGTGACCACCAGTCGCGCGCCGGAGGCGCCGATCGGATGGCCGAGCGCGCAGGCGCCGCCGTTGATGTTGACCTTGTCGTGCGGGATGCCCAGTTCCTTGATCGGCGCCATCGCGACGACCGCGAAGGCTTCGTTGATCTCGAACAGATCGACGTCGTCCACCTGCCAGCCGATCTGCTTGAGCAGCTTGCCGATGGCGCCGACCGGCGCGGTGGTGAACCACTGCGGTTCCTGCGACAGCGTCGCGTGGCCGACGATGCGCGCCAACGGCGTCAGCCCGCGCCTGGCGGCTTCGTCGGCGCTGAGCAGCACGGTCGCGGCGGCGCCGTCGGAGATGCTCGACGAACTGGCGGCGGTGACCGTGCCGTCTTTCTTGAACGCCGGCTTGAGGGTCGGGATCTTGGCGATGTCGGACTTGCCCGGTTGCTCGTCGGTGGCGAACTCGACCTCGCCCTTGCGGGTGGTGACCTTGACCGGAACGATTTCGTCGGCGAACGCGCCCGACTGCAGTGCGGCCTGCGAGCGCCTGACCGACTCGATCGCGTAGTCGTCCTGTTCCTGGCGGGTGAAGCCGTACTTCTCTACGGTAGCTTCGGCGAACACGCCCATCGCCTGGCCGTCGTACGGATTGGTCAGTCCGTCCCAGGCCATGTGATCGACCGCCTGGAAACCGCCGTAGCGGTTGCCGGTACGCGAATTGGGGATCAGGTGCGGCGCGTTGGTCATCGACTCCATGCCGCCGGCGATCACCACACTGGCCGAGCCGGCCTTGATCAGATCGTGGCCCAGCATAATCGCCTTCATGCCCGAACCGCAGACCTTGTTGATGGTGGTGCAGCCGGTGCCGGTCGGCAGGCCGGCAGCCAGCGCGGCCTGGCGCGCGGGCGCCTGGCCCAGGTTGGCCGGCAGCACGCAGCCCATGATGACTTCGGAAATGTCATCGGCCGGCACGCCCGACTGTTCCAGCGCCGCGGCGATGGCGGCCGCGCCCAGCGTCGGGGCCGGCACGCCGGTGAACTGGCCCAGAAAGGAGCCGATGGCCGTGCGCTTGGCGGCGGCAATGACGATGTCGGACATGGGGCGAACCTCGTGGGGGATAGAAGACCGCCGATTATCCGCCCCCGCTCTGGGCCCGGCAAATCGGACCTTCGATACGACCGGTACGGCAGGGCCCGGCGCGCATGGTGGAGTAGATTAGGCGGCAGGGCGGCGCCGGGGGGCCGGTCATGGACTACGGGGGGATACGTATGGACGGAGGCGCAACACGGATCTGCGGCCGCGCCGCGATCGTCGTGGCAGCGATGTTGCTGGCGGCATGCGGCGGCGGGGGAGGCGGCGGCACGGTCCGCGCCGATCCGCCACCCACCGCGCCCCCGCCAACGCCGCCGGTGGTCAATCCGCCCAATCCCGCCTACAGCCGGCATATCGACTGGACCGGCGCATCGTGGGCGCACAGCGCGGGTCTGACCGGCGCCGGGGTCAAGGTCGCGGTGGTCGACAGCGGCGTCAACCGCACGCATCCCGCCTTGCAGGGACGGGTCAGCGACAACCTCAACTACATCGCCTCGCCGCCCAACAACCTGCGCGTGGACGATGTGGTCGGCCATGGCACAGCGGTGGCGCAGGCGCTGGCCGGCAAGCCGTTCGGAAGCTGGCCCGGCGGTATCGCGCCAGGAGCGACGATCATCTCCGCGCGCATCATCTCCGACACGCGCCCGTCCGACGATGGCACCGGACAGGGCAACGAAGTCAGCGGCGCGCTCGGGCTGGCGCCGATCCATCAGGATCTGATCAACCGCGGCGCGCGCATCATGAACAATTCGTGGGGCGGCCTGTACTGGACCAATCCTGCCGCCACCGCGCCCATCGCCGCCGAATACCGGCCCTTCATCGTCGGCCATGGCGGACTGGTGGTATTCGCCACCGGCAACGAGTCGCGCGCCAATCCCAGCAGCATGGCCGCCTTGCCGAGCCAGCTCGGCACCGGCGGCAGCCGGCCCGCGGCGGATCTGGAACGCGGCTGGCTGGCGGTGGCGGCGCTGGACGCCGACAACCCCACGCGCCTGGCCGGCTATTCCAACGCCTGCGGCGTGGCGATGCATTACTGCCTGGTCGCGCCGGGCACGGTGACGGTAACGGGCACCAACGATGCGCCGGGCAACCCGAGCTACTGGAACTGGAGCGGCACGTCGCTGGCCGCTCCGCTGGTGTCCGGCGCGGCGGCGCTGGTGTGGGAAGCGTTCCCGTATTTCAGCAACGATCTGGTCCGGCAGACGCTGCTCAGCACGGCGCAGGATCTCGGCGAACCGGGGGTGGATCCGATTTTCGGCCATGGCGCGCTGATGGTCGCGAGCGCGGTGCGCGGGCCGGCGAAGTTCGACTGGGGCGACGTCACCGTCGCCTTCAACGGCGGCACGTCGATCTGGCGCAACGACATCAGCGGCAGCGGCGGCCTGATCAAGCAGGGCAGCGGTACGCTGAGGCTGGAAGGCTTCGGCGGCTATACCGGGCAGACACGGATCCTCGGCGGCACGCTCGATACGGACGGTCCGTTGCGCGGCGACGTGCTGGTCGGGCCGCAGGGCCGTTACCTGATGGCCGGCGCGCACGGCAGCGTGCACAACCAGGGACGCATCGACATCAACCGGCCGTATGGCGTAAGCATCGGCGGCGACTACGCGCAGGACGCCAATGCGCGGTTGGCGGTGCTGCTCGGGTCGCCGCTGCACGTGAGCGGCAGTGCGCGGCTGGATGGGGGCGATCTGCACGTGCTCGGCGTGCGATCCGGCTATACCACGCAGTCGCGCGAGACGGTGCTGACCGCGTTCGGCGGCCTGAGCGGGCAGTTCTCCGCACTCACTACCGGGCCGGGCGTCTTCCTGCAGGCCACGCTGGGCTACGACGCGAATTCGGCCTGGCTCGACATCGCGCGCGTGGATGTCGCCGCGGCGGCGATGATGATCGGCCAGGCCAGCGCCGTCTCGCTTGGCGCGGCGGTGCGGATGGAACAAACGTTCCGGCGCATCGACGCTTACCGGGAAGGCGGCGATGCGTCCGCCGCGATGTCGGACGCCTTCATCGCGCTGGCCGGCGAGTTCCAGCGCAGCACCGACGAGGGCGCCGCGCGCGCCGCGCTGGACAGCCTGTCCGGACAGCTGCATGCCAGCGCCGATGCGATGACGCTTGATGCGGTCGGGCTGCAGCGCCGCACGCTGTCGACGCGCCTGACCACCGGTCCCGCGACGCGGCAGCGCGGCAGCTGGTATCGCGCGCTCGGGGGCCCGGGAAGCGGTGGACTGGGTTCGCACGGTTTCGACATCGGCGGCTGGAGCGCGGGCGAAGAAGTCGCACTCGACAAGGACGCGTTCGCGGGCATGGCGTTCGGCGAACTGCACGCCAGCGGCCAGGCGTTCGGCCACGACCGCAGCCGCGATCGCCAGACGCATGCGCAGATCTATGTCGGCGCATTGCGCGAACACGGCTACTGGCTGGGCCAGGCCGGTTGGGGGCGCTACGACCGGCGCCTGGAGCGCAGCGTGCTGCTGGGCGAACGCGCGCGCGGTACGGCGTCCGAATACGCCGGCGCGCTGCGGTTCGCCAGCGCCGAGGCCGGTTACCGGTTCGCGCTTGGCCGCACCGACATGGCCGCCTATGCCGGCGCCGAACACATCCGCATCGAACGCGATGGTTTCCGCGAAAGCGGGGCCGACGGTTTCGGCCTGACCAGCCGTGCCGGCCACGGCGAGCGCACGCAGGCGATGCTGGGCTGGCGCGCGCAACGCGCCTGGGACTGGCGCGGCCATGCAATGACGCTGCGCGGCTACGGCGAATGGCAGCGCACGCTGGCCGACGCCGGCCTCGCCTTCGATGCGAGTTTCGTCGGTGCCGATGCCTGGACGCCGTTGCAGGGCGGATTGCCGCGTAACGGCGGCGGGTTCGGCCTCGGCCTGGATGCCGAACTCGGTCCGCGTTCGCGGATCTCGTTCGGCCACGACTGGCGCCTGGGCATGCACAACGACAACCGCGCGGCATCGCTGCGGCTGGCGGTCGGTTTTTGAGTGATCGCGGTAGGCGCGTTTTGCGACAGGTCGCTTCCACGGAGCGTTCCTGACGGGCACGCACGCCTACGTGTTCGCCAGTTTCGCCACCGCTGCCGCAGGATATTTTCTGTGGGAGCGACGTCAGTCGCGATGAAGCTCTATCCGTGAGCCCATCGCGGCCGCCGTCGCCGCTCCTGTGGCAGCGCGCCCGCAAGAAGGCCGTGGATCAATCGCGGCCTTCGAACAGTTCGCGCCCGATCAACATGCGGCGAATCTCGTTGGTGCCCGCGCCGATCGCGTAGAGCTTGGCGTCGCGCAGCAGGCGGCCGGTGTCGTACTCGTTGATGTAGCCGTTGCCGCCGAGCGCCTGGATGGCTTCCAGCGTGACCTGCACGGCCGCCTCGGAGGCATGCAGCAGGCAGCCGGCCGCCGCGGCGCGCGAGGAACGCCCCTCGTCGTAGTCGCGCGCCACCTGGTAGGCGAACGCGCGGCTGGACTGCAGCTGCGTGTACATGTCGGCGATCTTGCCCTGCATCAGGCCGAAGCTGCCGATCGCCGCGTCGAACTGCCGGCGCTCGCGCACGTAGGGCAGGGCGATGTCGAGCGCGGCCTGCATCAGGCCGATCGGACCGCCGCTGAGCACCAGGCGTTCGGTGTTGAGGCCGCTCATCAGCACGCGCACCCCCTGGTTGAGTTCGCCCAGCACGTTCTCCTGCGGGATCTCGCAGTTTTCGAACACCAGTTCGCAGGTGTTGCTGCCGCGCATGCCGAGCTTGTCGAGCTTTTGCGCGGTGGAGAAACCCTTCATGCCCTTCTCGATGAGGAAGGCGGTCATGCAGCGGCTGCCCGCGTCCTTGGCGGCGGTGCGCATGTAGACGATCAGCACGTCGGCCTCGGGGCCATTGGTGATCCACATCTTGTTGCCGTTGGCGATCCAGACGCCGTCGCGCAACTCGGCGCGGCAGCTCATCGAACCGACCACGTCCGAGCCGGCGCCCGGTTCGCTCATCGCCAGCGCGCCTTTCCATTCGCCGCTGCACAATTTGGGCAGATACTTGCGGCGCTGCGCGTCGTTGCCGTTGAGGTACAGGTTGGAGACGCACAGATTGGAATGCGCGCCGTAGCTCAGGCCCACCGAACCGGAGGCGCGCGAGATTTCCTCCATCGCGACCAGGTGAGCCAGGTAGCTCATGCCGCTGCCGCCGAACTCGTCGGGGACGGTCAGCCCCAGCAGGCCCATGTCGCCCAGCTTGGGCCACAGATCCTGCGGAAACGCGTTGTCGTGATCGATCCGCGCCGCGCGCGGCGCTATCTCGGCTTCGGCGAAGCGGCGCACCGCGTCGCGCAGGGCGTCGATCTCTTCGCCCAACTGGAATGGTCGCATCCGGTCCTCCCTCCTTGTGCGGCCTATGGAACTTGCTTTGGTTCTAGTGCTCGCCGCGCAGATGCCCCATGAAACGCGGCGTGGTGCGGCCCAGCGGCAGCTTGAGCTTGCCGATGGACGAGATGCGCGCCTCGGCGATGCGATCGGCGGCGTAGTGCGGGGTAATGCCCTCGCGATCGGCCAGGTCATAGATCCGGCCGAGCGTGTGGTAGATGGTGCGCATCAGGCGCATCGCGCGCTCGCGGTTGTAGCCGTCGATTTCCAGCGATACGTTCATCACGCCGCCGGCGTTGACCGCGTAGTCCGGCGCATACAGGATGCCGCGCTTGGCCGCTTCGGCGCCGGTGACGTGCGACATCTGGTTGTTGGCGGTGCCGCAGATGATCTTGGCCTTGATGCGCGGCAGCGTCTGCTCGTTGATGGAGTATTCCATCGCGCATGGCGAGAGCACGTCCACCGGCAGGTCGTAGATCTCGTCAGGCTTGACTGCCTCGGCGCCGTATTCCTCGACCGCGTGTTCGACCAGCTTCGGGTTCAGATCGCTGACGAACAGCTTGGCGCCGCGTTCCTTGAGCAGCTTGACAAATTCCATGCCGATGTGGCCCAGGCCCTGCACGGCGATGCTGGTCTTGCCGACTTCCTCGTGGCCCAGTTTGCGGTTGAGCGTGGCCATCAGGCCCTGCAGCGCGCCATAGGCGGTGAATGGCGCCGGATCGCCGGAACCGCCGTGGACCTGGTGCACGCCGACGACGTATTCGGTTTCGCGGTAGACGTTTTCCATGTCGTTGACGTCGGTGCCCATGTCCTCGGCGGTGATGTAGCGGCCGCTCAGCGAATCGACGTAGCGCCCGAAAGCGCGGAACAGCACTTCGGTCTTGTCCTGCGTGCTGTCGCCGATGATCACCGCCTTGCCGCCGCCGACGTTGAGACCGGCCAGCGCGTTCTTGTAGGTCATCGTGCGGCTCAGCCGCAGCGCATCGTTCAGCGCGGTGCCGCTGTCGGCGTAGGGACGCATGCGCACGCCGCCCAGCGCCGGACCCAGCACCGTGCTGTGCACGGCGATGATCGCCTTCAGCCCGGCGTCGGGGTTGTGGCAGATGACCACCTGCTCATGGCCGGAGGTATCTAGGGTTTCGAAGATCATCTGGCGCTCCGGTGCGGCGTGGGGACCGCGGGCTTGCCTGCAAGGCTTGGCTAACCGATTGTCTGGAAACAAAAAAGCGACGTTTCCGGGCAGGCCGTGGTCGTCGCAGGCGTCCATATTAATGCAATCGGCCGGCCGGCGATGCGAAGGCCCGAGCATTGTTGAATAAAAAGAACGGTCGTGCTATTTATCCCGGCATGAACCTCACCGCCACCGCCAAGGGTGCCGCCACGCGCGAGATGATCGTCGAGCGCGCCTACGGCATCGCATCGCGATACGGACTGGAAGGCCTGTCGATCGGCGAACTGGCCGCCGCCGCGGGCATGTCCAAGAGCGGCGTGTTCGCCCATTTCGGCTCGCGCGAGGATCTGCAACTGAGCGTGCTGGACTGGACCGCCGAGCGATACGCCGCGACGGTGATGGGCCCGGCGCTGCGGCAGCCGCGCGGCCTGCCGCGATTGCGCGCGATCATGACCAGCTGGTTCGAATGGGTGCGCGCCAATCCCGATGGGTGCGTGATCCTCGGCGCGGCCGCCGAGTACGACGGTCGCCCCGGCGCGGTGCGCGATCGCGTGGTCGGCTGGCTGCTCGAATGGCGCAAAGCCGTCATCCGCGCGGTCAGCCTGTGCGTCGAGACCGGCGAGCTGGCCGCCGATACCGATCCCGATCTGGTGGCGTTCCAACTGTTCGCCCTGATCGATGGGCTGCACAACACCCGTCTCTACGATCCGGATAACGCGCATGCGCTCGCATGCCGCGCGCTGGATCATCTTTTTTCGTCGCTTTCCGCCTAATCCACAGGAGTGCCCGCCATGGCCGCCATCGTTTCGCCACAAAAAAGCACGACCGTTCTAAAAACATCCGTCCGGTTGGGATTGCGCTGGCACGCCCTGCGCTGGGCTTTCGCGATCGGAAGCTGGCTGATGCCGAAGGCGACATTGCAACGCGCTTTCCGCCTGTTCGGTACGCCATTGCCGGGCGGCCGCAGGCAGGCACGCGGCATCGATGTTTCGGATGCGATAGTCGGTCATCTGGCGCATGGACGCGAGCAGGTGACCACCTACGTGTGGGGCGATGCCGTACGCCGGCCGGTGGTACTGCTGTCGCACGGATGGTCCGGCCATGGACTGCAGCTGCGTGCCTGGGTGGCGCCGCTGCGGCAGGCCGGCTATGCGGTGGTCGCCTTCGACCAGATCGCCCACGGCCGCAGCAGCGGCCATCGCACGACGCTGCCGATGTTCGCCGACGTGCTGGCGAGGATGGAGGAACGGTTCGGTCCGTTCGCCGCGGTGATCGGACATTCGCTGGGCGGGGCGGCGGCGATGATCGCGCTGTCGCGCGGTTTGCGTGCGGAGCGGACCATCCTGATCTCGCCGGCGGCCGATCCGCTGGCGGCGGCGCAGCGCTTCGGCGGACTGGTCGGCCTGGCCAACCACTTGTCTGCGAGGATCTTCGACGAGTTCGAATCGCTGACCGGCATCGTGGTGGATGGCTTGCAGGCGCACGTGAACGCACCGCGCATCGCCAGTCCCGCGCTGATCGTCCACGATCTGGAGGACCGCGAAGTGCCGTGGTCCGAGGGCGAACGCTATGCCCGCTACTGGCCCGATGCTCGCTTGCTGACCACGACCGGGTTGGGACACAAACGCATCATCGACGACGCCGGCGTCATCGCGCAGGCGATGTCGTTCCTTGCCGGCGAAAGCGTCGGGCAACGCGTCGTGTCTTCGCCGAACCTGCCGTACGGGATCGGCTGACATCGCTGCGGCGCCTGCCGCAAGCATGGCGACGATGGTCGCGCGCCACCTGGCATCGAAGAATCGCGGATCGGGTGCTGTCCGGGTAAACCTGACTTGACGCAATCTTGACGCGCCGCTTCAATGTGCGCGCCCAGGGGGAGCTTGTGCGCACGACCGCCGTGACAGGCGGACGAAGCGCAAGCGCTGAGCTTTTTCCTGTATCACGCAAGACGTCGCCACCGGGCAGGGCGGCTTTTGCATTCCGGTTTTTCTTCTCCGCATGCCTGGCGCGTGTGGCGGAGGACTGCTGCTGTTTCCCACGGCCAGCCAAGGACGCAGGGATTTACCAACCGTATCAAGGATCTAAGGGGACTCATGAAACGTATCGCTTTCTATCTGCCGGTCGCGCTGATCGCACTGGCATCGCATGCCGACGCGCAGACCATTTCGCCGGCCTGGAATTCGTACCGCCAGCAGCAGACGCAGTCGCAACAGCCGCAACAGCCGCAACAGCAGGCGCAAGCGTCGCAGGACCAGCAGCCGCAGACCGTGCAGCAGACCGAATACGCACAGCCGCAGCCGCAGCCGGCTTACCAGCAGCCTCAGTACACGCCAGCCCCGGCCTACCGGGCTGCGGAAAACGACAAGGGCGGGTTCTTCATCGGCGCGCAGGCCGGCAAGGGCTGGATTTACGAAGACATCGACCAGGATGTCGTTTCGTTCAACGCCGGTTATCGCTGGCAGGCCGGTCCCGCCGTGCTGGTCGGCGTGGAAGTCGCCGGCGGCAAGCTGCGCGAAACACAGGATTCGGGTTACCTGTTTCCGGAAGTCAGCTACGGCAGCGTTGGCGCCAATGCACGCTTCAACTTCGGCGCCGGCAATCCGCTGTATGGCATCGCGCGTCTGGGTTACTGGTCAGCAGAGGCCGATGACGGCTACGGCAACACCGACGATATTGACGGCGTCTACGCCGGCCTAGGCCTGGGCGTGGACATCACGCGCAACTTCAACGTCAATCTCGTCTTCAGCAGCTACGTGTATTCCAACGAATACTATTACAATGATTATTATTACGACCTCAATCGCGCCGACACCCTCACGCTGGGATTGGAACTGCGGTTCTGATATCGCAACACGGGAGAGCGCGTGCACCGGCACGCGCTCTTCCAAGCGGCGACTTGACCCGCGAACTGATTGATTGTGGGAGCGACGTGAGTCGCGACAGGTAGCGGTATATCCGTCGCGACTCACGTCGCTCCCACGGATCTGCCTATGGACTCCTACGAATTGCCCCGGTCGACCTTCTGCGCTGTCGTTCCAAGATTTGGCAGAACTTCGCCTCTCCACCGCACGGTGGCGTAGGGTGGCCGGGCATACCTTTACCGACCGGGTTGCCGGCTGGCGGTACAATTGCCCACTTTGCATATATGCAGTGAGTGAAGGCGATGAGCACACCGGCTCCCCAGGTTCCCGCGGTACAGGCTGAGGCCACGCCGCTGCGTTTCGTCACCGCGGCCAGCCTGTTCGACGGGCACGACGCGGCCATCAACATCATGCGCCGGTTGATTCAGTCGCAGGGCGCCGAGGTGGTGCACCTGGGACACAACCGCAGCGTCGAGGACGTGGTGCGCGCGGCGCTGCAGGAAGACGCCGACGGCATCGCGCTGTCGTCCTACCAGGGCGGGCACGTCGAATACTTCAAGTACATGGTCGACATGCTGCGCGAGCGCGGCGCGGCCCATGTCCGCGTGTTCGGCGGTGGCGGCGGCACCATCACCCCGGAGGAAATCGCCGAGCTGCAGGCCTACGGCGTCGAGCGCATCTACCACCCCAACGACGGCATGAAGATGGGGTTGGTGGAAATGATCGAGGACGTGGTCCAGCGCGCCGAAACCGGCCGCGCGGCCGCCGAGGATCATCGCGATGCCGGCGCCGGCAGGCCCGCCATCGACGACGAGATCGCCGTCGGCCGCGCGTTGTCGGCCATCGAGGACGGCGCCTACAACGACGCCGAACTTTCGCAGTTGCGCAAGCAATGGGCGGCCGATGCCGGCGGTTCGCGCTTCCCGGGCGCCGCGCCGCGCACGCCGGTCGTCGGCATCACCGGTACCGGCGGCGCCGGCAAGTCGTCGGTGACCGACGAGCTGCTCAACCGCTTCCTGTCCAGTTTCCCGTCCATGCGCATGGCGGTCATCTCGGTTGATCCGACCCGCCGCCGCACCGGCGGTGCGCTGCTGGGCGATCGCATCCGCATGAACTCGCTGCGCAGCGAGCGCATCTACATGCGTTCGATGGCCACGCGCCGGCAGAACGTGGCGACCAACGCGGTGCTGAAGGACTGCATCGCGTTCCTCAAGTCGCTGGGCTTCGATCTGGTGATCGTGGAAACCGCCGGCATCGGCCAGAGCGATTCGGAGATCGTCGACCTGGTCGATTTCCCGATGTACGTGATGACCAGCGACTACGGCGCGGCCAGCCAGCTGGAGAAGATCGACATGCTCGACTTCGCCGAGCTGATCGTGCTCAACAAGTACGACCGCCGCGGCGCCGAGGACGCGCTGCGCGACGTGCGCAAGCAGTG
>Ga0160451_100489_pt1 | contig 21523 bp, 20 predicted proteins | sample HID1975M_E1MG_FD_108270 | JGI IMG/M metagenome (GOLD analysis project Ga0160451, IMG submission 108270) | Enriched soil microbial communities from UW Madison campus, WI, USA - HID1975M_E1 MG | ecosystem: Environmental > Terrestrial > Soil > Unclassified | place: USA: Madison, Wisconsin... | reverse complement strand
TTCTGCTGGCTGCCGAACGGCACCACGTCGCTGACGTTCTTGGCGCGCTGGTAGACCAATGCGCGCTGCTGGCGCGAGAACGGCACCTCGGCCGTGTCGCCCTCGATGAAATACTGGCGAATTTCCGGCCCGACCGATTCGAGCCCGTAGCGGAAGTGCGCCAGCAGCGGATAGTTGCGGCGCAGGGTGCTGCGCGTCTGCAGCAGATCCAGCGTCCCCAGCGCAGCGAGCGCGCCGAAGATCGCCAGGCCCCAGATCCAGGCCGGCCACCAGAAAGCCAGGACCGCCGACAGCAGCGTCAACGCGATGCTCGATGCGTAGGCCAGGTAACGGATCATCGCGTGTCCGGATGCCGAGGGAAGCGCAAGCATGCCGCATCGCGCGGGCGCGTGGGAATATCGGCCACGGCCTTCGATGTCGTTCTGCGGATCACGCCGTCAACACTTGTCCGCAACGAAACGGTCGCCTACAACTCCTCGTTCTCGCTTTCCTGCGGCTCTTCCTGCGGGGAAATGCAGGCGGCCAGTTCGTCGCCCACCTTGCCGTCGCACGAACGCGGCGCTGCCCCCTGCTCGGTGCCAGCCGGGGCCGGGACGACGATATCCTCGCGGGCCGGTCCGGGCGCGTCCGGCGAATCGGGTTGATCGCTGAAACTGCGGTCGCATCCGGCCACAGCCAGCGTGAGGAAAAGCAGGGTGGCGTATCGCATCGCATCTCTCCGGATCGGGCCGCTTGCGGCGCCGCAAAACCCACGCGCCGCCGTCCGGCCGAGTATCCCCAACCGTACGCATCGTGGACGTGAAAACACCGGCGCCGATGCGATTGATGGCGCAGGATGGGCTAGGCATCCACCGTTGGCAGCCCGATCCCGCCCCGCGCGCCCGCAAACGAACGAAACGGCCGGGCGGGCTTGGCCTTGGAGGACGGGCCGCCCAGGCAGCGGTGAACGACCGGCGCGATTCACCGATATTTCCCTGCGGAAACACATCCGGATTACTTCCGGTGGCATAGGGTCGGCGCACGATGTCACCGACCGACGAGGACCGCACTGATGGACCGCAAGCATCTGGAAGACGAAATCCGCAACACCCTGGCCGATCTGCGCGATCTGGGCGCGCAGTTGTACGGCACCAGCCGCCAGTGGTGGGAACAGCGCCAGCAGCGCCCCGACGACGGCGACGAGGCCAGGGACCATTACCGTCGCAATCGATGGGCCCGGCGCGACACGGCCGCGGGCGACGATGGCAAGAACGCGTTCGACGAAAGCGACTTCGGACCGGGCACGGCGCGAACGGCGCGCAGCACCGCCAGCCGCGGTTACGGTTATCAGGAGCCGCGGCCTTCGCGCGGCGAGGCCGAACGCGACGACGAGGCGCGCGGTGGGTATCGCGGGCTGGGACCGCGCGGCTTCGCACGGACCGACGCGCGCATCCATGAGGAACTGAACGAACGGCTCACCGACGATGCCTACATCGACGCCAGCGACCTGCAGGTCACCGTGGTGGCCGGTGTCGTCACGTTGAGCGGCACGGTGCCCACGCGTTCGATGAAGCATCGCGCCGAAGACATCGCCGCCGACTGCCGTGGCTACAACGACATTCGCAACGAAATCCGGGTCGTGCGTCCCGGCGAGACGCCCGCGTCGGCCTCGACGACGGCCGAGACCCGGAACAACGAAGATGCGCAACTCAAGGCGCAGACCGATCATCACCAGGACCAGGCGCTGGAGGAAACCTTCCCGGCCAGCGATCCGGTTTCTCCGTTCGTGCCGGCGCGCGCGCCGGATTGAGGCCGGGTCACCCAAGCGTCGAGTACGAACGTTTCGAGGATTCGCGATGCAAGGCCCACCAGTGGCGACGTCCTTGCGTGATCGTGGCTGCAAAGCGATTCGCGAATCCGGCAAACGCTCGGGGGCGCTTCCGGCGCCCGTGTTGACATTGCTTAAACCGCGCCGGGCTGCGATCTCTCAGCCCGGCGACATCCATCCTTAATCAAAACGGCCGCGTCGATCCAAGACGCGGCCGCCTGTACTTCCGTTATTCCGTTACTCCGTCATTTCAACGGTTGCTGGGTCTGGCGGAACGTGCCGACCAGCGTCCCCTTGGCCAGTACATGGCCCTTGGCCGCCGCCAGCACTTCATCGCGCGTGGCGCCGGGCGGCAGATCGAGCATGCGATCCAGCGCCAGGATCTGGAAATGGTAATGATGCGGCGGGTCGCTGACCGGCGGACGCGGACCGTAGTAGCCGACGCGGCCATTGCTGGCGCGGCCCTGCAGCGCACCTTCCGGTTCGGTCAGGCGGTGCTGCTCCTGCAATCCCTCCGGCAGCGTGTGCACGTTGGGCGGAATGTTCCAGATGACCCAATGCACGAACGGGGTAATCGGCTTGGCGTCCGGGTCTTCCATGATCAACGCGTACGATTGCGCGCCTTCGACCGCCTGCCACTGCAACCGAGGACTCACGCCGTCGGCATATTCGCTGTGGCGCAGCGGAATCGGCGCATTGGCGGCGAACGAGGCAGACTGCAGGCCGATCGTCCCGCGCGCCTGCGTCTCGGGCCTGGCGGCCGCCAGCGGCACGCCGATGCCCTTGGACGTCTGCGTGGTCATTTCGGTGGCCGGCGGCGGACCGAGGCGTTCGGCGTCGTTGCTGGGCCTTGTGGCACTGACGCGGTAGATGACGCCGTTGGCGTCATCGCCAACCAGCAAGGCACCATCGGGCATGATCGCCAGGCCCACCGGCCGCGCGAAATGCGTGCGCCCGCCATCGGTCAGAAAGCCGGTCAGGAACGGCTCTATCGCCTGCGGCTTGCCGTCGCGATAGCGGATCCGCACCACCTCGTAGCCGGAAGGTTTGTCCCGGTTCCACGATCCGCGCATCGTGACGAACGCATCGCCGCGGTACTCGGCCGGGAACTGGCCGCCCCGGTAGAACAGCATCTGCATCGGCGCGGCATGGGCGGTATAGCCCAGCGTCATCGGCACGCTCATCTGCTTCCACTGCTGCTTGCTCAGCTCGCCCGGCGGCGTGGTCTGCGGGTGGATGTCGCCGCGGCCGTATACATGCGGCCAGCCGTAGAGCTTGCCGTGCTGCAGCAGGTTGAGTTCCTCCGGCTGCTGATTGTCGCCGAGGAAATCGATGCCGTGATCCATGCCCCACAACTCGCCGGTCTGCGGATGCCAGTCGAAGCCGATGGTGTTGCGCAGGCCGCTGGCGAAGATGCCGCGCGACTTGCCGTCGGCCGAGCCGCGCAGCATCGTGGCCGACTCCTGATGGGTCTCGTTGCACGTATTGCAGGTGGAACCGACGCTGATGTACAGCATGCCGTCGGGACCGAAGGCCAGGGTGCGGTTGGGATGCTGCCCGCCATCGGGCAGATCGCCGATGATCATGCGCGCCTCGCCCAGCGTGCCGTCGGAGCGAATATCGGCGACGAACACTTCCTTGACCGTGGCCAGATAGAGCTTGTTGTCGTGGATGGCCAGTCCATGCGCGCCGGCCCGCGCCAGCACGACCTGCGGCGGTGCATCGGCGCGGCCGTCGCCATTGGCGTCGCGCAGCATGATCACATCGCCCTGATCGCGGCGGCTGGCGTAGATCGTGCCGTCAGGCGCGACCACGATGACGCGGACGTTCTTCAGATCGGTGGCGAACGGCGCGACCGCGAAGCCGCCCGGTACCTTGAGCCGGGCGATGCGTGCGTCCGTCGCTTCCACCTTGTCCGGCTTGACCACGCTGATCTGCACACGTTCCCGCGTGCCGTCGCCCTGCTGGGCCGACACCGCCAGCGGCATCGCGCACGCCAAAGCCATCCACAACACCCGCAAGCGCATCGCTTCTCTCCTCGTCAGAACCATCGCGGCATCGTGGTTGGCGGTGCAACAAGAGAAGGTGAAAGCCATGCGCCATGCGACCAATGGACAAGGCTGCCACGCATCTCGCCAGCCTCCATTCCGCGGCCACGCGAGGATCCACGGCTAGACAACCGCTTCACGCCGGCGGACGCATGGTCGGGCAGCGCACTTTGCGCCTGTCGGAGAACGTCATGAAGAATATCGTGCAATTGCTGCCGGTCTTGGCAGTGGCGGGCCTGCTCGGCGCATGCGATCGCCGGGCCAGCGAACGCGAAGCGACCATCGCCTCCAACGCCGAAACCGAGGCCGCTGCCGCCACTGCCGCACCCGCGCTTCCTCCCGCCGGCCCGCTCGAAGGCGCGGTGGCACCGATCAGCGCTGACACCCTGGCCGCCAGCGATGAAGAGCGCAACGCACTGGGCGTACTCAACGCCATCAACGAACACGAAGTCGCCACCGCCGAGCAGGCGCTGACCAAACCGCTGCCGGACGACGTCGCCGCCTATGCGCGCCGCATGATCGAAGAACATTCGCGCAACCGCGAACAGACCGACCGCTTCAATCCCGACGCATCCGCGCCCGAAGCCGCTGCCCAGCGCGACAAGGCCGCCGCGGCGCGCGAACAACTCGGCGCCACCGCCGACGACCGCTACGCCCGGGCTTATGTCGATGCGATGGTCAAGGACCACACCGAAGCGCTGGCCGCGCTGGACAACGAGCTGATCCCGGCGGCCGAAAACGATGCGGTGCGCGAACACCTGGCGATGACGCGCAGCCACGTCGCCGCGCACCTGGAACAGGCCAGGGCATTGCAGGACGCCATGCCGGCCCGGTAATCGCGACAGGAATCGTCCAGAAAGAAAAAAGCCGCGCAGTGTCCGCGGCTTTTCGTGGCGGGCGCGCATGCGCCTATCGTCGGCGCCGCATGCGCGGCGGCATTACGTGCGTGGCGGCGTCGGCGTCGGTTGCGGCGGCGTATCGGTCGAGCGCGGCGCATCCGGATTGGCGGACGGCGGTACCGATGGCGTATCCGGTTGCGGTGAGGCGCCCGGCACGGCACCCGGTTGCGGACGCGCGGCCGGTGCCGCCTGCGGCTGCGCGGTCAGCGCTTCGCCATTGGTGCCCATCAGTCGCCACTGTCCCCACTTGTCGCTGACCTGATGCCCGGCGGTACGACCGGCACCCCGATCGCCGGCGTAGCGGTACAGCGGATAACCGTTGTAGGTCACGTGCTGACTGCCGCCGACGGCGGCGATGGTCGCCACCGCTTCGCCGCGTGCGCCGGCGGCCACGGCCGGTTGCGCTTGCGAGGCAATCACCGGCGGCCAGACTTCCTGGCAGGCGGCATCGCACTTGCCGCCGTCGCGATTGCCTTCGAGGAAATAGAGCGCACTGCCGGCGGCATCGACCAGGTAGGGCGGATCGCCGGCACCCTGCAGCACCAGCGATGTCTCACCGGGCACGGTGGCGAGCGCGGTGCCTTCCGTCGCGTCCGGCTGCGCCGGAGGCGGGGTCGCGGCAACGCCATCGTCGTTCAGGACCGGCGCTTCTTCGCGCTGTCCACAGGCAGCGAGCGACAGCGCCATCGCAATGACCAGATACCGGTAACGCATGATGCTTCTCCTCTGTATTCGACGCGACGAGGGCGCGCCGGATGGGCTACCCGCGGCGCGGGTGCAGCCGCATGCGAGTCATCATCCTCCCCCGATGGCAAGAACGGGTGAGGGTTCGCGAGGACGTCGCGGAACGCGATTGCGAAAACTGCGGTGGCACTCGCGGCGCGGCGGCGCCGGGCTATGTTGACGCATCGTGAAAAGGCGGTCGGAGGGGCTTGCGGATCGACTCGGCCTCGGCACTTCCGCCTTCGCGTTTGCCTTCGCGCGCGCCCTGCTCCACTTCCGGATCGTTACGCTCATCGTTGTTGCGCTTGCCCGGCTGCTCGCCGGGGACTCGATCCGCATCGGGCCGCCGCGAATCCGGCCCCGGCGGGCTCGTTTCCGGTTTATCGGAAGTTCGGTTCATCGCGTCATCCTCCAACGGGTCTTACGCGATGCTAGGCCCGCCGCGATGAAGGGACCGTGGCGGAACCCGAGAATCCCAACCGCCGGTATTGGCGATCGGCGGCCTTGGCTTGGCATGTATCGAGCCCGCCATTCGGCGCGCCGCGTGCGCGGGCGTCGGCATAACCTCTACGCGGGTTTGATGTGGCGCTGCATCCGGGTCGGCGCAGCGCCGATTCGTCTTGAATGCCGGTCGTCATGGATTCACATGGGCGAGACGGCGGCGCCTCTACAAGGTGTCCCCATGGATGCCGAAACCACCGCCTCGCCCGTCGCCGCCTGCTGCGCGAGGCTGTTCGGCGACGAGATGCCCGGGCGCGATCTGGATTGCAGCGAACTGCCGGAACTGCGCCTGGACGATCGCATGCTGCTATGGGTGGATCTTTCGCAGCCCGACGCCGACATGCTCGATATCGTCTGGTCGGCGCTGGACCTTCCGCAGGCCGCGCGCACGTTTCTCGAGGATGGCGGCACCACGCCGTGCGTGCGGAAGTACAGCGGCTTCTTCGCCGTGCGCGCGGTGGCCACGGACAACGACTGCCTGTCGCTGCAGGGACGCGTGCTGACGATGCTGGCCGGCCATAACGTGGTCGTCAGCATCCATGACCAGGCCGTGCCGTTCATCGACGAGATACGCCAGCACAACGCCGATCAGACCGATGTCGGCGGGCTGTGCGCCGAGAGTTTCGTCGCGGCCATGCTGGACTGGCACCTGTCCACGTACTTCGATGCCGCGGCCGATTTCGAAATGGCGGTGGAGCGGCTGGAAGTCGACATCCTGGCCGACCGCCACCGCGACTGCCTGCCGGAACTGCGCAGGCTGCGCCGTATCGCCTCGCGCATGCGGCGCATGCTCTCGCCGCACCGGGCGGTGTTCGGCGCACTGTCGCGCCCGGACTTCAGCCCCGCCGAAGACCGCTCCGCCGAACGCCACTTCGTCGCGCTGGATACCCGCTTCGAGCGGGCCATGGACATCGTGGAGAATGCGCGCGAACTGGTGATCGGCAGCTTCGATCTGTTCAGCAGCCAGACCGCGCTCAAGACCAACGACGCGATGCGGATCCTGACCTTCGTCACCGTCGTGACCGGCGTGCTGGCGGTCATCGCCGGCGCGCTGGGCATGAATTTCAACGCCGAACTTTTCCAGACCAGGGCCAGCGGCTTCTGGACAGCGGTCGTCGGCATGGGACTGCTCGCAGGTGGCGCCATCGCCTACGGCAAATGGCGGCGCTGGTTCTGATGTCGTTGTCGCCCGGCCGGCGGACATGCGCCGGTGCCGAATGACCCTAGCCCAGCGCTTTTCCTGATCGCCTCGATTCCTGCTGCGATCCGGCATGCACGCCCAGCATCAGGATACGAACCGCATGGGTGCGAATGGCCAGCCTTTGCTGCGCAGCGACGGCGTACAGTCGGGGTTTCATCCATGCACTCCTCGGACGGCACGCCCATGACGCCTCTGGACAAACCCCTGCGCCGGGAACTCGCCATCGGCGAGACCTTCTACACCTTGACGATCGATCCGCATGGCCTGCGGCTGGTCGAGAAGGGAAAACGCAAGGGCATCGAACTGCGCTGGGCCGATCTGGTATCGGGCGACGCCGCGCTGGCGGTCGCGCTGCAGGCATCGGTGCAGTCGCGCTGAAGCTCGTCGCGGCAGCGCTGCCGTCGCTTTACCAGGCTTCACGATAGCCGCGATACCACGCCTCCACATCGGTCGGCAGCGCATCGGCCAGCGATACGTCCAGGCAGGCATAGGCGTCGAGCGCATCGGCCAGCAGCGAACGGCGTTCCGCCGCGGGAAGCGATTGCGGCACGTCATCGCGGAACAGCTGCATGGACCACTCGAACAACACCTCGCGCTCGATTCGCAGGCGATCGCGCCACCACGCCGTGCCATCGATGTGGCCGCGATGGCCGAGGGCGATGTCGCGATCGATTTCTGCGCGCACCGACGCATAGGCGCCGCGATACCATTCCGTTTCGCCGGCCGCGCGTATCGGCACCGTCAACGGCTGCACCGCATTCAGCTCGCGCAACCGCCGGTGCAACTGCGTCTCGCGCGCCTGCGCTTCGCGTCTGCTATCGAACTCGATCAGCGCGCTGCGCGGCAGATCGAAGAACTCGTAGTAGCGACGCGAAAACGCCTGCGCACGCCCGAGCGGATCGTGGGAGATCCCGATCTTCAGGATGTCCTCGTAGGCCAAGGGCAGAATGTAGAGATAGCAGGACCGCGATTTCATGCCGGCTTGCCTCCCACCGAGCGCGATGCCAAGGGTGCAGCGTCGCGCGCCATCGAATCACGCGCCGAGATCCGATCGTTCGTCCGTCGATGCGGAGCAGAACATGATGGTGCCCGAGGCCGGACTCGAACCGGCATGACCGCGAGGTCGAGGGATTTTCGTACCACTTCGGCTTTAGCCGCCGGCTTGCGCCGTTCGTGGTCTGGAGCACGCCTTCACCGTAGCGCATCGCGCCTTAGGTGCCCGCCGTCTGCTCTCTACACCTTCCTCCCGTTGCCGGAAGGCTTGGCTCGGCGTTGGCTCGGATGTGGATCCAGGGCGTTCGCCGAATTTGACGGGCTTCACCTCCCGGGTTTCCCCACGGAGGGCTCAATCGTTCAAGTCCCTTGTGTCTACCATTTCACCACTCGGGCGTGGCTGGAAAGCCGCGACGCTTTTCCCGTCGCCTGCACTGCCGGAAAACGGCGGCATCGACGCGGGAAGGATACTACGTCCACCGTCCGGCGCTGCCGCTTTCGATGGCAGACGAGTTCATGCAAAGAGTGACGAGCAGCCGCAGTGCGCGAATGGGCGAGGACTGCGTCGAAGCGATGCGCGCTTCGGAAAGCCGCAGCGAATATGGAGGCCTGGGTCGGAATTGAACCGGCGTACGCGGATTTGCAGTCCGCTGCATAACCACTCTGCCACCAGGCCGGTGACGACCGCGCCAGACTGGCGCAATCAGTGCGCCATTTCAAGCGCCTTACAAAGCAAAACCCCGCATGCGGGGTTCTGTTTCCGTCCGTTCCATCGATGACGCAACGAACCATAGTTTAGAGCGGGAAACGGGACGTGTAACCACGCTCTATCTCCTTGTTCGCCAAGGAGATTCTTGATTCATTTGGTGAACGATGTACTAAAAAGTGTACTACTTCGTCGCGCCAAACCCAAGACCCACCACAACCACTGAACCGGCGAGCATTTTACATAAGGCCACCGCCTTCCACCAGAGGCTCACGTCGGCGCGGCAAAGTCGTCGTCCAGCTGCCAATGCCGTACAGCGCCGGGCCGACCTGATCGGCGCTAGCGAGTGCTGCGCCCCGCACGACCAGACCCTGCGTACTGACCCAAGCCAAGGGGACGAGCAGGTTCCATAGCCGCCGTCGTCCACGGCGCCCTGGCGCACAACGCCGCGGCTGTCATCCCCGCCCATCGGCATCCCTGCGGCTGCATCTGGCCAGCGCCCGCCGAGCAGCTGACTACCCATCGACTTGAGTAGCCGCCTTCGGCAACAGGATCCACCTTCGCTTCCTCCACGCACCTCGAAGACGCAACGACAAGCAGGAAACGCGAAACCGTCAAAGCCCCAGCGGCTCGCGTTTCCCGATGCCACAACGCCGCGCTCCAGGCTCAGTACATCGAGGCACCGTTCGTCCACCACTCCTGTCTTCCTTTCCGCTCGCTCTTGGCACACTTGACGCAATAGACGGTTGGCAACAGCGCGGAAGCCGTGCGTACGCCGCGATTTGCTTCTGATCCTTGCGGCCGACGATCTCGTCTCTGAAGCGTCAGCTGCCGTTCGACCTCTTCGGCATCGTGGATAGCCGCCATGTGCTTGAAGCGGCCGTCGACCACCTGGTAGACCGCGTATTCGGTCACCTCAAACGACTTGCCCGTCGGCTCGACCCCGGCAAACCTCTTGGTGGAGGTACCCGTATTGACGAGCTGCGCACCGAGACGGTCACCGTCGATGATGAGGTTGGTGAGGACCCAATGCAGATCAGGCACGGAGGCCACCTCCTCGCGCTGGACGTCGACGATGGCAGAGCGCGTGGTGGCCTTGCCGTTGAGGATCACTTCGTCGTGGATGAACTTGTCCATGACATCGAAGTCCCGGGCGTTTAGCGCGGCGATATACCGATCGTAGAACTCGCGCAGATTGAGAGTTGGCATGTGTGTTCTCCTGTGGATAATCGAGTGGTCGAATGGGCTCTCAAAAGCCACGCGAGATGCCGATAAGCAGCGAGGCTTCATCGTCGCGATCCTGTTCGAGCAGCGGGCTACGCTCGAGCTCGGTCGGTAGGCTGCGATACTGGAGCGAGGCGAACAGTCCCCACTTCTGCCCGATCCGGCGCGACACGTCGATGCCCACATGCGGGATGCTTACTGCGTCGGGCTTATAGCTCACCACGCCTCTGGCGACTTCTTCGTCCAGCGTCCCGTAGTAGTAGTTCGCCAGATCGTCCGACAGCCACTTCACCCCCACGTTCGGCGTGATACGCGTCTTGCCGAGTTGGAAGGAGTAGCCGTACTTGAGCGATGCCTGGTATCCGCCGCTGGTATCCGTTACGTCGGCGAGTAGCTCGAACTCAATCTCACCGGCAGCGCCGTCCCATGCTGCGGATAGCCCCAGGTCCAAGCTGTCGTCACGATCTTCCAGCAGGCGATAGTCCAGTCCCCTCAAGGCGAGTTCCTCACGACCGAGATCTTCGATGTCGAATCCATCCAGACGCATCCTCGCGATGCCGGCTAACGTGAAGCTGTCCGTTTGGATAAAGCGCCACCCGGCCGTGATGCCGCGGAAGAAGAACTTCTCGCCTTCGTAGGTCACCAGCGGGAAGGGCGTAGTCCGCGTTCCCTCGCCCGCGTAGGGGCTGTCCGTGGCGACGACGCCCAGGCCCAGTCCCCACCGCGAACGGCCGTCGCCTTCCGATTCGTCGGCCGCAATCGCAGCCGGGGTGACCAGGGCAGCCGCCAATCCGGTCGCAAGTGAAAACAACAGGTGCTTGTTCATTCTGACTGAGCCTCATTCTGTTTTTAGGGGCGAGCGGCGCCTGGCCATGCGTTGGGGGCTGCCGTGGCGCTGTTCTGCGCCGCCTTAGAATGAGTGCCCGATGTCGTGGGAATGTCGGCGCAAAAGCGCCTTGCTTCAGTCCCCCAGATCGATAAGGCTGGTGTTCACGTCCAGGCGCGTTTGCGTTCCCTGGCCCATTGTCGAGTTGATGGTGAGGCGCCACTGGAATCGATCGCAAATGCGGCTGATCAGGAACATTCCCAATCCCTGCCCCCGTGCCGGGGCAGCGTTGCGGATGCTTTCCCGATAGCGCCTTGCGGCTTCGGCTGCATCGAAGCCGCTGCCGGAGTCGGCGATGCAGATGACGCCGGACTGGAGTGAGACGTCGACGCGGCCATCGGCGGTATTCTCGATGGCGTTTCGGATCAGATTGCCGACGGCGATGCGCACCATCGATTCTGGCGTCGAGATAAACGTCGGCTCTATCCTTCCCAACTGGATGTCAATTTCCTTGTTGGCGTACAGATGCTCATGGTCGACTAGCAAGGCCGGAAGCAGTTCGTGCAGCGCGACGACCTCCTGCCCGTTCGGCGTCGCCTTCTCGCGGGACAGGTATAGAAGCGAGACCATGGTTTCGGAAAGGACCTCCACCGCGCTGCCGATGCGTCGCAGCGCTGGTCCTGCAGCTTCTGGAAGGCCCTGCTGCTTCAGCACATCGACAGCGCCCGAAATAACAGCGACCGGCGTGCGGAACTCGTGGCTTGCCTGCTCCAGCAGGCTCCGCTCCCGGGCGATGAAGTTCTCCACGCGTTCCAGGTGGGCATTGCTCGCTTGCGCGATCACGCGAAGCTCTTCCTGACGGTACGTCACGGGCAGCCTTTGCCCCTGTACGCCGGGATCGATGGTGCGTAACCGGCGCGCGATGTCCTTGACTGGCCTGACCAGATTCAGGTGCAACCAGACGATCAGGCCCCCGATAAGCAGCATCAGGACGATGCCCCACGCCCCGTTGACCACCGCGTCGAAGTTCTGCTGCGCTTCGAACTCTCCGATGTCGATCACGGCTATCAGCCGCGCGCCATCGGCCTGCGTCACCAACGCATGGAAGCGCTCATTGGTGTAATCGAAGGCAGCGTTCCCCTCGGACGAGTAATAGCCCGGGTTCAACGAACTCAGGTAGGCCGGCATGCCGGCGGGATTCCCCTCACCGGCCACCAGCCACGTGCTCAATATGCCGTCGCGAGGAGCCGGAAGTCCGGGATTATGGGCACGCTGATCGAGGTACGTGTTCGTGACCGAGTCCAGCACATCACGCCAGATCCGATGCTCCACCAATGCCTGGCTGCGGTAGGCCTGCGTCGTCAGTGCCACAGCGGTAAGCACCCCCAGTGTGGCCAGCGCCACACTGATCCACCAATGAAGACTTCTTGGGCCATGCCTAGACATCGTGATCCTGTTTGCCTGCGTGGAGGCTGTAGCCTGTACCCGAATGCGTGTGGAGGAGCTTGTCTTCGCTATCGCGCTCGATGGCCCGCCGCAATACGTGCATATGGGAGCGCAGCAGATCCGTCCCCGGAGGCTCGTCGCCCCAGGCGACGTGTTCAAGTCTCTGCCGTGAAACCACCGCCGGGCTCTCGCGCATCAACAGCTCAAGCAAGCGACGCCCGGTCTTCGAAAGCGGAATCGACCGACCGTCGCGGCGCGCTTCCAGCGTCCGAAGATTCAAGCTGAGGTCGGCGACTTTCAGTTCGTGATCGAGCACGCCGGCCTCTCTGATCCTTTGGACCAGGAAGCGGATGCGCAGCTCGAGTTCGGCCAGCGCGACGGGTTTCACCAAGTAATCATCGAGACCGGCTTCGAATCCATCGACCTTGTCGGCCAACTGATCCCGGGCGGTCAACATCACGACTGGCAGCCGTCTATGCTCGCCGCTGCGGAGCTTTCGGAGCATGGAGATGCCGTCGAGACGAGGCAGGTTCCAGTCGAGGATGATCGCATCGTAATCGCGACTCTGCGCCAGATGCAGCCCGGAAAGGCCGTCTGGCGCTGCATCCGGCATGTGGCCACAGGCTTCCAAGTAGTCGTAGATGTTCGCCGCAAGTTGGGCGTTGTCTTCGATGATGAGAATCGCCAGCGGGACTTTGTTCACGGGACACCTGCGCGAATGCGATAAGGCCCCGCACTCGCGATGCGAGTTGCGGAGCCGGTATTGTCAACGATACGCCGTCAAGGTTGGCTTGCGGCCTGCGGTCTCGCGCCGGATGCGTCGCCTGTGGAAACGACCCGCGTATCTATCCAGCCCAGGTAGTTGCTCGTGTAGCGCACCGTGTTGCCGATCTGTAGATATTTACGTGTTGCGTCTTCCTCTTCCACGTACGCATCAATGATCTCCAGTTCTCGCTTGCGATTCGGCGCTGCCATGAGCTTGCCGATCAACTCCGGGGACGGTGCCCTGAAGACCACGCCGTCTCCCGTCCCGGTCAGCACCGCCGACTCCGTGCCGATGGTCGAGCGCTGGACCATGGGCACGCGGCCCGATGCATAGGACCAGGTGCGGGTCGAACCCTCCGCCAGCGTTTCCTTCACGATGGTGCGCAGATTCTTGATCATGTCGGATGCGTTGACGTCCTGCCGCTTCTCGCCATCGACATAGGTCTTGAAGTTGACCTGAGCCAGAAAGGCTTCCCAGTCCCTCGGAACGACCAGGAATTGCGAGGTCGGGAAGCGTCCCGGGCCGCTCTTGGCATCCGGGAAGCCATCGCCCGAGTAGGGGTTCTTCAGGTTGATTCCGCGGAACAATGTGGCCCGGTCCGAGAAGTCGCCACACAGGAAGAAGCCCTTCTTCGCCTCCTCGAAATCCGCCATCGTGCGCACCGGGCGGTCGAAGCGTGCGCAGACCTCCGCCTCGTAGTCGAGCAGGACGCCGGGTCCCGTTTCGGCATAGCCTGCCGGGCCGGTCGCCTGGCTGAACTTGGGAAAGAGAAAGGCGTCCTCGTCCATACCGGTTTCCTTACCGTGTTCCGGGTAGTTTGTGCCGGCGGCGATGTGGGCGAGGCCGCGAGGCCCCACGCCGACAAGATCCACTTTAGGGAACGACCGCACACCCTGTCCCGCACGAGCAATTCGCTCGACCTGATCCCAAGTCAAGCCGTTGACGACATCGAAGACGTCCTGCGCGTAGTGATTGGATATCCTACTGAGGTCGATGCCTTGGACATGCGTATCGCCCATCCCCGTTACGAGCAGGGTGGAGAGCCTGTTCTCTTCGTTCACTTGAGCGAAGGTGAGCCCATCCGCGTAAGGCATGCTCCCGGCCGATGCCACCGATTCCGCCCTGGCTGCATCGACCGCACCGCAGGCGGAGAGGCCCGCGACGATGCATGAGACCGAGAGGATTGCCGCATAGAACCACACGTTCGTCGCCATTCGCTTTCTCCTGTAAGGGAGGCGGACGTTAGCGACGGGATGTCGGTTTATTGTCAGCGCTGACGTCACGACTTCGTCGTCGGGCTTCGTAGGCCTGCGCGCGCGCGGCATCGCGCAGCCGGCGCGCGTCGAGCAGCCCGATTTCAGGGTAGGTGCCGAGCGAAATGCGCGGCTGCTTCCCGGCCCAGCAGAAGCGGAAATGCCACTGCTTGGATCCGGCGGCGCTGACGAACAGCTGCAGGCCGTCGGCATCGTTGAGCGTGTAGTTGCGCGCGCCCGGCTTGGCGTGGCGCACGGCGGTATCGGTCAAAGGCATCACACATCGTCCTCGTCCCGTTATGAGTGAGAGGAGATGTAGGCGTCCTAGGCAGAGACTCGAACTGGGAAACCGATCCTCCGTGTCACCCGATTTTCCGATGTACTAAAACATGTACTGAAAAATCGTGGCTAGCGGTGGTTCCCCGTAGCTTCCACTGGACGAAAGAAAAGGGCCTTTCGGCCCTTTTTTCAACGACTTATGGACTTCCGTGGAACTCCATAAATCATCACCTGGAGCGGGAAACGAGACTCGAACTCGCGACCTCAACCTTGGCAAGGTTGCGCTCTACCAACTGAGCTATTCCCGCTTGGGAGACGCGCATTTTAGCGGCCCGCCGGCCGCTGTCAACCATGTTTTCGCTTTTCCTCGCTGGCCCGTACGGCGGCCGCCCGTTCGTCGTCGCGCAGCGCCGGCCAGGCCGCGTGCAGGTACTGGAAACCGGACCACAACGTCAGCAGCGCGGCGATGGCCAGCAGCCAGTCGCCGATGTGGAAAATCCACGTCCCCAGCCAGATGTCCGAGCGCTCCAGACGGCCCGGCGTGGACGCGTACAGCAGGCAGCTCAGCGCGACCATCTGCACGACGGTCTTGATCTTGCCGATGGCGGCGACCTTGACGGTGGCGCGCTGGCCCAGTTCGGCCATCCACTCGCGCAGCGCGGACACGGCGATTTCGCGGCCGACGATGACCGCCGCCCAGATCGCCATCCACATCGTCGGGCTGTCCTGCACGATCAGGAACAGCGCCACGGCGACCATCAGCTTGTCGGCCACCGGGTCGAGGAACGCGCCGAACGCCGAACCCAGGTGATAGCGCCGCGCGATCCAGCCGTCGAGCCAATCGGTGAACGCGGCGAGGATGAAGACGAAGGCGGCGGCGAAGTTGGTCCACTTGTAGGGCAGGTAGAACACCAGCACCAGCACCGGGATCAGCAGAATCCTCAGCAGCGTGAGCCAGGTGGGGATGGTCAACTTCATCAGCGACTACTCGTTTCCAGCGACCGGCGGCGGCAACCCGTGCAGGTTAGCGTAGATCCGTTCGGCGAGGGCCGCGTTGATGCCTTCCACGCGCGCGATCTCTTCGGCGCCGGCCGCTTTCAGGCCGGCCAGTCCGCCGAAATGCTTGAGCAGGCTGGCGCGCCGGCGCGGTCCAATACCGGCGATATCCTCCAGCTTGCTGGTCATGCGCGCCTTCTGCCGCTTGCCGCGATGGCCGGTGATCGCGAAGCGGTGCGCTTCGTCGCGCACCTGCTGGATCAGCTGCAGCGCCGGCGACGCCGCGCCGGGACGCACCTCGCGGCCATCGGCCAGCAGCAGCGTCTCGTGGCCGGCGCGCCGTTCGACGCCCTTGGCCACGCCGACCAGCGCCACGCCTTCCACGCCCAGATCGGCCAGCACGCTACGCGCCTGCGCGACCTGCCCGGCACCGCCATCGATCAGCAGCACATCCGGCAGCACGCCGTTCTCTTCGACCGCGCGGCGGAAGCGCCGCTCGATGGCCTGGTGCATGGCCGCGTAGTCGTCGCCCGGCTCGATGCCGGTGATGTTGAAGCGCCGGTACTGCGAACGCGCCGGGCCGTTGGCGTCGAACACCACGCACGAGGCCACCGTCGCCTCGCCCATCGTATGGCTGATGTCGAAGCATTCGATGCGCTGCGCCGGTTCGGACAGTTGCAGCAGTTCCTGCAGCGCCTGGCTGCGCGCGGTCTGCGCGCCGCGGCTGCTGATTTCGGTGACCAGCGCGATCTCGGCGTTGCGCCGCGCCAGATCCAGATAGCCGGCGCGCTCGCTGCGCACGTTCCACTTCAGCTGGATCCGGCGCGCGGCCGCGGCCGACAACGCGTTCTCGATCAGTTCCACATCGGGGATTTCGCGATCCAGCACGATCTCGCGCGGCGGCAGTTGCTCGGCGTAATACTGCGAGACGAACGCGCCCAGCACTTCGGCCGGGCTGTCCTCGCCGTTGGTACGCGGGAAGAACGTGCGCGTGCCCAGGTTGCGGCCGTCGCGGAACGCCAGCAGCAGCACGCAGGCGGTACTGCCCTGCATCGCGCAGGCCAGCACGTCCAGATCCGCGGCCTGGCCATCGACGAACTGGCGCGCCTGCACCGTGCGGATCGAGGTGATGAGATCGCGCAGCCGCGCGGCCTGCTCGAAATCCAGTTCCGCGCTGGCCTTTTCCATCGCTCCGGTCAGCTGGCGGCTCAGTTCGTCGCTGCGCCCGTCCAGGAACAGGCCGGCGCGGCGCACCGATTCGGCGTATTCGTCGGCCGGCACCAGATCCACGCACGGCGCGCTGCACCGGCCGATCTGGTACTGCAGGCACGGCCGCGAGCGGTTGCGGAACACGCTGTCCTCGCAGTTGCGGATCTTGAACAGCTTCTGCATCAGGTTGAGCGTTTCGCGCACCGCGCCGGCGCCGGGGTACGGGCCGAAGTAGCGGCCGGGAATCGCGCGCGGGCCGCGGTGGAAGGTGATGCGCGGCCAGTCCTGGTCGGTCAGCAGCACGTATGGATAGCTCTTGTCGTCGCGCAGCGAGACGTTGTAGCGCGGCGACAGCGACTTGATCAGCTGGTTCTCCAGCAGCAGCGCCTCGCCTTCGCTGCGGGTGACGGTGACGTCCATCCGCGCCACCTGCGCCAGCATCGCCAACGTGCGCGGCGACTTGGGCGTGTTGCCGAAATAGCTCGCCACGCGCTTGCGCAGCGCGCCGGCCTTGCCGACGTACAACAGGCCGTCGTCGGCCGCGTACATGCGGTACACGCCCGGCGCGGTGCTCAGCCCGGCCGCAAACGCCTTGCCGTCGAATGCCATCCTGCCCTGCCCGCTCATTCGTCGATGGGGACGTGGCCCAGTTCGCCGCTGGCGATGTCGTAGCGCACGACGGCATGGGCGTCGGTCTCGGCGATCCACACCGCGCCGGCGGCCACGGCCAATCCGGCCGGTCCCTGCAACGGACGCGGCAGCGACGGGGTGGTCAGTTCGCCGCCGCCCAGCCGCAGCATGCGCAGCGCGCAGTTGCCGCTGTCGGCGATCCACAGCTGCGGCGCGTCCGGCGACAGCGCGATGGCCTGCGGGTGCTGCAGGCGGGCGGTGTCGCGAGGACCGTCGTCGTCGCCGAACTGCCACGGCCCCTGCCCGACCAGCGTCTGCACCACGCCGGTGCGCGGCTGCACCGAGCGCACCGCCGAGCCGAGCGCGTCGCAGACGTAGAGCATCTGGTGGACCGCGGCCAGCGACACCGGCTGGGCGAAGGCGGCCATCAGCCCGCCGCCGTCGCGCACTTCCAGCTGGCCGGAACCGGCGACCGACACGAGCTGGCGCGAACCCAGGTCGTAGCTCCAGATGCGGTTGTCGCCGGCCTGGGCGATGAAAATGCGGTTGTTGGCTTCGGCCAGCGCCATCGGGTGGCACAGCGGCACGTCGCGCGACACCGCCACGATGCCGTCGAACGGATCGCCCGGCTTGCCGTGGCCGACCAGCGTATCGACCACGCCCGAACCCAGGTGGATGCGGCGCAGCGCATGGTTGCCGGTGTCGGCCACGTACAGCGATTCGCGCACCAGCGCCAGCCCGTGCGGCCGGTTGAAGGCGGCCAGCGTGCCCTCGCCATCGACCAGATCCGCCGACGGCATGCCGAACTGCCGCAGCACGCGACCGCCGTGCGTGCATTCGAGGATGCGGTTGTGGCCGGTGTCGGCCACGTAGAGCCGGTCGGCAGTGGCGCACAGGCCGGTCGGGAAACGCAGCGGCAGGCGCGGCTCGGGGTTGGCCTCGCGCATCGAATGCATGTCGTCGTCGGGCGGAAAACCCAGTCCGTCGCACAGCGCCATCGTCAGCCGCTCCAGGTCGCCCGCCGCGTCCAGGCCCGCCAACCGGTGGCGGACGTGGCCTTCGCCGTCGATCAGCAGCACGGTCGGCCAGACCTCGACGCCGTAGCGCTGCCAGGCCGCCCAGTCGGCGTCGTGCAGCACCGGCAGGCTGGTGCCGTGCCGGCGCAGTCGCTTGAGCGCGCGGGTGCCGTCGCGTTCGCTGTCGAAGCGCGGCACGTTCAGTACCAGCACCTTCAGCTTGCCCAGGTGGCGGGCCTGCAGCACCGCCAGTTCCGCCAGCCGCTGGCTGCACCAGACGGACGCGGCATTGACGAAGGCCAGCGCGACGATGCGGCCGCGCTGTTCGTGCAGCGATCCCTTCGCTGCGTTGAGCCAGTCCAGTCCGGCCGGGAGTTCCGGGGCGAGATCCGTGTTCACCATCGGTCGATTATGCCGGAGTCGCGCCCGCGGCCCGTACCCGCGCCACGACCGCCGATGCGGCCGAATCGACCAGTCGCCACACGTCCTCGAAGTGATCGGTGCCGCCGGTATACGGATCGGGGATGGCGGCGCCGTCGGCCCCGCCGGCCCACTCCAGCAGCAGCACCGCCTTGTGCGCCAGCGTCGGCGGAGCCAGTCGGCGCGCGTCGCGCACGTTCTGCGTATCGGCGCACAGCAGCCAGTCGAAGCGGCGGAAATCGGCTTCTTCAAGCTGCCGGGCGCGCAGACCGGCGATATCGACCCCGTGCGAGCGCGCGCAGGCGATGGCGCGCCGGTCAGGCGGCTGGCCGACATGCCAGTCGCCGGTGCCGGCCGAATCCACGTCCACCACGTCGGCCAGTCCGGCCTGCCGCAGATGCTCGCGCAGTGCGCCCTCAGCCATCGGCGAGCGGCAGATATTGCCCAGGCAGACCACCAGCAGCTTCACTGCGCGGCCTGCCAGTACGCTTCGGCGCGCGCCAGATCCTCGATCGTGTCGACGCCGGGCGGGAAGGCTTCCGGCGTCAGCGCCACGTGGATGCGGAAACCGGCCTCCAGCGCGCGCAGCTGCTCCAGCGACTCGATCCGTTCCAGCCGTCCCGGCGGCATCGACGCGAAGCGCTGCAGGAAACCGGCCCGGTAGGCGTAGATGCCGATATGCCGCAGCCACAGGTCGCCTTCGGGCATCGCATCGCGGTCCAGCGCGAAGGCGTCGCGATGCCACGGGATGGGCGCGCGGCTGAAGTACAGCGCATCGCCGGCGTCGTTGCGCACCAGCTTGACCGCGTTGGGATCGAATACGGTATCGGCCTCGCCGATCGGCGCGGCCAGCGTGGCCATGTCGGCGCCGCTGTCGGCCAGCGCGCGGGCGACCGCGGCGATGCCCGCGGCCGGCGCGAACGGTTCGTCGCCCTGCAGGTTGACCACCACGGTGTCGTCGGACCAGCCGGCGATGCGCGCGCATTCGGCCAGCCGATCGCTGCCAGAAGCATGCGCCGGCGAGGTCATCGCCACCCGCACGCCGCTGCCGGCCAGGGCCTGGGCGATGCGGTCGTCATCGGTCGCCACCCACACCTCGCGCGCGCCGGCCGCCAGCGCGCGCCGCGCCACGTGCAGCACCAGCGGAATGCCGCCGATGGTCCGCAGCGGCTTGCCGGGCAGGCGCGAGGCCGAGTGGCGGGCGGGGATGGCGACGACGAAATCGGATGCGGGCATGGGGTTGGGGTAATGGGGACAGGAGGACAGGAGGACAGGAGGACAGGAGGACAGGAGGACAAGCATAGCGTTCTGTCTACCGTGGGAGCGACGTGAGTCGCGACGCCCGGAAAAAGACCTGTCACCCTGACTGGGGAATTTTGAAGCGCTACACGGTTAGCGATGCTGCCGTCCGGAAATTCGCTTGTGTCGGAAGGTTCGCCGTCGCGACTCACGTCGCTCCCACAAAGCCCCTTCGGCGGCTTGCAATCCGGCGGCGCCACACGGAATGCCTGCGGCTATCGAAGCCGCGCATCGGCCACTTCCTTCCCGGGCATCGTCACCGGTTAGGAAGTGAGCGGGAGCGACGTAAGTCGCGACGGCCGAACGGGAACTTTGCTTTGCCAGCACGGGAATGGAGCGCCGCGCGGTTGCGATGCTGCTGTTGGAAATCTCGCTTGAATCAAGAGGTTTCGTCGCGACTTACGTCGCTCCCACGACGCCCCTGGAAACGGTCAGGCGATCCAGCAACCCCACCCAGAACGCCTCCGGCAGCTGCGCGCCCACCGGCACGCTGTAGAACCAGTCGGTGGCGAAGGCCGCGCATTTGACCGCATCCTTCTCTGTCATCAGCACCGGCAGCTCGCTGCCGAACTCGAAGTCCTCGGCGCGATAGGCATGGTGATCGGCGAAGGCGTGCGGTACCACGCCGATGCCCTGCGCACGCAGCATGTCGAAGAAGCGCGCCGGATTGCCGATGCCGGCCACCGCATGCACGCGCTGGCCGGCGAAGGATTCCAGCGGCCGCGGCCGGCCGCCGCGCATCGGCAGCGCCTGTCCGGACTGCAGCTGCATCGGCCATTCGCCGAAGCCCGCCTGCCCGCCGTTGACCACGCGGAAGTCGCAGTCGGCGCCCCGCGCGGCCGGCTCGCGCAACGGTCCGGCCGGCAGCAGCTGGCCATTGCCGTAGCGGCGCTGGCCGTCGATGACCTCGATTTCGATGTCGCGCCGCAGGCGGTAATGCTGCAGGCCATCGTCGCAGACGATCACGTCGCAGCCGGCCTGGACGAGTTCGCGCGCGGCCGCGGCGCGATCCCGGTCCACCCGGACGCGCGCGCCGGTCTGGCGCGCGATCAGCAGCGGCTCGTCGCCGCCCTCGGCCGGCGGCGTCGCCGCATCGACCCAGCGCCCGCGCGCTTCATCGCGGCGGCCATAGCCCCGGCTCGCCACACCGGGCGTATAGCCGGCCTGGCGCAGGCGCTGCACCAGCGAGATGGTCAGCGGCGTCTTGCCGGTGCCGCCGATGCTGACGTTGCCGACCACGATGACCGGCACCTCGATGCGCTGCCGCCGCAACAACCCGGC
>Ga0160451_100488_pt1 | contig 21588 bp, 15 predicted proteins | sample HID1975M_E1MG_FD_108270 | JGI IMG/M metagenome (GOLD analysis project Ga0160451, IMG submission 108270) | Enriched soil microbial communities from UW Madison campus, WI, USA - HID1975M_E1 MG | ecosystem: Environmental > Terrestrial > Soil > Unclassified | place: USA: Madison, Wisconsin... | reverse complement strand
TGCCGAAAGACGCGGTAGTCCGGGGGTATGGCGCAAGCAGGCCAGGGATGGCCTGCGCTCGGCCGTCGGAGGCAGGACGCCGGAGCCAGCCGATGCGCCATACCCCCGCACTGCCGCGGCTCCGTCCGAAGCCGACCCAACCCGACGCTTCTGCTCGGCTCCAGCTCCAGCTCAGCTCCTGCGGTTGCGGTTGCAGTACCGGTCGAATCAGCGATCAGTCGCCGGTGTCGGGCGCGCCATACAGGGCCTTGCGCGGCGCACCCGTGATCTCGGCGGCCAGACGGGCCGCGGCCGACGGTGGCAGCTGTTTCGCCAGGATGGCGTGGACCCGGCGGCCCTCGGCCAGCTTCGCGTCGGCATCCTCGCCCACGCCCTGCACCACCAGCACGAACTCGCCCTTGCGCTGGTCGGGGTCGGCCGACACCCGTGCGTGCAGGTCGGCCAGCGAACCGTCGAGCACGGTCTCGAACAGCTTGGTCAGTTCGCGCGCCAGCACCGCCGGCCGATCGCCGCCGAAGGCCGCCCGCAGGTCGGCCAGCGACTCCTCGATCCGGTGCGACGATTCGTAGAACACCAGCGTGCGCGGCTCCCCGGCCAGCGCCGCCAGCCGCCCCCGCCGCGCCGAGGCCTTGGCCGGCAGGAACCCCTCGAAGGCGAAGCGGTCGCTGGGCAACCCCGCCACACTCAGCGCCGCGATCAGCGCCGACGGCCCCGGTACCGGACTCACCTTCACCCCGGCCGCGCGCGCAGCCTTCACCAGCCGGTAGCCCGGATCGCTGACCAGCGGCGTGCCCGCATCGCTGACCAGGGCCAGCGGTTCGCCGGCCAGCAGCCGCGTCACCAGGCGCTCGGCCAGCTGCTGCTCGTTGTGCTCGTGAAGGGCCAGCAGCGGCGTGCCGATGCCGAAGTGCGCCAGCAGCTGCCCGCTGCGCCGGGTGTCCTCCGCGCAGACCGCGGCCACCTCGCGCAGCACCTGCTGGGCGCGCGGCGACAGGTCGCCGAGGTTGCCGATGGGCGTGGCGACGACGTGCAGGATGGCGGCGGGCATCACGGGTCCGGGCGATGGGGTGAAGGTAGAATCCTAAGCCCTTTCCCCGACAGGCCCGGCCCGACGGATGGACATGCAGAAGAACGCGCCCCCGGCATCGCTCCCGAACCGCCTGCGCTGGCTGGCCCCGTGCCTGGCCGCGCTGCTGGCCGCCGGCTGCGCCAGCGTGTCCACCGCACCGACTGCCTCGCCCGAGCAGGCCGCCGCGCTGGCGCTGCTGGAACAGGGCCAGGCGCGCGAGGCCGCACAGCGACTGGAAGCCCTGGCCGGCGCCGCCAGCGGCAGCCAGCGCAACGCACTGCTGGCCGACGCCGCCTTCGCCTGGCACGAGGCCGGCGACGACACCCGGGCACGCAGCCTGGCCGCGCAACTCGATGCGCACCGCGTCGCCGGCGCCAGCCGCGCCCGCCTGGCGCTGCTGCAGGCCGAACTGGCGCTGGCCGCGCAGCAGCCCGGGGGCGTGCCGGCCGCGCTGGCCGGCAGCGATCCCGCCACCCTGCCGGCGCCGCTGCAGGCGCGTTGGCAGCTGGCCTCGGCGCAGGGCCTGGAAGCCGGCGGCGATCTCGTTGGCGCCGCCGGCGCGCGCGCGCGCGCAGACGCCGGACTGCAGGGCGAGCCGCGCGACGCGAACCGTCGCGAGATCGAGCGCCTGCTGTCCACCCTGGACGATGCGACCCTGTCGGCCCGCGCCGCCGCGCTGCCGGTCGGCGATCCGCTGTACAACTTCGCCGGCCGTGCCCTGGTCCGCCGCGGCCTGCCGCTGCCGCGGCCGTTCGACACCGCCCAGGCCTGGAACTTCGACCAGCGCGCACCGGCCGCCGCGGACGGCTACCGGCCGCCGCGCAAGCTGGCGGTGCTGCTGCCGCTGTCCGGCCCGCTGGCCACCGCCGCCGGTTCGGTCCGCGACGGCCTGCTGGCCGGCTACTACGCCGAGGCCCGCGAGCGCCCGCCGGTCACCTTCTACGACACCACCGGCACGCCCGCCGGCGCGGTGGCCGCCTATGCCCGCGCGGTGGCCGAAGGCAACGACTTCGTGATCGGGCCGCTGGGCCGCGACGAGGTCAGCGCGGTGTTCGCCCAGGCCGACGCCAGCGTCCCGAGCCTGGCGCTCAACCGCGGCAACCTCGCCCCGCCGCCGGGCCACGCGGCGTTCTCGCTGGCGCCGGAGGACGACGGCATCGCCGCGGCCGACTACCTGCTGGCGCGCGAACACCGCAAGGCGCTGGTCATCGGCGGCAGCGACGACAACGGCCGCCGTGCGGTGGATGCGTTCCGCGCCCGCTTCGCCGAGCGCGGCGGCAGCGTCGCCGGCGTGGTCAGCGTCGGCGAGGAGCCGGGCGATGTCTCCGCGCAGCTGGTGCAGGCGGCCGCCGCCGGCGCCGATTCGGTGTTCCTGGCCGTGCGCGGGGCGCAGGCGCGCGCGCTGGCGCCGCAGCTGGCGCTGGCCGGGTTCGCCTCGCGCACGCGGGTGGCCGGCTCGCAGCTGGTCTCGGGCACCGGCAAGGCCGAGGAGGACGGGGTGCTCGATGGCATCGTGTTCCCCGGCGAGGCCTGGGCGGCGCGCGGCGTGGCCGGGCTGCCGCCCTACAGCCAGGTCGCGGAGATGCTGCCGACCGCGCGCGGCCCGGCCGCGCGCCTGTTCGCCTTCGGCCACGACGCCTGGCTGATCAGCGCGTTCCTGGAACGGCTGGTCACCCGCCGCGACGGCCAGCTGTACGGGGCCACCGGCACGCTGCAGCTGGACGGGTTCGGCAACGTGGTGCGCCAGCCGCAGTGGTCGATCTTCAGCGGCGGCGTGGCGGTGCCGCTGGCCGGCAGTGGTTCCTGAGCCGCGGCCCGACCTGCGCGCCCGCGGTGCGCAGGTCGAAGCGGCCGCGCGCGCGGAACTGGAACGTGCCGGCCTGCGCACGCTGGCGGCCAATGTCGGCTACCGCGGCGGCGAACTGGACCTGGTGATGCTCGAGCGTGGCCAGGCCGGCGACACGCTGGTGTTCGTCGAGGTGCGCTACCGCGCCGGTGCGGCGTACGGCGGCGGCTTCGCCTCGGTCGATCGCGGCAAGCGGCGGCGGCTGGTGCGCGCCGCGCAGCTGTATCTGGGCTCGCACGCGCGGCTGGCGCAGCTGCCGTGCCGCTTCGACGTGGTGGAGGCCGCGGGCGATCCGGCGGCGCCGCGGATCCGCTGGCTGCGGGACGCGTTCCGGCTGGACGACGTGTAGGAGCCCGTCTTGCGGGCGACCCGATGACGTCGGCATGGGCGACGCCGTCATGGTTCCAACGCCCGGTCGCCCGCAAGACGGGCTCCTACAGGCGACCCGATGACGTCGGCACGGGCGACGCCGTCATGGTTCCGATGCCCGGTCGCCCGCAAGACGGGCTCCTACAAAGGCGACGCGCGGGGCATCGTCGCCCGCCTACAATCCCGGCATGACCGGCACCCTGCCCCACGCCCTCGACGCCGAACTGTCCGCCCTGCTGGGCGACGGCTGGCTGACCGGCGAGGCCCTGCGCCGCGCCCACGGCGAGGACGATTCGCGGATGTCGGCGCTGCCCGACGCGGTGGCGCTGCCGCGCGATCGCGGGCAGGTCGCCGCGATCGTGCACGCCTGCCGCGCGCACGCGGTCCCGGTGGTCGCCCGCGGCGCGGGCACCGGCACCACCGGCGCGGCGGTGCCGTTCGCCGGCGGCGTGGTCGTCTCCTTCGCGCGGATGGACCGGATCCTCGACATCCGCCCCGGCGACCGCTGCGCGGTGGTCGAGCCGGGCGTACTCAACGGCGACCTGCAGCAGGCGCTGCAGCCGCACGGCCTGTTCTGGCCACCGGATCCGTCCAGCTACGAACGCTGCACCATCGGCGGCAACCTCGCCTGCAATGCCGGCGGCCCGCGCGCGGTGAAGTACGGCGCCACCCGCGACAACGTCCTGGGCCTGGTCGCGGTGACCGGCACCGGCGAGATCATCCGCTGCGGCGGACCGTGGACCAAGGACGCGACCGGCTACGACCTGACCCACCTGCTGGTCGGCAGCGAAGGCACGCTGGCCCTGATCGTGGAGGCGACGCTGCGGCTGGTGCCGCGGCCGGTCGCACAGGCCGGGCTGCGGGCGTTCTACCGCGACGCGGCGGCGGCGGCGGCGGCGGTGTCGCGGCTGATGCGCCAGCCGCAGGTGCCGGCGATGCTGGAGTTCATGGACCGCGGCGCCATCGCCCTGCTCCGCCGCAACGGCACCGACGTGCCCGGCGCCGGCGCGATGCTGCTGGTCGAGGCCGACGGCGACCACGACACGCTTCCCTACGCATTGCAGGCGCTGGCCGACGCGGCCGAAGGCGACGGCCTGCTGTCGCTGGACGTGGCCACCGACGGCGCCGCGCGCGACCGGCTGTGGGCGGCGCGGCGCGCGCTGTCGCCGGCGCTGCGCACCATCGCGCCGGGCAAGATCAACGAGGACGTGGTGGTGCCGGTGTCGCGCATTCCCGACCTGGTCGCCGGCGTCGAAGCCCTGGCGGCGGACTCGGCGCTGCCGATCGTCGCCTTCGGCCATGCCGGCAACGGCAACCTGCACGTCAACATCATGTACCACCCCGACGACGCGGCCGAGAGCGCACGCGCACATGCCGCGCTGCCGCGGCTGTTCGAGCTGGTGCTGGCGCTGGGCGGCACGCTGTCGGGCGAGCACGGCATCGGCGTGGCCAAGCGCGACTGGATGACCCGCGCCTTCGATGCGCCCACGCTGGCGGCGATGCGCGCGGTGAAGGCGGCGCTGGATCCGGACGGCATCCTCAATCCCGGCAAGGTGCTGCCGTCGTAGCAGCCCATCTCGTGGGCGACGCCGGTGCGCCGCCCGGAGCCGGTTTCAACGCGGTCCACCCGGAGGATCCGGGGATCCCGTTGCCAGCGATCGCGGAGCGATGGCGGTCGCCGGCTGAAGCCGGCTCCTACAATGGGCCTGGCCACCACGGAGAACGCACCTGGACGCTTCCGCATTCGACGCCATCACCCTGGAGCAGCTGCGCGCCGGCGGCGGGCTGAAGTGGCGCGCGTTCCCCGACTGCATCGGCGCGTTCGTCGCCGAGATGGACTTCGGCATCGCCCCGGCCATCGCCGCCTCGCTGCGCGAAGCGGTCGACCAGGGCCAGGTCGGCTACCTGAGCGCGGATCGGGTGCGCACGATGACCGAAGCCTGCGCGCGCTGGCAGCAGCGCCACCATGGCTGGGACGTGGCGCCCGAATCGATCCGCGCCGTGCCCGACGTGCTGGGTGCGCTGGAGATCGTGTCGCGGCACTACCTGCCCGCCGGCGCCACGGTGGCGCTGCCGGTGCCCTGCTACATGCCGTTCCTGCCGCTGCTGGCGCTGCTCGGCCATCCGGTGGTGCAGGTGCCGATGCGCCGGAGCGACGGCGCCTGGGATCTCGACGAGGCCGCGCTCGAAGCCGCCTTCGCCGGCGGCGCGCGCCTGCTGCTGCTGTGCAACCCGCACAATCCGATCGGCAAGGTCTACACGCGCGCGGAACTGGAGCGGATCGCGGCGATCGCGGCGCGCCACGACGCGCGCGTGTTCGCCGACGAGATCCACGCGCCGCTGGTGTATGCCGGCCAGCGCCACGTGCCCTATGCGACGGTCTCGCCCGACGCCGCGCGGCAGGCGATCACCGCCGTGTCCGCCTCCAAGGCCTGGAACCTGGCCGGGCTGAAATGCGCGCAGTTGATACTCACGCGGCACGAGGACCTGCACCGCTGGCGCGAAATCGGCCACTTCGCCGGCAACAGCACCTCGACCCCCGGCGTCATCGCGCATGCCGCTGCCTGGAGCGACGGCGATGCCTGGCTGCGCAGCGTGCTGGACTACCTGCAGGGCAACCGCGACCTGCTCGGCCGGCTGCTGCGCGAACGGCTGCCGCAACTCGGCTACCTGGAGCCACAGGGCACCTACCTGGCCTGGCTGGACTGCCGCGCGTTGCCGCTGGAGATGCCGGCGCACCTGTTCTTCCGCCGCCACGCCCGGGTCGCGCTCACCGACGGCGGCGAATGCGGCGAGGGCGGCGAAGGCCACGTGCGGCTCAACTTCGCGATGCCGCGTCCGTTGCTGGTGGAAGCGGTGGAGCGGATGGCGGCGGCGGTGGCGGTGGCGACGCTGTAGCGGACGGGTGGTGCCGGCGATGGATGGTGCGGATGTGTCTGGCATCCGGTGTGGTGTCGGAAATGCGCGGGCTTGGCTGGGGCGCCATTGAAAGTTGCGGCTTCGGACGGCGTCGGTGTCGCCCGCAAGACGGGCTCCTACAAAAACCGGCGGCTTTCGATGTAGGAGCCGGTCTTGCCGGCGACCCGACGCCGCAGGCACGCAACGCCCCAATGATTCCGCCGCAGGATCGGCGCCATCGCAACGGAACGCATGCCCGCTCAGCCGAAGTGCACGTACCCCGCACGCGGCGGATGCCAGTCCGTGCCGTCGGCGGCCAATGCACGCACGCCCGCGCCGGCGACGATGCGGCCGATCCGCGTACCCTCGACGCCCGCCTGCTCCAGCGCCGACGCCACCGCATCGCGCAACGGCGGCGGCGCGGTGAAGCACAGTTCGTAGTCGTCGCCGCCGCCGGCCTGCAGCAGCTGGCCTTGCCCGCCGAATACCGAGCGCAACGCGGCCGATGCCGGCAATGCGGCGACCTGGACCTCGGCGCCGACGCCGCTGCGTTCGCAGACATGGCCCAGGTCGGCCAGCAGGCCATCGGAAACATCGACACAGGCACGGGCCAGACCGAGCAGCGCGCGGCCGGCTTCGACGCGGGGCGTCGGGCGATCCCGCCGCTGTGCGAGGAACGACGAATCCGACGCATCGGCAACCGGCAATGCGGATCCCGACGGCGGCGGCGCGTGGCCGCCGAGCACCAGCGCCGCCGCCGCATCGCCCAGCGTGCCGGTGACCCAGACGTCGTCGCCCGCGCGGGCGCGATCGCGCCGCAACGCCGCGCCGGTTTCGACCAGGCCCATCGCGGTCACCGCGATCGACAACGGGCCGCGCGTGGTGTCGCCACCGACCAGCGCGATGCCGTGCAGGGCGGCCAGTTCGAGGAAACCGTCGAGGAAAGCCTCGAGCCAGCCGCGGTCCGCGTCGGGCAGCGACAGCGACAGCGTGCACCACGCCGGCCGCGCACCCATCGAAGCCAGGTCCGACAGGTTGGCCGCCAGCGCCTTCCAGCCGATGTCGGCCGGCGCGGTGCCGTCGGGGAAATGGACGCCGGCATTGAGCGTGTCGGCGGTGACCACCAGTTCGTGGCCTTCCGGCACGCGCAGCAGCGCCGCATCGTCGCCGATCCCCAGCACGACGCCATCGTGCGCCGCGACGCGGGCACGGATCAGGTCGATGAGATCGAATTCGGACATGGGGTCATCTTGCCCGGCTTCGCCGGCCGGCCGCCATCCCGTTCCGACACGGCGGTCCTCGTAGAGCGGGGCTTGCCCCGCTGCCCTTGTCCCTCGCAACAGCGCGGATGCCGACATGCGGAAGCAGGAAAGGCAGCGGGGCGAGCCCCGCTCTAGCGAACGCGGGCGCTCACGGCGGGCGGCGTCAGCCGCGGCCGGGGCGGCCGGCCTGCACTTCCACCGCGCGCCACTCGCCGCTGGCCCGGTCGAGCACGCCGTTGACGTAGGTGTGGCCGTGCTCGGAGCCGAAGCGCTTGGCGATCTCGATCGCCTCGTTGAGCACCACCCGGTACGGCACGTCCGGCCGGTGCAGCAGTTCGTAGGCGGCCAGGCGCAGCACCGCGCGTTCGATCGCGTCGACCTCCTCCACGCCGCGGTCCAGGTGCGGGGCCAGCGCCGCGTCCAGGCCGGTGCGCTCGGCGAGCACGCCGCGGACCAGGTCCTCGAAGTACTCCAGGTCGGCCACTTCGTGCGCCTGCTCGTGGGCGAACTGGGCGATCACCTGCTGCGCGTTGCCGCCGGAAATCTGCCAGGCGTAGATGGCCTGCAGCGCACGGCGGCGCGCGCGGCCGCGCAGGACCGGATCGACGCCGGGGCGGGGACGGTGCGGACGGCTCATCGCAGGCGCTCCAGCAGGTTGACCATTTCCAGCGCGGCCAGCGCCGCCTCCTCGCCCTTGTTGCCGTGGCTGCCGCCGGCGCGCGCCTGCGCATCCTCGAACTTCTCCACCGCCAGCACGCCGTTGAGCACCGGCACGCCGGTATCCAGCGCCACGCGCATCAGGCCTTCGGCGCACAGGTCGGCGACGTGCTCGTAGTGGCGGGTATCGCCGCGGACCACGCAGCCGAGCACGATCAGGGCCTGGTGGCCGCCGCCGCCGGCCAGGCGCCGGGCAGCGACCGGCAGCTCCCAGGCACCGGGCAGGCGGACCACGTCGACCGCCGCGTCGGGCACGCCGTTGTCGGCCAGGCACTGCCGCGCACCGGCGACCAGGGCGTCGGTGATGCGGGCGTTCCAGCGGCTGGCCAGGATCGCGAAGCGGGCGCCGTCGGGCAGACGCAGGTCGCCTTCGTACAGGGTCATGGGGAAACCGGGTCTTCGGGGTCGCACAGTTTAGTGCATGGGGGGCGGGAGGGCCCGGGACCGGCAGGCCGGGCGGCGCCATGGCGGTTGTAGGAGCCGGTCTTGCCGGCGACGCGACGCCGTCGGCACGGGCGACGCCGTGGTGGTTCCTGTGGCCTCGCGTCGCCCGCAAGTCGGGCTCCTACAAAAAGACGCGGGACCGGCAGGCCAGGCCGGCGCCATGACGGCTGTAGGAGCCGGTCTTGCCGGCGACGCAGCGCGGTCGGCACAGGAGACGCCCCGTGGTTCCGAGGTCCTCGCGTCGCCCGCAAGACGGGCTCCTACAAGGTCGGTGGGGAGAGGTATTCGATTACCTCGAGGCCGTAGCCGGCCAGGCCGACCTGGCGGCGGGGCGTGCCCAGCACGCGCAGCCGGCCCAGGCCCAGGTCGGCCAGGATCTGCGCGCCGGCGCCGTTGCGGCGCCACTGGCCGGCGTCCTTGCGGTCCGCGGCATGTACCGCCGGCCGGCTGCCGGACGGTTCGGCGCGCAGGCGCGCCAGCAGCGCCTCGGCGTTGCGCGGTTCGGACAGCACCACCATCACGCCCTGCCCTTCGGCGGCGATCGCGCGCAGCGCATCGGTGGCGGCCACGCCGAAATCGTCGCGGCGCCAGTGCAGCAGGTCGCTGAGCGGGTTCTCCACCTGCACCCGGACCAGGGTCGGGGTGGCCTTGTCGGGCGTGCCGCGGACCAGGGCGAAATGCAGTTCGTGGGCGATGCGGTCGCGGTAGGTCACCAGGTTGAACGGCCCGAACTCGGTGTCGATGGCGCGTTCGTCGATCCGCTCGACGGTGTGCTCGGTCGCCAGCCGCCAGGCGATCAGGTCGGCGATGGAGCCGACCTTCAGCCCGTGCTCGCCGGCGAACGCCTCCAGCTGCGGCCGCCGCGCCATGGTGCCGTCGGCGTTCATCACCTCCACCAGCACCCCAGCCGGCTCCAGCCCCGCCAGCATCGGCAGGTCGCTGGCCGCCTCGGTGTGGCCGGCGCGGGTCAGCACGCCGCCGGGCTGGGCGGTGAGCGGGAAGATGTGGCCGGGCTGGCTCAGGTCGGCCGGCCGGGCGTCCGGGCGCACCGCGGTGCGGATGGTATGGGCGCGGTCGTACGCGGAGATGCCGGTGGTCACGCCCTCGGCCGCCTCGATGCTGACGGTGAAGTTGGTGCGGAACTGCGCGGTGTTGTGCTGGACCATGGGCGCCAGGCCCAGCTGCGCGCAGCGCTCGCGGGTCAGCGACAGGCATACCAGCCCGCGCGCGTGGGTGACCATGAAATTGATGTCGGCCGGCCGCACCAGCTCGGCGGCCATGATCAGGTCGCCTTCGTTCTCGCGGTCCTCGTCGTCGACGATGACGACCATGCGGCCGGCGCGGATCTCCTCGACCAGTTCGGGCACCGGGGCGAAGTTCATGGCGTCGCCCCCTGTTCCCCGCTGCGGGCGCCGAGCAGGCGTTCGACATAGCGCGCGACCAGGTCGATCTCCAGGTTCACCGCATCGCCGGCCGTGGTTTCGGAAAATCGCGTATGGGCGACGGTGTGCGGGATCAGCGCGACCTCGAAGGCCGCATCGTCGGCCTCGTTGACGGTCAGGCTGACGCCGTCCACGCAGATCGAACCCTTCTTCGCGATGTACTTCAGCAGCGCGGCCGGCGCGGCGAAACGCCAGCGCTGCGCGCGCGCGTCTTCGTGCACGGACAGCACCCGGCCGAGGCCGTCGACATGCCCGCTGACCAGATGGCCGCCGAGGCGGTCGCTTGGGCGCATCGCCCGCTCCAGGTTCAGCGCCGCGCCCACCGGCAGCGCGCCGAGCGTGGTCAGCCCCAGCGTCTCGGTGGAGGCGTCGGCCTGGAAGGAGCCCGCGTCGAACGCGACCACGGTCAGGCACACGCCGTTGACCGCGATGCTCTCGCCCAGGCGCACGTCCGCGAACGGCAGGGTGCCGGTGGCGAAGGTGAAACGGACGTCGCCGCCGCGCGGCTCGCGCGCGGCCAGCCGGCCGACGCCTTCGATGATCCCGGTGAACATCAGCGTGCCTCCGCCAGGGTGAGGCGCCCACGGGCGAATGGCGCCATGGCGCGGATACGGGTGGAGACTGGACGGCAGATCGGTGGCATGTGCGTTTTCCGCGGAATGGCTGCGAAAAACGTCCCGGGGCACGCGGGCAACGCCCGGCATCGCCGGACGGCTGCGTCTTCTTTCATCCGGACTCTAGGGCGTGGCCTGGGGCCACGCCGCAACCGTCGGCTCCGGCATCGGACCGGATCTGCTGACCTCGCGGCGGCCGCGACGGATCGCTTGGCCGGGAGCGCTCGCGGGCTCGCGCCGTGACCCCGGAAGGTATTGGCGCCTACCGCCGGTGGGGAGTTCCACCCCGCCCTGAAGACGTTCTTGACTGGCTTGGATGCCGGCGGACCGGCGCGGGCATTCTACCGCAGCCGGACGGATGGCCGCGGCCGGCGGCCAACCGGGACCGCAACGCTGTGTTCGCCGGACCATGCGACGGCACTCTTGTAGGAGCCCGTCTTGCGGGCGACCCGACACCGCCGGCCCAGACGGTTTCCTCCGGTTCCGATGCCCTGTCGCCCGCAAGACGGGCTCCTACAAGAGCGCGGGGCGCAGCAGCAGGCGGCGGTCGTCGCCGAGACGGGCCTCTCCGGCCAGCTCGAAACGCAGGCGCTGGTCCATGGACCCGATGCCGAGGCCGGCGAACAGCGGCCGCGCCGCATCGCCCAGCAGCACCGGTGCCTGGTACAGCAGCAGTTCGTCGACCAGGCCGGCGCACAGCAGTGCGCCGCACAGGGCCGGCCCCGCCTCGACCTGGACCTCGTTGATGCCGCGCGCCCCGAGCAGTCGCAGGGCCGCATCCAGGTCGACATGGCCGTCGTGCGGGGGCAGCGCGGCGAACTGCGCGTCCAGTCCCGCCGGTGGCGTCGCATCGGGCCCATGCAGGTACAGCGTCGGCGCCAGCCCGTCGCGCACCTTGCCGCGGGCGAGGCTGCGCAGCCGCGTATCCACCACCACCCGCAGCGGCGGCACGAACGCGGTGTCGTCGCCCAGGCGCACGGTCAGCGCCGGATCGTCCGCCAGCACCGTGTCGGCGCCGGTGAGGATCGCGCCGCTGCGCGCGCGCCAGCGCTGTACGTCGGCCCGCGCGGACTCGCCGGTGATCCACTTCGATTCGCCGCTGGCCATCGCCGTGCGGCCGTCGAGGCTGGCCGCCAGCTTGATCCGCAGCCAGGGGCGGCCGCGCTCGATTCGCGAGAGAAAACCGCGGTTGAGTTCGCGCGCCTCCGCTTCCATGAGCCCGGACGCCACCGCGATCCCCGCCGCCTGCAGCCGCGCGAAGCCGGCGCCGTCCACGCGCGGGAACGGGTCGCGCATCGCCGCTACGACCCGGGCGACGCCGGCCGCGACCAGCGCATCGGCGCACGGCGGCGTGCGCCCGTGGTGGGCGCAGGGCTCCAGGGTCACATAGGCGGTGGCGCCGCGCGCGCGTTCGCCGGCCTGGCGCAGTGCGAACACCTCCGCATGCGGCTCGCCGGTGCGCGGGTGCCAGCCTTCGCCGACCACGTCGCCGTCGCGGGCGATCACGCAGCCGACCATCGGATTGGGCCGCGCCGTGTACAGGCCCCGCCGCGCCAGCTGCAGGGCCTGCGCCATCAGTTCGCGGTCGCGCCCATCGAAACCGTTCACGCCCTCGCCTCCGGGCAATCGATGGCCATCACCTGCACGTGCAGCGGGCCCAGCGCAACCAGCGCGTGGTCGGACCAGCCCAGCGCGCGGTACCAGCCGGTCATCGCCGAGGTGCAATACAGGTACAGCCGCGCGACCCCCAGGGCGGCGGCCTCGGCGACGCAGCGCGCGACCAGCGCGGCGCCCACGCCCCGGCCGCGCGCCTGCGGCCGCACGTACAGGCTGGCCAGCCACGGCGAATACTGGCGGATGCGCTCGTGGTCCTCGCGCAGCAGGCTCACCGAACCCAGCCAGTCGCCGCCCTCCGCGTCCAGCGCCAGCAGCGTCGCGGGAATCGCGCGTGCGCGCGTGTGCGAACGCAATTCGGCCGCGGCCTGCGCCACGGTCCAGTCCGGCAGCAGTGCGCCGAACGCTTCGACATGTGCGGCGGCGAGTGCGTCGACATGCCGCGGGTGGTCGCGCAGCCAGTCGATGCGCATGGCCGCGCTCAGCGCTTCTTCTGCCGGTCGGCGTGCTTGTCGATGGGCACGACGTCTCCGCCCTGCAGCAGCGGCAGCTGGCCGCTGGCCGCCGGCAGGTCGCGCTCGAGCTTCTCGATCTCCTCGCGGAAATCGGCCACGTCCTCGAAGCTGCGGTAGACCGAGGCGAAGCGCACGTAACCGACGTGGTCGAGCTTGCGCAGTTCGTCCATGACGAACTCGCCGATGCGCCGCGAGGCCAGTTCGCGCTCGCCGCTCATGCGCACGTTGTGGACCACCGCGCGCACCGCCGCCTCGATCTGCTCCTCCGAGACCGGCCGCTTCTGCAGGGCGCGGTCGAAGCCCAGGCGCAGTTTCTTGGCGTCGAACTGCTCGCGGCGGCCGTCGCCCTTGATGATCGCCGGCAGCTTCAGCTCCACCGTCTCCAGCGTGCTGAAGCGCTCGCCGCAGGCCTCGCACTCGCGCCGGCGGCGGATCGTCGCGCCGTCCTCGGACACGCGCGAGTCGATCACGCGGGTGTCGGTGTGCTGGCAATACGGACAGTGCATGCGACGCCCTCGCTGGTGAGGCCTGGGCCGGTCCGGTCAGCCGTAGACCGGATACTTCCGGCACTGCGCGGTGACCTTGTCGCGCACGGCGGCAATGACCGACTCGTCGCCCGGCGCGTCGAGCACGTCGGCGATCCAGTTGGCCAGGTCCACGCAGTCCTGCTCGTTGTAGCCGCGGGTGGTCACCGCCGGGGTGCCCAGGCGCAGTCCGGAGGTCACGAACGGCGAGCGCGGGTCGTTGGGTACCGAGTTCTTGTTGACCGTGATGTGGGCCTTGCCCAGCGCCGCCTCCGCGTCCTTGCCGGACACGTCCTTGCCGATCATGTCCACCAGCATCAGGTGGTTTTCGGTGCCGCCGGAGACGATCTTGTAGCCGCGCGCGATCAGCGTTTTGGCCATCGCCTGCGCGTTCTTCACCACCTGCTGCTGGTAGGTAGCGAACTCCGGCTCCAGCGCTTCCTTGAATGCCACCGCCTTGGCCGCGATGACGTGCATCAGCGGACCGCCCTGGATGCCGGGGAAGACGATGGACTGCAGCTTCTTGACCAGGTCCTCGTCGGCGCCCTGGGCCAGGATGATGCCGCCGCGCGGGCCGCGCAGGGTCTTGTGCGTGGTCGAGGTGACCACGTGCGCGTGCGGCAGCGGGTTCGGATACACGCCGGCGGCGATGAGGCCGGCGACGTGGGCCATGTCCACGAACAGCCAGGCGCCGACCTTGTCGGCGATGGCGCGGAAACGCGCCCAGTCCATCACCTGCGAGTAGGCCGAGAAGCCGGCGACGATCATCTTCGGCTGGTGCTCCACGGCCAGCCGCTCGATCTCGTCGTAGTCCAGCAGGCCCTGCGCGTCCACCCCGTACTGCACGGCGTTGAACAGCTTGCCGGAGGCGTTGACCTTGGCGCCGTGGGTCAGGTGGCCGCCGTGGGCCAGCGACATGCCCAGGATGGTGTCGCCCGGCTGCAGCAGGGCCAGGTACACGGCCTGGTTGGCCTGCGAGCCCGAATGCGGCTGCACGTTGGCGTAGGTGGCGCCGAACAGCTGCCTGACCCGGTCGATCGCCAGCTGCTCGGCGATGTCGACGTATTCGCAACCGCCGTAGTAGCGCTTGTGCGGATAGCCCTCGGCGTACTTGTTGGTCAGCACGCTGCCCTGGGCCTCGAGCACCCGCGGGCTGGCGTAGTTCTCGCTGGCGATCAGCTCGACATGGTCCTCCTGGCGGCGGGCCTCGCCGGCGATGGCCTGGGCCAGTTCGGGATCGTAGGTTTCGATGCGGGCGTCGCGCGGGTACATCGGCTCTCCGGAGGGGCGGCGGGGGCAAACGGCGATTGTAGCGTTCCGGGGCAGGCGACTGCGGCGGCGCCAGGTCGCGGCGGGCCGCCTGAAGGACGCCAGCGGCGCTCTGCCGGCGCCGGCACGCCTGCACACGGAAAGTGAATTCGGTCACAATTATATCGACCGCCGCAAAAGCGTGATGGAATCCGGACGCTTTTCACGGGTAGGTTGGAATCGGGTCGACGGAAAACTCAGGTCGGCCCCTCACGCCACAGGGGATCCAAGCATGTCCATCGCACGACCGTTCCGCCCCGCGCTGGGGCCGGAACCGCCGGTTCGTCCACGCATGCCGCTCGCACAAGGCCTGGCCCTCGTCCTGGCCTGCCTCCTTCCTCCCGCCACAGCCTCGGCCCAGGAACCCCAGGGCGCCTCCGAGGTCGCGCGCACTCCCGGGGTCTCGCACATCCGGCTCGAAGGGGTGGGCGAACACGCCGACGCCGGCATCACGCCCGCCTCCGTGCAGGCGGTCGCCGATGAAGCGCTGCAGGCCGTCGGCGGCCCGCTGCCGGCCCACCTCACCTTCGCCCAGATCGAACAGATCGCCGCGCGCGTCACCGCGGCCTACCGCGACGCGGGATTCCTGGTCAGCCAGACGATCGTGCCGCCGCAACAGATCGGGCCCGACCAGGTGCTGCGCCTGCAGGTCGTCGAGGGCCGGGTCGGACGCGTCCTGGTACAGGGCAGCGCGCGCTACCGGGACGACCAGCTCGCCGGCAGCAGCCTGGGGCTGGTCGGCCGGCCGCTGCGCAGCCGGGAGCTGGACCGGGCGCTGCTCTACGCCCGCGACCTGCCCGGCGTTTCGGTCACCTCGGTGCTGCAGCCCGGGCAGAACCCGGGCGAGACCGACATCGTGCTGGTGGCGCGGGACAGCGCCCGCCCGTACGAGGTCAGCGCCGCGGTGAGCAACCACGGCACCGACTCCACCGGCCGCTACCGCGCCGACGTGGCCGTCAACGCTTACAACGCGCTGGGCGCCGGCGACGTGCTGGCCGCCAGCGCGGGCGTGGGCCTGGACCCCAACGACAGCTGGCAGGCCGCGCTGTCGCTGAGCGTGCCCTCCAGCCAGGTCGACGGCCTGAGCGGCATCGCCGGGGTGAGCCGCAGCGAGATCGAGCTCAACAGCCCGCCGTTCGCGGCGCTGGACATCCACGGTCCCACCACCCTGCTCTACTTCGGCGGCGACTGGAAGTTCGTCCAGCGCAGCGACCTGCAGGTCCAGGCTTCGGGACGCTGGATCAACGAACAGTCGCGGCTGGAAGGCCTGGGCATCGAACTGTCGCAGCTGGCCTTCAATGTGCTGGACGCCGGCGTGACCGTGCGCCACACCGACCACCGCTGGCGCGGCGTCAACCTGCTGCAGGCCAGCGTTCGCAAGTCGGTGACCGACAATTCCGCCGAACAGAACTGGCTCTACAACGCGCACGATCCGTACTTCTGGGTCGGCCGGCTGTCGCTGGCGCGGCTGCAGGCGTTGCCGGCGAACCAGCGCATCGTGCTGCGCGGCAGCGCCCAGTTCACCGACAGCGCACTGACGCCGCTGGAACAGTTCGCCCTCGGCGGGCCGGACAGCGTGCGCGCCTTCCCCATCGCCAGCGCGCTGGGCGACCGCGGCGTCCAGGCCACGTTCGAATACCAGGTCGAGGCCCCGGGTTTCGCCGACCGCGCCTCGCCGTTCAATGGCCGCCGCTGGGGCGACCTGTTCACCCTCGGGATCTTCTACGACTGGGGCCGGGTCTCCCCGGGCCCCGACAACCGCCGCCTCGGCGTGCTGCCGACCACCCAGGAGGGCGCCGGCGTGAGCCTGGGCCTGCGCCTGCCCTGGCAGCCCGGGTTGCGCCTGGACCTGAGCCTGGCCACCCCGACCGGCACCACCCCGGCACCCGACGGCGACGACCTGCGCGCCTGGGCCAGCATCGGCATGACCTTCTGAGGACCCGACCATGAACCGCGTCTACCGTCTCGTGTTCAACCGCGCCCTCGGCCAGGTCCAGGTCGCCTCCGAAATCGCCTCGACGCCGCGCGCCGGCGGCGGCCGGCGCGGTACCGTCGCGCGCCTGCGGCCCGCTGCGCTGGCGCTGGCGTTGCTGTCCGGCCCGCTGGCGCAGGCGGCGACGCCGCTGCCGACGGGATTCTCGGTGGCCTCCGGCGTGGCCAGCGAAACGACCTCCGGCAACATCAGGACGATCACCCAGGCCAGCAACAAAGCGCTGATCAACTGGACCGACTTCGGCATCGGCAGCAACAATACCGTCGAGTTCGTCCAGCCGTCGGCATCGGCGGTGACGCTCAATGTGGTCACCGGCGGGCTCTTCAGCCAGATCGACGGCAACCTGCTCGCGAATGGACAGGTCTTCCTGATCAACCCGAACGGAATCATGTTCGGTTCCGGCGCCAACGTGGACGTCGGCGGCCTGGTCGCCAGCGCGGTGCCGCTGTCCGGCAATACGGGCGACCAGTACGTGTTCTCGGGCAGCAGTTCGGCCAGCACGCAGGTGGTCAACCAGGGCGCGCTGACCGCCAGCAACGGCTCGGTCGCCCTGCTCGGGGCCGCGGTGACGAACACGGGCTTCATCAGTGCGAAGGGCATCGACCTGCTGGCAGGCAGCGGCGCGACGCTCATCTATGAACCGGGCGCTGGCATGTTCGCGGCGACCTTGACCGGCGCCACCGCCGCCGCGCTCACCGCCCCGGCTGTGCGGAACACCGGCATATTGAGCGCCGAGACGATCGGCCTGCGCGCCGCAGTGGCGGCCAACATCATCGACACCGTCATCAACAACGCCGGGGTCGTCAGCGCCGGGGCCATATCGGGAGACGGCAGCCTGGTGATCCAGGCGACCGGCGGCGGATTCACCCAGTCCGGCGACATGACCGCCGGCACTGCCGTGGTCTCCACTACGGGCGCCTACACCCAGACCGGCGGGAACCTTTCGGTCCGCAACCTGCAGCTGGGCACGCAGGACAGCGTTTCGTTGACCTCCGCCGGCAACAGCATCTCCACCGTCCAGGGCAGCATCGGCGGCAACCTGGCGCTGAGAAACAGCACGGCACTGGCCCAGACAGCATCACTGAGCGTCATCGGCAACTCGACGATCAACACCGGCGCCAATGCGATCACCCTGAGCAATGCCGGCAACGTGTTCGGCGGAACCGTCACCCTTGCCGGCGGCGCGACATACATCGCGGGCGCTACCACGCTGCGACTTGGCAGCGTCTACACCGCGAGCCTGGCCGCCAGCGCGGGAACCATCGCGCTCGGCGCCGGCATCATCAATACCACCGGAGCGCAGACCTACGACGGCGCCGTGGTATTGACCAGCGACACGGCGCTGGCCAGCACCGGCGGCGGCAACATCTTCTTCAACAGCACGGTCAACGGCTCCCACGCGCTTTCGGTCGCCACCGGCGGGACCGCCGGCTTCAACGACGATGTGGGCGGGATCGCGGCGCTTTCCGGCCTGTCCACCGACGCGGCCGTAAGCACGCGGCTGGGCGGCGATGTCACCGCCACCGGCGACGTCGCCTTTGGCGATGCCGTCGTGCTCACCGGCAACAGTTGGGTGACCAGCACGAGCAGCGGCACGGTCACGTTCGCCGGCAGGGTCGACGGCGCCCACGCGCTTTCGGTCAACACCGCCGGCGCTACCCGCTTCGGCGGCGTGGTCGGCGGTATCCAGGCCCTGACCACGCTCGACACCGATTACGGCGGCGCCACCCACATCGGCAGGAACATCACCACCACCGGCGGCGCGACCTTCATGGAAGCGGTGGTGCTCGACCAGGACGTCGCCTTGTCCAGCGGCGGCGCGATCATGTTCGGCAGCACTGTCGACGGAGCCCATGCGCTGTCGGTCGACACTTCCGCCGCAGTCTTGTTCCAGGGCGCGATCGGCGCGAGCACCCCGCTCTCGGGCCTGGCGGTCGTGGCCGACAGCCTGTTCGCCTCGACCATCAGCGTCGACAACCTGTCGCTGGATACGCGCGCGCAGCTTGTCCAGGCCGGGAGCTACCTCGTGTCCGGCAACGCCACGTTCGCTTCCGATGGCGACATCGTGCTGGTCAATGCCGGCAACGACTTCGGCGGCGTGGTGGACCTGGCCGGCGGCTCGGCGATGGTCCTCGATTCGAACGCGCTGACGCTGGGTACGCTGGCGCTGACCGGCTACCTGACGGCGTCCAGCACCGGGGCGCTGAACCTGGGCCGCGGCGGTGTCGCCGGCAACCTGACCGCGTCCAGCAACGGCGGCGCGGTCGGCCAGTCCGGCGCGCTGGCGGTCGGCGGAAGCAGCGCGATCGATGCGGCCAGCGGCAACATCGCCCTGTCCAACGCCGGCAACGACTTCGCCGGTGCGGTGAGCCTCCGCGGTGGCTCGGCGACGATCACCGACCGGAACGCACTGACGCTGGGCACGCTGTTGCTGAATGGCCTGGTGGCGACCAGCCAGGGCGCGCTAAACCTCGGCAGCGGCGGCATCTCCGGCAACCTGACCGCATCCAGCAACGGCGGCGCGGTCAGCCAGTCCGACGCGCTGGCGGTCGGCGGGACCGGCACGATCGACGCGGCGAACAGTACGATCACCCTGGACAACGCGGGCAACGACTTCACCGGCACGGTCAACGCCAATGGCGGCGCCGTGGCGCTGGCCGATGCCAACAGCCTGGCGCTGGGCGCAGTGGCCGCCGACAAGCTGTCCGCCAAGGCCGGCGGCAACCTGTCCCTGGGCAGCCCGCAGGTGGATGCGCTGACCGTGGACGCGGGCGGCGCGATCACCGCGGGCGCCATCGCCGTGGACGTGTTCACCCTCGCAGGCGGGCAGTGGTCCCAGCTCGGCTCCGCGTTGCCTTCCTTCCACGCCGGCGACTTCCGCATCACCGGAGGCACCTTCCTGCGCGCGCTGGGCGGCGACGGCACCGCCTCCAGTCCCTGGCAGCTCACCGACGCCTACGGCCTGCAGGGCATGGGCACGCTGCTGTCCGGCCACTTCCTGCTGGCCAGCGACATCGACGGCAGCGAAGCCGCCGGCTGGAACTGCGACGGCAGCGGCGCCAGCTGCGCCGGTTTCGCTCCGGTCGGACGCAGTGGGCCGTTCACCGGCACGCTCGACGGGCAAGGCCATGCCATCGAAGGGCTGGTGATCGACCGGCCCGGGGAAGACGACATCGGCCTGTTCGGCTATTTGAACGGAACGGTGCAGGACCTGCGCCTCACCGGCGGCAGCGTGGTGGCGCATGCCAACGCCGGCGCCGTGGCCGGCATCGCCGGATCCGGCGCCCTGCTGCACCAGATCAGCAGCAGTACCCCGGTCAGCGGCACCGGCCGCATCGGCGGCCTGGTCGGAAGCAACAACGACGGTACGCTCGATGCGGTGCAGGCCAGCGCCACGGTGACCGGCTACGGCGGCAGCAACGCATCCGACATCGGCGGACTGGCCGGCTTCAATGCCGGGCTCATCGTCCGGTCCTCGGCCAGCGGCGATGTCCGGACCAGCGGCGACGGCTACGCGGGTGGACTGGCCGGCGTCAATGCGACCGGCGGTGTCATCCACGATTCCTATGCCACGGGCGATGTCGACTCGAGTGGTGAAATCGTCGGCGGCCTGGTGGGTGACAACCGCGGCGGCACGATCTACAACGCCTATGCCACCGGCCACGTGACCGGTGGCCGCAACGTCGGCGGCCTGGTCGGGCGCAACATCAACAGCGGCCAGATCAGCGATGTCTATGCCAGCGGCGATGTCGGCGGCAATCTCGGCAACCTCGGCGTTTCGCACGGCAACATCGGCGGGCTGGTGGGCGACAACTACAGCGGCAGCATCACTCGCGCCTACAGCACCGGCCGGGTGGACGGGAACGGCTTCTACGGCGTGTCGGGAATGGTCGGCTTCGCCGAGGGCGGAACCGTGAGCGACGGCTATTTCGACGCCGACAGGGCCGGCGTGGCCACCGACGGCAACGGCGGCGTGGCCCTGACCACGGCCCAGACGCTGCAACAGTCGAGCTTCGCCGGTTTCGACTTCGCCAATGGCGGGATCTGGCGCATCTACGAGGGCTACACCACTCCGTTGTTGCGCAGCTTCCTCACCGCCGTCACGCTCACGCCTGCCCAGCTCGCCGACAGGGTCTACGACGGCACCAACACCGGCACGGCCAGCTATTCCGGCAGCCAGTCCCTCGACGCCGCCCTGCTGCTGGGGACGCTCGGCTACACCACAGGCAGCAGGAACGTCGGCACCTACACTTCGGCCGGCGGCACCTTGGCCTTCGGTGGGCTGTATTCGACCCAACAGGGCTACGACATCAGCTATGACGTGACCGGCGCCGCGCTGGCGATCACCCCGGCCCAGCTGCTGCTCGCCGCCACGGCCACCGGCAAGACCTACGACGGCACCACCGGTTCCGACGGCGTCGTCAGCATCGCTGGACTGGTCGCCGGCGACTCGATATCCGGGCTGACGCAGTCCTACGACAGCCGGAATGCCGGCAACCGCATCCTTTCCGTGGATGCCGGCTACGCCCTGGACGACGGCAATGGCGGCGGCAACTACGCGGTCTCCCACCAGAGCGCAGCCGCCAGCATCGACCCGAAGGCGATCACCGCGGCCATCACCGCCGCCGACAAGACCTATGACGGCACCACCGCTGCGGCTACCGCCGGCAACCTTGCCGGCGCCATCGCCGGTGACGACCTGGCGCTGGCCACCGATGGCCACTTCGCCGACAGGAACGCCGGCGTCGGCAAGACCGTCCACGTCACCGGCACGCTGTCCGGCACCGATGCCGGCAACTATGTGCTGACCGGCAACGCCACCACCACCGCCAGCATCGATCCCAAGGCGATCACCGCGGCCATCACCGCCGCCGACAAGACCTATGACGGCACCACCGCTGCGGCTACCGCCGGCAATTTTGCCGGCGCCATCGCCGGCGACGACTTGGTGCTGGCCACCAACGGCCACTTCG
>Ga0160451_100487_pt1 | contig 21616 bp, 19 predicted proteins | sample HID1975M_E1MG_FD_108270 | JGI IMG/M metagenome (GOLD analysis project Ga0160451, IMG submission 108270) | Enriched soil microbial communities from UW Madison campus, WI, USA - HID1975M_E1 MG | ecosystem: Environmental > Terrestrial > Soil > Unclassified | place: USA: Madison, Wisconsin... | reverse complement strand
TTCGCGCTGCTGTGCGGGCTGGTCAGCGTGGCGATGCTGGTCATGCACGGCGCCGGCATGCTGGTGATGAAGACCGACGGCGACATCGCCGCGCGCGCGCAGCGCTACGGCACCTGGGCCGCGCTGGCGACCGCGGCGCTGTTCGTGCTGGCGGGCATCTGGCTGGCGACCGGCATCAACGGCTACGCCATCGCCGGCACGCTGGATCCGGCCGGCCCGTCCAACCCGCTCGGCAAGCAGGTGGTGATCGCCAACGGCGCGTGGATGGCCAACTACCGCACGATGCCGTGGACCTGGGTGCTGCCGCTGGCGGGCATCGCCGGCGCGCTGCTGAGCGCGCTGTGCCTGCGCGCCGGCCGCGGCGTGGCGGCGTTCCTGTCCTCGGGCCTGGCCATCGTCGCCATCATCCTGACGCAGGGCCTGGCGATCTTCCCGTTCTTCCTGCCGTCCTCCACCCACCCCGGCGCCAGCCTGACGCTGTGGGATGCCTCGTCCAGCCACCTGACGCTGTTCGTCATGCTGCTGGCCACCGCGTTCTTCCTGCCCCTGATCCTGCTGTACACGGCCTGGGTCTACCGCGTGCTGCGCGGCAAGATCGGCCCGGACAGCCTGGGCGAGAAAACCAATCCCAACGCCTACTGAGGAGCCTCAACGATGTGGTATTTCTCCTGGATACTCGGCGTCGGCCTGGCCGCCAGCTTCGCCATCCTCAACGGCATGTGGTACGAGATGCGCGAAACCGATCGCGCCAACGTGCTGGCCGACAAGCCGCCGACCTGAGTCGCCGGCTGTATCGCGACTTACGTCGCTCCCACCACTTCAGATGCTCCAGCCATTCGCTTCTGTGGGAGCGACGTAAGTCGCGACGGGACCGCGTCTACACCCCGGAACGGAAACGATCCCGCACATCGCCGGCCGCAGACTGTGCATCCGGCAACGCGATCGCGCACCAGTCGAATCGTCGTTGTGTGCGCCGATCATCTGCCGGAATCGGCCGTATCGTCGGCATCGAGCAGCCCGCGCGCTGTGGCCTCGGCGATATCGCTTTCGGTATCGATGTCCAGTCCGAGTTCGGGCGCGTCGAGCACGGCGATGTCCGCCGGCGGCAGGCTGCGCAGGAGGCGACCGAAACCGCGGTCCTCGCGGAGCCGATCGTGATCCTGGAACCACGCCGCCGGGACCACCGCCGGCACGCCGAGCGCGTGGCCGTAGCGCGTCGCGGCGATCTGCGAGGTGGATTGCCGGCTGGCGTCGATCAGCGCGTGCAGATGGCCGACATCCAGCGCCGGTTGATCGCAGGCCAGCACCAGCACGGGACTGTCCTGCGCGGTCAGCCGCGGCGCGGCGGCGTGCAGGCTGCTGCCGAGCCCGTCGCGCCAATGCGGGTTATCCATCGCTTCGCAGTGGAGATCGCCCAACGCAGCGCGGACGGCGTCGCCGTGCGCGCCCAGCACCACCAGCAGGCGCGCCGGCGACGTCTGCGCAGCCAGCCGCACGGCCCGATGCACCAGCGTTTCGCCCTCGCGCATCAACAATTGCTTCGGTCTTCCGAGCCGGCGGCTGCCGCCGGCGGCCAGCACGAGGGCGACGTGGCCGGGATTCAAGCGCCAGCGCCCTGTGCACGCCACGCCTGCAACTGCGCGGCGATGCTCAGCGCGATGGCTTCCGGCCCCTTGCCGCCGAGATCCAGCCCCACCGGCGAACGCAGCCGCGGCATCAACGCGGCGCGCTGCACCGGCGTCATCAGCTTGAACAGATCGTCGCGCCGCCGCTGCGGGCCGAGCAGGCCGACGAAAGGCACGGCCGCATCGGCCAGGGATTCCAGCGCTTCGCGATCGAGTTCGAAGTTGTGGTGCATCACCAGCACCGCATCGCACATCGGCATGGAAGACAACGCGGTCGCCGGCGTGGAGTCGACATGCCGGTGCGCCTGCGCGCCCAGTCCGCGCCATCGCGCACGGCGCTCGGCCAGCGTCGTGCGCCAGCCCAGTTCGTGCAGCTGGTGCAACAGCATCGGTGTTTCCGGTCCGGCGCCGAACAGCAGCGCTTCCGGGGGTCGCGGCAGCGGCAGTCGCCAGCGCTTGGTATCCGCCTTCCACGGCAGTGCGTTCGCAGACGCGTGCCAGACGCGCTCCTCATCGCGCAACCGCAGGCTCGCCGTGCCGTCGGCGCCGATCGCGCGATGCAGCGTCGCGCCGCCTTCCAGCCAGCCATCGAACAACACCTCGACACCGGCCAGGCATCGCAGCGGCAGCAGCGCGATGCGCAGCCGGCCGCGGCAACCGAGCGCGGAGCCGGACAGCAGATCCTCGTCCTCGCGCGTGTCGATTTCGATCCATTCGATGCGCCCGGCGGCCTCGGCCTGCGCGGCCCGTCGCGCCAGTTCCGGCTCCAGGCAGCCGCCGCTCAGCCAGCCCACCTGGACATCGCCGGCGAACAGCGCCATCGATCCGGTGCCGGCGTAGGTCGAGCCTTCCGTTTCCAGCACCAGCGCCAGCACGCCGAGGCGACGCGCCAGAAGCATGTCGCGGGCGGCCTGCAGCACCCGGCCCGGATGGCCGGTGCCCAGGAAGCCGGCGCGGCCGCCTTCGGCCGCCGCATACGCATCGTTCTGCGCGTCGACTTGCGCCGTCGCCGCCATCTCCGCAGCGTCGGCGCTGCCATGGCGGCCGGTCGCGATCTTCTCCATCGCTCAGCCCAGCGCCGGCATCCGGTCGATCAGCTTGTCCAGCGTGATCGGATAGTCGCGTACGCGCACGCCGGTGGCGTTGTAGATGGCGTTGGCCACCGCGGCGCCCACGCCGCAGATGCCCAGCTCGCCGACGCCCTTGGCCTTCATCGGCGAGGACATTGGATCGGTCTCGTCGAGGAACACCACGTCCTGGTGCGGGATGTCCGCATGCACCGGCACTTCGTAGCCGGCCAGATCGTGGTTGACGAAGAAGCCCAGGCGCTTGTCGACGGCCAGTTCCTCCATCAGCGCGGCGCCGGCGCCCATCGTCATCGCGCCGATCACCTGGCTGCGCGCGGCCTTGGGATTGAGGAGGCGGTCGGCGGCGCAGACCGCGAGCATGCGACGGATGCGGATCTCGGCGGTCGCCACGTCCACGCCCACCTCGACGTAATGCGCGCCGAAGGTCGACTGCTGGAATTTCTTGCCCAGATCGCCGAACTCGATGCTGTCCTCGACGACGATCTCCGCATCGGCGGCCGCCTGCGCGAGCGGCAACGTGCGCCCGCCCGCGCTGACGGTACCGTCGGCGAACTGCGCCGCCGCCGGATCCAGGCCGAGCTTCTGCGCCACGGTCTGGCGCAGTTTCATGCAGGCCGCATAGACGCCGGCGGTCGAACTGTTTGCGCCCCATTGCCCGCCCGATCCGGCCGACACCGGGAAGGTCGAATCGCCCAGACGCACGACCACGTCGTCCAGCGGCACGCCCATCATTTCCGCGGCGGTCTGGCCGATGATGGTGTAGCTGCCGGTGCCGATATCGGTCATGTCGGTTTCGACGGTGACGGTGCCGCGCGCGTCCAGCCGCACGCGCGCGCCGGATTTCATCGCCAGGTTGTTGCGGAAAGCCGACGCCACGCCCATGCCGACGAGCCAGCGGCCGTCGCGCAGGCCGCCGGGCGTGGCCGCACGCTTGTCCCAGCCGAAGCGTTCGGCGCCATCGCGCAGGCATTGGACCAGGCGGCGCTGCGAGAACGGGCGCTCGGGTTTTTCCGGATCGACTTGGGTGTCGTTGAGGATGCGGAACTGGACCGGATCGAGGCCGAGCTTTTCGGCCATCTCGTCCATCGCCACTTCCAGCGCCATCATGCCCGGCGCCTCGCCCGGCGCGCGCATCGCATTGCCTTCGGGCAGATCCAGCACGCCCAGCCGCAGCGCCGTCAGGCGGTTGGCGCCGGCGTAGAGCAGCTTGGTCTGCTGCGTCGCGACCTCGGGTCCGCCGCCGGGCAGATCGCCCGACCAGCTTTCGTGGGCGATGGCGGTGAGCTTGCCGTCCGGTGTGGCGCCCAGGCGGATGCGCTGCAGGGTCGCCGGCCGGTGTGTGGTGTTGTTGAAGATGAAGGGACGCGGCAGCGCCACCTTGACCGGCCGCTTCGCCGCTTTCGCGCCCAGCGCCGCCAGCAGCGCATCGGCGCGCACGAACAGCTTGGCGCCGAAACCGCCGCCGATATACGGCGAGACCAGGCGGACATTCTCCTTCGGGATGCCGAGCGTGCGCGCGACATCGCCGACGCCCCAGTCGATCATCTGGTTGGCGGTCCACAGCGTGAGCTTGTCGCCTTCCCACGCGGCGATGGACGCATGCGGTTCCATCATCGCGTGCGACTGATCCGGCGTGGTGTAGGTCGCGTCGAACTGCACCGGCGCCGATGCGAACGCGCCGGCGAAATCGCCCACGGCCGTGTCCGGATCGCTCTTGGGCTGCACCGCCGCGTCCTTCACGTGTTTCAGGTCGTAGGTGCCCTGGGCGCGTTCGTAGTCCACGCGGATCAGCTGCGCGGCCGCGCTGGCCTGCTCGGGCGTTTCGGCCACGACGACGGCGATGGCCTGGTGGTAATGCTGGATCTGCGGACCGCCCAGCAAGTGGGCGGTGTTGAAGCGGCCCTTGGTCAGCTTGCCGGCGTTGCTCGCGGTGACCACCGCCAGCACGCCGGGCGCCGCCCGCGCCGCGCTGTCGTCGAGCGAGACGATGCGACCCTTGGCGATGGCCGATCCCAGCACGTGGCCGTAGGCGGGGTTGGCGATGGCATCGTGGCGCTCGTAGGCGTAGGGCGCGGTGCCGGTGGTCTTCATCGGCCCGTCGATGCGGTCGGTCGGCTTGCCGATGACCTTGAGCTGGTCGATGGGATTGGTGGTGGCGGGCGTGTCGAATTTCATGCCTTGCCTCCTGCCTCGATCAGCACCGAGGCGATCGTGCGTTCGGCCAGCGGCAGCTTGAAGGCGTTCTGCGGCGTGGTCCTGGCGCCTTCGAACAGCGTGGCCGACACCGCTCTGGCGCCGCGCGGCAACGCCGCCTCGGCGGCCTCGACGCGCCACGGCTTGTGCGCCACGCCACCCACCGCGATACGGCCGCTGCCGTTGCGCTGGACGATCGCCGCCACCGACACCAGCGCGAACGCATACGAGGCGCGGTCGCGCACCTTGCGGTAATAGTGCTGTCCGCCGGTCGGCCTGGGCAGCGTCACCGCGGTGACCAGTTCGCCTTGCGTCAGCACCGTTTCGATCTGCGGGGTCGTACCGGGCAGGCGATGGAAATCGGCGATCGGAATGCTGCGCGTGGTGCCGTCCGGCTTGACGGTCTCGACGGCCGCGTCGAGTACGCGCATGGCCACCGCCATGTCGCTGGGATGGGTGGCGATGCAGGCGTCGCTGATGCCGACGACCGCGTGCTGGCGGCTGAAACCCTCCAGCGCCGCGCAGCCGCTGCCGGGCAGGCGTTTGTTGCACGGCTGGTTGGTGTCGTAGAAGTACGGGCAACGCGTGCGCTGCAGCAGGTTGCCGGCGGTGGTGGCCTTGTTGCGCAACTGGCCCGAGGCGCCGGACAGCAGTGCGCGCGCCAGCACGCCGTAGCCGCGGCGCACGCGCCGGTCGGCGGCCAGATCGGTGTTGCGCACCAGCGCGCCGATGCGCAGGCCGCCGTCGCGGGTGTCCTCGATGCGGTCGAGATCCAGCCCGTTGACGTCGATCAGGTGCGCGGGCGTTTCGATCTCCAGCTTCATCAGATCGATGAGGTTGGTGCCGCCGGCGACGAACTTCGCATCGCGGGTGCGCGCCGCGGCCGCCGCCGCTTCGGCGGGCGAAGTGGCGCGCTCGTAGCTGAAGGCCTTCATGCCTTGCCTCCGGCGACTTCGATGATCGCATCGACGATATTGGGATAGGCGCCGCAACGGCAGATGTTGCCGCTCATGCGCTCGCGCAGTTCCGGCGCGGTCGGCTTCGGCCGTGCCGTGAGATCGCCGGTGACATGGCTGGGAATACCGGCCCTGATTTCGTCCAGCACCGCCACCGCCGAGCAGATCTGGCCCGGCGTGCAGTAACCGCACTGGTAGCCGTCGTGCTTGACGAAGGCGCGCTGCATCGCATGCAGGTTGTCCGGCGTGCCCAGGCCTTCGATCGTCGTGATCGTGTCGCCCTCGTGCATCAGCGCCAGGCTCAGGCACGCGTTGATCCTGCGTCTGCCGGCCATGACCGTGCAGGCGCCGCACTGGCCGTGGTCGCAGCCCTTCTTGGTCCCGGTCAGGTGCAGGTGCTCGCGCAGCGCGTCGAGCAGCGTGGTGCGGGTGTCGAGCTCGAGCGTATGGGCGGCGCCGTTGACGGTGAAGGACACCGTGGCCGTCACCGGCGGCGGCGACTTGCGAGATGCGACCGCGTCGGTCGTCAGCGCGGTGGCCGGGGCCACCACGGCGGCGGCGGTCGTGGCGCCGGCGATCAGAACCTCGCGGCGCGTGAGCCTGAAACCCTCGTCGTGCTCCCGCATGTCCGCCACTCCTCGGCTTGCCCCGTATGCGGGCTGGCTTGGAACTGCCTACAGTTACCAAGTTTTTTGCTATCGCGGCGTGAATCCGGGGGGTGGACGGAGGCGGATTTCCGCGCTGCGACTTGTCGACATTACGCGGCATCCTGGCGAGTGGCGGGCAATGCGCCTGGCGCCATAACGCCATACCTCATGAGCAATGCCGCCATGGCAGCGGCGGCGCCAGCCCATCGAAAACCGGCACGCCGACGCCGACCGGGATTGCGGGAAAAGCGGAAGCCTATGACGACCCAGTACCGGGGCGACATCCGAAAGCGATGCCACGTGAAAATCGATGCCGCGAGGATGAAAGGCCGACCTGTCTCATAAGCCGATGAACAACGGCTTCACGTCCTCGGGCCTACATAGGGATCCCAATCCAGCAGGAATGGCGTTATGGCAAGGCCCATCTGGAGCGGTTCCCTTTCGTTCGGGCTGCTCAACATTCCCGTGTCGCTGATGTCGGGGGAGCGGCGGACCGATCTGAGCTTCCGCATGCTCGACTCGCGCGACAAGAAGCCCATCCGCTTCGAACGCGTCAACGCCGACACGGGCGAGGAAGTCCCGTGGAAGGACATCATCAAGGCCTTCGAATACGACAAGGGAAGCTACGTCGTCGTGGAGAAGGAGGACATCGCCGCCGCGGCGCCGCAGACCCACGAATCGGTGGACGTGGAAGCCTTCGTGGATGCGTCCAGCATCGGCCTTCGCTTCTTCGAGAAGCCCTACATCCTGGTGCCGGGCAAGAAAGCCGAGAAAGGCTATGTGCTGCTGCGCGAAACGCTCAAGGCCACCGGCAAGGTGGGCATCGCCCGCGTCGTCATCCGCACCCGCGAATACCTGTGCGCGGTGATGCCCGAGGACGATGCGCTCGTCCTCATCCTGTTGCGCTATCCGCAGGAGCTCGTGGCCCCGGACGATTACAAGCTGCCGCAGGGAAAAACCGACGAGTACCGCATCGCGCCCAAGGAATTCGAGATGGCCAAGCAACTTATCGACTCGATGACCTCCGAATGGGCGCCGGATGCCTACCACGACGAATTCCGCGAGCGCCTGTCGGCCATCATCCAGAGGCGGATCAAGGACGCCGGCGCCACCACCCAGTTCGAGGAACCGGAACATCACGAGGATGCGGCCACCAACGTGGTCGACTTCATGAGCCTGTTGCAGAAGAGCCTGGAGACGAACAAGCGCACGCCGTCCAAGGGAGCCGCGGTGAAAGCCGTGACCAAGCCGGCCGCCAAAAAGGCCAAGCCGGCGGCGGCGGCGACCAAGAAGGCAAAGAAAAAGGCATGAATATCCACGCAACGCGATCGCAGGGCGGGGCCGTGGATTCACGGGCAGACAACGGCATGGCCCCTATAGATTTGCGTCTTCAACAATAAGTGGAAACCGCCATGTCGGACGACAAGCGCAACACCGGTTCTCCCGATCGCGATCGCATCAACGTCAACGAGGATTACGAGCTGCAGTACTGGACCAAGGCGCTGGGCGTGTCGGCCGACGAATTGCGCGCCGCGGTCAAGGCGGTCGGGACGACGGCCACGGCGGTACGCGAGCACCTGAAGAAGTAAGCGAGTCCCGCCGGTGAGCCTGACCGACTACCGCCGCAAGCGCAGCTTCGACAAGACGCGCGAGCCGGAACCCGGCAAGGCCATTCCGAAGGGGCAGCGATCCATTTTCGTGGTCCAGCTTCACCACGCCAGCCGGCGTCACTACGACTTCCGGCTGCAGGTGGGCGACGCTCTCAAGAGCTGGGCCGTTCCCAAGGGGCCCAGCTACGATCCCAGCGTCAAGCGCATGGCGGTAGAGGTGGAAGACCATCCCGTGGACTACGCCACCTTCGAAGGCGAGATCCCGAAGGGGCAATACGGCGGCGGTCACGTGGCCCAGTTCGATCGCGGCGTGTGGTCCACCGACGGCGATCCGGAAGAGCAACTGGTCAAGGGCCATCTGCGTTTCGAATTGTTCGGCAGCAAGCTCAAGGGCGGCTGGCACCTGGTGCGATCCGGCAAGCCCACGCGGCAGCCGCAGTGGTTGCTGTTCAAGGACAAGGACGACTACGCCGGCACGCTGGAAGCCGACGACCTGCTGGCGGACGTGGCGCAGGCCCCGGCCGAGGATCTCAAGCGTGCCGGCGCGGGCAAGGCCGACAAGAAGAAACTGACGGCCGTCCCCACGCGCAAGGCAAGCCGCAAGGATTGGGCGAAGAAGGCATTGGCGCTGACCGGGGCCAGGAAGGGCAAGCCGCCGGAAGGACCGTTCGAGCCGCAGTTGGCCAAGCTGGGCGAATCGCCGCCGCAGGGCGAGCAGTGGATCCACGAACTCAAATGGGACGGCTACCGCATCCTGGTCACCATCGCCGCAGGCGAGGTCCGGTTGTGGTCGCGCAACGCGCTGGAGTGGACGACGAAGATCCCGGATATCCGCGATGCCATCGAGGCGCTGGGTCTGGAGTCCGGCGCCCTGGACGGCGAACTCATCGCCGGTTCCGGCGCCAAGGAGGATTTCAACCTCCTCCAGTCCACGCTCTCCGGGGAGCGGCAAGGCAAGCTGGCCCTGGCGTTGTTCGACCTGCTGCACGTCAACGGCGTGGACGTGTCCGACGCGCCGCTGATCGAGCGCAAGACGCTGCTGCAGGAAATGCTCGCCGATGCGCCCGCGCACCTGGCTTTCAGTTCGCATATCGAAGGCGATGGCGAGGCCGCCTACCGGCTGGCCGGCGAGCGGCACTTCGAGGGCATCATCTCCAAGCGTGCGGATCGCGCCTACCACGGCGGGCGCAGCGACGACTGGCGCAAGACCAAGCAACTGGCCAGCGACGAATTCGCGGTGGTGGGCTACACCGCGCCCAGGGGCAGCCGCACCGGTTTCGGTTCCCTGCTGCTGGCAAAGCCCGACGAGGAACATGGCTGGCGCTATATGGGCCGCGTGGGAACGGGCTTCAACGACGAGTTGATGCGGGAGGTGTCCAGGAAGCTGGGCAAGGGCGGAGGGAAGAAGCCCACCGCGTTCGTCGGCACCACGGATACCGATCTGCGCACCGCCACCTGGTTCGAACCGCGATTCGTCGTGGAGGTGTTCTTCCGCGGCATCGGCCGCCAGGAACTCCTGCGCCAGGCCTCGCTCAAGGCCGTCCGATGGGACAAGGGCGTCGACGACCTGGTCGATTCGGACCGCACCGAACAACCTGCACGGGTGACCCGCGTGGCCAACACGTCCAAAGCCGCCAAGGCAACCAAAACGACAGCCGCCAAAAAGGCAGCGATTACAAAAACAACTGCCACGAAGACAGCGGCCACAAAGACGCCTGCCAGGAAGACGGCGGCAAGGAAGGCCGTCCGGCAACGCGAACTGCCCAGGCTTTCCAGTCCCACCAAGGTGCTGTTTCCCGGCACCCGCATCACCAAGCAGGCCGTGTGGGATTACTACCTGGCCGTGGCCGATCACCTGCTGCCGGAGATCGTGGGCCGGCCGCTGTCCGTCATCCGGTGTCCCGCAGGCATCGAGCGGCCCTGTTTCTTCCAGAAGCACCTCACCTCCGGCCTGGACCTGGTATCGACGGTGAAGTTGAAGGAGGAGTCGGGCGTCAATGCGGATTATCTGGTGGTGGAAGACCTGGCCGGCCTGATGGAACTGGTGCAGTTCAATGCGCTGGAATTCCACCCGTGGGGCTCGCACGCGGACAACCCGGACCGCGCCGATCGGGTGGTGTTCGATCTGGACCCCGGCCCCGACGTGCCCTTTTCCGAAATCAAGAAGGCGGCCGTGGACATCCGCAAGCTGCTGGCGCAACTGGAACTGGAGTCCTTCCTGCGCGTGTCCGGCGGCAAGGGCCTGCACGTGGTGGTGCCGTTGAACCCCGGTTGCGACTGGGATCTGACCCGGCGTTTCGCGCACGGCTTTGCCGACGCGCTGGCGCGTTCGGAACCCGACCGCTTCCTGGCCACGGCGACGAAGAGCAAGCGCAACAAGCGCATCTTCGTGGACTACCTGCGCAACGGTCGCGGCGCCACGGCGGTAGCGTCCTACTCGATGCGCGCGCGCGACGGCGCGCCCGTGGCCATGCCGCTGGCCTGGAGCGAACTGGCCAAGCTGACCAAGGCCAGCGCGTTCACCATCCAGGACGTGCCGGGCAGGCTCAAGCGCCAGCGCAAGAATCCGTGGGAAGGCATCGAACGCGTCAAGCAGAACCTGGCTCGCTGGGCACAGGAAGAGTGAAGCGCTTGCACGACAAGGATGGCCGGGTAGCCAGCGCCATGCGATTCGAACGGTTTCACACGCATGCCTAAAGGGTTGCCGCCTTCGAGCCACCCCTGCCCAGCCGACGACGCCGGAAGGCGAGGCCATCGTCGAATTCAGCGACGGCACCACCCTGATCGGACGGCATGCGCGCAGCCGACACCATCGCCTTTCTATCCCGGCGCATCGCACCCGCCGCGGCACACGAATTGCGGCCAAGTGCCGGCGGTTGCAATCCATCACCAAGGACGAACGGAACGTAGTCGATGTCTTCCGGACCTGCCTGCCCCATGACGGCAGAGTCGGTGGTCGAAACTCTTGCGAAGCATCGACCGTGTTGCGGGTTTTCCATGGATGCATGCAGCGCCCGATCGATGACGGCATGCGTGTCCGACGCAGGTAGTCGATGCATCGAAAGGCCGGTATGGAGTTCACATCGTATTCGCGGGTCGGAGCCGATGTTGTTTTCAGCGAATGAGAGGCGATGTCATGGGCGCACATGAACCCCCATCGTTTTGGAAAAGAAACGGTTTGTCCTTGGTGCTGCTGCTCCTGTTCGTCGGGTTCATGCTCGGCCAAGTATTGACCGGACTGAGTGCGAGCAACACGGAACGACTGGAGGAAGGGCTGAGACCGGAAAGGCTGGCGGCCTATTTGGCGAGCGGGCATTTCCTGTCCGCGACGTTCGAGAACTGGGAAAGCGAATTCCTGCAGATGGGCATGTACGTGCTGCTGACGGTTCGATTGCGGCAAAAGGGATCGGCAGAGTCCAGGCCGCTCGATCCCTCGCAGGAAGAGGAACGTGTGGATCCGGGACCGACACCGTGGCCGGTACGCGCCGGGGGATGCTGGAAATGGCTTTACGGCCATTCGCTCGCCCTGGTCTACATGCTGTTGTTTCTTGGCTCCTTTGCGGGCCATGTCTACGGCAGCTGGCTGCAGGAAAGCGATGAGCGGATTGTTCATGGCGACGCACCGTTTTCCTTGCTCCACCATCTCGGCAGCGCGCAACTCTGGTTCGAGTCCATGCAGAACTGGCAGAGCGAGTTCCTGGCGGTATTGTCCATCGTGCTGTTGTCTATCTTTTTGCGTCAGGACAAGTCGCCGGAATCCAAACCGGTGAACGCTCCCCACTCCCAAACCGGAACGTGAGCGGACAGCGATGGCTCGGCGACAGGCAACGCTGACGTTCGGATAGACGACCTGTCATCGCAAGCACGGATGCCCGGAAAATCGCACGCTGTTCACCCCGCGCTGCCCATCGTAGGAGACAGTGCAAGAACAGGAGCGAAGGTGTCTTCCCAGGTGAGAGCCGCAATCCCGGCATCGGCTTCAAGCGATGGCGCCACCGCGTTGCGGGCGGTCGTGCGCGATTGGCTGTCCAGGGTTCCCAAACTCCCACTGCCGGGCCGCGGAGAGACCTTGCCGCGCTGGCGCACGCTGGCGGCCATCGCGCGTGATGACGTGTGCGCGATCAAGGTGCTGGAAGCGCATTACGACGCGCTGGCGATCCTCGCCGAACTCCATCATCCCTTGCCGGGCTCGCGATCGCAGGAATCTGCCCTCTACGCGGTATGGGCGGCCGAACCACCGGATGCCCGATTGGTATTCGTCGCAGGGCCTGATGGCAACGGCACGTTGAACGGGACCAAGGCTTGGTGCTCGGGCGCCGATCTGGTCGACGCCGCGCTGGTCACCGCGTACAGGGACGAACAGCGCGTGCTGGTGCGCGTGTCGCTTGAGGAGCCAGGCATCGCGCGCGTGGGCGACGACTGGCAGGCCGTGGGCATGGCGCGCGTGGAAAGCGGCCGGCTGTCGTTCCGCAACGTGCGCGCGGTGCAGGTGGGCGATCCCGGCGCATACCTGAGCCGACCGGGCTTCTGGCATGGCGGTGCCGGCATCGCGGCCTGCTGGTTCGGTGCGGCGACGGCGATCGCCGATACCCTTCGCACGCAGACGCGCGTGGCCGGCAATCCCCACGCGATGGCGCATCTGGGCGCCATCGACATGGCGCTTTCGGCCGCTGCCAGCCTGCTGCGCGAAACCGCGGTTCTCATCGATGCGCAACCCGAACTGCCGCACAGCATCGCGGTGACGCGCGTACGCAGCGTGGTGGAAAGGAGCTGCACCGAGATCATCGACAGGGTCGGTCGCGCACTCGGGCCAGGCCCGCTGTGCGAGGACGGCGCCCACGCACGGCGATGCGCGGACCTGACGACGTTCATCCGCCAGAGCCATGCCGAACGCGACTGGGCGGCTCTGGGCGAAGCGGCGCAGGCCGGGGATCGCACATGGCTGCTGTAGTGGTCGGCACGCCGGCGCCCCGGATCAACGGCGACGGTACATCCGAAGCGGAGTGGCGACGTTCGCCTTGGCTGGCGGCGCTGCCGAGCATGGAGGCGACGACCTGGCTGATGGGCGTGGCGCGCCTGGTGGTGGTGTCGCCGCATCCGGACGATGAAGTACTGGGCGCCGGCGGCCTGATCGCGACCGCGCGCGCGTCGGGCATCCCAGTCTGCGTTGTCTCGGTGACCGATGGCGAAGCCTGCTATCCGGGCGCGGCGAGCTGGACATCCTCCAGACTTCGCATAGTGCGGCGCCAGGAACTGTCGCGCGCGTTGGCCTGCCTCGGCGTCGATGACACCGCCGTGCGCACGCTGGATGTCGGCGATGGCCGGGTCGGCGCCCACGAGGACGCATTGGCCGAGGCCTTGCGTCACCTCCTCGAGCAGGGCGATCGGCTGCTGACCACATGGCGCAACGATGGCCACCCCGATCACGAAGCCGCCGCGCGCGCGGTGGATCGGGCCGGCGCCGACTGCGGCGTGGCGGTCGCCCAGTTTCCCGTGTGGGCTTGGCACTGGATGTCGCCGGCCGGCAGCAAGACCAGATTGCCGGCCGCGCGGCGTTGCGTGCTGGCCGCGGACGCAGCGCGCGCCAAGGCACGCGCTCTCGCTTGCTTCGCCTCGCAACGCCGCAGCGGCGAACCGGGGCTGCCGCCGATCCTGCCGGCGCACGTGCTGGCGCGGTTCGAGCGCGACTACGAAGTAGTGCTGCCATGAGCGCGGCGACACCGGCCAGCTATTTCGATGCGGTATACGCGCAAGACGATCCGTTCGGCTACCGCGAACGCTGGTACGAGGAGCGGAAGCGCGACCTGCTGCTCGCCAGCCTGCCGCAACCGCAGGTCGAATCGGCCTGGGAGATCGGCTGTTCGAACGGCGAACTGACCGCAGCGCTCGCATCGCGCTGCCGCCGGCTGCTCGCGACCGATCTCAACGAACGCGCGGTGCAACTGGCAGGAAGCCGAACCGCCGCGTTCGGCCACGTCAGCGTGCGCCAGGCCCGTCATCCGGACGACTGGCCCGATGGCGTCTTCGACCTGATCGTCTTCAGCGAGGTGGGGTATTACCTCGACACGGACGATCTGTCGGCGATGCTGCAACGCATGCGCGCCAGCCTGAGCGATGACGGCGTACTGGTGGCCTGCCACTGGCTGGCCCCTTTCGAGCAGGCACCGTTGACCGGTCGCCAGGTCCATCGCCTGCTGCATCGCCAATTGCGGCTGCCGCGCTTGTTCAGCTACACCGACGGCGATCTGCGCCTGGACGGCTGGGGCATGCGCGATCGTTCGGTAGCGCAACGGACGGGCCTGCGATGATCGGCGTGGTCATTCCCGCCCACAACGAGGAAGCCTGCATCGCCGCCTGCCTGGCATCGGTCCGGCGGGCGGCACGCTGCGAGGCATTGGCGGGAGAGCCGGTCGAGATCGTGGTCGCGCTCGACAGGTGCAGCGATCGCACCGCGGAGATCGTCGCCGCATTCGGCGTCACCGCCGTGGCGCTGGCCGTGGGGAATGTGGGCCGTGCCCGCGCGGCCGGCGTATCGACGGCGATTACCCGCGGTGCGCGCTGGGTCGCGTGTACCGACGCCGACACGGTCGTGCCGCCGAACTGGCTGTCGGAACAACTGGCTTACGGCTGCGACGCGTTCTGCGGAACCGTCGCGGTGCACGATTGGCTCGATTACGGCGCCGCCGTGCGGCGCGCTTTCCTGGCCGGCCAGTGCGAGGCCGACGAACATCCCCACGTCCACGGCGCGAACCTGGGCATGAGCACCGAAATGTACCAACGCTGCGGCGGCTTCCCGCCACTGGACGCGCACGAGGACGTGGCCCTGGTGGCCGCCCTGGTCGAAGCCGGCGCCCGCATCGCCCGAAAGGTAGTGCCGGCGGTGATCACCAGCGCCCGCCGCCAGGCGCGCGCGCGTGGCGGCTTCGCCGATTACCTGCGCGCCCTCGAAGCAACGAGCCTCGCGCCCGTACCGGTACTTCGCGCTGCGACTGAGTGACTCCATCAGGGAAGAAGCCGTAATCGAATTTCACGATGTTGGGTGCCACGGAGTTGCTCGACGAAAGGCGATAGAACGCACCAAGCTTGAGAAGCGCCGGACATAAGTGTTTGGAAAAGATCATCCCTATTAAGGATGTGCGCCGATAAAGGTCCTGGAAATGCAAAAACCCCGCGTTGGCGGGGCTTTTGTTCAATCGCGAGGTGGTGGCTATGGGTGGACTCGAACCACCGACCCCAGCATTATGAGTGCTGTGCTCTAACCGGCTGAGCTACATAGCCGCGGACCTGAACCGCGTATTCTTCCGACCTGCCTGGCGGCTGTCAATCCCGGCCCGGCGGGTTGTGGCCCCGACAAGGGCATGGCACAGTCGCAGGCAGTTGATTTTTCAGGAGTCCGCATCGTGATCGATCCGGACGGCTACCGACCCAACGTGGGCATCGTGCTGATGCGCCCGGACGGCCGGGTGTTCTGGGCACGACGCGTGCGCCGGGATGGCTGGCAGTTCCCCCAGGGTGGCATGAACACGGACGAGACGCCGGTCGAGGCCATGTACCGCGAGCTGCACGAGGAAACCGGCCTGCTGCCCGAGCACGTCGAGGTGCTGGGCACGACCCCCGGCTGGCTGCGCTATCGCCTGCCGCACCGGGCCATCCGTCGCAACGAGCGTCAGGTCTGCATCGGCCAGAAACAGGTGTGGTTCCTGCTGCGGCTGGTCGGCGACGAGGACCAGGTGCGGCTGGACGCCACCGAAACGCCCGAGTTCGACCACTGGCGTTGGGTGGATTTCTGGTATCCGCTGGAGCATGTGGTGCTGTTCAAGCGCGGCGTCTATGCGCGCGCGCTGGACCATCTGGCGCAGTTCGCCCGCCATGTCGCGGGCGCGCAGGCGGTGCCGCAGCGGCTGGATCTGCGGCTGGGCGAACCGGGCCGGTCGCGCCAGCGCCCGCGCAACCGGACCAACCGCAAACCGCGACCGGGCCAGCCTGGGCAGGGCGAGCCGGCAAAGAATTGACAATCATTCTCATTCGCGATGGAATAGGCACCGGCCATCCCGGCCATAGCCAGGTTCCATCGCCGTGTACGTCTGCATCTGCAACGGAGTCACCGAACGCCAGATCCGCGAAGCCGCCGAGGGCGGTTGCCGCAGCGTGGCCGAACTGACCATGCGCACCGGCTGCGGCGCCAACTGCGGCAGCTGCCTGGACATGGCCGGCACGATGCTCGACCGCGTGCACGGCGAGCGCGCCGCGCTGTTCCCGATACTGGACCTGTCCTGCGCCGCCTGAGCGCATGGCAAGGTGGCCTGCCGTTTCCGCAGCGCCGCGATCTCCCGATGAAATGAACACGATTCGCGTTCCGTCACCGGCGGTGCGGAATCGCTAGGCTGTGCGCTTCCCGCAATCCAGGAGCCGGCCATGAAGGGCGACGCCAAGGTCATCGAATTCCTCAACAAGGTCCTCTACAACGAGCTGACCGCGATCAACCAGTACTTCCTGCACGCCAAGATGCTGAAGAACTGGGGTCTGAAGGAACTGGCCGAACACGAATACAAGGAATCCATCGACGAGATGAAGCATGCGGACAAGCTGTCCGAGCGCATCCTGTTCCTCGATGGACTGCCCAACTTCCAGGCGCTGGGCAAGCTGCGCATCGGCGAGAACCCACGCGAGCTGCTCGGCTGCGATCTGGCGCTTGAGCAGGAAGGCCTGCCGGTGCTGCGCGAGGCGGTCGACTACTGCGAGCAGGTCGGCGACTACGTGAGCCGGCAGCTGTTCGTCGAGATCCTCGATTCGGAAGAGGAACACATCGACTGGCTGGAAACCCAGCTCTCGCTCATCGAGCGCATCGGCGAGCCGAACTACCTGCTGACGAAGCTGGAAGACTGACTTCCGCCCATCGTGCCCAGCGGCTGTCCCAGCTGCTGGGCCGCGTATCCCTGCAGCGCCATGCGCGCGCGCGCGTATTCGGCGATCACCAGCGCCACCGCCACCGCCGGGCGATCCAGCTTGGCTGCGCGTGCGCCCAGTTCGACCCGCTTGGCCGCGGCCGACAGCGCCATCGCGCCGACGTTGGCGCTGGAAGACTTGAGGGTGTGGGCGGCATCGCGCATCGCGTCCAGGTCCGGCAGTGCGGCGGCCTTTTCCAGTGTGGCGATCAGCTTGGGCGCGTCTTCCAGAAACAGCGCGATGATGCGCGCGGTCTCGCTGCCGGCGATTTCGCGCAGTTCCTCCAGCATGCTTTGATCCAGTACCGGCGCGGCCAGCACGGTGGTGTGGCGTTCGGCCGACAGCGGCAGCGAGGAGGGCGTGGAAGGTTCTTCCGTCGCCGGCGGCGGCGCGTTGCGCAATGAGAAGCGGGTCATGTCCGGCAGCCAGCGTTGCAGGCAGTTCTCCAGCTGATCGCGCGAAACCGGCTTGGCCAGGTAGTCGTCCATGCCGGCATCCAGGCAGCGCTGGCGATCGCCGGCCATCGCGTTGGCGGTCATCGCGATGACCGGCAGCCGGGTCTCGGCGCCGATGCCGGCCTCGTATTCGCGCCAGCGGCGGGTCGCCGCATAGCCGTCGAGCACCGGCATCTGGCAGTCCATGAACACCAGGTCGAACGGTTCGGCGCACATGCGCTTGAAGGCCAGATCGCCGTTGGGTTCGGACTGGCATCCATAGCCCAGCGCCCCCAACAGCTTCTGCGCGACCAGCAGGTTGACCGGGTTGTCCTCGACCAGCAGCAGGCGCACGTCCCGGGTTTCGATGGCGGCATCGCCGCGCTCGGCCGGCGTCGCAGGCGCGGAAGCCGGCGCGGCAGGCAGGAAGGGGGCCGGCTGCGCGGGCGGCGTGGGCAGGATGTTGACCGGCGCCGGGAACAGCTCGATGGTTTCCGGCTCCTGCGGCATTGCCTCTTCCGTGGGCGGGGCGTTGAGCAGCGCGGCGCGCAGATCGGCATCGGGCGCCTGCCGCGACAGCAGCGTCGCGCCGGGTTGCAGCTCGGCCGGCACCGCGTCGTCGCCGTACAGCCAGATCAGGCGCAGCGCATCGGCATCGTTGCGGCGCGCCAGCGCGCGGTGCAGCGCGCGCGCGGTGCTGCGGATGCCGGACACGTCGGCCAGCACCGCCAAGTAATGGTTGGCCTGGCCGCCGACCGGATAGGACTCGCTGCCGCGCAGGCGGTCCAGCGCCTCCTGCGTGGTTTCCACCGTGGTGATGCGCATGCCCCAGTTGGACAGCAGCAGGGTGATGCGCTGGCGCAGCCGCGCGTCCGGGCTGATCAGCAGCACGCGGCCCAGGTCGGGGCCGCTGCCGCCGCTGGGCCGCAGATCGCCGACCACCTTCATCAGCGGTATCTCGAACCAGAACGTCGAGCCCTGGCCGACTTCCGACACCACGTCGATGCGTCCGCCCATCAGGTCGACGATGCGCTTGCAGATGACCAGTCCCAGCCCGGTGCCGCCGTACAGGCGCGTGGTCGACGCATCGGCCTGGCTGAAGGAGCGGAACAGGCGGGCCTGGGTCGCATCGTCGATGCCGATGCCGCTATCGCGGACCTCGAAGCGCAACAGATGCTGAGCAGCGGTTTCGCCGAGGCGGCGCACGACCACGGTGATCGTGCCGCGCTCGGTGAACTTGATCGCGTTGCCGAGCAGGTTGGACAGTACCTGCCGCAGGCGCACCGGATCGCCGCGCACCGGCAGGCGCACCGCCGGATCCATCTGCAGGCTCAGCCGCAGGCCCTTGTTCTCGGCCGGGCGGTGCATCAGCTGCAGTACGCCGTCGAGCAGTTCGCGCAGGTTGAAGCCGGTGATCTCCAGTTCCAGCTTGTTTGCCTCGAGCTTGGAGTAGTCGAGGATGTCGTCGACGATGCGCAGCAGCTGGTGCGACGAGGCGCTGGCGGTCTTGAGCATCTCGCGCTGGTCCGGCGCCAGCGGCGCGCGCGACAACATTTCCAGCATCGGCACGATGCCGTTGAGCGGGGTGCGGATTTCGTGGCTCATCGTGGCCAGGAACTCGCCCTTGGCCATCGCGGCCGATTCGGCCGCCTGCTTGGCCAGCAGCAGCTGTTGTTCGAGCTGGTTGTGGCGCTGCAATTCGTTCAGCAGGCCATTGCGTTCGGTCTCGGCCATCTTGGCCCGCGCATGCAGGTTGGACCATTGCCGCCATTGCGCGCGCAGCGTGTTGGCCGACAGCAGCGCCAGCAGCGCGCCCAATGCCGCCAGGCCCGCGGCGATGGCGGTCCAGGGACCGTTGATATCCAGCAACGCTGGCACCAGCGCGGCGACCGTGCCCAGCACGGCGGCCAGCGCCAGCCATGGCAGGACGGGCGGGCGTTCGTTCATCGGCATGGGCAGCGCCCGGCGTGGCGCGCCGACGCAGGCCGGCAACCGGGCCGGCCGTGCCCGCTCGCCGGGAACAGCCCCTGGCTCTGGTTGATGGTCGACATGTCTTCCCCCTTGCCATCGACACGCATCCTGCGTGGCGGAACGGTCACATCAAGTGCTACAGCACCGCATTGTGGAAATCGAACCCCAGTTCGCTGCCCACCGCCTGCACCAGGTTGCCCTGGATGAAGTCGACGCCGCCCATCCACATCGCCGCGGCGGCTTGCGGATCCTCGATCTGCTGGCCGATGACCTGCAGGCCGACACGGTGGGCCTGGTCGATGACGCTGCGCAACTCGTCGCGCAGCCGGGTATCGGCATGGGCGCTGGCGTAACGGCTGGCCACGCGCAGGAAGCCCAGCGGCAGCTGGGTCAGCAGCGCGTCGGCTTCGGCGCCGGGTTCGAACTGGCTCAGGCAGAACTGCACGCCGGCCGGCATCAATTGGTGGCAGAAATCGCGCAGCGTGACGGTGTGGATCAGCGCATCGGCCAGGCGCAGGTCGATCACCAGCGAGGTGCCTTCGATGCCGCGCGCGGCCAGCGTTTCCAGCAGCCACTGCGCGTGCGACTCGCGCGCCAGCGTGCGCGGCGACTGCGACACGAACAGCCGCAGCGACGGACCCTGCGCCTGCCGTTCGGCCAGCACGTACAGCGCGTGCTCCAGCACCCAATGATCGATCTGGGCGATGCCGCCGGCCAGTTCGGCCGCCGGGATGACCTGCGCGGCCGGCAGCAGCGAGCCGTCGGGCTGGCGTAGCCGCAAAAGGACCTGGTATTGCGCCTGGTCGCTGCCGGCGACCGCAACGATCGGCTGGTAGGCCAGTTCGAACTGGCCGTCCTCCAGCGCGATGCGCGGCGCGTCGTCGAGCGGCTGCGCCGGCTCGTAGGCGGCCAGGCTGCTGGGTTTCAGGCGCGCCTGCAGCACCGCGCGCTCGGTCGCTTCCAGCGCGCTGCCGGCGTCGTCGAAACCGAGCGTCAGCGGCGTGTAGCCGATGGCCGCGCGCAGGTTGAGCGGCTCGTGGCCGGTGATCTCGAAGCGGTAGCGGGTCAGTTCGTCGCGCAGGCCCTGGGCGTGGCTTTCCAGCGTGGCTTCGTCCAGATCCAGCGCCAGCACCAGGAAGCTGTTGTCGTTGAGCCGAGCCAGCGGATGCGGCGCGGCGATCTGCGCCAGCTGGCGGCCGGCCTGGTGCATCAGCTGCTCGAAGCTGGCATAGCCAAAGCGTTCGCGCAGGCTCAGCGCGCTGGCGACCTCGATGAAGAACAGGCCGCCGGCGGCCTGTTCCTGCACGGCCTCGGTCAACCGCTGCAGCAGGAACGCGCGCGTGGGCAGGCCGGTCTCGGTGTTGACCGCGCCGGTGCGCGGCGCGGCGGCCGGCAGCACGCGCATGCGCGCGCGGCGGATGCGGTTGGATACCGCGGCGATCAGGTGGCGCGGTCGGATCGGCTTGTTGAGGAAATCGTCGGCGCCGCTTTCCAGCACCTCGAACTGGCGCTCCGGATCCGGATCGCCGGTCAGGAACACGATCGGCAGGTGCAGGTGTTCGGGCTGCTGGCGGATCAGCATCGTCAGGGTCATGCCGTCCTTGCCGGGCATGTGCAGATCCATCAGCACCAGATCCGGCTTGAAGCGGGCGATCGCCTCGACCACGCCGTCGGGCTGCATCTGCACTTCGGCCTGCATGCCGGCGCCGTGCAGCACGCTCTGCGCGAACAGCGCCTGCCCGCGATCGTCCTCGACGATCAGGATGCGGTACGGCGTATCCGTATCCTGCGGGCCTTCGTCGCTGCCGGTGCCCGGCGAGGAGGCCGATACCGGCGCAGGCGCGTTGGCGGATGCGGCGGCGGGAACCGGCGGGCCGGCCATGGCGGGTTCGGATGCGGTGCTCATGGGAGACGAGGGTGCCTGCGCCGGCGTGGGGTCGGCGTCAAAAACGGCATCGCCGGTCCAGCGGCGCCAATAGCGCGGCGGCGGTGTCTCGAAACGTCCACGCGGACGCAGTGGCTCGTCCTGCGGACGGGACGCGGCATCAATGGCGGGCATCAGTCTTCCCCTGGCTGGGGTCCATTATGCGATGAAGTTCATATAAGTGAACCGGCGGCATCGCATCAAGTCCTTGGAAGATTCGGT
>Ga0160451_100484_pt1 | contig 21724 bp, 26 predicted proteins | sample HID1975M_E1MG_FD_108270 | JGI IMG/M metagenome (GOLD analysis project Ga0160451, IMG submission 108270) | Enriched soil microbial communities from UW Madison campus, WI, USA - HID1975M_E1 MG | ecosystem: Environmental > Terrestrial > Soil > Unclassified | place: USA: Madison, Wisconsin... | reverse complement strand
TCAGCTGGTGGGTCGGGTCGCCGACCAGCGGGAACTGGGCCTTGCCGACGGCCGGCGAGGTCTCGTGCCACACCTTGTGCGAGAAGTGGGTGTCGGTGGTCACGATGTAGACCTCGGCACCGGCCTTCTGGAACTCGGCGTAGTTGTTGGCGGCGTCCTCGACCTCGGTCGGGCAGTTGAAGGTGAAGGCGGCCGGCATGAAGATCACGACCGACCACTTGCCCTTGAGGCTGGCGTCGGTGACTTCGATGAACTCGCCGTTCTGGAAGGCGGTGGCCTTGAACGGCTTGACGGTGGTGTTGATCAGGGACATGACAGGTCCTTTTGCGGGGGTGGGTGGAAAGTTCGGGTGCCATGCTAGGGTCGATTGATAGGTATATCAAATCGATTGAAGGGATTAGATAGATAGACGTAGACTATCGAAATGCAATAGTTCTTCTTTGGTGCGCCGCAAGAGGCCGCTGGGACATTGGAATTGGCCTGCCGCTGGTCCATCGTTCCTGCGATGAACGAATCGGCCGATCTCCCTGTGATGCGCCTGGACAGCCTGCTGCGCGAGGCCTCGGCCCGGATCGGCCGCGAGGACGCCGAACCCCTGCTGGTCCATGCGCTGCACGTGGACCGGGCCTGGCTCTTCGCACACGCCGGCGATGCCGTCGGGGCCGCCGACGCGGACCGCTACCGCGCGCTGGTGGCGCGGCGCGAGGCCGGCGAGCCTGTCGCCTACCTCACCGGCCACCGCGGCTTCTGGACGCTGGACCTGCAGGTCACCGCGGACACCCTGATCCCGCGGCCGGAAACCGAACTGCTGGTCGAGCTGGCCCTGGCCCGGCTCGATCCGGATCGGCCGGCGCGGGTGGCCGACCTGGGCACCGGCAGCGGCGCGATCGCCCTGGCCATCGCCAGCGAGCGGCCGCTGGCGGCGATCGTGGCCACCGACGTGGCCAGGGCGACGCTGGCGGTGGCGGTGGCCAACGCCCGCGCCAACGGTGTCGGCAACGTATGGTTCCGCCGCGGCGACTGGTGCCAGGCGCTGGGCCGCGACCGCTTCGACCTGGTCGCCAGCAATCCGCCCTACATCGCCGACGGCGATCCTCACCTGGCCCAGGGCGACCTGCGCCACGAACCGGCGCGCGCGCTGTCGTCTGGCGAAGACGGGCTCGACGCGATCCGCGCGATCGCGGCCACGGCGCCGGCGCACCTGGTGCCCGGCGGCTGGCTGCTGCTCGAACACGGCCTGGAGCAGGGCGCCGCCGTGCGCGCGCTGCTGGAACAGGCCGGCTTCGTGCAGGTGGAAACCATGCGCGACCTGGAACACCGCGACCGCGTCACCCTGGGTCGCCTGCCCCTGTAGGAGCCCGTCTTGCGGGCGACCCGACCCCGCCGGCACAGGCGACTCCCTCGTGGTCCCGACGCCGGTGTCGCCCGCAAGACGGGCTCCTACAGGGGGCGGGCCGCTTTTGTAGGAGCCGGACTTGCCGGCGACCCGACGCCGCCGGCACAGGCGACTCCCTCGTGGTCCCGACGCCCGGGTCGCCCGCAAGACGGGCTCCTACACACAGGACAAGGCCGCGCGCCGGGGCCATCGCCCGCCTGCGATAGAATCGCCGGCTCATCCGCAGCGAGTCACGGCATGCGCGCGCTCTATCCCGAGATCGAACCGTACGACACCGGCATCCTGCAGGTCGACGCGCGCCACGCGCTGTACTACGAGCAGTGCGGCAATCCGCAGGGCAAGCCGGTGGTGCTGCTGCACGGCGGTCCCGGCGGCGGTTCCAGCGCCAAGATGCGCCGCTTCCATGATCCGGCGAAGTACCGGATCGTGCTGTTCGACCAGCGCGGCGCCGGTCGTTCGACGCCGCATGCGGACCTGGTCGACAACACCACCTGGGAACTGGTCGCCGACATCGAGAAGCTGCGCGGGAAGCTCGGCATCGAGCGCTGGCAGGTGTTCGGCGGCAGCTGGGGTTCGACCCTGGCGCTGGCCTACGCGCAAACCCACCCTGAGCGGGTGGCCGAACTGGTCCTGCGCGGCATCTTCATGCTGCGCCGCTGGGAGCTGGAATGGTTCTACCAGGAAGGCGCCAACCGCCTGTTCCCGGATGCCTGGGAGCAGTACGTCGCGGCGATCCCGGCGGTGGAGCGCCACGACCTGATCTCGGCCTTCCACCGCCGCCTGACCAGCGACGACGAGGCCGTCCGGCTGGCCGCGGCGCGTGCCTGGAGCGTGTGGGAAGGCGCCACCAGCTTCCTGCACGTGGACCAGGACTTCGTCGGCAGCCACCAGGACCCGCGCTTCGCCCTGGCCTTCGCCCGCATCGAGAACCATTACTTCGTCAACGGCGGTTTCTTCGAGGTCGAGGACCAGCTGCTGCGCGACGCGCACCGCATCGCCGGCATCCCGGGAGTGATCGTGCACGGCCGCTACGACGTGGTCTGCCCGCTGCAGAACGCGTGGGAGCTGCACAAGGCCTGGCCGAAGGCGCGGCTGGAGATCACCCCGGCCTCGGGGCATTCGGCCTTCGAGGCCGAGAACGTGGACGCGCTGGTGCGCGCGACCGACGGGTTCGCCTGACCGCAGGTGGGTGGCGCCGACGCGGTCAGCCGCCTGTGGGCGTCGTCGTCGGGGTGGAAGCGGGCGTGGCTGCGGCGGGTGGTGGGGGCGGCAGCGTCGCCGGCGCCGGTTCGGCGGGCAGTTGCTCGGCCGGCAGTTGCTCAGCCGGGATGGGCGGCTGGTATTGCGGCACCGGGAACAGCGTGGGCTGCGGCTGGGTCGCGGCGGACGGGGGCGCGGGCCGTTCGATCTCCTCGGGCAGGAAGCGGTCGAGCACGGCGTAGAAGCGCTTGTAGAAGTTCGGATCCTGCACGGTCTCGCTGGCGACCTTGACCAGCGAATCCTCGCTCGAGCCGATCGGCAGCGACAGCGAGCCCAGCGCGCTCACGCCCAGGCTGGCGTTGGTGTTGCTCCGGCGCAGCGCGTAGCGGTCCTGGACGGCGTTGACGAACACCACGGTCTGCTGGTCGCCGCGGATCTGCGGCATGCACACGGCCCGGAACTCCACCTGTTCGTGGCTGTCTTCCTGCTGGAAGTACTTGCGCGCCTCCACCACGTCCGCCTCCGCGCGGCCGACCACGAACCCTTGGCTCAGCAGCGCGCGCCGCGCCGCTTCGCAGGCCTGCGCGGGCGAGTGGTCGAAGCTGCGCGAGTAGGTGGTGGACGAATCGAACGCCTCGTAGGCGCTGGGTTCCGGCTTCCTGGAGCCGCCGCCCATCGCGCAGCCGCCCAGCGTGGCGGCCATCAGCAGGGGCAGGAGGATCGTGCGTGGAACAGGCATCATGCGCGTCGTCGGGGGGCAACCGGCCGAGTATGCCGGATCAGCTATGACCGGTGCCGCATCTCCGGGTTCCCGCAGGGAGGCGCGCGTCACGGATTCAGTCGCGACTCAGCGCCGGCGAAGCGCGGCGCCAGCGAGCCGAACAGCCGCGCCAGGCGCTGCGCCCAGGCCCGCTGCCCGTCTTTGTCGGCGATCAGGTCCTGGCGGATCTCCAGCTCCACGTGCGGCAGGCCGCGTGATTCGCCGTGCACCGGGATGGCGTAGTCGCTGCCGTCGCTGACGGCGTAGGGCTGGTTGTCCCCGACCACCAGATCGCCTTCGGCCTGCAGCAGATCGCGCAACGCGTGGGCCAGGCGCGCGTCGCGGTGGTAGAGCACGCCGCAATGCCAGGGACGGGCCACGCCGGCCATCGCCGGGGTGAAGCTGTGCAGGGTCACCAGCAGGGTCGGGCGCTTCGTGGCGGTGCGCAGGTCCAGCGCCTCCACGACCTTGGCGTGGTAGGGCAGGAAGATGTCCAGCACGCGCGCGGCGCGCGAATCGGATGACAGCCCCGCGTTGGCGGGTACCCGGGTGCCGTCGCTGGTTTCGGCGATGAGCGTGGGTGAGTCGAGAGGCCGGTTGCAGTCGATCACCAGCCGCGAATAGGTCTGCAGCAAGGTCCAGGCATCGAGCAGGGCCGCCAGTTCGCGGGCCACGCCGGCGATGCCGATGTCCCAGCCGATGTGGCGGTCGATCGCGCCCGGCGGCAGCCCCAGGTCGCCCAGCGCGCGCGGAATCGCCTGGCCGGCATGGTCGACCATCAACAGCCAGGGCGAGGCGCCGTCGGGATTCAGCAGTTCGAACGGCGGCGGATCGCCCGGCTGCAGCAGCGCCTGCGGGCCGGCGCCGGCCTCAGGGCGCACGCGCGCTGCCATCGAGGTTGTGGTCGATCATCCACAGGCCGGCCCAGAGCTTGGCGTCCAGTTCGTAGCCGTCCCGCAGCCTGCCGGCCAGCCACGCAGCCGCCCGCGTGCGCGGCACCTCGTGCACGGTGATGTCCTCGCTGGCGTCGCCGCCGCCGGGACCGACCTTGCGCAGCCCAGTGGCGCGGACGAAGGCGATCTTCTCGCTGCTGGCGCCGGAGGAGGTGGGGCCGGTCATCAGCACCTCGGCGTGGTCGGCGGTCCAGCCGGTTTCTTCCTCCAGTTCGCGGATCGAGGACTGCTCGATCGACTCGCCGGCATGCACGTCGCCGACCAGCCCGGCCGGCATCTCGATGGTGCGCGCCTGCAGCGGGATGCGGAACTGCTCGACGAACAGCACGTTGTCGTCGGGAGTGACGGCGATGATGATCGCGGCCAGCCCGCCGGGATGGGTGCGTTCGGAGTACTCCCAGGTGCCGCGTACCACCATGCGCTGGTAGCGGCCTTCGTAGACGACGCGCGCGGCGGCGGGGTCGGTTGTGCTGTTGTCGGTGTCCATGCGCCGATGCTAAGCGGTGGAGGCGACCACCGCCATGCGTCAGGGATCGCCGGGCACGGACCATGCGCCGGCATGCGCGGCCGTGGGGTTGTCCTCCAGGCCCGCCGCGGCACGCAGCCGGCGTCGGGTCATCGGGCCGAAACGCAGCGTGGCGGCCAGGGCGTCGAGCATTTCCGGATCGGCCTCGGCGCGCGCGACGGCCGCGCCGTCGTAGCCCAGTGGCGCATCGCAGGCGATGGTGGTCAGCTGCCGCCACAGCAGCGCGTGTTCGCGTTGCTCGCGCAGCCGCGCGGCGACCTGGGCGGCGCCGCGCAGGCGCAGGAAGGCGACCTCGTCGATCCGTTGCAGCAGCGTGTCCAGGCTGCCGAAATGGGCCAGCAGCACCGCCGCGGTCTTGGCGCCGATGCCGCCGACGCCGGGGATGTTGTCGACCGCGTCGCCGCTCAGCGCCAGGTAGTCGGCGATCTGGTGCGCGTGCACGCCGTGCCGGGCCTTGACCCCGTCCATGCCCCAGCGCTGGCCGCGGGCGTAGTCCCACTGCTCGTCGTGTTCGCCCAGCAGCTGCGACAGGTCCTTGTCGGCGGACACGATCACCCCGCGGTAGCCCGCCGGGCGCGCCCGATGGAGTGCGCTGCCGATCAGGTCGTCGGCCTCGTAGTCGTGGTCGGCCAGCACCGCCAGGCCCAGCGCCGCGCACAGCGCCTTGCAGTGGGCGAACTGGCGGCGCAGTTCCTCCGGCGCCGGCTCGCGGTTGGCCTTGTAGGCCGGATAGAGGCGGTTGCGGAAACAGCTGTCCAGCGCTTCGTCGAAGGCGATGGCGATGTGCGCCGGCCGCTCGCGCTCGAGCAGGTCGAGCAGGAAGCGGGCGAAGCCGTGCACCGCGTTGGTCGGCCAGCCGTGCGCGTCGCGGAATTCGTCGGGCATCGAATGCCAGGCGCGGAACACGTACAGGCTGGCATCGACCAGGTGCAGCGTCGGCCGTGGCGCCGCCGGCGCGGGAGACTGCACCGGGTTCACGGCGTCCAGTCCACCAGCAGCGCGCGCGGGTCCGGGCGGTCGCGTTCGGGCACGTCCAGCTTCGGCGTGCCGATGTGGATGAAGCCGGCGATCCGCTCGCCTCCGGCCAGTCCCAGCACCCGCGCCACCTCCGGGTCGTAGGCCATCCACGCGGTCAGCCACTGCGCGCCGAAGCCCAGCGCCTGCGCGGCCTGGAGCAGGGCGAAGCAGACGCAGCCGGCGGTCAGCAGCTGTTCCTGCTCGGGCACCTTGTGCCCGGCCTGCAGCCGGGCGACGACGGCGACCACGAGCGGTGCGTGCGAGAAGCGCTGGCGGTCCTTCTCCACCTGCTGCGGCGGGGCGCCCGGGTCGCGCTGCACGGCGCGGCCGGCGAGGAAGGCGCCCAGCGCGTGCCGGGCCGGGCCGGCGATGCGCACGAAGCGGAACGGGACCAGCTTGCCGTGGTCGGGCACGCGCACCGCCGACTCGAGCATGCGCAGGAAGGTGGCCTCGTCGGGGCCGGGTTCGCCGAGCTCCATCGACGGCACCGAACGGCGCCGGTCGAGGGTCTGCAGGGCTGCGGGGGTGTGCATGTCTCGAATCGCTCGAATCCGGCCGGGGGTGCCGATGGACGGGAATTATAGGCGCCCGCCCCGATGCGGCCGGGACAGGGATGCGCCTGGCCAAGCTGCTGCGGGTCGTGGTCGAGTTGCCCGATGGGTTCGCCGGCGTCGCCCGAAGCGGCCTGTACCCGCCCTTCCGGCGTAGCCCGTCGCGAACTGTCTACCCGGTCACGGTCGCCGGTGCCGGGCAGTCCGTAGGATGCAGGTGCGGCAATGGGGGGCCGCAACCTGCCTTTCCTACGACCGCGAGCGCGGGAGTTGCGCGCATGAGCACGACCTACAACGACCCCATGTCCAGCATGCCGCGCGATCCGCGGCTGCTCGCCGAGGCGCGCGATGCCTTCCTGCCGGCGCTGGGCGATGCCTTCGCCGCCGCGGTGGCGCGCTACGACGACGTCCTGTTCGACCGCGCCGAGCGCGCAGGGACCTCGCAGCTGCTGTTCCTCGACGGCATGCGCGAACTGCGCCGCCGCCGCGACGAGATCGTCGCGCGTTTCCGCGCGCAGCTGTCCTCGGCCTGGCGCTCGCTGGAAACCGGCGAACCGCTGTCGGCCGAGGCCGCGCTGTCCAGCCAGGCCGACGGCCTGAGCCTGGTCCCCGAGCACGAGCTCGAATCGCGCCTGGCCGCGCGCAACCTGGCCAGCGTGCTGCTGCGCGACTGCAAGGCGGTGCTGCTGCGCCTGGACCGTCGCCTGGGCTGGATCGGCGGCGGCCTGGAACTGGATGCCGACAGCAATCCGATCGGCCCCGAACACATCGGCGTGGCGGTGCACGAAGCCTTCGCCACCTGCGACCTGGCGCCGGAAGTGCGCCTGGTCCTGATCAAGCTGTGCGAGCGCGACCTGACCACGACCGTGGCCAAGATGTACGAGGCCCTGGACCAGCGCCTGGTGCGCGCCGGGGTGCTGGCCGGCGCGCCCGCCGCCGCCGGCCGCGGCCCGGCGCGCCCGCCGCGCACGCACGAGCAGGGCGCGAACGGCGGCTGGGGCGAGCTGGCTGGCGACGAGTATTCGCCGGCCTGGGCGGCGCGCTTCATGCAGCGCTGGCAGGAAACGCGCGGGGCGATGCAGCAGCACGGCGTCGATGCGCCGGACCTGGCCGGCGCGACCGGCGGTCCGGGCGGGCAGGGCATGCTGCTCGACGCGCTGCACCAGATGCTGCAGCAGAGCCGCGAACTGCGCGGCGGCGCCGAACAGGTGGCCGGCAGCGTGCAGGCGGCACAGTCGGACCAGCGTTCGCTGAGCCAGCGCGAGATGCTGTCGGTGCTGTCGCTGCTGCAGGCCGAGCCCAGCGCGAGCCTGAGCGCGGCCATCGGCGACGAGCAGGAGTCGCTGTCGCAGCGGCTCAAGAGCGAAGTGCTGTCCAATGCCAGCCAGCTCGGCATGGATCCGTCCAACACCCGCCTCGACCCCAAGGACGAGGACGCGATCGACCTGGTCGGCATGCTGTTCGACGTGCTGCTGGACGAGCGCGACCTGGCCGGGCCCTCGCGCGAACTGATCGGCCGCCTGGTGGTGCCGTTCGTCAAGGTCGCGCTGCTGGACCGGCGCATGTTCGTGCAGAAGACCCATCCGGCGCGGCGCCTGCTCAACGCGCTGGCCGAGGCCTGCGAGGGCAACCAGGGCGAGAGCGCGGCCGAGCGCACGCTGCTGGCCAAGGTCGAGGAGGTTACCGGGCGGCTGGTGGCCGAGTTCAACGAGAACCTGGCCATCTTCATGACCCTGGAGGAGGAGTTCCGCGACTTCCTCGAGCAGCACCGGCGCCGGGTCGAGGTCACCGAGCGCCGCGCCGCGGAGATCCAGCGCGGCCAGGAGCGGCTGGAGCTGGCCCGCAGCCGAGCCGAATTCGAAGTCTCCGCCCGCGTGCAGGGCAACCCGCTGCCGCAGGCGGTGGCCGACTTCCTGCGCAATCCGTGGCAGCACCACATCACCCTGGCGCTGCTGCGCGAAGGCGAGGTCGGCGACGTGTTCACCGAGGCGCTGGAACTGGCCGACGGCGTGCTGGAAGAAGTCGCCGAGGCGCGGCGCCACATCGTCGGCAAGCTGTGGCTGCAGAACTGGCAGCCGGGCCTGCGCCAGGTCTTCGCCAGTGTCGGCCTGCACGGCGACGCGGCCGAGGCGGCCATCGGTGCGCTGCACGACACGCTGCAGGCCGTGGCCGACGCGCGCCCGGAACTGGAGAAGCCGCTGCCGGAGCTGCCGGCGGTGGCGTTGCCGCAGCCGGTCCCGGTCGAGCGCGCCGCGATCGAACTGGTCGCCGGCACCGACACCCTGGACTTCGACAACGCCGACGCCGAGCGCATCCGCTCGCTGCCGGTCGGCACCTGGCTGGACTTCATCGACAAGGACGGCCGCGTGCAGCCGGGCAAGCTGTCGTGGGTCAGCCCGATCTCCTCGCGCCTGCTGTTCGTCAACCGCCGCGGCGTACGCTTCTGCGTGGCCTCGCCGGAGGAGCTGGCGGTGATGGTGCGGCTGGGCCGGCTGCGCATGCACGTGGCCGACGACGGTGCGTTCGACAGCGCCATGCAGGGCGTGATCGAGCGGCTGGACGTGGCGCCGCCGCAGCAGGCGGTGACGCTGCACTGAGGCGACAGTCCGCGGCATCCACCCGATGCAATGCCAGGTTCCTGCAACGACCCGGCCGCGCCGGTTTTCTGTAGGAGCCCGTCTTGCGGGCGACGCGAGGACGTTGGAGCCACGAGGGCGTCGCCTGTGCCGACGTCCTCGCGTCGCCGGCAAGACCGGCTCCTACAAAGAGCAGCAGGTTTTCTGCGGGAGCCGGTCTTGCGGGCGACCCGGCCGCCCGGGTCCCGGGCGCATCGCCCGCGCCCGTGCCGTCGCGGCGGCGGCTGGACCCGGCCCTCTTTCCGTCCGCGATCCGCCTCCGCAGGCAACGGTTTTTTCCGCTGTACCCGCGGCACGGACGATGTCCCGCGCGCCCACGATACGGATGAAACCATCCGCCGGAGCCGGTCGATACCTGCGTTTTGCTAGCATCGCCGCTCGGTCCGGATCAGGGCGAGGGGACACATGACGGTTGAAGTGCTGGTGCTGAAGGAAGGCGCGCCGGGCGAGAAGCGCGTGGCGGCCACGCCGGAGACGGTGAAGAAGCTGCTGGCCGCCGGGGCCCGCGTCCAGGTCGAGGCCGGCGCCGGTGCCGGCGCGGGCATCACCGACCAGGCCTGGCTCGATGCCGGCGCGCAGCTGGCCGCCGCCGACGCACGTGCCGGCGCCGACCTGGTGCTGTGCGTGCAGCCGCCGGATGCCGCGGCCATCGGCGGCCTCAAGTCCGGCGCGACCCTGGTCGGCATCCTGCATCCGCAGGCCGACGAGGCGCGCGCGGCGGCGCTGCAGGCGCGCGGCATCCGCGCGTTCCCGCTGGAGCGGCTGCCGCGCACCACCCGCGCCCAGGCGATGGACGTCCTCAGTTCGCAGGCCGGCATGGCCGGCTACAAGGCGGTGCTGATCGCCGCGCAGCTGGCGCCGCGCTTCTTCCCGATGCTGACCACCGCCGCCGGCACGATCCGTCCATCGAAGGTGCTGATCGTCGGCGCCGGCGTGGCCGGCCTGCAGGCGATCGCCACCGCGCGCCGGCTCGGCGCGCAGGTGGAAGGCTTCGACGTGCGTCCGGAGACGCGCGAGCAGATCGAATCGCTGGGCGGCAAGTTCCTGGACCTGGGCGTGAGCGCGGCCGGCGAAGGCGGCTATGCACGCCAGCTCACCGACGAGGAACGCGCCGAACAGCAGCGTCGCCTCGCCGACCACCTCAGGGGCATCGACGTGGTGGTCTGCACCGCGGCCGTGCCCGGGCGCCCGGCGCCGAAGATCGTGACCGCGGCGATGGTGGCGGGCATGAAGCCCGGCAGCGTGATCGTGGACCTGGCCGCCGAGACCGGCGGCAATTGCGAGGCCACCGTCCCGGGCGAAACCGTGGACGCCGGCGGCGTCACTGTCGCCGGCCCGCTCAACCTGGCCAGCATGGGCGCGGTGCACGCCAGCGAGATGTATGCGCGCAACGTCTACAACTTCGTCGCCCTGTTCCTGAAGGACGGAGCGTTGTCGTTCGACTGGAACGACGAGTTGCTGGCGAAGACCGCCTGGCCGGCGGCGCCGGTGGTGGAGGCGGCTGCGGCCGGCTGAGCCGGCCGGCTCAGGGTGACGGCGGCGCGGGCGGGGGCGGCGGATCGGCCGGCGGGTGGCTCTGCAGCCATTGCTGGCGCTGCCCCGGCGTCATATCCCGCCAGTTGTCGCGGAACGCCTGGCGCTGTTCGGGCGTCATGCCGCGCATCTGTTCGAAGATCGCACGCGCCTGTTCGCGCTGCTCCGGGTCCATCTGCTCGAAGCGGCGCATGCCGCGCCGGGCGCGCTCGCGCTCGTCGGGCGGCATCGATTTCCAGCGCCGCGCGTGCTCGAGCATGCGCTCGCGCTCCCCGGGCGAGGCGTTCCAGCGTTCGCGGATCGGTGCGATCAGCGCCTCGCGCTGTTCGGGGCTGAGCTGGTCCCAGGCCGGCAGCGTCGCCGCGGTGGGTGTCGGCGGACTTGCGGCCGGGGCGGCGGCCTGCGCGGCGGCCAGGATGGGCAGCAGCAGGGCGAGCGCGCAGGTGGCCAGGCGCAGGGTCGTGCCGACGTTCGGACGGGAGTGCTTCATGGCCTTACTCCATTGCCAGTGCGGTGGCGTCGGCCGAGCCGAGCCACAGGTAGAAGCCGGGATCTTCCTGCAGCGGCTCGACCGGGTCGCCGTAGGACGCAGTCGCGGCGGCGGGTGCCGTGGCCGCGCCCGTGGTGGGCGTGGTCGTGAACAGGCCGGGATGCAGCAGCACGGCCAGCGCCAGCGCGGCGGCGACGCCGCCACCGGCCAGCCAGGGCGCCAGCCCCGGCAGGCGGCGCGGCGCGGTGGACGCGGCCGCCGCGCGGCGGGCCTCGCGCAGCCGCGCTAGGGTGCGCGGGGAGGTCTGCGCGAGCGCGGCGGCATGCAGCTGCCGGGCCTGGCGGTCGACCGGATCGTGGTCGATGGAATCGGGTGCGGTCGTCATGCGACGTCCTCCAGTTGCGATTGCAGGGCCTGCCGCGCACGCGACAGGTGGGTCTTCACCGAGCCTTCCGAACAGCCCATCGCGCGCGCGGTGGTGGCCACGTCCAGTTCCTCGAGCACGCGCAGGGTGAAGGCTTCGCGCTGCCGCGCCGGCAGCGTGCGCAGCGCCGCCACCAGCCGCGCGTAGGCCTCGCGCTGTTCGTGCGCCCGGGCCGGGCCGGCGCCGGGATCGGCCCAGTCGATGCTGGCGTCCTCGGCATGCGGCAGGTCGCCGGCCGGCCGCAGCCAGCGCAGGCGGAAGCGCGCGCGGCGCTGCAGGTCGATGATGCGCCGGCGCAGGATGCTCCAGAACAGCGGCGTCCATTCCGCCGACGGGCGCCCGCGGTAGGCGAGCATCTTCATCATCGCGTCCTGCACCGCGTCCAGCGCGTCGTCGTGGTGGCGCAGGCCGGCCTCGGCGAAACGGAACGCGCGCGGCCCCACGTCGGCCAGGAACGCGTCCAGCGACGCCCACACCGGCGTCGCCTGCGCTTCCCATCCTGCATCCAGTGGCGTGGTCACCAGCACAGCTTAGCCGCGCCGGTCCCGGCGCCGCTCGGGGCGATCGCTCCTGCGGTCCGGGCGGACGTCGGCCCGGTTGCCGGGGCCAGCGGCCATTGCGGCGCCGGCCGCGCCGGGCGGCATGAGCGCGGAGAGCACGGGACGGAAGCGCATGGGCGTTCTCCAGTTCGGATCGGACAGCACTGGAAACGCATGCATGTGCAACCGGTTGACCGGGCTGTGTTGCGTTCAGGCAGCGGTTATCATCGCCGCCGGGCACCTCGCCCGGGGAGAAAGGCGGTAATGAACGACGGTTTCGTTGCGCTGTACATCTTCATGCTCGCGGCCATCGCCGGCCACGTGATCATCTCGCGGGTGCCGGTGATCCTGCATACGCCGCTGATGTCCGGATCCAACTTCATCCACGGCATCGTCCTGATCGGCGCAATGGTCGTGCTCGGCCACGCCGACACCACCCTGGAGAAGGCGATCGGCTTCGTCGCCGTGGTCCTGGGCGCGGGCAACGCGGCCGGCGGCTACGTGGTCACCGAGCGCATGCTGGAGATGTTCAAGTCGTCGAAGAAGCCGGGGCCGAAGGCATGAGCGGCGGCGAGTTCGATTTCCGCGTGTGGCTGGTCGGGGCCAGCTACCTGGTCGCGGCGACCCTGTTCCTGCTGGGCCTGCAGCGCATGGCCTCGCCGGCCACCGCGCGCAGCGGCATCCACTGGGCCGGCTGGGGCATGCTGATCGCCACCGGCGCGACCTTCCTGCTGCCGGGCCTGCACAACCTGCCGCTGATCGTGACCGCGCTGGTGCTGGGCACGGTCACCGCGTGGATCTCCGGCAAGAAGGTGGCGATCACCGACATGCCGCAGATGGTGGCGCTGTACAACGGCATGGGCGGCGGCTCGGCCGCGGCGATCGGCGCGGTGGAACTGCTGCGCTTCTCGGCGCTGGCCCACGGCGCGCCGCTGGAGCAGGCCGGCGCCGGCCTGCTCCCGGGCACGCGGATCCTGGTCCTGGCGATCCTCGGTTCGGCGATCGGCGCGGTGTCGCTGTCCGGTTCGATCATCGCCTGGGCCAAGCTCGACGGACGCCTGGACAAGCGCGTGGTGTTTCCCGGCCAGCAGGCATTCAACCTGCTGGTGACCGTGGCCCTGGTGGTGCTGGGAGTGTGGGCCGGCGCGACCCTGGAGACCTGGGCGATCGTGGCCTTCTTCGTGGTGGCGCTGGCGCTGGGCGTGCTGATGACCCTGCCGATCGGCGGCGCCGACATGCCGGTGGTGATCTCGCTGTACAACGCGTTCACCGGCCTGGCGGTGGCTTTCGAAGGCTACGTGCTGGGCAACGAAGCGCTGATCATCGCCGGCATGATGGTCGGCGCGGCCGGCATCCTGCTGACCCGACTGATGGCCAAGGCGATGAACCGGCCGATCAGCGGCGTGCTGTTCGGCAGCTTCGGCGGCGGCGGGCAGCAGCAGGAGATCAGCGGTGCGCAAAAACCAATAGAGGCCGGCGACGTGGCGGCGATGATGGCCTACGCCGAGCGCGTGGTGATCGTGCCCGGCTACGGCCTGGCCGTGGCCCAGGCCCAGCACAAGATCTGGGAACTGGCGCAGCGGCTGATCGAGCGCGGGGTCAAGGTCAAGTTCGCGATCCACCCGGTTGCCGGGCGCATGCCCGGGCACATGAACGTGCTGCTGGCCGAGGCCGGCGTGCCCTACGACCTGATCGCCGACATGGACGACATCAACCCCGAGTTCCCGAACACCGACGTGTCGCTGGTGATCGGCGCCAACGACGTGGTCAACCCGGTGGCCAAGACCGACCCGGCCAGCCCGATCTATGGCATGCCGATCCTGGACGTGGTCGAGTCGAAGAACACGGTGGTGATCAAGCGCGGCAAGGGCACGGGTTTCGCCGGCATCGAGAACGCGCTGTTCTACGCCGACAACACCCGCATGCTGTACGGCGACGGTGCGGAGATGGCCGGCGCGCTGGTCAGCGAGCTCAAGGCGCTGGACGGGGGGCACTGAAGGCGAGGCTTGCGGGCGACCCGGGCATCGGAACCGCGAAGCGTCGCCGGTGCCGATGGCGTCGGGTCGCCGGCAAGACCGTCTCCTACGACGGCGGGGTGTCGGGTTTCTGTAGGAGCCCGTCTTGCGGGCGACCCGAACGTCCGAACCGCGAGGACGCCGCCTGTGCCGACGGCGTCGGGTCGCCGGCAAGACCGGCTCCTACGACAGCGGGTGCCGGGCTGCGGGAGGCATCCTGGCCTAGCGCGCCGCCCGCAGCGCCAGCAGCGGCGCCAATGCCAGGCACAGCAGGTCCAGCCCGGTATTGGCCAGCCGCGACAGGATCCACACGTAGAACGCTCCCAGCTTCGGCGCCGCGTCCCACGGTGCCAGGCCCATCTGCCCGCCTATGTGGCCGGCCGCCACGATCCACTGCACGGCGAGGGCGACGGCGACGGTCGCCGCCGCGGCCAGCAGCCGGCGCGGCCAGCCGGCCGCCATGCCGCCCAGGCGCAGCATCCACGCCGCCTCCAGCGCCGCCAGCAGCGCCACCCAGCCATGCTGGCGGCCGGTGGCCAGGGCCAGCGAACTCCAGGCCACCACCAGTGTCGCGCTGCCCAGCAGCAGCATGAACGGCCACAGCCAGCGGGCATTGCGCGGGGAGCCGGGCGGGCGGTCGGGTGCGGGGGGCGGCATTGCGGAGTCCGGTGCAGGGCGGACAAGGATAAGCCGGCCGCCGGCGCCGGAGGCATCGGCTAGAATTGTCCTTCCCCACCGCGCCCTCCCGGGCCACGCCTTGCCAGGCGCCGCCCGCGGCCCCATATCGGCCCCATGTATTCCCGCAGCAGCGAACCCGTCCGTTTCGAACGCGATTGCGCCGCCGTCATGGTGCCGCAGGGCGAAGCCGTGACCCTGCCGGCCGGCAGCGTCGGCTACATCACCCAGGGCCTGGGTGGCAGCTATACCGTGTTCGTCGAGGGCAACCTGTTCCGCATCGCGGGCAAGGACGCCGACGCGATCGGCAAGGAACCGGCGCCCGGGCTCGAACTGCCGGCCGGCGCCGGCGACGAGGAGGTCGAAGCGATGGTCTGGCGCCAGCTGCGGACCTGCTTCGACCCGGAGATCCCGTTCAACATCGTCGACCTGGGCCTGGTGTACGAGGCCAGCCTGAAGCCGCGCGACGATGGCCAGCGCATGGTCGAGGTGAAGATGACCCTGACCGCGCCCGGCTGCGGCATGGGCGAGATCCTGGTCGACGACGTGCGCAGCAAGCTCGAGCAGATCCCGACCGTCGCCGAGGCCGACGTGGAACTGGTGTTCGACCCGCCGTGGGGCCGGCACATGATGTCCGAGGCGGCGCGGCTCGAGACCGGGATGTTCTGAAGCGCAGCCGCCTCAGCGGCTGATCGCCGCGGTCGAAGCCTGCAGCACGCGCACCGCATCGGCCGGATCGATCTCCAGCAGCAGCCCGCGCTGGCCGGCGTTGACGAACACGCTGGCCGCGTCCAGCGCATCGCGTTCGATCCACACCGGCAGCGGCCGCTGCTGCCCGAACGGGCTGATCCCGCCGACCCGGTAACCGCTGCGGCGTTCGGCCTCGGCGATTTCCATCATCCGCGCGGCCTTGCCGCCGACAGCGGCGGCCAGCGCCCTGGGCTGCAGCTGGCGGTCGCAGGGGATGGCCACGCACACCGGTTTCGCGTCGACCCAGGCCATCAGCGTCTTCAGCACGCGCTGTGGCGGCACCCCGAGGACCAGCGCCGCGAGCAGGCCCTTGCCGCCGGCCGCGCTGCCGGCTTCGGCGTCGTAGTCGTACGGATGCAGGCGGTAGCCGACGCCGGCGGCGTCGAGCGCGCGGGTCGCGCGCGTGGCCATCGACACGGCGCGGGCCTCAGCTGGCCTCGAAGCGGTTGGCCGCCACGTTCTTGCGCACCTTCGCCGGGTCCCAGATCAGGCCGTTCATGGCGATGTACACGCCCTGCGGCAGCGACTGCACCGCGCCGATCGCGCAGCCGATGTTGAACTCGGCGTCCGAGCCGCGGAAGCGCGCCGGGCTCAGCGCGCCGGTCATGACGATGGTCTTGCCCGGGATCGACTTCAGCACCAGGCCGGTGGCGACCATGCTGTCGGTGCCATGGGTGACCAGCACGTGGCGGGTGGACTGGGCGGCGATGGTGGCGCGGACCAGTTCGCGGTCCTCGTCGGTGATGTGCAGCGAGTCCTTGCGCAGGATCGGGATCACGCTGAAGCGGAAGGTCACGCCCAGTTCGCGCAGGATCGTGCCGATCTGCGGTTCGCCGATCTGGTAGTCGGACTTGTCGTCGAAGTAGATCTTGTCGATGGTGCCACCGGTGGTGACGATCAGCAGTTCTTCCATGTCGGTGTCCTGGCTCCGGCGCGGCGGAGGAGAGAAGGGGCAGGCGCGCCGGCAAGCCGGTGCCGCGCCGCGGAGTGTGGCCATTATCGACCGAAAGGCGTCGCCGGCCTTGGCCGCATCCGCGGAGCCGGGCTTGTCCGGCTTGCGGTCAGGCTTTCCGCTTGCCGAAGCGCGCGCGCAGCCCCGGCCAGCTGGCCGCGCCGATGACCAGCAGCGACAGCCCGATTTCCAGCCAGGCGAACAGCCGCTCGCCGGGACGGGTCCAGGCCACCATCACCCCGTGGCTGAACCAGAACAGCGCCAGCACGCCGGCCCAGAACGCGGCGCGGCGACCGCCGCGCCAGGCCGGCAACGCCAGCAGCAGCGGCGGCAGCGCGAACACCAGCAGGGCCGCGACGGCATGGCGGTCGTCGCCGAACCACGCCGAATACAGCAACGCCAGCGCCAGCAGCGCCGCGCCGGTGAGGCGCCGTGACGTCATCGCGGCCATCAGTGCGCCAGCCGCGCGGCGATGTCGGCCAGGCGCCGGCCGAGCGCGCGCGCCAGCACCGCTTCCTCCTCGGTCGGCTGCGGGTCGTCCTGCAGTCCGGACACGTGGCTGGCGCCGTAGGGCGTGCCGCCGCTGCGGGTGGTGTTGAGCAGCGGTTCGGTGAAGGGGATGCCGACGATAAGGCAGCCGTGGTGCAGCAGCGGCACGTGCATGGTCAGCAGGGTCGATTCCTGGCCGCCGTGCTGGGTGGCAGTGGAGGTGAACACCGCCGCCGGCTTGCCGGCGAGGACGCCGCTGGCCCACTCGGCGCCGAGGCCGTCGAGGAAATGCTTCACCGGCGCGGCCATGTTGCCGAAGCGGGTCGGGCTGCCCAGGGCCAGGCCGGCGCATTCGGCCAGGTCGGCGGCCTCCACGTAGGGGGCGCCATCGTCGGGGACGGGCGGGGCGGCCTGCTGGGTCACCGCGGCCACCGGCGGTACGCTGCGCAGGCGCGCCTGCATGCCGGGCACCTCCTCCACGCCGCGCGCGATGTGCCGCGCCAGGCGCGCGACCGAGCCGCCGCGGCTGTAGTACAGGACCAGGATTTCCGCCATCGAGGCCGTCCAGCGAGGAAGAGGCGCCCAGTATCGGCGATGCGGCCGCGACCGCGCATCGGGTAGGCTTGCCGGAATGGGCATCGCGCGGATCATCGACGGCTGGCGCGAACGCGTGCGCGACCACGCGCGGGCGACCACCTTCGCCCACTTCCTGTGGCGGCGCTTCCTCGACGACAACCTGTTCCAGGCCGCGGCCTCGCTGGCCTACACCACCGCCTTCGCCCTGGTGCCGCTGGCGGTGGTGGTGCTGGGGGTGCTGTCCGCGTTCCCGGTGTTCGGGGAATGGAGCAAGGCGCTGGTCGACTACGTGTTCTCCAACTTCGTGCCCAGCGCGGCACGGGCGATCGAGTCGCGGCTGGAGGACGTGACCGCGAATCTCACCGGCATGACCGCCGCCGGCATCGTGGCCCTGGTGGTCTCCCTGCTGGTGACGCTCAACAGCGTCGAATCCACCTTCAACCGGATCTGGCGGGTAGCCAGCGCGCGGCCGCGGCTGTCGCGCTACCTGGTCTACTGGACCGTGCTCACCCTGGGTTCGCTGCTGGCGGCGGCCTCGCTGTCGGTCTCGGCGAGTTTTTTCGCGCTGAGGCTGTTCAGTTCGCCGGAAGGACAGTGGGTGGCCAATTTCAGCCTGCGGATCACCCCGGTGCTGATCGAACTGGCGGTGGTGATGGTCGCCTACCGGGTGGTGCCGCACCACACCGTGCAGTGGCGGCATGCCTTCGCCGGCGCGGTGCTGGCGGTGGTGCTGCTGGAAGCGGTCAAGGCGGGCCTGGGCCTGTACCTGGGCAGCTTCCAGGGCTACCAGAAGCTCTACGGCGCGCTGGCCGCCATCCCGATCCTGATGCTGTGGATCTTCCTGGGCTGGGTGGCGATCCTGCTGGGCGCGTCGCTGGCGTCCTCGATCGCCGCGTTCCGCTACCAGCCGGCCTCGATGCGCCTGCCGCCCGGCTACGAGGGCTATGCACTGCTGCGCCTGATCGGCCGCTTCCAGCAGGCGCGCCGCGAGGGCCGCGGCCTGCACACCGAGCAGATGCTGGCGCTGGAGCCGATGCTCACCGACTCGCTGCTGCAGGAATTCCTCACCCGGCTCGACGCGATCCGGCTGGTGCGCCGCGACGAGCGCGGCGAATGGCTGCTGGCGCGCGACCTGGACGACCTGACCCTGGCCGAACTCTACGAAGCCTGCCAGCTGCGCGTGCCGATCGACGAGGCCTGGCTGCCGTGCCGCGACGACGCGCTGGGCGTGGCCGTGCACGCGGTGCTCGACGACCTGCGCCTGCCGCTGCGCGACGCGCTCAAGCGCCGCGTCGGCGACCTGTTCCCGCCATCCAGCGAACCCTCCGGAGGCTGACACATGCGTTCCCCGATCCTGCTGCCGATCCTGGCGCTGTCCTTCCTGCTGGCCGGATGCCGCCAGGAGCCCGCGCCGCCCGCCGCCACGCCCGCCGCCCAGGCGTCCGCACCGGCCGCGGCGGAGCCGGCGCCGCCGGCCGAACCGGCGCCCGGTTCCATCTCCGGCGTGGTCGAACACACCGCCGAGGTGCCGCGCTTCTCGGCCACCGCCGTCGACGGCAAGCGCTACGACCTGGCCGCGCACCGCGGGCGCTGGGTGGTGGTGAATTTCTGGGCGACCTGGTGCGGGCCCTGCCTGAAGGAGATGCCCGAGCTGTCGGCGATGCACACCATGCGCGAGCAGATCGAGGTGGTCGGCCTGGCCTACGAGGACATCACCGTGGATGACATGCGCACGTTCCTGGTCGAACATCCGGTGTCCTATCCCATCGTGATCCTCGATCCGATGAGTCCACCGCAGGATTTCGCCACCCCGCGCGGCCTGCCCACGACCTACCTGCTGGACCCTCAGGGCAAGGTCGCGCGTCATTTCCTCGGCCCGGTCACCGCCTACGACATCGAGACCGCGGTGGAGGCCGGCGGCGGCAAGGTCGAATGAGCGCGGCCGGCGCCACGCTGCGCTGGCGCGTGTCCGGCCGCGTGCAGGGCGTGTTCTTCCGCGCTTCCGCGCGCGGGCAGGCCTTGCAACTGGGACTGGACGGCAGCGCGGTGAACCTGGACGACGGCAGTGTCGAAGTCGTCGCTTCGGGATCGCCTGCCGCGCTGGCCGAATTCGAAGCGTGGCTGCGGCAGGGCCCGACGCGCGCGCGGGTCGATGGGCTCGAACGCCTGCCGGCGCCGGGAGCCGGCACGGTGCCTCCGGGCTTCGAGATCGGCTGAGGCGCGGCGGGACTCAGTCGTCGCCGGGGTCCTTGCCCTTGCCCGGCGCGTACGGCGGGATCGGCTCGAGCACGCCATAGCGCTCGCGCCTGGGCCTGCCGCGCAGCGGCACCAGCTCGGGATGGTCGGACGGCACCGGCACGTCGGGCAGGCGGTCGAGCAGGTCGCGCAGCAGGGTCAGCCGGCCGCGGCGCTGGTTGTTGAAGTCCACCAGCGTCCATGGCGCGTGCGGCGTATGCGTGGCGGCGAGCATCTCCTCGCGGGCACGGGTGTAGGCGTCGTAGCGGTGGCGCGCTTCCAGGTCCACCGGCGAGAGCTTCCAGCCCTTGAGCGGGTCGGCGTGGCGCTCTGCGAATCGTTCTTCCTGCTCGGCCTGGTCCACGCACAGCCAGTACTTGAACAGCAGGATGCCGTCGTCGACCAGCAGCCGTTCGAACTGCGGCGCCTGGTGCAGGAAGGCGGTGTGTTCGGCGGCGGTGCAGTAGCCCATCACCCGTTCCACGCCGGCGCGGTTGTACCAGCTGCGGTCGAACAGGGTCATCTCGCCGGCCGCGGGCAGGTGCGCGACGTAGCGCTGGAAGTACCACTGCGTGGCCTCGCGCTCGGTCGGCCTGGGCAGCGCGGCGACCCGGCACTGGCGCGGGTTGAGGTGCTCGGACAAGGCCTTGACCGCGCCGCCCTTGCCGGCGGTGTCGCGCCCCTCGAACAGCACCACCAGGCGCTGGCCGGTGGCCTGCAGCCAGTCGGCCATGCGCACCAGTTCCAGCTGCAGGGGTTGCAGCAGGTCCTTGTAGTCGCCCTTGCGCAGCGGCCCGGATGCCTTCGCGTGCCTGCCCTTGGCCTTGGTCTTGCCGTTCATCGGTCCTCCGTGGCTATTCGCGCAGCCGCGGACGCAGCGTGGCCAGGTTGCAGGGCCGGGTGCGCGCGTCGAGCTGGTGGCGGATGATCCGTTCCCATGCAGTGCGGCAGGCCGAGGTCGAGCCGGGCAGGGCGAACAGGAAGGTGGCGTTGGCCAGGCCGGCGAAGGCGCGCGACTGCAGCGAGGAGGTGCCGATCTCTTCGACGCTGACGGCGCGGAACAGTTCGCCGAAGCCGGGCATTTCCTTGTCCAGCAAAGGCAGCAGCGCCTCGGGCGTGGAGTCGCGGCCGGTGAAGCCGGTGCCGCCGGTGACCAGGATGCCGTCCACGTCCGGGTCGGCGATCCACTGCGAGACGAGGGCGCGCAGGCGGTAGCGGTCGTCGGGCAGCAGGGCGCGCTGGTGGAGGCGGTGTCCGTCGGCCTGGAGGGCGGCCACCAGCCAGTCGCCGGAGGTGTCGGTGTCGGCGGTGCGGGTGTCGGAGACGGTCAGCACGCACAGCTGCAGGGGGATGAAGTCGGTTCCGGCGCTCATGGGCCATAGCCTATACCGGGCGGGGCGGGCGACGCTGGCGGCAGGGCGGGAGGGGCAGCACGATCCGGCGCGGCGGCAGCGCCGGGTGCTCCGGCTCGGGAAGGCGCGGTGGTTCCGGCTTGGCGGGGCGGCCGCGCGCCAGGGGATAGCCACGGATCGGAGCGGATTTCTCCACGCGCGGGGCTGGGCAGCTCCGGCGTTGGACAAATTTTCATCAACGACGGGGTTCCGGAACCCGGGGCGTCGGGCTTTTTGCTTCGCGCGCGGGGTTCCAGGACTCCGACGGTCGGGCGTTCCTGCTTCACGCGCGATGCCCGGAACCCGGCGTGCGGGGCTTTTTTGTTCGCACGTGGAGTTCCGGATCCCGGCGCTCCGGGCTTTTTTCCCCGCGTCTGGAGCTCCAGGACACGGAAGCCGGGGCTTTTTCCTTCATGCGCCGTGTTCCGGACTCCGTCGCCGCGGTTGTCTGCTCGACCTGCCGGGTTCCGCGGACCCGGCCACCGCCACCGCCACCGCAGGAGCAACGGCATTGGGCGGTATCGGCTTCGGCGGGAGCCGCGGCAGTGCGGGGGTATGGCGCATCGGCTGGCTCCGGCGTCCTGCCTCCGACAGCCGAGCGCAGCACATCCGTGTG
>Ga0160451_100478_pt1 | contig 22014 bp, 20 predicted proteins | sample HID1975M_E1MG_FD_108270 | JGI IMG/M metagenome (GOLD analysis project Ga0160451, IMG submission 108270) | Enriched soil microbial communities from UW Madison campus, WI, USA - HID1975M_E1 MG | ecosystem: Environmental > Terrestrial > Soil > Unclassified | place: USA: Madison, Wisconsin... | reverse complement strand
GTGCCGGTGTTGATCACCAGCTGCCAGTCCTCGCTGAACCGGAACAGCGGCCCGGTCACCGCCCAAGCCGCCACCAGCAGCACACACAGGATGAAGGTCGGCGGCCGCCCGGTCGCCTGGGCGGTCAGATTGGCGAAGTGGTTGAACAGTTTTTCCATCGGCCCTCCGCGCCCTGAACGGCGGCGTCAGGTCAGGGTTCCTGCCTCACCGGCGCCAGCACGGTTACCAGCCCTTCGCGCCCCTCGATCGACCGGGCGAAGCCGGGCTCGCCCCACGCCCGGGTCAGCAGTTCAAAGGCATGGCCCAGCGACAGGATGCGCGCGTCGTCCCATTTGGCGCCGATGAAGCTCATCCCCACCGGCAGGCCCTGCACCTGCCCCATCGGCACGGTCAGGTGCGGATAGCCCGCCACCGCCGCCAGTTGGCTGGCCGCGCCCAGATAGTGGTCGCCGTTGACCACATCGATGCTCCACGCCGGCCCCGTCGTCGGCGCGATCAGGGCGACCACGCCATGCTCGCGCAGCAGCCGGTCGATCCCCTCCACCCCCGCCAGCCGCAGCGAGGTCTCGCGCGCCGCGACATAGGCGGGATCGTCCAGCCCACGCGTCGCCTCGGCCTTTTCGAACAGGTCCTGGCCGAACAGGGCCAGTTCGCGCGGCTCGGCCCGGTTGAAGGCGATGACATCGGCCAAGGTCCGCGTCCTCACCTGCGCCGGATCGGTCGAGGCCAGATAGGCGTTCAGATCCGCCTTCAGCTCGGTCATCAGCACGACCATCTCGCCCGCGCTGATGGCCGCCATGTCCGGGCCGTCCGTGATCTCGACCAGTTCGGCGCCCGCCGCGCGCAGCGTCGCCAGCCGCGCCTCGAACACCGCGTCCGTGCCGGGCGAATACCCCATCAGGAACCGCGCCACCCCGATCCGCGCGCCCTTCAGCGCCCCGGCGTCCAGCGCGGCGCGATAATCGACCTTCCTCGCATCCGCCTCGATCGTGGCCGCATCCAGCGGATCCGATCCGGCGATGACCGACAGCACCATCGCCGCATCCTCGACCGTGCGGGTCATCGGCCCGGCCGTGTCCTGCGAATGGCTGATCGGCACGATGTGGGTGCGCGACACCAGCCCGACCGTGGGCTTGAAGCCGACGATGCCGTTGATCGCCGCCGGGCAGACGATAGAGCCGTCCGTCTCCGTCCCGATGGCCGCCGGCGCCAGCCCCGCCGCCACCGCCGCGCCCGATCCCGAGGACGAGCCGCAGGCGTTCCGGTCCAGCGCATGCGGATTGCGCGTCAGCCCGCCCACCGCGCTCCACCCGCTGACAGAGCTGGACGAGCGGATATTGGCCCATTCCGACAGATTGGTCTTGCCCAGGATGACCGCGCCCGCATCGCGCAGCCGCGCCACCAGCGGCGCGTCCCGCCCCGGCGCGCTCGCGACCAACGCCAGCGACCCCGCCGTCGTCGGCATGTCGCGCGTCTCGATATTGTCCTTCAGCAGGATGGGGACGCCGCCCAGCGCGCCCTCGGCGTTCCAGCGCGCGCGGTCGTCCAGGCCGGGCGCCACGGTCAGCAGGGCGTTCACTCCCGCATCCCGCCGCCGCGCCTCGCCCGCCCAGCCGGGGCCGTAGTGGGCCTGATCGTCGACCACGTCGGCCACGCTGGACAGCGCCGCCGACCGGACAGGAGCCCGCTCCGGCGCCGTCGCGCAGGCCGCCAGGGCCACCGCGGCAAGAACGCCCACAAAAGCCCTCCCCCTCGAGGGGGGAGGGTTGGGTGGGGGTGGAGGTAGGCCGCCTGACGTCTGGCAGGGAGACGTCGCCTCCCGCGCCCGCCTGTCAGACCGGCGCGCCCTCACCCCATCCCCCGGCCCCTTCCCCCTCGAGGGGAAGGGGGGCGGCGTCAGTCTACCGCCCGCGTCCCGATCGTCCGGTCCAGGAAGTCCAGATAGGTCCGCCATTGGTGCAGCTGCCTTTCGTTGCCCCGGACACCGTGACGCTGGCCCGGATAGAGCATGGTCTCGAACGGGATGCTCTTGAACTGCAGCGCGTCCAGCACCCGCGTGGTGTTCTCGAAGATGACGTTGTCGTCGGCCATGCCGTGCAGCAGCAGCAGTCGCCCCGTCAGATTATCCAGGCGCGGCAGCACGTCCGAGGCGGCGTAACCGTCCACATTGCCTTCCGGCGTCGACATGAAGCGCTCGGTATAGTGGGTGTCGTACAGCCCCCACTCGGTCGGCGGCGCGCCCGAGATCGCCGCCGCCAGGCCCATCTTGGGCTCGGTCAGCGCCATCAGGCTCATGAACCCGCCGTACGACCAGCCCATCATGGCGATCCGGCTGTCGTCGACATAGGGCAGCGACCGCAGATAGTCGGCCGCCAGCACCTGATCGGCGATCTCGGGCTGGCCCATCTTCAGATACAGCGCCTGTTTGAAGGCCGCCGACCGAGCGCCTTCGCCGCGGTTGTCCATGTTGAAGACGATATAGCCCGCCTCGGTCAGCAGTTGGGTCGTCGCCGGTTGCCAGGCGCGTCGCACCCCGCCGCCGCCCGGTCCCCCGTAAACCTGCATCACGACCGGATAGGTCTTGGTCGGATCAAAGTCCGGCGGCGTGGTCATCTTCCACACCAGCGTCTCGCCATGGCTCTGCAGCGTCCCGAATTCGGGCGTCCGCATCCGCGCGACATAGGGGGCGTAGGGGTGGCCGGCGTCCAGGCGGTTCTCCTCGATCCACCGCACCCGCGTCCCGTCCGCCTGATACAGGGCCGACTGCTGCGGCGTCGCCGGATCGGAATAGTTGCCGACATAGGCCGTGCCCGTGCCGTTGACCGACGCGCTCCACCAGCCCCCGCGCGGCGTCACCTCGACCGGGGTCGCGGTGCGCTTCAGGCTGGCGCGGAACAGCTGCTGCTCGATCGGATATTCCTTCTCGTCGCGCATCGAGGCGGTGAAGAAGACCTCGCCCGTCTCCTGGTTCACGCCGTCCAGGCTCTTGACCGGCCAGTCGCCGCGCGTGATCGCGCGGATGCGGCGGCCGTCGCGGTTATAGAGATACAGATGGTTCCAGCCGCTCTCTTCCGAGGCCCAGATGAAGCTCCCGTCCTTCAGCGCCTTGAAGCTGTGGTTCAGCGGCACCCAGGCGTTGCTGCGCTGGGTCACGATCACGCGCGACGCGCCGGTCGCCGGATCGACGCTCAGCAGATCGACCGTCTTCTGATCGCGCGACTGGCGCTGCACATACAGGGTGCGGCCGTCCGCCGACCAGTTCACCCGCGCCAGATAGACATCGGCGTTGGTCCCCAGATCGACCTTGACCCGCTGGCCGCTGGTCACGTCGTGGACATACAGGTCCACCAAGGCGTTGGGCCGGCCCGCGCGCGGATAGCGCTGCTCGATCACCGCCGCGCCGCCGCCCGTGATGTCCAGGCGGGGGATCACGTCGACCGGCGTCTCGTCCGTGCGTTGCAGGGCGATGTAGCGGTCGTTCGGGCTCCACCAATAGCCGGTGTCGCGGTCCATCTCTTCCTGGGCGATGAACTCGGCCGTGGCCCAGGTGATCAGGCCATCGCCGTCGGTGGTGATCGCCGTCTCCTTGCCGTCCGCCAGGTTCAGGATCACCAGGTCCTGGTCGCGCACGAACGAGACATAGGCGCCCTCGGGGCTGACCTTGGCGTCGATCTCGTCGGCGGCCGTCTCGGTCAGGCGACGCACCGAGCTGTCCTCACCCGCCCTGGGCCGGTTCGCCAGGAAGACATCGCCTTCCAGCGGGACCAGGATGTAACGGCCCTTGTCGTCCCAGGCGTAGTCGACCACGCCCCGCGCGCTGATTCGCATCCGTTCGCGACGGGCCTTCTCGGCCTCGGACAGTTCGCCCGCGTCGGGAACCAGTGCCCGCGCGTCGACCAGCTTGAACGGCTCGCCGCCGCTCGTGGCGACCGCCCACAGGTCCTGAACGCTGACGTCGTCTTCCCGCGACCGCAGGAAGGCCAGCAACTCGCCGTCCGGCGACAGGCTGACACCCTTGGCGACCGGGCCCGACAGGCTGGGATTGGCGAAGACCCGCTCGGGCGTCAGCACACCGGCGGTGGCCGGGGCGGCGGCGGCGGGCGTCTGGACCGGGGATTGCGGGGACTGGGCGAAAGCCGGAGCGGCGATGGCCATCAGCATGGTGGAGGCGAGAAGAAGTGTGCGCATGAAGGCCAAGCTAGAGGCGGAATTTCGTTCCGTCACCCCGCTTTCCATCAGAATCGCAAGCATGCGGCCAAATGCGCGCCCAGGGCCGTCGGCCATCATATCGCGGCGCCCTAAGGTCTTGTTTTACAAGTCGCGAAACAGGAAAGCAGCGTCCCCAGCTCGCCCTGGTCGCCACCTGCCTTATCGTGCGTGCGCCTCGCCTTTCGCGGACCTAACAACGATGGAATGGGACAGGCCGAACCGAAACACCCCGCTGAAAAGTGCACTATGTCCACTATGTGCACTCACTTTTTTCTGTCGCCGTGCAATCGCGACCCGCGACCTTCGCGGCCTTTCGCATCGCCGCGCGACCGCCTAGTTAGGCGCCATGACCGACGCCGCCCTTACGCCCCCTCCCGTGAAGGCCAGCCCCTTCCACGAACTGGAGGTGCTTTCCGTCCATCACTGGACCGAGCAACTGTTCAGCTTCCGCATCCGCCGGCCCGAGGATTTCCGCTTCCGCTCGGGCGAGTTCGTGATGATCGGTCTGCCGGGACTGGACGGCGCAAAGCCCGTCCTGCGCGCCTATTCCATCGCCAGCCCCAACTGGGACGAAGAGCTTGAGTTCTTCTCGATCAAGGTCGCCGACGGCCCCCTGACCTCGCGCCTGCAAAAGATTCAGCCCGGCGACACGGTCCTGATGGGCAAGAAGCCGACCGGCACCCTGGTCCTCGACGCCCTGACCGGCGGCGAGCGTCTGTGGCTGATCGGCACGGGCACCGGTCTGGCGCCCTGGCTGTCGGTGGCGCGCGATCCCGACACCTATTCCCGCTTCGGCCAGGTCATCGTCTGCCACACGGTGCGCAACGTGGCCGACCTGGCCTATCGCGACTTCTTCACCCACGGCATTCACGACGATCCCCTGATCGGCGACGAGGCCAGGGCCCAGCTGACCTATTATCCCACCGTGACGCGCGAGCGGTTTGAAACCCCCGGCCGCATCACCGACCGCATCAAGTCGGGCGACCTGTTCGCCGACCTGCAACTGCCCATCGGCTTCTCGCCCAACAGCGACCGCGTCATGCTGTGCGGCTCGATGGCCATGATCAAGGAGACCGGCGAGCTGCTGGAATCCTATGGGATGAAAGAGGGCTCGAACGCCGAGCCCGGCGACTATGTTCTGGAGCGCGCCTTTGTCGGCTGATCTGAAGACCGCCCCCACGACCGTCGCTGTCGATGACCGCACGTCGCCGCAGGACTGCGTGACCATGGCCGATGTCCGTCAGGGCGTGGATGCTCTCGACCGCGCCCTGGTGACCCTACTGGCCGAGCGTCAGCGCTACATGGACGCCGCCGCCCGCATCAAGCCGGACCGCAACGCCGTCTTCGACCAGGCCCGCATCGACGACGTGGTGCAGAAGGTGCTGGCCGCCGCCGGCCCCGCCGGCCTGTCCGCAGATATCGCCGAACCCGTCTGGCGCCTGCTCATCGACCGCTGCATCGCCCACGAATTCGCGACCTGGGACAAGACCAGAAACTAGTTCCTTCTCCCCTTGAGGAGAGGGAGACTCAGCCCCGCAGCCCGCGCAACATGATCTCGTGCCGGTAGGCGGCCACATCGGCCAGGGCGGCGTCCAGCGCCGTCCGGACCCGCTCCAGCCCGGCATGAGCCAGGGGCTGGTCGGCCATCTCGACCTCGGCGCAGACCACCGCCAGCGCCTCGGCCCCGACCCCCAGAGCCGTGCCCCGGATGGTGTGGACCGCGTCACGCCAGCCGTCCTCGCGGGGGTCCAGCATGGTTGACCACAGGGCGGCCTGTTCGACGAACAGGCCCAGCACCTCTTCGGTGACCCCGTCGTCCCCGCCCGCCATCCGCTCCAGGACGGTGAAGTCCACCGCCCCGGAGAGATCGTGACGCGCCATCAGGCGGTCTTGGCCAGCACCGCGTTGCGGCGCGACCACAGCAGATAGATCACCAGCCCGCCCAGGTTCCAGTACAGGAAGTACAGCTGGGTCGAGGCTTTCAGGCTGAAGAAGAAGACGATGCAGCCGATGATGGTGATCGCCCCCACCAGCCACCACACCGGAGCCTTGAACTTCCGCTCACGGCCCGGATCGCGCAGGCGCAGCACGATCAGGCTGAGGCCCACGGCCATGAAGGCCGCCAGCGTCCCGGCGTTGGCCAGCGAGGCCAGCTCGTCCAGCCGCATCACGCCCGCCAGCGCCGCCACTACGATGGCGGTGAACACCGTCACCACCGCCGGCACGCCGCGGCTCGAGATTCTGGCCAGGCGACGCGGCAACAGGCCGTCCCGCGCCATGCCCAGGAAGATCCGGCTCTGGCCGAACAGGAAGGCCAGCAGCACCGTCGGCAGGGCGATGACCGCCGAGGCGGCGATCCACTGGGCCGCCGTCCCCTGCCCCAGCTGACGCAGGATCAGAGCCAGCGGCTCGGGACTGTCGGCGAAGGCTGCGACCGGCCGCGCGCCGATCGCCGTCGCCGCCACCACCACATACAACGCCGTGCAGATCAGCATGGAACCGATGATGCCGATGGCCAGGTCGCGCTCGGGCTTCTTGGTCTCCTCGGCCGCTGTCGAGATGGCGTCGAAGCCATAGAAGGCGAAGAAGATGATCGCCGCCGCCGCCATAACCCCCGTCTGGACGAAGGGCGCGCCAAAGCCGTGCGGCATGAAGGGCGTGAAGTTGGCCGAGTCGAAGCGCGGCAGGGCGATGGCGACGAAGGCGATCAGGGCGACCACCTTGACCACCACCAGCACGGCGTTCAGCGTCGCGCTCTCCCGCGTGCCCAGCAGCAGCAGGCCCGTCACCACCGCGATGATGAAGACCGCCGGCAGGTTGACGATCCCGCCCGCGACGTGCGGCCCGACCGTCAGCGCCGTCGGCAGGTCGACGCCCAGTCCGCTCAGGAAGCCGATGGCGTATCCCGACCAGCCCACGGCCACGGCCGAAACCACCAGCGAATACTCCAGGATCAGACTCCACCCCACGATCCAGGCGATCAGTTCGCCCAGCACCGCATAGGAATAGGTGTAGGCGCTGCCCGCCGCCGGCATCATCGTCGACAGCTCGGCATAGGCCAGCGCCGCGCAGGCGCACACCAGACCGGCCAGGCCAAAGCTGATCAGCACCGCCGGCCCCGCCAGCCCCGCCCCGACGCCGATCAGCGTCAGGATGCCCGTCCCCACAATGGCCCCCACGCCCAGCGCCAGCAGGTGCGGCCAGCTCAACGTCGCCTTCAGTTTGTGCCCATCATGCGGCGCGTGCATCGCATCGATCGACCGCCGCCGGTTCCAGAACGCCATTAATCTCACTCCCCCTTCGGCCGCTTACCCGCGACCGATTCTTGCAGCGACCCTAACGCGACTGTCGCTTTCTCTGAAATGCGCTCTTGCGTCCCACCCCAGTCCGATCTATTTGCAGCGCCCTCCGGCGAGGTTCTCCGCGTCGGCGACGATCGGTACGGGTGATTAGCTCAGTTGGTAGAGCAGCTGACTCTTAATCAGCGGGTCGTAGGTTCGAACCCTACATCACCCACCATCGTCTCTTTAGGACTCCTTCGAAATCGACGCGCTGGCGGGATCACTTCCCCGTCGTATCGACACGCGCCACGACCGACAGGCCCGGCCGTAGCCGGTCCAGACCGTCCTGCCCGGGATCAAGCGCGATCCTGACCGGCACGCGCTGGGCGACCTTGGTGAAATTGCCGGTGGCGTTGTCGGGGCGGATGACGCTGAATTCGGAGCCCGTCGCCGGCGCGATCTGCTCGACCTTGCCGGTCAGCGTCCGGCCGCCGAGGGCGTCGACGGCCAGTTCAGCGGGCTGGCCGACCCGGATGTCGCGCAGCTGGTTCTCCTTGTAGTTGGCGATCACCCAGATGCGATCCGGGACCAGCGCCATCAGTTGCGTCCCCAACGCGACCTGCTGGCCCTGCCGCGCGCTGATCTCGCCCAGCCGCCCGTCGCGCGGGGCGACGATACGGGTGTTGGTCAGGTCAATCTCGGCCAAATGCACCTGGGCCCGTGCGTTCTCGACCGCCGCCTCCAGCGAACCGCGACTGACGACGGCCGAGGTCACACCGGTTTCCGCAATACCTGCAGACGCGCGGGCCGCAGCCAGTTGGGCCTGCGCGGCCTGCAGCGCCGTGCGCGTGACATCGACCTGAGCCTGGGCGACCCAGCCGCCAGCGAACAGTGTGCGGGCACGTTCATGGTCGGCCTGAGCCTTGGCCACTGCTGCGCGCGCGCCCGCGATGCTGGCCTGGGATTGCGCCACCGATCCACGCGCCGAGGTCTGGGTCTGCGCAGAGTTGGCAAGTGCGGCCTCTGCTGCATGCAGGCTGGCCCGGGCCTGCTCCAGTTTCTGGCGATAGATGCGGTCGTCAATGGTCGCCAGCAGTTGACCCGCCTTCACCGTCTGGAAATCCTGAACCTCGACGGACGTGACATATCCCGTCACCTGTGGCGCGATCACCGTCACCTGGCCGCGCACATAGGCGTTATCGGTGTGCTGAACGCCGGACGTGAAAGGCGGCAGACGCCAGGCCCACAGCACCAGCAGCACGCCAATGACTGCAGTCAGTCCCAGCAGCACGGATATCAGTACGCGCTTCCCAGGTGGCGACGCCGGGGGCGCCGGAGCGGGAGCCGGTGGGGTCGGTGACGCCGGCGGAGCAGCGGGGGCATGGGTGTCGGTCATGGTGTTTCTTCAATCAATGGCGGACGCGGCGGCGGCCATATCGGCCGCCTCGGCGTGACGGGCCGCGCGGCGGGCTGCAATGCGGGGACGGAAATGGTTCAGGGTCACCCAGGCGCAGCCGATGGCCGCGGCGACCCCGATCAACAGGAAGATGTCGTTGTAGGCCAGCACATGAGCCTGCTGGGTGATCTGCTGTTGCAACAACTGCTGGCCCTGCGCCGCCCGCAGCGCCGGGTCTCCGACGACGTGGGCATAGGCGCCCGACAATTGCTGCAGGCGCAGCACCACATCGGGATCGCCCAGGGTGACGCCTTCTGACAACTGGCTGGAATGGAATTTCTCGCGCCAGGTCTGAAGCGTGCCGATCAGCGCCGAACCCAACAGGCCGCCCACGTTCTGACCGATGCCGAAAACGACGATGAAGCTGACCAGATTCTGGGTCCCCTTCTGCATCACCTGAACGATGCCCGTCATCATCGCCGGCCCGATGAAGAAGGCGGCGGCGAAAGCGATCAGAGCCTGGCTGAAATACAGCTGCGCCGGTCGCGTCAGAGCGGTCGAATGGGAATCCATGAACGCCCCGATGGCGATCAGGCCCAGGGCGATGGCGATCGGCTTGTACAGCTTGGCCGGGTTCATGGTGAAGGCGCTGGTCAGCGAACCCGCCGCCGTCGCGATCAGGATCAGCCAGAACAGGCCGTGCATCGGATCGGGCCCCAGTCCCAACTGGGTCATCAACCCTACGGCGCCCAGCGTCTGTTCCGACAACACGATACGGATGCCGACTATGATCAGGGCCAGTCGGACGATGTCCGGCCCCGCCATCCACTTCAGATTTATCAGCGGCGTGGCGCGATTGTACTCGATGATCAGGGCGGCGGTCAGCAGGATGATCGATCCGATCAGCGCCCAGCCGATCCATGGCGCCTCGGTCCACCAGACGATCCGCCCCAGACCAAGGACGGCGCACAACAGGGCGACGCCCGGCGCGAACAGGGCGAAGGTCAGGAAGTCCAGCTTCTCGAACACCCTGAGCCGCTGCGACGGCGGCATGCGCAGGGCCAGCACGGCGGCCAGCGATAGCAGCGACAAGCCAAGCTCGAAGACGTGGAAACCTCTCCACTCCGACAGCTCCACCAACTGACTGGAGAATATCCGCACCGCCGGTATCGCCAGGCTGGACGCGCCGATACCCAGCACCAGACCCTTCAACCGGTGCGCGGCCGGAAAGGCCTGAATGATGTAGAGGATGCCCACCGACGACAGCGCCGCCGACGCCATCCCCGCGAACGCGCGCACGATCAGCGTCGACTGATAGTCCTCGAAGAACAGGTTCCCCAGACCGATCAGCACATAGGCGGTCAGGAATATCTGGGCGAACAGCCGAAGGCCGTACTGCATGCGAAATTTGATCAGCAGCAGGTTCATGCAGGCGTTGGTCATCACGAACACCACCGGCAGCCACGCCGCCTCGGTGATCGACACCCCCAGCGCCCCAGCCAGTTGCTGGGTGTTGACCGTCACCATGGCCGAGCCGATGCTGCCTGTTGCGGTCACCAGTATGCCAACGGCCGCATAGGCCAGTCGGTAGGACACGGTGTGGTCAGGTGTCGCCGGCGAGCCGGGCATCATCGGCCGTTCGTGCGGCTTCAGGGTCTCGACATAGTCGGCCCAGGGCAGATGAAAGTTCCGACGACTCACAGGCCAGGCCTTATCGCATCCAGCACAAGCTCCAGCGTGCGTTGGGCGATGGCGTTCCGTTCCGCGGGCGCGGCATTGTGCAGGCCGGCCCCCAGCATGGCGGCCAGCACTCGAATGTCCGAGTTGTCCAGATCCGATCGAACGGTCCCTGCGGCCTGGGAAACCCGCAACGCCGGCATCGCCGCCCTGACCATCGCCGCGCGCAACGGAGTCAGGATATCCGGCGACGGAGCCGCGCGAACCACACCGCCCAGCGCGGTGTTGCGAACCAGACGTTCGGATAGGCTGACTAGGAAGTGGGGAAAGGCGTCGGGCTCCAACGGCGCGGAGAACCGCTCACCAAGCTCGGCGACATCATCCAGCAGGACCGCCAGAGCGATCTCGGTCCGCCCCGGGAAGTTCCGGTACAAGGTCGCGCGGCCCACGCCGGCCCTTTCCGCGATCCGGTCCAGAGGCGCATCGATTCCCTCGTCGGCGAACACGGCGCGCGCTGCGACCAGAAGCGCGGCCCGGCGATCAGCGGCGTCTTTTCGAAGGGGGCGAGACATTACGGCGATTAAGTGGACACATGTGTCCACTTGTTCAAGAGGTATATCGTACCAACGTCCTCATCTAGCGCTGCCAGTGGTCAAGATTGGCTAGACCCATCATTTGAGGGAACGGCGACAGGGCGGATCGGTTAGCGCCCCCTGAGGGCACCGAACCATGTCGACGACACGCCATGGGCCGGGGGGTTGGCCGACACACATCCGGGGAATGGGACGATGACGCCCCAGGGCGCGCGCTTGCGTGGACGCTCACCCTCGTCGCTGGGCCTGATGACGCTCAAGACGCTGGGCGCGACCCTGAGCCTGAGCGAAGAAGAGCAGGCGTTGATCCGCTTGCTGGGCCTGTATCGCGAAACCATTCCCAGCGGCGCCCTATTCGATCCTGACGGTCGCGAGGCGCGGCCACGGCTGATCCTGCAAGGCTGGGCCTGCCGCCAGCGCATCCTGTCGGATGGCCAGCGGCAGATTTTCGGCTTTCTGTTGCCCGGGGACGGCGTGGGGCTGAGCGCCGAAGCGCGCGCCCTGGATGGCGCTTCGGTGGCCGCCCTGACGCGCGTCGAATATGCGGACGCCAGCATGCTGCGGGAAATCCTGGCCTTGCAGGACGCACGTCACGACCGGCTGCGGCGGGGGCTGGCGCTGGCGCGCCTGTATGAAGACGCCTGCCTGCTGGATCATGTCGTGCGGCTGGGACGGCAAGCGGCGCCGGCGCGGCTGGGCCATCTGTTCCTGGAGCTGCGAGATCGCCTTCATCGCGCGGGCCTGGGCTTTGGCGACCGGCTGCATTTGCCCCTGACACAAGAGACGCTCGCCGACGCGCTGGGCCTGAGCCTGGTCCATGTCGGGCGCACCCTGGGCCAGATGCGGCGCGACCGGCTGATCGCGCTGGAAGGCGGCTGGCTGACCATTCTGGATGAGGCCCGCCTGAGACTGGCCTGCGACTACAACCCCGACCACCCCGCGCTTCACTGAACAGAGGCACCCATGGCCCAGCACCGTTCGTCGCGTCATCCGAACCCGTCGGCGCCGGGATGGCTGGGTTTGTCGCTGGTCGTCGCTCTAGGAGCGCCCGGCTTCGCCCTGGCTCAGACGGCGCCTGCGGACGCGGAAGCATTGTCAGTCAGGATCGCTCGGCTTGAGGCCATCGTCGCGGATCAGCAACGGCGGATCGAGGCCCAGGACGCCCTGCTGGCCCAGGTCCGCCCTATCCAGAACGCCTGGCGGCTGGCGACGCCGGACGGAGCCTTCGCCACGGCGACCCTGCAGGATCTGCGGGCCGGTCAGGTTGCGGAGCAGAGTCCAGCTCGCTCCGATCCGCCGGGCGCCATCCCCGCCCCCTCGGGCGCGCCGCCCACCCAGCCGCCGTCCCTGGACGATCGGCGCGAGCAGTTGGCCGCCATCCCCGAAGGCATAGCGGTGCTGAGCCGGCCCGGCCGCCTGTCGCTGGATCTGTCGGGCGAATACACACGATCCAGTGCGAACCGTCTGGTGTTCCGGGGCATCGAGATCGTGCCGGGCGTCCAGATCGGCGTCATCGAGGCCAACGAGGCTGACCGCGACACCCTGGCGACCACCGCGACCGCCCGCTATGGCGTAACCTCACGGCTGGAGGTCGAGGTCCGCGCGCCCTACGTCTGGCGAAACGACACCATCACCACGGTCCAGCAACGGGACGAAGCGGTCACCCGCACCATCGACCTGAAGGGCGACGGCGTCGGCGACATCGAAGCCTCGGCGCGATATCAGATCAACGGCGGCCGGAACGGATGGCCGATCTTCATCGCCGGACTGAAGGTCAAGAGCGATACCGGCGAAGGCCCCTTCGACATTCCCCGCGACGAGTTCGGCGTGGCGACGCGGCTGGCGACCGGCTCGGGCTTCTGGGGCGTCGAACCCAGCGTCAGCTTCCTGTACCCCAGCGACCCGGCGGTCATCTTCGGCAATCTGAGCTATTTCGCCCATCTGGCGCGCGACATCGATCAGCAGGAGGGCGAGATTCTGATTGGGCGAGTCGATCCGGGCGACGCCATCGGCGCATCGATCGGCTTCGGCTTCTCGCTGAACCCCCGCTTCTCATTCTCGTTGGGCTACAAGCACAGCTACATCTTCCCGACTTCGACGCAGCTGAACGACATCACCGAGGATTCGGACGAGCTTCAGGTCGGCGCGCTTCTGTTCGGCTTGTCCTATCTGCTGAACGACCGCTTCAGCCTGAACGGCAATTTCGAGTTCGGGGTGACCGGGGACGCGCCGGACATGCGGTTCGTGATGCGGGCGCCGCTGGTGTTCTGAAGATCAGCGGCCGGACGCCGCGTTGATCTCGCCGCTGATCTGGGCGCCCAGCCGACTGAGGGCGATGCCTTGCTGCATCGAAGCCAGGTCCGGCAGGACGAGGTTCAACTCCATTTCCTCACGCAGGTCTCGCCCGTCTGCGGTGTTCAGGATCAGGTTCTGGACGTGGCCCGAACCGATATTGTGGATCAGGGCGGTCGTCCCGTCGCCATCGCTCAGCACCATGCCGTGCGCATCGGACAGGCCGCCCAGGTCGATCCCGTCCGCCAGCAACGCGTCCATGGCGTCGGCCAGATCGACGGCCCCCGGCACGCTCTCCATGACCTGTTCCGAAACCGGTCCGGCCGGCGTCCATCGCAGGGTGGTCTGCAACGCCAGCCTGTTATCGACATAGGTCCGAACCACCATGCCGAAGTCAAAGCTGATGCCCGCCGCCGTCAGATACCCGCCGCGCAGATCGGCCAAATCGGCGTCGGCCAGGGGTTCAGCGTCCTGAGCCCATGACGCAGAGGTCGTGCCCGCCAGCATGACAGCGAAGAGGCCCCAGGCGAACCGAACCGCCCGCCTCACCGCAGCACCTCATTCAGGGAAAAGGTCGTGGTCACCTGATACAGCGGCGGCAGTTCGCGCGTCAGCTCCGCCAGCGAACCCGGCGGCATGGCGCGATCAGGTTGGGCCGGCGCCCAGGGTGACCAGTCGCTGGCCAGGTTGGTGGTTTGCGGTCGCTGGTGGATCAGGAAGACGACCCCGCTCCACACCTGGGCGAACTCGGCGCGGCTATAGACCTTGAGGCCCAACGCCGGATCGCCGATCAGCACCCGATCGCCGTCGATTCCCTTCAACACGACGAAATGTCGGTACCCGCCCGTGTTGATCATGACGATGGCGGGCGGCCCCTGCCTGTCCAGATCGGCCAGGCGGACGCGGTAGCCGTCCGCGCGATAGCCGGCTCTCTCCAGATAGGTCTTCATGTCCAGCAGCGAAAAGCCGACGCGCTTGATCTCGCCCTGATCGCCCGCCGCATACATGGCGCGGAACACCGCCGCTTCGTCCACGTCACGGCCGTAGTGATGGCGCAGCAGGGTCGCCAGCGCCGCCGAGCCGCAGCTGAAATCGAACTGCTGACGCACCACGGTTCGAAATGGAATGTCGCGATAGCTGACCACCGCCACACGCACTGGGCCGGGCGCATTGCTCAGCAGCACCTGCGCGGCGGCAGGGCTGGCCAGCAACGCGAGCGCACAGGCAGCCGCGAGCCCGGACCGCATCACGGCGTGGGCGCGCCGGTCGCGATGTTGATGGTGATGGCGCCCTGCAGATTGTTGTTGTGGCCGCTGTTCATCACGAAATTGCCGATACCGTTGAAGCCGGAAAAGGCGCCCGCCCCAATCACGATATCTCCGGAGCCAATGGTCTGACCGTTGACGCTGTTGCCGCTGTTGATGGCGTTCAGCAGTTGCTCGCTGGCGGCGACCACCGTGACGCCCTGGCGCCCGTTGAGGTCCTGCAACGCCGTGTCGTCCAGCGCCGCGGGCGCCGGCGGATCAACGGCGATTGCGTTGTCTGTGGCGACATCCGGCCTCGGCGTGGGCGGCGCATCCTGCGACAGCGCAGGGGCGGCGGGGATCGACAGAGCAGCGAATGCAGACAGGATCGCCGTTCGCCAATGGATCATCACAGCCTCCCGAAAAGCGAGGCGGCTGCCGGAGGTCCGGCTGCCGCCCCTGGATGTTATTCGCCACCGCCGAAGGTGATGTTGGCGTTGGCGCTGATGGCTGTCGCCGCCTGGCCGATCGAAGCCAGGCCGGTGTTGTTGGCCACCGTCTGGATTCCAGCGAAGCCGGCGAAGGAGCCGCCGTCCTGGCGAATATCGCCGGTCCGGATGCGTCCGTTCTGCGCGCCGCGCTGGTCTTCTTCAAAGTTGAAGCCGATATCGCTGACGCTGGCGTTGAGCTCCTGGTAGTTCAGCGAGATGCGATAGCTGCTCGTGGAGTTGTCGTTGAACGAGTCCGTCGCTGTTCTCGAGTTGTCGTTGTACGAGTTCTCAGTGTTGTAGGAGTCTTCGGTGTTGTAAGAATCCTCGGTATTGTAGGAATCGTTAGTAGAATTATCGGAGTTGTCGTTGTTTGAATCATCCCAACGATTCGAATTATCCGAGTTGTCATTGTTGGAGTCGTTCGTCGAGTTGTTCGAATTGTCGTTGTTCGAATCATCCCATCGGTTGGAATTATCGGAATTATCGTTGTTCGAGTCCTCCCAACGATTCGAATTATCCGAATTGTCGTTGTTGGAATCATCCCAACGGTTTGAATTGTCAGAATTGTCGTTGTTGGAAGCGTTCGTCGAACTGTCGGAATTGTCGTTATTCGAATCGTCTGTAGAGTTGTCCGAGTTGTTGTTGAACGAATCCCAGTACAGGGTGTTGCCGTTCAGGAAATTGGTGGGATCCTGAGCATGGCTCACACCGGCGAATGCGATGGCCCCGGTCAGGGCGATCGCCGACGTCATCAATCTGGCGCGCATCATCTAGCCTCCTGTCACAGTGGATAAGGAGGCTTCCTCCGCCTCCGGACGAGCAATCTTTGGCATTCGGCGCGGTTCCCCGACGAAACGGGCGCTGGCCGGGCAGGAAACCGGCGGTTACGGGGCCGAAAAGCGGCATCACCCCTCATTTGAGGGCGCACTGCGCGTCCAGTGGCTAGAAGGCCCATCAATTGGCGCGCTCGAGTAGCGAATATATTTTCGCCGCCCAGGGCCAAAGCAGTCTTCACCAAGGAGAAGACCGCCACGATCGCCCACATGGCCCGTAGCGAATTCTGCGCCTGATCGGCAGGCGAAACGGATTGAGGCCGGCCCCTATCGAGTCAGCCGATGGGCCGCCATTGCGGCCGGGCCGAGCTGTTATCCCGGGTCAGCAGCATGTGGTATTCATACTGGTCGGGGTTGTAGAGGCCCTGCTGGTGCTCGAACGGCAGGCCGTGTTCGTCGAAGACCGTCCGACGCAGCCGGATCAGCGGCGCGCCGATGTTGACGTTCAACTTGCCGGCCACATCGTCATCGGCTGGCACCGCGCTCATCGTCTGTTCGGCGCGTTGAGCGCGAATGCCGCCAACCTCCAGGATTCGCATCACCGGGCGGTCGTCCAGCATCGCTTCGCTGATCTGCGTCCGCAGATGCTGGGGCAGGTAAACCTGGGTCAGCGCCAACGGCTTGCCCTTGTAGAAGCGCAGCCGTTCGATGCGGATGGTCCGCGCGTCGGCGGGCAAACCGAGCGCTGTGGCCACCACACCGGGCGTTGGCGCGTCGGCGTCGAACGCCAGCAGTCGCGCCGTGGTCTCCAGCCCCAGGGTGATGAGATTTTCAACTAGACCCGAAACCCGGCCACCGCCCGCCGTTTCGCCCTCACCTTCCGGCGCGGCGAAGGTGCCGACGCCGTGCTTGCGCACGATCAGCCCCTCGCGTTCCAACAACTCCAGCGCGCGGCGCACCGTGACGCGCGAAACGTCATAGGTGCTGGCCAGCCGCATCTCGGGCGGCAGCGGCCTGTTGGTCGCGAAGACCCGATCCTTAATCTGCTGCCGCAGGATGGTGTAAAGCTGGTGATAGACGGGCAGGCTGGTGGTCGCGTCCGATCTCAGGCTTCGGCGTCCCGTTTCCGCCGTTGCTGTCATTCCTGGTTCCTCAACCTGTTCCTGATTTCACATCAGTGTAAGCAGCCGTGTGTGGACCAGGATTGACGTTTTGTCATCAACCACTTGCATGCAAGTGCAGACAACACACAGCTTCGCCCACGGGCGATGCATTTCAACGCCCGAGATCGTGGATCGGGCTCACGCCGGATCGCCATGCCCAAGCCGACTGGATCCGGCAGAGCGACCTTCAGCGGCTCGGTCCGCGCGCCGCATCGGGCGCCGCGCTCGGAACCCCGATCCTGCCGGTTCATTCCCAGCCGGACAGTTGAGGGGAAGACGCCATGGATGACACGAGCATCGCCGACGTGATCGTCATCGGCGGCGGGGCCGGCGGGCCTGACAGCGGCCCTCTATCTGGCCCGTTACCGCCGTGCGGTGCTGGTCCTGCACGACGGACGCAGCCGGGCGTTGCGCCTGCCGTTCTGTCACAATGCGCCGGGCTTTCCCGAGGGCATCCCCGGCCCGGACCTGATCGCGCGCATGTCGAAACACGCGGCGGAATACGGCGCCGAGATTCGCCAGGCACAGGTTCTTGGCGTCGGTCGCAAGGCGGACGGCTTCACCGTCACCACTGTTGATAGCGCCTGGCGCGCACGAGCGGTCATCTTCGCCACGGGCATCGACCTCAATCAGGTCGACCTGTCGGACGAGACCCACGAACAGGCCATCCGCGACGCCGTCCTGCGCTACTGCCCGGTCTGCGATGGATATGAGGCGATCGACCGCGCCATCGGCGTGATCGGCTGCGACAGCAACGGCGCGGCCGAGGCGCTGTTCCTGCGCACCTATTCGCCGAACGTCACCCTGATGCCGCTCAGCCATTCTGAACTGACGGATGAGCAGGAAGCGCAACTGGCCACCGCCGGAATCACGGTCGAGCATGGCGCGCTGGATTATCTGGAGCCCGGCTCGGATCAAATGCGCATCGTCCTGCAGACCGGCAAGACGGTCGAGGTCGACGTACTGTACCCCGCCTTGGGCTGTTCACCGCGTGCGGGGATCGCCCTGGATCTGGGCATAGCCGAGGGGGACCATGGGACGCTGGACCCCGACGCCCCCTTCGGCGCCGACGTGCCCGGCGCCTTTGCGGCGGGCGATGTCGTCGAAGGCCTGGACCAGATCAGCGTGGCTGTGGGCCAGGGCGCGGTCGCCGCCACCCGCGCCCACAACTATCTGCGCGAACTGGACCGCGAAACGCTTCAGTCGCGCTAGCTAGCCCCTGACCGCGTCGACGATCTGCGACGCCCGCTTGGCAAGCGCTTCCCTTTCGATCAGGAAGGGCTTCATGATCACCTCCACCACCCCTCATTCCCCCCAGACCTTCCGCTGGGAGGATCCGTTCGACCTTCGCGGCCGCCTGACCGATGACGAGCGGATGGTGCAGGATGCGGCGCGGTCGTATGCGCGCGAGGCGCTGCTGCCGCGCGTGATCGCGGCCTTCCGGGACGAGGTGTTCGACCGGTCGATCATGACCGAGATGGGCGAGATGGGCTTTCTGGGGGCCATGCTGCCGGAACAGTACGGCGGCTCCGAAGCGTCGCACGTCGCCTATGGCCTGATCGCGCGCGAGGTCGAGGCGATCGACAGCGGCTATCGCTCGGCCATGTCGGTGCAGTCGTCGCTGGCCATGTATCCGATCTACGCCTTCGGCTCGGACGCGCAGAAGACGAAATTCCTGCCCAAGATGGCGGCCGGCGAGCTGATCGGCTGTTTCGGCCTGACCGAGGCGGACGGCGGGTCGGACCCCGCCTCGATGCGCACCCGGGCCGTGGCGGTCGAGGGCGGCTATCGCCTGAACGGCGCTAAATACTGGATCACCAACTCGCCCATCAGCGACCTGGCCGTGGTCTGGGCCAAGCTGGACGATACGATCCGCGGCTTCATCGTCGAGCGCGACTTCGACGGCTTCACCACCGACAAGATCGGCGACAAGCTGTCGCTTCGCGCCTCGATCACCGGCGACATCGGCCTGAACGACGTCTTTGTGCCGCAGGCCAACATCCTGCCAGGCGTTCAGGGCCTGCGCGGGCCGTTCTCCTGCCTGAACAAGGCGCGGTTCGGCATCGCCTGGGGGGCCATGGGCGCGGCCGAGTTCTGCTTCCACGCCAGCCGCGACTATGTCGCCGAGCGCATGCTGTTCGGCCGCCCCCTGTCATCGCGCCAGCTGGTGCAGCTGAAGCTGGCCGACATGCAGACCGAGATCTTCCTGGGCTTCGAGGGCGCATACGCCTTGGGCCGCCTGCTCGACACCGGCGCCTGGGTCCCCGAGGCCATCAGCCTGATGAAGCGCAACAACTGCGGCAAGGCGCTGGACGTCGCCCGCGTCGCCCGCGACATGCACGGCGGCGCCGGCATCACCGGCGAACACCACGTCATGCGCCACGCCATGAACCTCGAAACCGTCAACACCTACGAAGGCGCCCACGACGTCCACGCCCTCATCCTCGGACGCGCCATCACCGGACAGGCCGCGTTCTAGACGCTTACGCCATCAATCCTCGGGCTCGGCGGGCTTGGTCGCCTGGCCGCCGCTGAGCTCGGGGGCGTAGAGGCCGGTCACCGCCTTGGCGACGAAACCTTCGGGACGCACGCGCGGGCCGTGGCGGGCGCAGGGGTCGGGGTCGGCGATGGGCCGGACCTTGCGGTCGGCAGGGGCGAAGGCGTCGCCCACCATGTCGCCGAACACCTCAGCCAGCTGGTGCGCGTCGCCGACCCGCGACAGCGACGGACTGTCCGTTCCGATGACGGTGGCGTTGCGCGCCCAGACGATGGCCGCCGCCTGGCGACCGTCGGCGGTCAGCAGCTCGGCCTCGGCCGCCAGCCCGCCCGTCGTGCCCGGCGCGCGCACGCCTATGGGGCCGGGGATGAAGAAGTTCGCCGCCGCCGAGGCGACAGATCCCGCCTGACCCGTCGGCACGATTCGCGTCGCCGCCAGACGGACCGTGCCGGCGCCGGGCTCCGCCTGTTCGACGACGGTGAAACGCTCGCTCAGCTCATAGCAGACCTGCCGGTCCACCTCGCCCCGCACCAGCGCGGCCTCTTCCGGCGTCAGCAGCTCGGCCACGCCCGGCGTCAGCACCGTCGGCTCGATCCGCACCCGCTCCACCGTCGCGGCCAGCGCCTCGTCGCGCCGCTGATGAACCGAGGCCCGCAGTGTGTCGTCCCGCGCCTCAAGCCCGTCATAGCTGGACAGGAAGCCGGCCTGGGGCGCCGGGGCCGTGGCGCAGGCCGTGGCGCCCAGGCCCAGCACAAGGACGCCGACGGCGGGAAGAACTCGGGTCATGGAGGCGAACCTGATGCTGCATCGCCATATCGCGACCGTCCCTATACGCGCGGAACGCCATTCGGTTTTCCAGCGCCGGCGACACGGGTGTCGTCACGGGCCGAAACTGTCGCTAGGCTCGGGCCGAACGTCCGTCTGGAGCCGCCATGTCCGTCCGCCCGACCCTTCGCCTGCGGCTTGCCGGGATCAGCCTTGTGGCCATCATGACCGCCACGGGAGCGGCCGCCCAGACGCCGCCCGCCCAGACCCTGCCCGCCATGCCCTATGACGCGGCGCGCGGCGTCTTCACCTTCGCCGCCGGGCTGGAGAACAGCCTGCCCGCCGTGGTCCAGGTCACCACCCTGGGTCAATCGCGCGGCCCCACCTCGGGCGACAACGCGGCCAAGCCCAGTTCGTCCGGCTCGGGCGTCATCATCGACGCGGCCCAGGGCGTCATCGTCACCAACAACCATGTGGTCGAGGGCGGGCGCACCTATACGGTCGACCTGAACGACGGCCGGCTGTTCGACGCCGAGCTGATCGGCTCGGACAAGGCCACCGACCTGGCAGTGCTCAGGATCACCGCCACGGGCCTGAGCCAGGTCGAGATCGTCGATTCCGACACCCTGCGCACGGGCGACATGGCCTTCGCCGTCGGCTATCCGCTGGGCCTGGACCAGACCCTGACCATGGGCGTCATCTCGGGCCTGGGCCGCTCCGGACTGGGCGACGCGGTCGAGGACTATATCCAGACCGACGCGGCCGTGAATTCGGGCAACTCCGGCGGACCGCTGCTGGACAGCCGGGGTCGGCTGATCGGCATCAACACCTCCATCCTGTCGGGCGGCGGCGGGGGCAATGACGGCATCGCCTTCGCCGTGCCGACCCGGATCATGATGTTCGTGGTCGACCAGCTGCGCGCCACCGGCGAGGTCAAGCGCGGTCGGTCAGGCGCCATCGTCGGCTCGCTGACCGCCAAGCGCGCCCGCGACCTGGGCCTGTCCATCGTGCGCGGCGCCGTGGTCGATGACGTCATGCCGGGTTCTCCGGCCGAGGCGGCGGGCCTGCGGCGCGGCGACATCATCCTGAAGATCCAGGATCGGGCCGTGGCCAATTCGGGCTCGGTCCTGGCCACCGTCGGCGTGGCGACGCCGGGCACGCCGCTGGCCCTCGTCTATCAGCGCGGCGGACGCGAGATCGCCGCCACCCTGACCGTGGCGGCCCCGCGTAGCGAGGCCCTGATCGCCGGCGTCGATGTGGCTCTGGCCCATGGGGCGACGGTGCGTGACGCCAGCGCGGGCGGCGGCGTGGTCGTATCGGCAGTCGAGCCGGGCTCGCCGGCCGCTGCGGCGGGGCTGACGGCGGGGGATGTGATCACCGCTGTCGCAGGCGCGCCCACGGGCGACCGACGCGCCTTCGTCGCCGCCCTGCGTGCGCGGCGGGGCGAAGTCGCGCTGACGGTGACGCGTGGCGATGCGCGCGAGACGATCCGCCTGCGCCCTGCCGACTAAATCTAAACGGGGCCCCAGAACGCAAAACGCCCACCGCGCCAGGAGGGGGAGGGGGGTGCAGCGGGCGTCTCGCTTGGAGGAAGCATCGGCCAGCCAGAGCCCTTGAATGGAGACATCCTGGG
>Ga0160451_100477_pt1 | contig 22026 bp, 18 predicted proteins | sample HID1975M_E1MG_FD_108270 | JGI IMG/M metagenome (GOLD analysis project Ga0160451, IMG submission 108270) | Enriched soil microbial communities from UW Madison campus, WI, USA - HID1975M_E1 MG | ecosystem: Environmental > Terrestrial > Soil > Unclassified | place: USA: Madison, Wisconsin... | reverse complement strand
TGGGAACCGCAATACAGTTTCGAGCAGGGCATCGCCGAAACGGTCGACTGGTATCTGGACAATCAGGACTGGGTGCAACGCGTCCTCGACGGCAGCTATCGCCTCGAGCGCATCGGCGTGGCGGCATGATGCGAGTCCCTCGCAACAGCCCGCACATTCATGTACGGACTTCCCAAGGTTGGAGCCGATGACAACACGCAAGGGCATCATCCTGGCCGGCGGTTCCGGCACCCGGCTCTATCCGATCACCCAGGCCATCAGCAAGCAGCTGCTGCCGGTCTACGACAAGCCGATGATCTACTACCCGCTCAGCGTGCTGATGCTGGCCGGCATCCGCGAGGTCCTGATTATCAACACGCCGCACGAGCAGGCGCTGTTCCGCAACCTGCTTGGCGATGGTTCGCAGTGGGGCATGCGCATCGAATACGCGCTGCAACCGAGCCCGGACGGGTTGGCGCAGGCCTATCTGATCGGCCGCGATTTCATCGGCGGCCACCCCAGTTGCCTGGTGCTGGGCGACAACATCTTCCATGGCCATGGTCTCAGCGACATGTTGCGCCGTGCCGACGCACGTGCTCAGGGCGCGACCGTGTTCGGTTATTGGGTCCGCGATCCGGAGCGCTATGGCGTAGCCGAGTTCGATGCCGAAGGCCGGGTTATCGGCATCGAGGAAAAGCCTGCCGCGCCCCGTTCCAACTATGCCGTCACCGGCCTGTATTTCTACGACGGCAACGCCAGCGATTATGCGGCTTCGCTCAAGCCTTCCCCGCGGGGCGAACTGGAAATCACCGATCTCAATCGTTGCTATCTGGAGCAGGGCAACTTGCATCTGGAAGCGCTGGGACGGGGCTATGCCTGGCTCGACACCGGCACGCACCAGTCGCTGCTGGAGGCCAGCACCTTCATCGAGACTATCGAGGCTCGCCAAGGCTTGCGGGTGTGTTGCCCGGAAGAAATCGCCTTCGGCAATGGCTGGATCGATAGACAGCAGCTGGAGGGTCTGGCCGCGCCGCTGATGAAGAATGGCTATGGGAAATACCTGATGTCCCTGGCTGACCGAGGGTTCGTACCTTGAAGGTCATTTCGACATCCTTGCCTGGATGTTGTGTCGTCGAACCAGCAGTTTTCGGCGACGAACGCGGTTTCTTCTATGAAAGCTGGAATGCCGAGCGCTATGCCGGGCACGGTCTCTCGGAACGGTTCGTCCAAAGCAACGTCTCCTCGTCTTCGCGCGGCGTCTTGCGGGGCCTGCATTACCAGTGGCCCAATCCGCAGGGCAAGCTCGTCAGCGTACTGGAGGGCGAGGTCTACGACGTGGCCGTCGACATCCGCCGGGGATCCCCGCATTTCGGCCAATGGACCGCGGTCGTGCTGAGCGCGGAAAACAAGCGGCAGTTCTGGATCCCGGAAGGCTTCGCCCATGGTTTCGCTGTGCTGTCCGAGCGCGCGCTTTTCAGTTATCTGTGTACCGCGCCCTACGACAAGGCCGCCGATGCCAGCCTGCGCTGGGACGATCCCGCCATCGGCATCGATTGGCCGCTCAGCCATCCATTGCTGTCGGATAAGGATGCCGCCGCGCCCCTGCTGTCGCAGATCGCATCGGACAGGTTGCCCGACTACGCCGCATGAAAATCCTGCTGCTGGGCGCCAATGGTCAGGTGGGCCATGAATTGCGCCGAAGTCTGGCGACCATGGGAGAGGTCATTGCGACGACGCGTTCGGGACGGTTGCCCGATGAACAGGATTGCCTGGTGGCCGATTTCGACGCACCGGCATCGTTGCCCGTCCTGATCCGGGATATACGTCCCGATATCGTCGTCAATGCGGCCGCGTATACCGCGGTGGACAAGGCCGAATCCGAACCGGAAGCCGCTTTCCGCACCAATGCGGAGGCCCCCGGCATGCTCGCTCGAGCGTGTGCCGAACGGAATATACCGTTTGTTCACTACTCGACCGATTACGTTTTCGACGGACAGGGTCAGCGACCCTATCGCATCGATGACGCCACCGCGCCGTTGGGCGTTTACGGGAAAAGCAAGCTTGCCGGTGAACGGGCCATCGTGGACGCGAGTGGCCTGCATTACATCTTCCGCACCGCGTGGGTGTACGGCTGGCGTGGTCATAATTTCATGAAGACGATGCTGCGCCTGGGTGCCGAGCGCGATGAACTGCGCGTCGTCGCCGATCAGCTGGGCAGTCCCACGCCGGCTTGGCTGATCGCCGATACCACGGCGGAAATCCTGCGTCGCAGGAAGGATATCGATACCGGCATCTATCACCTGACCACCGCTGGCCAGACCAGTTGGCACGGATTTGCGCGGGCGATATTCCAACAAGCTTCCCGCAGCGGATTGCTCGCGCGTTCGCCAGAAGTCCACGCTATCAGGACAATGGATTATCCGACGGCGGCGATGCGGCCCGCCTATTCGTGCCTAGACGTAGGCCGGCTGGAAGAACGGCTCGGCCACGCTTTGCCCGCATGGGATGAAGCATTGCGCATTACTTTCGCCCATGCGAGCAGCGTGTGAATCGAAGCGCAATCAACGAATGTTATTTCCGCATTCGATGCTCAACGCACGCCATGCATCATCCGCCGCAGCAGCGGCACGGCGAGGAAGGCGAGCAGCGCGCAGCCCAGGCCGATCCACATGAGCAGCCAGAACAGATCGGCGTAGCGGCCGGCGGCTTCGGCCATGCTGATGGTGGCGGCCTCGTCGATATCGACGGCGGCGAGTTTGCCGAACAGCGCGGCCAGCGCCTCGGAGAAGGCGGTGGCGAGGAACCAGGTGCCCATCATCAGGCCGGTCACGTGCGGTACCGACAACTGGGTGACCGCAGACAGGCTGACCGGCGACAGGCACATCTCGCCGATTTCCAAGATCAGGTAGGCCAGCACCAGCCACCACACGCTGGCCAGTTGTCCCGTTTCGCCGGCCTGTTGCGCGGCCAGCGCGAGCGGAATGAACGCCAGCGCGCCGAACAGCAGGCCCAGCGCGGACTTGAACGGCTTGGAAGGATCGTGTCCGTCGCATCCCAACCGCGCCCACAGCCAGGCGAACGCCGGCGCCAGCAGCACGATGAACAACGGCCCGAGGAAGGTCAGCGATCCGGCGGTCTGTGGCAACACCAGCAGATCGCGCAGCAGCAACAGCAGCATCAGGGCGACCACGCCGATGAAGGCGACGCGCGGCGCGGCGGAACCGGCGTTGCGATCGGACATTCGCGCCGCGACGATGAAGCCCACCGGCGCCAGCAACAGCGAGTACATCGACCATGGCGCCTGCGACAGGAACAGCAACGCATCGCCGATCGCATCGCCGCGCCACACGACCGGAGCGCTGGCCTGCACAAACGCAGGGAATAGATCCTTGGTCAGCAGACGGTCGGTGAACGTCACCCACGATCCGTAGGTCTGCTCGTACAGGGTGAAGAACACCAGGCACATGAAGATCATCGCGATCAGCGCGAGCATCTGCTGGCGCTGCACCGGCGTGCATTCGATGGCGAGAAACCGGACCAGCCACACCGCTACCGCCGCCAGCACGGCCAGCATCAGCAGCAGCGCCAGCGAGATTTCCCCGCCTAGCGCAAATGCACCGTTGGCGGCCGCCCACATCAGCGCGGCCAAGGGCAGCACGCCCAGCAGCGCGGCCAGGTAGATCAGCGTTTCGCGCGGCAGGCCGGCCACGCGCTCGCGCAGCCGCTGCGGCGCCGGCGGCTCGGCGTGCCCGTTCAGATACTTCTTGCCCCGCAGGAACATCGCCAGTCCCAGCGTCATGCCGATGCCGGCGGCGCCGAAACCGTATTGCCAGCCCAGCGTCTCGCCGAGGTAGCCGCAGACCAGCTAGGCGAACAGCGCGCCGAGGTTGATGCCGGCGTAGAACAGGCTGAAGCCGCCGTCTCGGCGTGGGTCGTCCTCGGCGTACAGGCGCCCGACGATGGTGGAGACGCTGGGCTTGAGGAATCCGACGCCGACGATGATCAGCGCCAGCGACAGGTAGGTAATGCGCAGTGCGCCTTCGTCGCGCACCGCCGCGCCTTCGACGAACCGCGCGGCCTGGCCCTCGAACGCCATGCCGAGGTGGCCCAGCACCAGCAGCATGCCGCCGAACACCACCGCCTTGCGCATCCCCAGCCAGCGATCCGCGAGCAGGCCGCCGATGACCGGCACGCAGTAGACCAGCCCGCCATAGGCGCCGATGAGGTCGTAGCCGGCGTTGTCGCCGAACAGGTGGTACTTGGTCAGGTACAGCAGCAGCAGCGCCTTCATCCCGTAGAACGAAAAGCGCTCCCACATCTCGGTGAAGAAGCAGACGTAGACGCCCTTGGGATGGCCGAGGAAATCGCCCGGCGCGGCGACGCGGGCGGCGGGAGCGTGGGCCATGCGGAGAAGGTCCGGTGGGGCGGAAAACGCCGCAGTATAGCCAGCGGCGGGTGTCGCGCCGGCTGGACTTGCCCGGGCAATGCCGATAGCTTGGCGGGCTTCTGAATCCCCGGATCGACCGATGCGCCAGCCCGCCGCCGTGCCTCAACTGACCTTCCGCGCCGTCGTGCTGGCCATCGTGCTGGCGATGGTGCTGGCGGCCGCCAATGCCTACCTGGGCCTGTTCGCCGGGCTGACCATCGCCACCGCCATCCCGGCGGCGGTAGTGTCGATGGGCGTACTGCGCCTGCTCGGCGGCGGCACCATCCTGGAGAACAACATCGTCCAGACCGGCGCCTCGGCCGGTTCGTCGATCGCCGCTGGCGTGATCTTCACGATCCCGGCGCTGATCATCATGGGCTACTGGCCCGACTTCAAATACTGGTGGGTGCTCGGCATCGCCGGCCTCGGCGGGCTGCTCGGCGTGCTGTTCTCGGTGCCGCTGCGGCGCACGATGATCGTCGAGAATCCGCTGCCGTTCCCGGAAGGCAAGGCGGCGGCCGAAGTGCTCAAGGCCGGCGAGAATCCCGGCCCGGGCCTGAAAGTGCTCGGCCTGGCCGCGGTGATCGGCGCGGTGGTCAAGCTGGCCGCGTCCAGCGGCCTGCGCGCGATTCCCGATACCGCCGCCGGCGCCGGTTTCTTCGGCAAGTACCTCGGCTATATCGGCACCAACCTGTCGCCGGCGCTGCTGGGCGTGGGCTACATCGTCGGCCTGAACGTCGGCATCGTGGTCGTGTCCGGCAGCATCCTGTCGTGGCACATCGCCATCCCGCTGTACCACGCCTTCCTGCTGCCGGGCGATCCGGTGCTGTCGGCGGCGTTGGCCGGCGCCGATGCGGAAAGCGCGGCGTTCGGCATCTGGTCGGCGCAGATCCGCTATCTCGGCGTGGGTGCGATGCTGATCGGCGGCGTATGGACGCTGTTCTCGCTGCGCAATTCGCTGCTGTCGGGCATCCGCAGCGGTTTCGCCGCCGCGCGCAAGGGCAGTGGCGAAGTCGTGGCCGACACCGATCGCGACCTGCCGATGAAGTGGATGCTGGTGGCGCTGGTGCTGTTCGTGCTGCCGCTGCTGGGGCTGTACCAGGCGATCGTCGGCCAGTGGCACGTCAGCATTCCGATGGCGATCATCATGATCATCGCCGGCTTCCTGTTCGTGTCGGTATCGGGCTATCTCGCCGGTTTGGTGGGTTCATCGAACAACCCGGTTTCGGGCATCACCATCGCCACCATCCTGTTCGCCTCGGTGGTGCTGTTGCTGCTGCTGGGCAAGGATGGCCTGGCGCCGGCCGGTGTTGGCGGCGCGCCGCTCGGCGCGGTGGCTGCGATCATGATCGGCGCGGTGGTCTGCTGCGCGGCGGCGGTCGGCGGCGACAACCTGCAGGATCTGAAAGCCGGCTACATCGTCGGCGCCACGCCGTGGAAGCAGCAGCTGATGCTGGGCATCGGCGCGTTCTCGTGCGCGCTGATCATGGCGCCGGTGCTGAACCTGCTGGCACAGGCCTACGGCATCGGTGCACCCACCGCCGCCCATCCCAACCCGTTGTCCGCGCCGCAGGCCACGCTGATGGCGTCGGTGGCGCGCGGCCTGTTCGGCGGCGATCTGCCGTGGGGCACGATCGCCGCCGGCGCGGTCATCGGCGCGGCGATCATCGCGCTGGACGAATGGCTGAAGTCGCGCGGTTCGCGTTTCCGCGTGCCGGTACTGGCCGCCGCCATCGGCATCTACCTGCCGCTGGAGCTGATGGTGCCGATCTTCCTCGGCGGCCTGCTGGCGCACTTCGTCGAGCGTTTCCACCAGCTGCGCGCCGACGACGAGGAAGGCCGCGATCGCGTGCACCGTCCGGGCACGCTGTTCGCCGCCGGCCTCATCACCGGCGAGGCGCTGATGGGCATCGCCATCGCGGTGCCGATCGTCGCGTCCAGCCGCGCCGACGTGCTAGCGCTGCCGGAGAGCTGGCAGTTCTCCGGCGAGGTCAGCCAGTGGATCGGCCTGGCCGTGCTGGCGCTGGTGGGCTGGCTGCTGTACCGGGTAGGCCAGCGCGCCGAAAAGGTGGCCTGATCCGGCCGAACGGCCGGATCGCGCAAAGCCGGCGTGACCATCCGCCTTTGCACCCGATGGCGGCCAGCGCCTACCATCCGGGGTTTGCCTTTCCGCGGAGCCCGGATGAACCTGCGCCTTGCCCTGTTGCCCCTGAGCCTGCTGGCCGCCCTGCCTGTCGCCGCGCAGCAGCGCGGTTTCGATGTCCGCGACATGGTCGCGCTGGAACGCGTTTCCTCGCCGGTGCTGGCGCCGGACGGCAGCCGCGTCGTGTTCGCCAAGCGCGAGATCGATGCCGAGCGGGTCAAGGCCAGCACCGGCCTGTGGAGCCGCCACCTGCTCACCCGCGACCTGGCGCCGCCCAAGCGGCTGACGCCGGAAGGCTGGAACGTCAACTCGCCGAGCTTCTCGCCCGACGGCAACAGCGTCTATTTCCTCAGTTCCAGGAACGGCACCCAGCAGCTGTACGCGATGCCGGCCGCCGGCGGCGCGCCGCGCCAGCTGACCGACTTCGCGCTGGACGTGGCCAGCTACAAGCTCTCGCCCGATGGCGCGCGCGTGCTGTTCAGCGCCGACACCTTCGCCGACTGCAAGGCCGACTTCGCCTGCACCAAGAAGAAGCTCGACGACACCGCCGCGAAGAAGAGCACCGGCGTGCTGCACGAAAAACTGTTCGTGCGCCACTGGGACACGTGGGCGGACGGCCGCCGCAGCCGGCTGTTCGTGGCCGCGTTGCCGGACGGGAAGGCCAAACCGGCCGTCAGTGCCATTTCGCTGACCGATGGCCTCGATGGCGATGCGCCGTCCAGGCCGTTCGGCGGCAACGACGAATACGCGTGGTCGCCGGACGGCAGCAGCGTCGTCGCGGCCATCCGCGTGGCCGGCAATACCGAACCGTGGTCGACCAACTTCGATCTGTACAAGCTCGATGCCAACGGCAGCAGCGCGCCGGTCAACCTCACCGCCGCCAATCCGGCCTGGGATACCGGCCCGGTGTTCAGCGCCGACGGCCGGACGCTGTACTACCGCGCCATGAAGCGTCCGGGCTTCGAGGCCGACCGCTTCGGCCTGATGGCGCTGGATCTGGCCAGCGGCCAGGTGCGCGAGATCGCCCCGGACTGGGATCGCAGCGCCGACGGCATCGCGCTGTCGGCCGACGGCGCGTCGATCTACACCACCGCGCAGGACGTCGGCCAGCATCCGCTGTTCCGCGTCGACATCGCCGGCGGCAAGGTCGACAAGGTCATCGGCGACGGCACCGTGTCGTCGTTCGACATCGCGGGCGACACGCTGGCGCTGACCCGCAACACGCTCAAGTCCGGCGACCAGCTGCTGACGACCACGACCGCCGCCGGCGCGCCGCTGCGCGCGATCACGCCGACCGCCGGCGAAGTGCTCGGCGACGTGGCCTTCGGCGATGCCGAGCAGTTCAGCTTCAAGGGCTGGAACGGCAACACCGTGTACGGCTATGTGGTCAAGCCGTGGAACTACCGGGAAGGGCAGAAGTATCCGGTCGCGTTCCTGATCCACGGCGGCCCGCAGGGCAGCTTCGGCGATGGCTGGAGCTATCGCTGGAATCCGCAGACCTACGCTGGCCAGGGCTATGCGGTGGTGATGATCGACTTCCACGGATCGACCGGCTACGGCCAGGCGTTCACCGACGCGATCAGCCAGCACTGGGGCGATCGCCCGTTGGAGGACCTGAAGAAGGGCTGGACCGCCGCGCAGAAGCAGTATCCGTTCCTGGACGGCGACAGGGCCTGCGCGCTGGGCGCCAGCTACGGCGGCTACATGGTCAACTGGATCGCCAGCCAGTGGAACGAGGCGTGGAAGTGCCTGGTCAACCACAACGGCGTGTTCGACACGCGCTCGATGGGACTGGTGACCGAGGAGCTGTGGTTCTCCGAGTGGGAGAACGGCGGCACCGTCCACGACAAGCCGCAGAACTACGAGAAGTTCAATCCCGCCCGCCACATCGGCAAATGGCGGGTGCCGATGCTGGTGGTGGCCGGACAGAACGACTTCCGCGTGCCGATCGACCAGAGCCTGTCCAGCTTCACCGCGCTGCAGCGCCAGGGCATCGAATCGCAGCTGCTGTACTTCCCGGACGAGAACCACTGGGTGCTCAAGCCGCAGAACAGCATCCTGTGGCACGACACCGTCAACGCCTGGCTCAAGCGGCACATCGGCCCGTAATCGGCACGAGACGGCCGGCGACGACGCCGGCCGTTTTTCTTTTTTCCCCCGGAGTACGCCGATGGCGATCGCAAGCACCGAACCTTCCATCCCCGCGCTGATCGACAACGACATCGTCGTGTTCGGCCTGATCGCCGCCACGCTGGGCCTGATCTTCTGGCTGGCCAGCGGGCCGACGCCGTTCTGGAAGAAGTTCTTCGCGTGGATTCCCGCGCTGCTGCTGTGCTATTTCGTGCCGGCGCTGTACAACACGTTCAACCTGATCGACGGCGAGGCCAGCAGCCTCTACAACCCGATCGCAAGCCGCATCCTGCTGCCGGCCGCGCTGGTGCTGCTGACGCTGTCGATCGATCTGAAGGGCATCCTCAAGCTCGGCCCCAAGCTGCTGTTCGTGTTCTGCGCCGGCACGCTGGGCATCGTGCTGGGTGCGATCGTCTCGTTCCAGCTGATGGAGTGGGTCTGGCCCGCCGCGGTGGCCGGCGATACGTGGAAAGGCATGGCCGCGCTGTCGGGCAGCTGGATCGGCGGCGGCGCCAACATGGTCGCCATCCGCGAGATCTACCAGGTTGACGCGACGCTGTTCGGCCAGTTCGCAGTGGTCGATGTCGCCATCGCCAGCGCATGGATGGCCACGCTGCTGTTCCTGTCCAACCGCGCCGCGCAGATCGATGCGCGTTCGGGCGCCGACACCCGCGCGATCGATGAGATGAAGCAGCGCATCGCCGATTACGAAGCGCTGCACGCGCGCATCCCGACGCTGACCGACCTGATGGTGATCGTCGCGGTCGCCTTCGGCATCGTCGGCCTGGCCCACGCCATCGCCAATCCTGCCGCCGGCTGGTTCGCCGCCAATGCGGCTTGGTCCAGCCGCTTCAGCCTGGATGCGCCGTTCGTCTGGGTGATCGTGCTGTCCACGCTGGCCGGGCTGGGACTGAGCTTCACTCCGGTGCGCAAGCTGGAGAACGCCGGCGCGTCCAAGCTCGGCACCGTGTTCCTGTATTTCCTGATCGCCTGCATCGGCATGCAGATGGATTTCTTCAAGCTGGCCAACCGCCCCGAACTCGTGGCCATCGGCGTGATCTGGATGTCGATCCATATCTTGGTGATCTGGATCGCCGCCAAGCTGATGCGTGCGCCGCTGTTCTATTTCGCGGTCGGCTCGCAGGGCAACATCGGCGCGGCGGCGTCGGCGCCGGTGGTGGCCGCGGCGTTCCATCCGACCCTGGCGCCGGTCGGCGTGCTGCTGGGCACGGTCGGTTACGCCACCGGCACCGTCATCGCCTATTTCCTCGGGCAGATCCTGCGGATGATGGCGGGGCAATAGCCCGCCTCCGATGTACCGGAGGCATAGCCGAGCCTCCGGGTCCTTCTCCCCGTTTGCGGGGAGAAGGTGCCCGAAGGGCGGATGAGGGGAGAAAGCGCGTAGAGCTGCCGTTTCCTTTAAAGCCCTAGCTGACTGACTTCGGAGTGCTTTACAGACGCCTGACGTGCAGGCTTCGGTTGCTCCCTCATCCGCCTTCGGCACTCCGCTCCGCGCCCCAGCCCTGCGCAGCGCACAGGGCGTTCAGGCGTGTGCAGGCCAGTGGCTTGCAAGCAACACGCCTTCACCCCCCGCGAGCGGGGAGGAGACTTGCGTAGAGGTTCGTCCAACTGACGGACCGGTCGACGGATGATGTCTGCCGGTGCGGCAGCGAACCCTGCTCATTCGATCAACAGCAGCGAAACCCGTTGCGCCCGCCGAAGCGGGCTTCCTGGCGCTCGCGGAAGAACGTCTTGTAGTCCATCGGCTCGCGATCCGGATGTTTCTCCAGAACGTGCCGCACGTAGTTGTCGTAGTCGGGAATCCCGCAGCACAGCCGCGCGGTCTGCACCAGCCTTCGCCACACACGCCGGTGCGTGGCGAAGTGATCCAGCGGGACCAGTTCGTTACCCATTACAGCCAGACCTTCTGCTGCTCGGGCGACAGCGCCACGTACGGCGTCTCGCGATCGGTGCGCGCCGGGTTGCGGCGGGCCTTGACGATAGCCGCGATGGCGTACACCAGCACGCTGAACACGACGAACAGGAACAGCGTGGTCAGTCCGGTATTGACGTAGCTGTTGATGACCACCTGCTGCATCTGGCCCATGTTCTTGGCGGCGCCGAGCAGTTCGCCGGCGGCGATGGACGCCTGGTACTTCTGCGCCTGCGCGACGAAGCCGACCGCCGGATTGCTGTCGAAGATCTTGATGAAGCCGGCGGTGACCGTGCAGATCAGCAGCCAGCTGGCCGGCAGGATGGTCACCCAGGCATAGCGGTCGCGCTTCATCTTGAACAGCACCACCGTGCACAGCATCAGCGCGATGCCGGCGAGCATCTGGTTGGCGATGCCGAACAGCGGCCACAGCGTGTTGATGCCGCCGAGCGGATCGACCACGCCCTGGTAGAGGAAATACCCCCACAGCGCGACGCAGCCGCCGGTGGCGATGACGTTGGCGCCCCACGACTCGGTCCGGCGCAGCGCCGGCACGAAGTTGCCCAGCAGGTCCTGCAGCATGAAGCGTCCGGCGCGCGTGCCCGCATCGACCGCGGTCAGGATGAACAGCGCTTCGAACAGGATCGCGAAGTGGTACCAGAACGCCATCGTGCCTTCGCCCGGCAGTACCTGGTGGAGAATCTGCGCGATGCCCACCGCCAGCGTCGGCGCGCCGCCGGCGCGGGCCAGGATGGTGTTCTCGCCGATGTCCCTGGCCGTGGCCTCGAGCACGTCCGGGGTGATGGCGAAGCCCCATTCGCTGACCTTGGCCGCCACCGACACCACGTCGGTACCGACCAGCGCCGGCGGGCTGTTCATCGCGAAGTACACGCCCGGCTCGATGACCGATGCGGCCACCAGCGCCATGATCGCCACGAACGATTCCATCAGCATGCCGCCGTAACCGATGTAGCGCGCATGCGTCTCGTTGGCCAGCAGCTTGGGCGTGGTGCCCGAGGCAATCAGCGCATGGAAGCCCGACACCGCGCCGCAGGCGATGGTGATGAACAGGAACGGGAACAGGCCGCCCTTCCACACCGGGCCGTCGCCGTTGGTGAACTGGGTCAGCGCCGGCATCTTCAGATCCGGCATCACGATCAGGATGCCGATGGCCAGCGCGATGATCGTGCCGATCTTGAGGAACGTGGACAGGTAGTCGCGCGGCGCCAGCAGCAGCCACACCGGCAGCACCGCGGCGACGAAGCCGTAGCCGATCAGCATCCACGTGATCTGCGTGCCGGTGAAGGTGAATGCCGGTCCCCAGTACGCGTGCGCGCCGACCTTGCCGCCCAGCCAGATCGCCGCCAGCAGCAGGATCAGGCCGACGATGGAAATCTCGCCGATCTTGCCGGGGCGGATGTAGCGCATGTACACGCCCATGAAGATCGCGATCGGGATCGTCGCGATCACCGTGAACATGCCCCACGGGCTTTCCGCCAGCGCCTTGACCACGATCATCGCCAGCACCGCCAGGATGATGATCATGATGAGGAAGGCGCCGAACAGCGCGATGGTGCCAGCGACCTGGCCCATCTCCTCGCGCACCAGATCGCCGAGCGAGCGGCCGTTGCGGCGCTGCGAGATGAACAGGACCATGAAGTCCTGCACCGCGCCGGCCAGCACCACGCCGGTGATCAGCCACAGCATGCCGGGCAGGTAGCCCATCTGCGCGGCCAGCACCGGGCCGACCAGCGGACCGGCGCCGGCGATGGCGGCGAAGTGGTGGCCGAACAGCACGTGCTTGTTGGTCGGCACGTAGTCCAGGCCATCGTTGTTGATGATGGCCGGGGTGGCGCGGGTCGGGTCCAGCTGCATCACCCGGTTGGCGATGAACAGGCTGTAGTAGCGGTAGGCGACCAGGTAGATGGATACCGCCGCCACGACGATCCACAACGCATTGATGTGCTCGCCGCGGCGCAGCGCCACCGTACCCAGCGCGAATGCGCCAAGCAACGCCAGCGCCGCCCAGCCGAGTTTGGACAGACCCTTCATGGACTTGCCTCCTAGTGGAATCCCGGCAAGCGTCCTCCGATGGGGGGAAGGGGTCAATCCGTAATGCCGGATTCCTTCTTCGACTTTGGTCTAAACCTCCGTCTCTGGGAGGAGGGCGCGCGTCAGCGTGCGTTCCTCTGGATCCCGCCTGGAATCATTGGAACAGGCGTGTGGGAGCGACGTAAGTCGCGACGCGGGTCGATAACATCGTCGCGACTTGCGTCGCTCCACATGGATGGCCACCCTCAGCGCAATTTGGCTGCGCGCAGCAGAAATGGCTCAGCAAATTCTGGACAGGCTGGTTTCCCCCGAGACTTCAAAGCCGTTGAAGCAGAGGCAACGGGTTTCCACCTGCGCGCGAATGACGAGCATGCGAATGGCTTGTTTAAGGCTTCCCTACAGCCAGCGCGCGCGCTTGAACAACGCGTACAGGCCGGCGCAGACGCCGACCACCGCCACGATCAGCAGTCCATAGCCGTAGCGGCTGTGCACCTCGGGCATGCCGTCGAAATTCATGCCGTACCAGCTGGTCATCAGCGTCGGCGCGGCCAGCAGCGCGGCCCACGCGCCGAGCCGCTTGACCGTCTCGCCCTGCGCCAGCGTGACCATCGACAGGTTCACGCTCAGCGCGGTGCCCAGCATGTCGCGCAGCGTGTCGATGGTCTCGTTGACGCGCAGTGCATGGTCGTTGACATCGCGCAGGTACAGCTTGACCTCGTCGGACACCAGCGCGACCGGCGCGCGCATCAGCTGCGCCAGCACGTCCTGCAACGGCGCCACCGCCACCCGCATCAGCGTCAGCTCGCGCTTGAGGTCGTACAGCCGGCGCACGACGCTGCGCCGGTAGGTGTCGGAGAAGATGTCGCGCTCCAGCATGCCCAGCGTGTCCTGGTAGGACTGCACGATCGGCTGGTAGTTGTCGACGATGTAGTCCAGCACCGCGTACAGCCCGTAGGCCGGGCCCAGGTGCAGCAGTTCGGGCTCGCGTTCCACGCGCTGGCGCGCCGGCGCATACGACAGCGATGCGCCATGGCGCACGGTGATGAGGTAGCGCGCGCCCAGGAACGCCTGCGTCTCGCCGTAGCGGATGCGCTCGTCCACCACCTGCGCGGTGTGCGCGGCGAGGAACAGCGAGTTGCCGTAGCCCTCCAGCTTGGGGCGCTGGTGCGCCTTGCGCGCGTCCTCCACCGCCAGATCGTGCAGGCAGAACTCTTCCTGCAACTTGTCCATCGTCGCCTCGTCCGGCTCGTACACGCCGACCCAGACGAAGCCGCCGTCGGGATCGGCCAGCACGTCGCTGATCTCCTCCAGGCCGATGTCGCGCTTGCGTCCGCCGCGATCGTAGACCGCGCAGTTGACGATGCTGGGCGGCAGGGCAGGGACAACGGGCGAGGCGCTGGTATCGGTCATCCGCGCATCGTGCGGCAGCGGGGGTGAAGCGGCAAGCCTGCGGGTTCAAGAAGCCGCCTCCATCCGCAGACGGGCAGCCGAGCAAGCTCGGCCCTACGACAGCCAACGTGAGTTTGTAGAGCGGAGCTTGCTCCGCCGCTGTCGCTGGCAGGATGCCATCATCCCGGCTGTGCGCGCGCAGCGGTTACAGCGCGACCAGCCGGATCGCCTGTCCGCCGCCGGCCGCCAGCTTCAGTTCCAGCGTATCGCCGGCGCCGACCTCGCGCCGCTCGATGACGATCGATTCCGGTTTCGTTTCCCAGTGCGCATCGTCGCCGTCGCGATAGATCTCGGCGCGATAGCGGCGGCCGGCGTCGAGGAAATCCAGCGGCAGGCGCAGCGTGCGCGCCTGCTCGTCGGACACCGCGCCCACGTACCAGTTGGCGCCGCCGCGTTCCTTGCGCGCGATGGTGACGTAGTCGCCGACCTCGCCGTTGAGCACGCGCGTGTCTTCCCAGTCCACCGGCACGTCCTTGATGAACTGGAACGGCGCGGGATTCTTCTCGTAGTTTTCCAGCAGGTCGGCGGCCATCTGCAGCGGACTGTAGATGACCACGTACAGCGCCAGCTGCTTGGCCCACGTCGTCGCCACGCGCGAGCCGGGCCGCGTCTGCATGCCGAAGATGCCGGGCGTGTAATCCATCGGCCCGGCCAGCAGGCGGGTGAACACCAGGTTGGCCTCGTGCTCGGGCGGATTGCCGGGATTGCCCCACGCGCTGAACTCCATGCCGCGCGCGCCTTCGCGGGTGATCCAGTTGGGATAGGTGCGGCGCAGGCCGGTGTCCTTGATCGGTTCGTGCGGATTGACGGCGATGTGCCGCTTGGCCGCCTCGGTCACCACTTTCAGGTGATGCCGCGCCATGTCCTGGCCTTCGTGCCAGGCGTAGTGCAGCTGGCCATCGGCGCCTGTCACCTTGGCCTGGCCGGCGTCGGCTACGTAGCCGGTCTTGACCGCGTGCACGCCGACGCGCCGGTACAGGTCGAAGGCGTCGTCGATCTGCGATTCGTAATGCGCGGCATGGCCGGAGGTCTCATGGTGGCCGATGAGTTGCACGCCCTTGCCGCGCGCGTACGTCGTCAGCGCTTCCAGATCGAAATCCGGATACGAGCGGGTGAAACTGAAATCCTGTCCGTTGCCGAACCAGTCGCCGTCCCAGCCGACATTCCAGCCTTCGACCAGCACGCCATCGAAGCCGTGCCTGGCTGCGAAATCGATGTGCCGGCGCGCGTTGGCATTGGTCGCGCCATGCTTGGGGCCGGATGCCCACGTCTTCTTCTCCAGGTGCATTTCCCACCACACGCCGACGTATTTCATCGGCTTGACCCACGACACGTCGCCGAGCCGGTTGGGTTCGTTGAGGTTGAGGATCAGGCTGGACATCGCCAGGCCCGCGGCATCGTCGGACAGCGTGATCGTGCGCCACGGCGTATCGAACGGCGCGGCGCGCACCACCTTGCCGTCGCCGATGCCCGGAGTCAGGTCCGCCTTCAGCTTGCGGTCCTCGACGCGGGTCAGGTTCATGCCCGAATAGTCGACCAGCGCGGCCTCGTGCAGCGACACGTGCAGGCCGCCATCGAGCTTGAAAGTAATCGGCGTCTGCGCATCGCCGATCTGCTCGATCGGCGTGCGGTGATAGAGATATTCCTCGCGGTTCCATTCGCCGGCCGGGATCCACCACGCGGTGCCGCCGTCGGCGAGGTTGAACTCGGTCAGTTCCTCGGCGATGCGCACCTGCTTTAGCGCCGGCTGATCGGGAAACGCATAGCGGAAGCCGACGCCATCGTCGTGCACGCGGAAGATCACATCGAAGCTGCGGCCGGGCGCGACCTTCTCGGTCAGCGTCACCCGCAGCTCGTTGTAGTGATCGCGGATATGGCGGCGCTCGCCCCACGGCTGTTCCCACGTCTGGTCGTGGCTGCGCGTGCGCGGCTGGCCGACAACGAGGTTGCGCTCGAACTTGGGCGCATCCAGCAGGATGAAGCCCAGCCGCGATGGCGCGATCACCGCGCGGCCGTCGCGCGCGACCTCATAGCCGGGGCGGCCCTCGCCGTCGGTGGTGACGCGCACGGCGATGCGGCCGTCGGGCGAGGCGATCGAATAGGCCGGCGGTGCCACCGCAGGCGCGGCATGGGCGAGGGCGGAACACAGCAGCAGCGACAGCGCGAGCAGGTGTCGGGACATGGTCATCGGCACGATGGCGGCGGGAAGCCGCATCCTGCCGCGCCCTCAGCGCACTGTCAGGCCGGGCCGGATGAATACGTATGCGAGCGCCAGATGCAACGGCAGCAACAGCGCGATCCACGACTGGTTGTATTGCAGCGGCAGCGGCAGCCAATGCAGGAACCACGCGGCTGCCGCGCCGATCGCCACCACGCCGAGCAGGGCCTGTGTCCAGCGCGGCGGATTGCGGCGGCGCAGCACCGCAATTGCGCAGGGCAGCAGCAACAGGCACAGCGGATTGAACAGCAGCAGGTTGCGGTTGGCCCATGCCGCGTAGTGCTCGGTGCCCAGCCACAGATAGGCCAGCAGCAAGCCGAAGATGCCGCACAGCAGCCACACCGGTAGCGCCAGCGCGGCGGCGACTCGCGGCCGCCGCCATCCCAGTGCGGCGGCGACCAGCGCCAGCGCCATGCCGATGGCCAGCCAGGGCCACCAGCGGCGCGGCCGTTCCGGCGGTTCCGGCGCGACGCGATGCGGCAGCAGTTCGATCCGCGACTGCACCAGCGGCCGGCCCGCCGCGTTGCGCGCCTCGGCCAGCGAATCGGCCAGCCGCATCGGCACGAACGCCTCTTCCCAGCGCGACATCGCGCGGTCGGCGCTCGGCCCCAGCCCGATGTCGAAACCCAGCCACATCCACCACGCCGGCGAGGCCAGCCGCACCGCCTCGCTGCGCTCGGTGTTGCCGCGCGATCGGCCGGCCAGATGCGACTTCAGCGCACCGCCCATCGCCGCATCCAGCGCATCGCGCACCTTGGTCGAGCAGTTGGACGTGAAGTAGTCGTAGCGGTAGCGCGCGTTCTCCGGCCGCGCATGCTCGGCCAGCGCATCGGCCAGCGCCTGCGCCTGTGGCGGCGGCAGATCCAGCCATTGCAGCGTCACGCCGCGGCCGCTGTCGCGGTAGCCGGCCATGTCCTGCTCCAGCGGCAGCGCGACCAGCCAGTACATCATCTCGCCCTTCATGAAGCGGCCGACGAAATCCGGCTCGCTCATGTCGAAGTAGCCGAAGTTGTACGACGTGGCCTGACCGGAGGATGGATCGATCACGACAATGGCGTTGTGGCCGAAGCGCTCGAAGAAGATCTCGCCCGGCGCCATCGTCGCCACGCCGATGCGCGGCGCGGCCATCGCGGCGAACGCGCACAGCCACAGCGCCAGTATCAGCAAGGCATACGCGCTCCGGCGCGCACACGGTCTCCGTATTGCTTTCCCTTCTTGCCCGTCTGCGCGGGAGAAGGGGCCGAAGGCGGATGAGGGGGCTGTCCCCGGCGACGAGACAGCTTCGGCTTCCCGGCTCGCCGCCTCACCCATCCGACAGCACGCCGACATGGAAGGCATGCACGCGCCGCGCGTCGGCCTTGGCGACGCGGAACGCGAACCGTCCCAGCGTCAGCTCCTCGCCGGTTTCCGGCAGGTGGCCGATGGCGTCGGTGATCAGGCCGCCGACGGTGTCGTATTCGTCGTCGGGGAAATCGGCGCCGAAGCGTTCGTTGAAGTCGGCGATCGGCGTCAGCGCATCGACCACGTACTGGCCGTCGGCCTGCGCGGCGATCAGGCTCGCCTCGTCCTCGGCATCGTCGTGCTCGTCGTCGATCTCGCCGACGATCTGTTCCAGCACGTCCTCGATGGTGACCAGCCCGGCCACGCCGCCGTATTCGTCCACGACGATCGCCATGTGGTTGCGCGACAGCCGGAACTCCTTGAGCAGCACGTTGAGCTTCTTCGACTCGGGGATCAGCACCGCAGGGCGCAGCACTTCGCGCACGCTGCCCGGACCGTTGTCGGTGACCACGCCGCGCAGCAGATCCTTGGCCAGCAGGATGCCGAGGATCTCGTCCTTGTCGTCGCCGTGGACCGGGAAACGCGAGTGGCCGGATTCGACGACCTGCTTCATCAGATCGATGAAGTTGGCTTCCACCGGTAGCGACACCATCTGCGCGCGCGGGATCATCACGTCGCCGACGGTCAGCTCGGCCACCGCGATCGCGCCTTCCATCATCTTCAGCGTGTCGCCGGCGATCAGGCCGTCGGCCTGCGCGTCGCGCAGCAGCGCGACCAGATCGTCGCGCGAGGTGGGCTCGCCCGAAAAAGCCGAACTCAGGCGGTCCAGCCAGGTGCGCCGTTTTTCCGGTCGTTCGGATTCCGGCGCGCGGGTACTGTCGTCTTCGGACATTTCTTGCAGAAAGGCACCCTGAAAGGGCGACCGGGGAAGTCTAGCAGGGCTATGCCGATTCGGCCTGCGCCCCTTCGGGCGCGTCTTCTTCCTCCGGCATTTCCTCTTCCGGATCAATGCTGTAGGTGCAGCCGACCAGGGTCTTGCCCGGGTGCGAATCGACGTTGGAGACGTTGAGCACGGCCGAGCGGATGAACACCACGCCGACGTCCGGATCGATGAACTCCTCGCTCAGCACTTCCTTGCCGAACAGCGCCTTGGCCGGGGTGTCGATGCCGGTTTCCAGTTCCAGCTGCCGCGCCAGCGGGCGCGGATCGGGCAGGTCGAGGATCGCCAGTACGCTGGAGCCGGCGAAGGCAATGTGCGCGCTGCGATGGCCGAACACCTCGATCGGCGTGTTGAGCGCGTATTCGACCATGAACGGATTGGTCGCCGGCAGCGGCCGCCAGCCCAGCGATACCGCCGTCAGCGGTTCGCTCTGCAGCGCGATGGCCAGCGCCAGGAAGCGTTCGGGCGTGTCCTGGCAGCTGATGAGTGGAGCCAGGGTGACGCTGCCGGGGTCGAAGGCGTCCGGTTGCGCGGACGTAGCCGGGTCCTGCGCCGATGCGGCGGCGGACGACAGCAGGGAAAGGGCGAGGGCGAGTAGTCGGGTCATGGAATCAGAGAGAAGCGTAGGGATCGTCGATGCCGAGTTCGGACAGGATGTCGCGTTCGAGCTGTTCCATCGCTTCGGCATCGCGATCGTCTTCGTGATCCCAGCCGAGCAGATGCAGCACGCCGTGCACGGTGAGGTGGGCGTAGTGGGCGGCCAGCGCCTTCTTCTGTTCCCTGGCCTCGCGCGCCACCACCGGCGCGCAGATCACCAGGTCGCCGAGCAGCGGCATCTTGACGCCCTTGGGCAGCTTGACGCCTTCGGCCATGTCGGCGGGAAAGCTCAGCACGTTGGTCGCGTAGTCCTTGCCGCGGTAGTGCCGGTTGAAGGCGCGGCCCTCCTTGGTATCGACCACGCGGATGGCCAGATCGGCCTCGCGGATGCGGCCCTTCAGCGCTGCGGCGACCCACTTGCGGAAACTCACCGCCGCCGGCAGCCCGGCGCGCGGCAACGCGTAGCTGACGGACACTTCGAGAAGGACGGGACCCTGGGTCATAAATTACTTGGTGCTGTAGAGCCGGGCATGCCCGACTGCTGTCGATGCTTCATCGAAGGCCACCGGGCAAGCCCGGCTCTGCGAAGGCAAAACGATGCTTCACGCCGCGCCCGTCTCCGCATCCTTGCCGTCGCGCGCATCGTAAGCCCGCACGATGCGCGCGACCAGCGGGTGGCGCACCACGTCGCGGCTGTCGAAGAAGGTGAAAGAGATGCCGTCGACGCCGCGCAGCACGTCCAGCGCATCCTTCAGGCCGGATTTCTGGTGGCGCGGCAGATCGATCTGGGTCAGGTCGCCGGTCACCACCGCCGTGCTGCCGTAGCCGATGCGGGTCAGGAACATCTTCATCTGTTCGATGCTGGTGTTCTGCGCCTCGTCGAGGATCACGAACGCGTCGTTGAGCGTGCGCCCGCGCATGTAGGCCAGCGGCGCGATCTCGATGACGTTCTTCTCCAGCAGCTTGACCACCTTCTCCACGCCGAGCATCTCGTACAGCGCGTCGTACAGCGGGCGCAGGTAGGGATCGACCTTCTGGGTCAGGTCGCCTGGCAGGAAGCCGAGTTTCTCGCCGGCCTCCACCGCCGGCCGCACCAGCACCAGCCGCTGCACGCGCGATTCGTTCAGCGCCTCGACCGCGCTGGCCACGGCCAGGAAGGTCTTGCCGGTGCCGGCCGGGCCGATGCCGAAGTTGATGTCGTGCGTGGCGATGGCATGCAGGTAGCCGGCCTGGTGGTGGCCGCGTCCGCGCACGGTGCCGCGCTTGACCTTGATCGCCACGTCCTGCGGCTCGTAACCGCGCTCGGCGACGCGATCGACGTTGGCCTCGTTCAGCCGCAGATGGATGGCGTGATCGTCGAAGGTGGCGGTGCCGGCTTCGTCGTACAGCGCGCGCAGCAGCTTCTCGGCCGCCAGCACCGGTTTTTCCGGCCCGGTGATGCGGAAAATGGCGCCGCGGTTGGCGATCTCCACGCCCAGCCGCAGTTCGATCTGGCGCAGGTGCGCGTCGAACGGCCCGGCCAGGTTGGCCAGCCATTCGGCGTTGTCGGGTTCCAGGGCGAATTCGCGTGCGAAAGGTACGGTCATAGGTCAGTGTCGGGTTTCATCGTCGTTGTCTTCCACCCGCCACTGGTGGAAGACGTAGGCCTCGTCGTCGATCAGCGCCTGGTCGAAATGCTCGGCTTCCGGCGCCTCGTCGCGGGTCAGCCGCTGCGGCTCGTCCTGGATGCCGATGACTTCCCAGCCCGCGTCGCGCAGGAAACGGCTGGCATGGGCGACCGGGTCGTCGGCCAGCCCGGGCCTCTGGTAGCAGAACACATAGGCGCCGCCGAACTGCGCGAAGTCTTCGGTCTGCGGCAGCGGTCGGGCTTCGAGCACGAAGACCCACAGATGGCGGGCGTCTTGGGAGATGGCGGTTATGTACGGCGCAGGGAACGGGGGATGGCAAGGGTAGCGCGGCGGTTGGCGGGGAACCAGCGGTGGGAGGCCGGGAACTACCGACCTGTCGGCAAAACCCTGATTCCGTCAGCCTTGATTCCGTCAAGCAGCATGAGAAGCAGCGGCTTTTATCCTCGTTATGCGCACGCCCGATCCGATCAGGAGACCGCGGCGATCGCCGCTGGCGCTTCATCCTCGTGCAGCGCTACCCGCCCGCGCAGCGAATTGCTCAGCGCCTGGGTGATCGCCACATCGACGAACTGCCCGATCAGCCGCGGGTGGCCCGGGAAGTTCACCGAGCGCATGTTCTCGGTCTTGCCGGTCAGCTCGTTGGGGTTCTTCTTCGACGGGCCTTCCACCAGCACCGACTGCACGCTGCCGACCATCGCCTGCGAGATGCCGGCCGCGTGCGCGTTGATGTGCGCCTGCAGCCGTTCCAGCCGCGCGTGCTTGACCGCGTCGGGCGTGTCGTCTTCCAGATCCGCGGCCGGCGTGCCGGGGCGGCGCGAGTAGATGAAGGAGAAACTCTGGTCGAAGCCGACGTCCTCGATTAGTTTCATCGTCCTGTCGAAGTCGGCGTCGGTCTCGCCGGGGAAGCCGACGATGAAGTCCGAGGAAATCGAGATGTCCGGCCGCACCGCGCGCAGCTTGCGGATCTTCTGCTTGAACTCCAGCGCGGTGTAGCCGCGCTTCATCGCCGACAGGATGCGGTCGCTGCCGGCCTGGACCGGCAGGTGCAGGTAGTTGGCCAGCTGCGGTACGTCGCGGTAGGCGTCCACCAGCGAATCGCTGAACTCCAGCGGATGCGACGTGGTGAAGCGGATGCGGCCGACGCCGTCGATCTCGGCGATGGTGCGGATCAGCAGGCCCAGGTCGGCGACCTCGCCGTCGCCGTACGGACCGCGGTAGGCGTTGACGTTCTGGCCGAGCAGGTTGATCTC
>Ga0160451_100476_pt1 | contig 22033 bp, 15 predicted proteins | sample HID1975M_E1MG_FD_108270 | JGI IMG/M metagenome (GOLD analysis project Ga0160451, IMG submission 108270) | Enriched soil microbial communities from UW Madison campus, WI, USA - HID1975M_E1 MG | ecosystem: Environmental > Terrestrial > Soil > Unclassified | place: USA: Madison, Wisconsin... | reverse complement strand
GCGCGTGGTCTTTGACTTCATCAACGTCATTCAGGGCGACGCCAAGCTGAAACAGGCGCTGATCAAGGATCGGCGGCTGGAAAAGCTGTTCGTGCTGCCGACCTCGCAGACCCGCGACAAGGACGCGCTGACCAAGGAAGGCGTGGAGAAGGTGCTCAAGGACCTGGCCGCCGATGGCTTCGACTACATCGTCTGCGACTCGCCGGCCGGCATCGAGAAGGGCGCGTTCCTGGCCATGTACTTCGCCGACAAGGCGGTGGTGGTGGTGAACCCGGAAGTGTCTTCGGTGCGCGACTCCGACCGCATCATCGGCCTGCTGGACTCCAAGACGCGCAGGGCCGAGAACGGGGAGACGGTGCCGTCGCACCTGCTGCTGACCCGCTACAGCCCGGCGCGGGTGGCCACCGGCGAGATGCTGAGCATCGCCGACGTGGAGGAGGTGCTGGGCCTGAAGGCGCTGGGCGTGATCCCGGAGTCGACCGATGTGCTCAACGCCTCCAACAAGGGCGAGCCGGTGATCCTGGAAGGCGAATCGGAGGCCGGCCAGGCCTACGACGACGCGGTGGGCCGCCTGCTGGGCGAAGACCGGCCGCTGCGCTTCACCACCCTGGAGAAGAAGGGCTTCTTCACCAAGCTGTTCGGAGGTTGAGCATGGGACTGTTCGACTTCCTCAAGGCCAAGAAGAACACCGCGGAGATGGCGAAGAACCGCCTGCAGATCATCATCGCCCAGGAGCGCAGCAGCCGCGGCGCGCCGGACTACCTGCCGCTGCTGCGGCGGGAACTGCTGGAGGTGATCAGGAAGTACGTCAACGTCGACGTCGACGCGGTCAAGGTCGACCTGATCAAGGACGGCGATCACGACGTGCTCGACATTTCGGTGGCGCTGCCGGAAGGGCCGGGCTGAGTTCCGCGCGGGGCGCGTCTTCGTGCGCCCCGCGTTGGTTTTGATGCTTTCTGCAGGAGCCCGTCTTGCGGGCGACCCGCCACCTCGGCGCAGGCGGCGTCCTCATGGTTCCGACGCCCGGGTCGCCCGCAAGACGGGCTCCTACAGGTCGCGACCGCCGCAATACGCATACCCGCCGATGGAATCCGCCACCGTCCCTGCCGTCCTGTGCCTGCGCGACATCGCGCTTGAGGACGCCGCCGCCCTGCTCGCCCGCCATGGGCTGGCGCTGGTGCGCGTCGACGATGAAGCGCCGATCCCCGGCAGCTACTGGGGCGAGCCGGAAGCCGGGATCATCGGCGGCACCGTGCATGTACGCGGCGATACGCCGGTGCATTCGATGCTGCACGAAGCCTGCCACCTGATCGTGCTTCCGCCCGAACGCCGTGCCGCGGTGCACACCGACGCCACCGACTCGGTCGCCGAGGAGGACGCCACCTGCTACCTGCAGATCGTGCTGGCCGACGCCCTGCCCGGCGTCGGCAGCGCGCGACTGATGGCGGACATGGATGCGTGGGGCTACACGTACCGGCTGGGGTCGACGCGGGCGTGGTTCGAGCAGGACGCCGACGACGCCCGGCAATGGCTGCTCGAACGCGGCCTGCTGCCCGGCTGACCGCCGTCCACCGGCTGTTGTTGTAGGAGCCCGTCTTGCGGGCGACGCGACGACGCCGGAACTACGGAAGCGTCGCCTGTGCCGAGGGCGTCGCGTCGCCCGCAAGACGGGCTCCTACACTGGAAGCACGGGTCGGGGCTGGCGCGTGGTCGGCAGCGATACGGCCGTCCGCATGCCCCGCCCTGCGCAGGAAGCACCCGCGCCACTTGCGGCCACCGGGCCGCCGCCACTAGCCTGCCCGCACCGCTATCGCACTGGGGAACCTCCGTGAAGAAACGCCACCTGCTGCTCCCGCTCGCCGTCGCCGCGGGCCTGCTCTCGCTGTCCGCCTGCAAGAAGCAAGCCTCGCCGGGGGACGATGCGCCATCGGCCGCCGCGACGGCCGGGGACGGCGAGACCGCCGACCAGTTCGTGGCCCGGGTCAACACCGAGATCAAGGCGGCCTACCCGGAACTGACTTCCGCGCAATGGCTGTCCTCGACCTTCATCAACGACGACAGCCAGCGCGTCTCGGCCAAGGCCAACGAGCGCTCGCTGGGCCAGCTCAACCAGTGGATCGAGCAGGCCAAGGCGTTCGAGGGCGCGCCGATGTCCGACGACAGCCGGCGCTCGCTCGGCCTGCTCAAGCTGATGACCTCGATGCCCGCGCCGCGCGACCCGGCCAAACTGGCCGAGCTGACCGAGATCGCCGCGCGCATGGAAGGCATGTATGGCGCCGGCACCTACTGCACCGGCGAAGGCGATGCGAAGCAGTGCCGGCAGCTCGGCGAACTGGAGGACGTGCTGCGTTCCAGCCGCGACTACGACGAACAACTGCAGGCGTGGGAAGGCTGGCACACCATCTCCAAGCCGATGCGCCCGGACTACGTGCGCTTCGTCGAGCTGGTCAACCAGGGCGCCCGCGAGATGGGCTTCGCCGACACCGGCGCGATGTGGCGCAGCGGCTACGACATGCCGCCGGACGCCTTCGCCGCCGAGACCGACCGGCTTTGGGACCAGGTCAAGCCGCTGTACGAGCAGCTGCACTGCTACACCCGCGACAAGCTGGTGCAGACCTACGGCGTGGAGCGCGGCCAGGTCGCCGGCGGCCTGCTGCCGGCGCACCTGACCGGCAACATGTGGCAGCAGGACTGGGGCAACCTGTGGGACATCCTGGAGCCGTACAGGAACGCCGGCAGCCTGGACATCACCGGCGCGCTGCAGAAGCAGTATCAGCAGGACCTGGGCGCGGCGCTGTACAAGCGCGGGCCCGGCGCCAGCGTGCAGGCGCGCTTCGAGGCCGAACGCGAGGCGCAGCTGCAGGTCGCCAGGCAGATGACCGAACGCGCGCAGGATTTCTACACCTCGCTGGAGATGCCCAAGCTGCCCGAGGGCTACTGGGCGCGCACCCAGTTCATCAAGCCGCTCGACCGCGACGTGGTCTGCCATGCCAGCGCCTGGGACATGAACATGGGCGGCGACGGCAAGGACGTCGGCCCTGACGTGCGCACCAAGATGTGCATCAAACCCAACGAGGAGGACTTCACCACCATCTACCACGAGCTGGGCCACGTCTATTACTACCTGGCCTACAACCACCAGCCGCCGCTGTTCCAGAACGGCGCCAACGACGGCTTCCACGAAGCCATCGGCGACACCATCGTGCTGGCGATGACGCCCAGCTACCTGGAATCGATCGGCCTGGTCGAAAGCCAGGAGCAGAGCCACGAAGCGCTGATCAACGCGCAGATGCGCATGGCCCTGGCCAAGGTGTCGTTCCTGCCGTTCGGGCTGATGATCGACCGCTGGCGCTGGGGCGTGTTCGATGGCTCGATCACCCCGGACCACTACAACCAGGCCTGGTGGGAACTGAAGGCGAAGTACCAGGGCGTGGCGCCGGCCAGCGCGCGTGGCGAGGAGTTCTTCGATCCGGGCGCCAAGTACCACGTGCCGGGCAACACCCCGTACACGCGCTATTTCCTCTCGCACATCCTGCAGTTCCAGTTCTACAAATCGCTGTGCGAGGCCGCCGGCCAGACCGGCCCGCTGTACGAATGCACCTTCTACGGCAATCCGGAGGCGGGCAAGAAGTTCTGGACGATGCTGCAGCACGGCTCCAGCCAGCCCTGGCAGGCCACGCTGAAGGAGCTGACCGGCAGCGAGCAGATCGACGGCGGCGCGGTGCTGGAATACTTCGCGCCGCTGCAGGAGTGGCTCAAGCAGCAGAACCAGGGCAAGGACTGCGGCTGGCAGGCGACGGCGACGGCACCGGCCACCCCGGCAGTGCCCGCCGCTTCCCCGGAAGCGCAGCAGGCACCCGCAACGCAAGGCTGAACTCCGCGGCCCTCATGGCCGCCGTACCGGAACCGCACGGGCGTCGCAGGGGCGCCCGTGCCCTTCGAGGACATTCAATGCCGTGGGGTACACCGCCCGCCGGATGATCCTTGTAGGAGCCGGTCTTGCCGGCGACGCGACGCCGCTGGCAAGGGCGACGCCGTCGTGGTTCCGGCCTCCAGCACGGGCGACGCCTTCGTACTTCCGATGCCCTCGCGTCGCCCGCAAGACGGGCTCCTACAAAAGCGCCGCCGGTCCAATGCCGAAGCCCCGCGGACGCCCGCCGCCGCTCACCGGATCGATGCCCTATTGCAGCGACGGCGCGGCATCGCCTTGGCCATCGGACTGGGCGGCGGCCATCTCGTCCTCCAGCTGCTTCTCGTAGGCTTCCAGCGACAGACCCTGGGCGGCGGCCTCCAGCTCGGCCTCGTCGCGCAGCGCATCGGAGTACACCAGCTTCACCGGCACGCCCTGCTCGTCATGCAGGCGCTGCGCGCGGCGGATCAGCATCAGCATCTGCGCCGCGCTGTCGCTGCTGCCGACGATGCGCCCGTCCATGCCCAGCACCCACACGCCGGACTGGCGGACGATCCCCGCCAGCAGGTCGCCGTTGCGGTCGCGCAGCTCGGCATGCGGCTCGATCGCCGGGGCGTCGGCGCGGGCGCGGTGGCGCTCGCGTTCGGCCTTGCGCCTGCGGGCGTCGCGGCGGGCCTTGGACTGGATGGACATCGGTGGACTCCGGATAGAGGGAACGCGGGTCAGAGCTGTTCGCCCGGCTCCAGCGTAGGCGAGGACGGCGGCGGCGGGAACCGCCGCGACACGCCGGCCTCCCAGCGCCAGAACAGCCAGCCGAGCAGGACGAAACCGGCCATGCCCAGGGCCAGGTGCAGGCCTTGGCCACTGAGCAGCGGCGACAGCACGCCGGCGACGGCCGCATTGAGCACCAGCTGGGTGAACGCCTGCAGCGAGGAAGCCGAGCCGCGCTGGCGCGGGTACATGTCCAGGATCGCCAGGGTGAGGATCGGGAACACCAGCGCCACGCCGAACGCGGCCAGGCTCATCGGCAGCACCGCCCAGGGCACCGCCAGCGCCGGCGCGAACGCGCTGTACAGCACGTTGCCCAGCGCGGCGGCGCCCATGCAGGCATAGCCGACCCCGACCTGGTACGGCGGCTGCCAGCGCCCGGCCACGCGCCCGGAGACGAACGCGCCCAGGGTCATGCCGCCGATGGTCGGGAAGAACAGCCAGGCGAACTCGCGCTCGCCCAGGTGCAGCAGGTCCATCACGAACGCCGGCGCCGAGGCGATGTACAGGAACAGCCCGGCGAAGCCGAACGCGCCGGCCGCGGCCAGCCGCTGGAAACGCGGGTTCAGCGCGATGGCGACGTAGTCGCGCAGCAGCCGCTCCGGGCGCAGCGGCATGCGCGACTGCGGGGGATGGGTTTCCGGCAGCCACAGCGCCGTGCTGGCCAGCAGCAGCACCGAGAATGCGGCCAGGAACCAGAAGATCAGCGGCCAGCGGCCGGCTCCGAGCATCCAGCCGCCGATCACCGGCGCGATCGCCGGGGCGATGCCGAAGATCATCGACACGTGGCTCATCAGCCGCTGCGCATCGCTGCCGTGCAATACGTCGCGGATCACCGCACGGCCGACGATCATGCCCACGCCCGCCGACAGGCCCTGCAACGCACGGAACGCCAGCAGCGTGGGCAGATCCCGCGACAGCGCGCAGCCGACCGAGGCGACGATGAACACCACCAGCCCGGCCAGGATCACCTTGCGCCGGCCGATCGCATCCGAGAGCGGCCCGTGGACGATGCTCATCAGCGCGTAGGCGGCCAGGTAGACGCTGACCGTCTGCTGCATCGCCACCCGGTCGGCGCCGAACTGCGCGGCGATCTGCGGGAAGGCCGGGAAGATCGTGTCGATCGAGAACGGGCCGAACATCGCCAGCCCGCCCAGCAGCAGGGCCAGGCGGCGGGTGGACGGCATCGCGCGGGCGTTCATGGCGTCGTGCCCGGCTCCCCGGGCCGCGCCATGTCCGCGCTCAGCACCGGCACGGCCGCACGCGGCGCAGACCCGGCAGCGGCCGTCCCGGCCGCATCCGCCAGGCCGGGATCCGCCATCGCTGGCGAAGGTGGGGGTGGGCTGTCCTGCATGCTGGTCCCGGGAGTCCCTTGCCGTTGCGGGCCAAGTGCGCCCGGCCCTGAATACGCCGCCATGTTAAGCCATCGGCGCCCGGCCGCCCGGGCCGGGCGACGGGTATAATTCGGCCCACACCGCGTGCGGTGGGAGAAGCGGGGCGACCCGCTGCCGAAGGCGCAAACGCCCGTAATCGCTCAGGCTCCCATACCACCGTCCGCAACAACACTCTGGAGAGACCGGCCGCCCGCCAGGGCCGCGCCGGCGCCGAAGGGGCACGAAGCCGCGACCTCGTCCGCGCAGCTTCCAAACTCTCAGGCAAAAGGACAGAGGGGCGCCTGCCGAAACCGGCTTTCGTTCGTCGTTCCCGCACAGCGGGAACCCAGCGACTCCCGCTTCTGCTATGTCCCGGACCTACGGGCTGCAGGGCAAAAGCACTGGATTCCCGCCTCCGCGGGAATGACGGGTTGAAGGACCGGGCGGCGCCCCCCCCACTCTCCGGTGTCCCGCCATGTCCCAGCACACTCCTTCCCTGCACGAGCTCGAGCAGCACGACGCCTTCGTCGGCCGCCACATCGGTCCCAACGACGCCGAGATCGCGACCATGCTCGCCGCCGTCGGCCACGATTCGCTCGAGGCGCTGACCGATGCGATCGTCCCGGGCAGCATCAAGTCCGCCGACCCGCTGGCATTGCCCGACAGCCTCACCGAGGAGGAGGCGCTGGCGAAGATCCGCGCGATCGCGCTGAAGAACCAGGTGTTCCGCAGCTTCATCGGCCAGGGCTATTACGGCACCCACACGCCGAAGGTGATCCTGCGCAACATCCTCGAGAACCCGGCCTGGTACACCGCCTACACGCCCTACCAGGCGGAGATCTCGCAGGGCCGCATGGAGGCGCTGATCAACTTCCAGCAGATGTGCGCCGACCTGACCGGCATGGAGATCGCCAACGCCTCGCTGCTGGACGAGGCCACCGCCGCGGCCGAGGCGATGACCCTGGCCAGGCGTTCGAGCAAGTCGAAGTCCGACACCTTCTTCGTCCACGACGCGGTGCACCCGCAGACCCTGGAAGTGCTGCGCACCCGCGCCGAGCCGCTGGGAATCGTGCTGCGCGTGGGCACGCCGGAGGAAGCGCTGGAAGCGGAAGCCTTCGGCGTGCTGCTGCAGTACCCGGACACGTTCGGGCACATCGGCGACCACAAGGCGCTGGCCGGGGCCGTGCACGCGCGCGGCGGCCTGGTCGCCGTGGCCACCGATCTGCTCGCGTTGACCCTGATCGCCGCGCCCGGCGAATGGGGCGCGGACATCGTGGTCGGCAACTCGCAGCGCTTCGGCGTGCCGTTCGGCTTCGGTGGCCCGCACGCGGCGTTCATGGCGTGCCGCGACGCGTACAAGCGCTCGATGCCCGGCCGCCTGATCGGCGTGTCGGTCGACACCGGCGGCAACCCCGCCTACCGCCTGACCCTGCAGACCCGCGAGCAGCACATCCGCCGCGAGAAGGCCACCTCCAACATCTGCACCGCGCAGGTGCTGCTGGCGGTGATGGCCTCGATGTACGCGGTCTACCACGGCCCCGAAGGCCTCACCCGGATCGCCCGCCGCACCCACCGCCTGGCCGCGATCCTGGCCGCCGCGCTGCGCGGCGCCGGCGTGCACGTGGGCGAGCGCTTCTTCGACACCCTGCACGTCAAGGACGTGGATGCGAACGCGATCCTGGCCAAGGCGCGCCAGGCAGGCATCAACCTGCGCGAGATCGACAGCGAAGCGCTGGGCATCAGCCTGGACGAAACCACCACCCGCGCCGACATCGTCGCGCTGGGCGCGCTGTTCGGCGCAAAGGTCGACGTCGACGCGCGGGACGCGGCCACCGCCGATGCGCTGCCGGAAGGTCTGCTGCGCACCAGCGCCTTCCTGCAGCACCCGGTGTTCAACACCCACCACAGCGAGCACGAACTGCTGCGCTACATGCGCGCACTGGCCGACAAGGACCTGGCGATGGACCGCACGATGATCCCGCTGGGCTCGTGCACGATGAAGCTCAACGCCACCGCCGAGATGATCCCGGTGACCTGGCCGGAATTCGGCCAGATCCACCCGCTGGCGCCGGCTGGGCAGGCGCAGGGCTACGCGCAGCTGATCGCCGAACTGGAAGCGATGCTGGCCGAATGCACCGGCTACGACGCGGTCAGCCTGCAGCCCAACTCCGGCGCGCAGGGCGAGTACGCCGGCCTGCTGGCGATCCGCGCCTACCACCGTTCGCGCGGCGAAGGCCACCGCGACATCTGCCTGATCCCGGAATCGGCGCACGGCACCAACCCGGCCTCGGCGCAGATGTGCGGGATGAAGGTCGTGGTCACCAAGTGCGACGCCAACGGCAACGTCGACGTGGAGGACATCCGCCGCGCCGCGGGGAAGCATTCGGCGAACCTGGCGGCGATCATGATGACCTACCCGTCCACCCACGGCGTGTTCGAGGAGGACGTGGTCGAGATCTGCCGCATCGTCCACGAGCACGGCGGCCAGGTGTACACCGACGGCGCCAACATGAACGCGCTGGTCGGCGTGGCCAAGCCCGGCAAGTGGGGCTCGGACGTCTCCCACCTGAACCTGCACAAGACCTTCTGCATCCCGCACGGCGGCGGCGGTCCCGGCGTAGGCCCGTGCGCGGTGAAGTCGCATCTCGCCCCGTTCCTGCCGAAGAAGCTCGGCGGCGAAGGCGAAGTCGGCATGGTCAGCGCCGCCAGCTTCGGCAGCGCCTCGATCCTGCCGATCAGCTGGATGTACGTGGCGATGATGGGCCGCGGCGGCCTGCGCAAGGCGACCCAGGTCGCGCTGCTCAACGCCAACTACATCGCCCGCCGCCTGGCTCCGCACTTCAGGACCCTGTACACCGGCCGCAACGGCCTGGTCGCGCACGAGTGCATCCTCGACGTGCGTCCGCTGGAGAAGGCCACCGGCATCGGCGCCGAGGACATCGCCAAGCGCCTGATCGACTTCGGCTTCCATGCCCCGACCCTGAGCTTCCCGGTGGCCGGCACGCTGATGGTCGAGCCGACCGAGAGCGAATCGCTGCACGAACTGGACCGCTTCATCGACGCCATGATCCAGATCCGCGACGAGATCCGCGCGGTCGAGGACGGCCGCCTGGACCGCGAGGACAATCCGCTCCGGCACGCCCCGCACACCGCGCTGCAGGTGTCGGGCAGCGAATGGACCCACGCCTACCCGCGCGAGCTGGCCGCCTTCCCGCTGCCGTCGCTGAGGCAGCAGAAGTACTGGCCGCCGGTGTCGCGCGTGGACAACGTGTACGGCGACAAGAACGTGTTCTGCGCCTGCATCCCGGTGGACGCGTACAGGGAAGAAACCGCCTGAGCCCGGCATCGGGCTCCGCGCCTGCACAGCGCGGGGCCCGCCCCGCTGCCTCGCCGTATCGTTCCGCCGCGCGCGGGCAGCCAAGCAAGTCCGGCTCTACGCAAGCGGTACTGCAGCGGATTCCGGGCAAGCCTGTTCACGCCGCCTTCTCATGCCGTGCGCGCGCGCTGAACACGACCCTGCCGACGATGGAGCTCCCCGTCGCGCGCAGGAGCCAGCCCCATGGCCAGCAGGAAATCCTCCCCGTCCTCCGCCGCCAGGTCGGCCCGGTCGCCCGCGAAGAGAAGCGCGGTGCGGTCAGGCGACAACGCCCGCGGCAACGGCGACGAACTGCAGCAGCAGGCGGGCGGCCGCCATCCGCCGCTCACCACCGCGCAGGGCATCCCGGTATCCGACAACCAGAATTCGCTGCGCGCCACCCCGCGCGGACCGACCCTGCTGGAGGATTTCGTCCTCCGCGAGAAGATCACCCACTTCGACCACGAGCGCATCCCCGAGCGCATCGTCCATGCCCGCGGTTCGGCCGCGCATGGCCATTTCGAGCTGACGAAGTCGCTGGCGAAGTACACCACCGCCAGGATCCTCACCGAAGTGGGGAAGAAGACTCCGGTGTTCACCCGCTTCTCCACCGTCGCCGGCGGCCCCGGCTCGGTCGACACCCCTCGCGACGTGCGCGGCTTCGCGGTCAAGTTCTACACCAGTGAAGGCAACTGGGACCTGGTCGGCAACAACATCCCGGTGTTCTTCATCCAGGACGCGATGAAGTTCCCGGATGTGATCCACGCGGTGAAGATGGAGCCGGATCGCGGCTTCCCGCAGGCGGCCAGCGCCCACGACACGTTCTGGGACTTCATCTCGCTCACGCCCGAAACCATGCACATGGTCATGTGGGCGATGAGCGACCGGGCGATCCCGCGCTCGCTGCGGATGATCGAAGGCTTCGGCATCCACAGCTTCCGCCTGCTCGACGACCGCGGCCGCAGCACCTTCGCCAAGTTCCACTGGCGTCCCGAGCTGGGCCTGCAGTCCACGGTCTGGGACGAGGCGGCCAAGCTGCAGGGCGCCGACAACGACTTCCACCGCCGCGACCTGTTCGAGGCGATCCAGGCCGGCAACTTCCCCGCCTGGCAGCTGGGCGTGCAGCTGTTCACCGAAGAGGACGCGGCGAAGTTCCCGTTCGACCACCTCGATCCGACCAAGCTCGTTCCAGAAGAGCTGGTGCCGCTGCAGATCGTCGGCCGGATGGTGCTGGACCGCTGGCCGGACAACTTCTTCGCCGAGACCGAACAGGTCGCCTACTGCCCGGCCAACATCGTGCCGGGCATCGATTTCAGCGATGACCCGCTGCTGCAGGGGCGGCTGTTCTCCTACCTGGACACCCAGCTGATCCGCCTGGGCGGCCCCAACTTCCACCAGCTGCCGGTCAACGCGCCCAAGTGCCCGTTCGCCCACCAGCAGCGCGACGGGCACATGCAGACGGAGGTGCCGAAGGGACGCGTGGCCTACGAACCCAGTTCGCTGCAGGCCGATTCGCCGCGCGCAACCGCCGCGGGCTTCCGCAGCCATGCAACCGCGGCCGACGACGGCGCCAAGGGCCGCATCCGCGCGGAAAGATTCGCCGACCACTACAGCCAGGCACGGATGTTCTTCCGCAGCCAGAGCGCGCCCGAACAGGCGCACATCGCCAGCGCGCTGGTGTTCGAACTGTCCAAGGTCGAGACTGCGCACGTGCGCGAGGCCGTCGTCGGCCACCTGCGCCACATCGACCCGGCGCTGGCGCAGCGCGTGGCCGACGGCCTGGGCCTGGAGGCGCTGCCGCCGGCGCCGCCGGCGAAGGTAATGCCGCAGGACCTGCCACTGTCGCCGGCGCTGCGCATCATCGACCGCATGAAGGACACGCTGGACGGCCGCTGCGTCGGCCTGCTCGTGCACGACGGCTCCGATGCGGCCACGGTCAAGGCGCTGCGCAAGGCCGTGGAGAAGGCCGGGGCCACGGTCAAGGTGGTGGCGCCGAAAGTCGGCGGCGCGACCCTGTCCGACCGCAGCCGCCTAGCCGCGGACGGCCAGTTGGCCGGCACTCCGTCGGTGGTGTTCGACGCGGTGGCCCTGGTGCTGTCGAAGGACGCGGGCGCGATGCTGGCGAAGGAGGCCGCGGCGGTGGACTGGGTGCGCGATGCGTTCGGCCACCTCAAGGCGATCGCCGCCGACGCCGGCGCCCAGGCGGTGCTCAAGGCTGCAGGCGTCGCCCGCGATGCCGGCGTGGTCGATGCCGGCGACGTGGCCGCCTTCATCCGGGCGGCGAAGACCCGGCAATGGGCACGCGAGCCGAAGGTGCGCACGCTGGCCTGACTGCGCGGCAACGCCGCGACAACCGGACGCCTGCGCTTCACGGAGGCGTTACCCCCGGCGCGTTTTCCTGCAGGGACACGATGGCGTGCAGGCACACAGGAGATCGCCCATGCCCCGCGGCGACAAATCCAGCTACAGCGACAAACAGCAGCGCCAGGCCGAGCATATCGAGGAAAGCGAAAAGGAGCGCGGTCGCAGCGACGCTGCGGCCGAGCGCATCGCCTGGGCGACCGTGAACAAGCAGGACGGCGGCGGCAAGCGTTCCGGCGGCGGTCGCAAGAAGGCGACGAAGAAAACGGCCAGGAAGGCCACGAAGAAGACCGCGAAGAAAGCCGCAAAGAAGACAGCGCGGAAACCGGCGACGAAGAAGGCGGCCGCGAAGAAGACCGCGACCACGAAGACAGCCAAGAAGACGGCCAGGAAAGCGACCAAGAAGACGCCGGCCCGGAAGAGCACCGCCCGGAAGGCCACCAAGTCCACCGGCAAGGTGGTGAAGAAAACCGCGCGGAAGACAGCGAAGAAGGCAACCACGAAAACCGCGAAGACCGCCCGCAAATCGTCGGCGCGCAAGGCCACCAAGAAATCGGCGAGCCGGTCCGGCGCACGCAAGCGCGCCTCTGGCTGATACGGCCGGCCGGGCACCTCCGGAAGGCAACGGCCCGCGCGTCCGCTGCGGGGCGCGAAGGCAGTCGCCATGCATACAGCTGCCGGGATCTTCTGCAGGAGCGATCAACCCGCGGACCGGTGCAACCGCCCGACCCGGTACCAGCGGCGCACATCCGCGGGCAGGTGCGCGTCGATCGCCACCCCCAGCGCCACGTGCGCGTCCAGCAGGTCGCGGAGGTGGCACTGGGCCGGCGTCGGGCCGGCGCGCCCGTCCAGTTCGTCGGGTGACAGCTGCGCCAGCGACCAGTCGTGGAGCAGGTCCTTGCGCGAGTCCAGCGCCGCCCGCAACCAGGCGTGCAGCGGATGCACGCGGTAGCCGCGTGCCGCCAGGGCCGCCACCCGCTCCGCCATGACCGTGCCTACGCCGCGGAACCATTCGGTATGTCCGCCGGCCTGCACGCGGACGGCCAGCGGCGCCGGCGCGTTGTGCTCGGCCAGCGAGGCGCGCAGCTCCAGTTCCAGGTCGCGCGCGTCGCGCTGCGACTCGGCTTCGACCAGGACGCCGGCTTCGAGGTCGAAGAAGTCGAACCAGCGCGGATGCAGCGCGGCGATGCGCGCCAGCGGGTCGTGCGAGAAGCCGATCTTGCAGTGGTCCTCCCACTGGCACGGGAACACATAGGCGAAACAGCGCCCGTCGATGCGCACGCCCGGATCCGCATGCCGCGCCACCGCGCGTGCACCTGCGCTCATGGCGCCTTGCGCCGGTGCGACGGCGTCGCACCCGTTGCGGCATCCCGCGGCGCCGGTTCCCAGCCGAATACGCTGCGGCCGCCGTAACGGTGCGAATCGCGCCGTTCGCCGGCGATATGGGCCTCGAGCGACGGCCCGCCGGCGACCGCCTCCAGCCGCCGCGCCTGTGCGTCCAGCCGGCGGATCGCGTGCAGCCGCTCCCCGTTGCCGAGCCGGGCCTGCGCCACCGCATGCTTCAGCACGCCCAGGGCGTGGTCGAACACGCGCGTGGGCACCGGGAACGGATGCCGGTCCTTGCCGCCATGGGCCAGCGAAAAGCGCGCCGGATCGGTGAAGCGGCAGGGCGTGCCGTGCAACACCTCGGCCACCAGCGCCAGCGCGCGCACCGTGCGCGCGCCCACCCCGGGCACCTGCAGCAGTTCCGGGAAATCGCGCGGCCCGCGGTCGGCCGCGGCGGCCAGCGCGCCATGCAGGCGGCGCAGGACCACGTCGCCCGCGCGCACGTCGTGGTGGCCGGGCAACGACAGGTGCGGCAGCGGTTCCGGCCGGGCTGCCTGCGCGCCCGGCCCGTGCACGCATGACGGCGGCGCTTCCGGCGCGGGCGAAGCGAACAGGTCGCCGGTCACCCCGATCTCGCTGCCCTGCATGCGGCGAGCTCCACTGGCCGCGGAATGGACCGTGGCCCGCTCCGCTTCGCCACCCTCGTCCTGGTGCGGTCGCGTTGCACGCCGGTCGCCGGTCGCCCCGGCGCAGTCCGCCGCCAGCTTCGCGTACTCGCCGACCAGGACCGCCGGATCCATTTCGCCGAGCAGCCGCAGCTGCGAATCGCGCGAGGCCGCCGCGCGGCGATCGGCCAGGTTGACGATGCGGCCCTGCGCCGGCCCGTCGATGGCCGCATGCGGTGCATCGACGAAACTCTCCAGTCCCTCCGACAGCCAGTGGTAGCGGCGCGCCTGCCCGCGCGCGCCGTTCATGCCCTGCTGCACCACCACCCAGCGACCGTCCTCGGCGACGATGAAACCGTGCAGGTACAGGTCGAAGCCGTCCTGCACCGCGGCGCTGTCGACCTTGGCCACCAGCCGGCTCGTCTGGGCCAGCGCGGTGCCGTCGAGCCCGGTGCGTTCCGCGAACGCCAGCAGTTCGGCCGGCGTGGCGCGCGAATGGCGGCCGCGGCCGCCGCACACCTGCAGGCCCAGTTCGCCCGACAGCGGCGCCAGCCCGCGCTTGAGCGCGCCGATCACGCTGGTGGTGATCCCGGAGGAATGCCAGTCCATGCCCATCACCGCGCCGAAGCACTGGAACCAGAACGGATGCGCCAGCCGCCGCAACAGTTCGTCGCGGCCGTACTCGTGCACGATCGCCTGGCACAGCACCGCACCCAGCGCCGCCATGCGCGCGGCCAGCCAGGCGGGCACGCGGCCGCCGTGCAATGGCAGGTCGGCGCTGCCGGTGCGGCGGCTCATGGGCGGCGCGCGGCGCGCCGGGCCGCGGGGTCGGTGGCGGGAATGGTGGAATCCATGCCTGAATGATGCATGGGTGGCGTCCCGCCATCTGCGCCGGACGCCTGCCCGGCAGCGGGGAAAACCGAACGGTCCAGTGTATGCGCGGGAATGAACGTGCGTCGCAGCGCGTTCCTCCCCGCCTCCAACGCCTTCTGGCCAGGTGGACGCGATGGTGCGGCCATCGCCGGCCGCGCGCGGAACACCGCGCTCATCCTCGGCGGCATCGCCCGCGAGGTCTTGGGAATGCCGTGCTCGTGGGTGGTCTGGCTGGCGTGGCTCATCACCAGCAGGCTGCCCGGTTCCAGGTCGATGCCCAGCGCGCGGCCGCCGGCCTTGGCGCGGATGTTCATGCGCCGCGTCGCGCCCAGCGAAAGCAGCGCGATCGGCTGGCCCGGCACCAGCATGTGCAGCTTGTCGTTGTGCATGGCGACGCTGTCGCGGCCGTCGCGGTAGAGGTTCAGGCCCACCGAGTTGTAGGCGGCCGGGACGGCGGCCTGCACGCGTGCCAGCATCGCCGCCAGCGGCAGCCCGTCGGGCGGCGCATCGAGCGCGTACCAGGCCTGCAGCCGCGGCACGTCGACCACGCGGTCGTACATCGGGCGCCGCTGGCGCTGCCAGGCGCAGCCGTCGCGCAACGCCGCGAACCACGCGGCGGCCTCGTCGCCGCCGGCGAACGCGGGCCAGTAGCGGATGCCGCCTTCGGCATCGTCCACCAGGTGCAGCGGGGTGGAAGCGAACAGGTCCATGACGCGTTCCTCTCTGGAGGGGACCGGCAACGGATGCCCGGGACGGGAACGTGCCGGCGATGCCGCGCCCGCGCTTGCGGATCCGGCCTTCAATGGAAATCCCGCGACGGCACCTGCAGCGTGCCGAGCAGGTCGCTGAGATCTTCCAGCCGACCGGCGATCAGATGCTCGACCCCGTCCACCCGCTCCCAGCGCCCGCGCACGGCCAGCAGCCGCGACTGCAGCAGCGGCTTGCGCTGGCGGATCGCCAGGTCAGGCCACACGATCACGTTGACCATCCCGTGCTCGTCCTCGAGGGTGACGAAGATCGTGCCCTTGGCCGTGGCCGGGCGCTGGCGCTGGGTGACCAGGCCGGCCACGTGCACGCCGCTGCCGTGGCGGCGCCCCTGCAGTTCGCGCGAGCCGAGGATGCGCCGCTGCACCATCCGTCCGCGCAGCAGCGCCATCGGATGCGTGCGCAGGCTCAGGCCGGTGCTGCGGTAGTCGGCCGCCAGTTCCTCGCCCGGCCGCGGTGCCGGCAATTCGATCCGCGCCTCGTCCGGACTGCCCGGCAGCAGCGGCCGGCGCTGCTCGACGCCGGCCACGGCCCAGCGCGCGGCGTTGCGGTGACCGGCGAGGGAATCCAGCGCACCGGCCTCGGCCAGTGCCTCGCGCGCCTTCGCGTCCAGGCCGGCGCGCAGGCACAGGTCGCGCACGTCGGAAAACGGCCGTTGCGCGCGCGCGGCCACGATCGCCTGCGCCGCCGTTTCCTGCATCCCCGCCACCTGGCGCAGGCCCAGCCGCAGCGCCGGCTGGCCACCATCGTCCCGCCCCCTGCGCGGACGGCCGTCCTCCAGCGCGTTGTCCCAGTCGCTGTGGACCACGTCCACCGGCCGCACCTCGATGCCGGGACGGTCGCCGCGGCCGCGCCGCGCGTCCTGCACGATCTGGCTGGGCGAATAGAAGCCCATCGGCTGCGAATTGAGCAGCGCGCAGGCGAAGGCCGCCGGTTCGTGCCGCTTCAGCCAGCAGCTGATGTAGACCAGCTTGGCGAACGAGGCCGCGTGGCTCTGCGGGAAGCCGTAGGAGCCGAAGCCCTTGATCTGCTCGAAGATCTGGTCGATGAATTCCGATGCGTAGCCCTTGGCCTCCATCAGCTCGCGGATGCGCACGCGGTGCGGCTCCATGTCGCCGCCGCGCTTCCAGGCGGCCATCGAGCGGCGCAGCGCATCGGCCTCGTGCGGCTCGTAGCCGGCCAGGATCACCAGCTCCATCACCTGCTCCTGGAACAGCGGGATGCCCAGGGTCTCGCCGAGGATCTGCCTCACTCCGTCATTCGGATAGGTCACATCCTCCTTGCCCATGCGCCGGCGCAGGTACGGATGGACCATCCCGCCCTGGATCGGGCCGGGGCGCACGATCGCCACCTGCACCACGATGTCGTAGAACCTCTCCGGCTTCAGCCGCGGCAGCATGCTCATCTGCGCGCGCGATTCGATCTGGAACACGCCGACGGTGTCGGCGATCTGCATCATCGCGTAAGTGGACCCGTCGTCGCCTGGAACGCTGGCCATGTCCAGCTTCAGCCCGCGGTACCGCTCCACCAGGTCGAAGGCCTTGCGGATGCAGGTCAACATGCCCAGCGCCAGGCAGTCGACCTTGAGCAGGCCCAGCGTCTCCAGGTCGTCCTTGTCCCACTGGATGATGGTGCGCTCGGCCATGGCCGCGTTCTCCACCGGCACCAGCGCCGACAGCGGCGCGTCGGAGATCACGAAGCCGCCCACGTGCTGCGACAGGTGCCGCGGCTTGCCCTCCAGCATGCCGGCCAGCGCCAGCACCTTGCGGACCAGCGGATTGTCCGGATCGAACCCGGCCTCGCGCAGGCGCTGCGCCATCGGCGTCTCGCCATTGCCCCAGCCGAAGCACTCGGCCAGCAGGCCGGTCTGGTCCGGCGGCAGGCCGAAGGCCTTGGCCACGTCGCGCACCGCGCTCTTGCCGCGGTAGCTGATCACCGTGGCCGCCAACGCCGCGCGGTCGCGCCCGTACTTGGCGTAGACGTACTGCATCACCTCCTCGCGGCGTTGGTGCTCGAAGTCCACGTCGATGTCGGGCGGCTCGTCCCGGGCTTTCGACAGGAAGCGGGCGATCAGCAGCCGGGTCTCGGCCGGGTCCACCGCGGTGATGCCAAGCGCGTAGCACACCGCCGAATTGGCCGAGGAGCCGCGGCCCTGGCAGAGGATGTTGCGCGAGCGTGCGAAGCGGACGATGTCCTGCACGGTCAGGAAGAAGGCTTCGTATCCCAGGTGCGCGATCAGTTCCAGCTCTTCCTCGATCTGCGCATGGACCTTCTCCGGCACCCCTCCCGGCCAGCGCTCGCGCATGCCCGCTTCGGTCAGCGCGCGCAGGTGGCTGGCCGGCGTATGTCCTTCCGGCACCAGTTCCTTCGGATAGTCGTACTTCACCTCGCGCATGCCGAAGGTGCAGCGCCGGGCCAGTGCCGCAGCCGCCTCAAGCAGGGCCGGCGGATGGATGTTGCCCAGCGCGCGGCGCGTGCGCAGGTGGCGTTCGCCGTTGCGGAACAGCAGCGCGCCGGCTTCGGCCAGGGGGGTGGTGTGGCGGATCGAGGTCAGCGTGTCCTGCAGCACGCGCTCGCGCCGCCGGGCCATGTGCACGTCGCCGCTGGCCAGGGCGGGCATGTCCAGTTGCGCGGCCAATGCGAGCAGCCGTTGCAGGCGCGCGGCATCGTCCTGCTCGCGGTGCAGTTCCACCGCCAGGTGCGCGCGCTCGCCGAACACCGACTGCAGCCAGCGGCCCTGCGCCGGGTCGGGTTCGGCGCCGGGGATCCACAGGGCGAACAGGCCGCAGGACGGTGGGGGTCCGCCCACCACCCGCTCCACGTCCGCGCGCAGCAGGCGATAGCTGCCCTTGTCCGCGGCCCGGCGCGCGACCGTGATCAGCTCGCACAGCCGCGTGTAGCCCGCGTGCGTCTCCACCAGCAGCACGCACTTCAATCCGCACTCCAGCACGAACTCGCTGCCGACCACCAGCGGCATCTCGGTGGCCTCGGAGGCTTCCAGCGCGCGCACGATGCCGGCCAGCGAGCATTCGTCGGTGATCGCCAGCGCGCTGTAGCCGCAGTCGCGGGCGCGCTCGAACAGCGTGGCCGCATCGCTGGCCCCGCGCAGGAACGAGAAGTCCGACAGGCAGTGCAGTTCGGCATAGGCCGGCAGGCCGTCCGCCATGGCCACGTCATCGTTGGCCGCGCGCAGGCCGATGCGCTGCGCCACTTCCCACGCCCGCGGCGGACGCCCGCCGGGTGTGTCGCGGTCCACGCCGTCGCGGGCGTCGTCCCAGCTCATGCGAACCACCCGTGCAGCATCCAGCCGCCCTGCTCGCCCGCTGATGCGAATGCCCAGGCATGCTGGCCTTGCGCGGTTTCCAGCACGTAGTAGTCGCGGCGCGCGTCGGCATCGTCCCACCAGCCGCTTTCCAGCCGCTCCGGACCAGACAGGATGCGTGCGCCACGACGCGCAGGACTACCGGGCCCAGCGGCGCGCGCCCGTGGAGATCCTGCCCCGATACCCATCTCGGCGGTCGGCGGATCCGCCAGCCTCGCGCAGCCGGGCAGGCCCGGCTCCACGAACGGCACGGGCCGCGGCAGCAGCCACAGCGGGCGCGGCGGACGCGGCGGCGCGGCTTCGATCCGCGCCGCATCGCCTTCGACCTTGCGCCAGGCCCGCTCCGGGCGCGGATCGCCGGCCGGCGCCACCCGGTACACCGCCTCGTCGCCCAGCCGCGCGCGCAGGCGCTCGCGCAGTTGCGGCCAGGGCAGCTGCTGCTGGCTGCGGGTGTCGAACAGGTCGCGCGCGGCCGGCACGAATGGCGGCAGTTGTCGCGCCAGCAGGCGCAGGGCCACCACCGGCGCGGGAATCTCCACCCGCTCCAGCCGGCTGCGCGCCAGTTCGAACAGCATCGCCTGCCCGCGTTCGGCGGCGAGCAGGCCGACCTCCACGTCGGTGTGCGCGGCCCCGTGCGCCACGCCCTGGCGCGCCACCCGTTCATGCTCCAGCCGCAGCACGAAGCGCTGCACGCCGCCATCGCGGATCGACAGGAAGGTGCACAGGTCGCCGACCAGCCGGCGCAGCGGGAACAGCAGCGCGGTATGGCTCTCCACTTCGTAGCCCAGCTCGACCCGCGCATCGAAATGATCCGGCGGCTGGTAGTACGCCAGCGGATCGTCGGCCTGCCCGTACAGCCGGTCCAGGTGCTCCAGCAGCGGCAGGCCGAAGCGCCGGTGCAGCGCATCGCGCGGCAGGCCGCGCAAGCTGCGCAGGTCGGCGATGCCCATGCGCTGCAGGCGCGTGCCCAGTCCGCCCGGCAGGCAGGCCCGGCGCACCGGCACCTGGTCCAGCTGCGTGGCCATGGTCGCCGCATGCGGGATCGCCAGGCCGTCGCGCAGGCCGGCGAACACCCGCGCCGCGCGCGGCGTCGGCGCCAGCGCGATGCGGTGGCGGAATCCGAGCGCGTCGAGTTCCCCGCGCAGCCGCGCCTCGATCCGCGGCCACGGCCCGAGCAGGCTGAAGCTGCCGCGCACCTCCAGCAGCAGGCAGCCGGGCCATTGCGCGCTGACCAGCGAACTGTGCCGGTAGGCCCAGGCGGCCAAGAACCGCTGCACCCGCGCTTCGACCGCTTCGTCGTGCTCGACCATGGCGAAGTCGCGCAGCAGCGCGTGCGCGGCGACCAGGCGCATGCCCGGCGCCAGCCCCGCCGCGGCGGCCGCTGCGTTCACCGCATGCAGCGTGCGCAGTTGCGCCGGCCCACCGACCAGCGCCAGCGGCGCCTCCGGATCAGGCCGGCGGCGAAGGACGGCGTCGAGCGCCAGTTGCGGCAGCAGTACACAGGCCCAGAGCATGGCGCCGCCTCACGCCGCGCCCGGGACGAACGCGCTCGCCGGCGCAGGGCCGCCGCGGCACTTGCGCACCTGCCACACCGGCTGCCGCGATGGCGTGCCGCGCACGCATTCCAACCGCAGCGCCGCCGGCGAAGCGTTGACCGCGTGTTTCCGGTCGCGCAGGGCGAACCCCAGGCAGGCGCCGCTGTCGGCCGCCACCTGCAGCCTGCGCAGCGCCGCCGCGTCGGCCTGCGCAGGCCAGCCCAGCACCGCCGCGCAGGCGCCGCTGCGCAGGCACTGCTCGAACGCCCACAACGCATCGCGCGGCGCCGTTTCGATCACCTGCAGCCCGGCCAGGTCCACGCCCGCGGCCTGCCAGGCCGGCGCATAGGGAATGTACGGCGGCGCGACCAGGGCCACGGTCCCGCCTTCGCCGGTCAGGCGCGCGAGCGTGGGCAGCAGCAGCGACAGCTCGCCGACGCCGTCGACCGGCAGCAGCAGTTCGGTCAGCGCGCGCCGCGGCCAGCCGCCCTGCGGCAGCAACGCGTCCAGCGCAGCGTGGCCGGTGGGCATGCCATCGGCGGCGAGCGCGGCGCGGCGCCCGGCGTGCCACAGCGTGCGCGCGGCCAGCAGCGATTCCAGGGCAACCACGGACGCTGCCATCTCAGCCCTTCCGCACCAGTCCGCAGTACACGCCCTCGATGGCGAAGTCCTGGCCCGGCTCCACCTCGATCGGCGCATGCGCCGGATTGCGCGGCAACAGGCGGATCCTGCGCCGCGCCCGCTGCAGCCGCTTGATGGTCAGCTCGCCATCCACGCGCGCGACCACGGTCTGCCCGTCGCGCGCCTCGGGCGTGCGGTGCACGCCGACCAGGTCGCCGTCGAGGATGCCGTCGTCGACCATCGAATCGCCCTGCACCCGCAGCAGGTAATCGGGCCGCGGCGAGAACAGGCGGCGATCCAGCCACAGCGCTTCGGCCACGTCGGCAACCCGGCCGAGGCCGAGGCTGACCACGCCCTCGGCACTGACCGGCAGGCCGGCCGCGACCCGCCCCAGCACCGGCAGCGGCAGCAGGTCGGCGCGCCCGCCCGGCAGGCGCAGGCCGCGCTTCTGCCCGGGCAACTGCTCGATCAGTCCCTCCGCCAGCAGCGCCTGCACGTGCTTCTGCGCGGCGTTGCGCGAGGCGAAGCCGAAGGCGTGGGCGATCTCGGCCAGGCTGGGCGCGCGGCCAGCGGCCAGTTCGCGGCGCAGGAAGTCCAGCACGGCGGCGCGCTGGGGCGGCAGGTCGGGGACCGGGCGGGAGTCGGGGGCATCCATGGTGTACATTTGTACACCTTCCGGTCGCATCCGGCGAGATGCTCCGTAGAACGGTGCCTGCCCCGCTGCCTTTCGCGATGGTCGCCCCGGTAGACGGCAGGAGCGGGGCAAGCCCCGCTCCACGGGGGATACAGGCACCAGGCGAAGGGATAGGTGCCGGTCTCCGCGGCCAGGCCACGCCTCGGCGGATTGGCGAGGATGTAGCGCGCCTGCGCAGCCAGATCCTCATCCCCGCGCAGCCGATGGTCGTAATACCCCAGGGCGACGCGCGGTGGAGAGCGAAAAGCGGGCGTTGAGGTCGTAGCTTCGTTCGGCGAAAAACCAGTGGCCAGGCGAAGGCAGGACGCAGCGACGCACTGTCCGCATCGCCGGCCACAACCAATCGCCATCGTCCGCTGTAGGAGCCCGTCTTGCGGGCGACAAGGGCGTCGGAGTCATGGGCATGTCGCCTGTGCCGACGGCACCCGTCGGAATCATGAAGGCATTGCCTGTGCTGACGGCGTC
>Ga0160451_100473_pt1 | contig 22136 bp, 19 predicted proteins | sample HID1975M_E1MG_FD_108270 | JGI IMG/M metagenome (GOLD analysis project Ga0160451, IMG submission 108270) | Enriched soil microbial communities from UW Madison campus, WI, USA - HID1975M_E1 MG | ecosystem: Environmental > Terrestrial > Soil > Unclassified | place: USA: Madison, Wisconsin... | reverse complement strand
CGGGGACGATGGTTGAGCGGGTTGAACGAAGCCACGCCCCCAAAAGCGGCGAAAGACGCGGCAGTGCGGGGGTATGGCGCAAGCAGCACAGGGATGTGCTGCGCTCGGCCGTCGGAGGCAGGAAGCCGGAACCGGCCGATGCGCCATACCCCCGCACTGCCGCGGCTCCCGCCGAAGCCGACACCACCCAACGCCTTGGCTCCTGCCTCAGCACTCCCGCGGCTCCCGCCGAAGCACGCCAAAGCGGACGCCTTTGCTTCCGAAGCCAGCCCAACCAGACGCCCTTGCTCCCGCCTCCTGCGGTTCTTGCCTTTGCCATCACTTGGGGGAAAAGAACCAAAAAGAAAGGCGCCCGAAGGCGCCCTTCCAGGTACTGCTGCGTCAGCGCAAGCCGATCAGGCTTCCGGCTCGACCACGACCTTGACCGTGGTCTCGACGTCGGCGTGCAGGTGCACGAGGACCTCGAACTCGCCGACGTGGCGGATCGGGCCTTCGCCCATCACCACTTCGCTCTTCTCCAGCGGCAGGCCGGCGGCGGTGAACGCCTCGGCGATGTCGCGCGGGCCGACGGAGCCGTACAGCTTGCCCTCGGTGGAAGCGTTGGCCTTCAGGGTGACGCTGGCGCCTTCCAGCGCAGCCAGGCGGCCCTGGGCGCCATCGAGGCTGGCCTTGGCCTTGGCCTCGTACTCGGCGCGCTTGGCCTCGAACTCGGCCAGGTTGGCGGCGGTAGCCGGCACGGCCTTGCCCTGCGGGACCAGGAAGTTGCGGCCGTAGCCCGGCTTCACGCTGACCTTGTCGCCCAGGTTGCCCAGGTTGGTGACCTTCTGCAGAAGGATCAGTTCCATCGTATTGCTCCTCTATCCGTTAGCGACGCCACCGGCAGGCGGGGCGCCGCAACGATTGCTGTCCGGATCGGACGGGAAAATTACCGGGAAAACCACCCGGAGGCTGCCTTCCTGTTGAACACCCGCACATGGATGTACGCGCGTTCGCGAGGGACTCGCATCAAATGATATGCGGGCTCTTCGCGGAAGGACCCGCCTCAATCAAACATCGTGGTTGTCGGTGTACGGGATCAGGGCCAGGAAACGGGCGCGCTTGATCGCGGTCGACAGCTGGCGCTGGTAACGCGACTTGGTGCCGGTGACGCGGCTCGGGACGATCTTGCCGTTCTCGGTCAGGTACTGGCGCAGGGTGTTGAGATCCTTGTAGTCGATCTCCTTGACACCCTCGGCGGTGAACTTGCAGAACTTGCGGCGGCGGAAGAACTTGGACATGTCGGTGCTCCTTAGGCGGCTTCGGCGTTGTCGCCGTCGTTGTCGGCGGCGGCGGGCGCGGCGCCCTCGCCTTCCTCGTCACGGCGGCGGCGCTCGCCACGCTCGGGCTTGTCGCCCTTCTCGTCCTTGCTCTTCATGATCAGCGACTGCTCGGTGTCCGGGCCGTCGCGGCGGATGACCAGGTGGCGCAGGATCGCGTCGTTGAAACGGAAGGTCTCGACCAGCTCGTCCAGCACAGCCTGGTCGGTCTCGATGTTGAACAGGACGTAGTGGGCCTTGACCAGGTTCTGGATCGGGTAGGCCAGCTGGCGGCGGCCCCAGTCTTCCAGGCGGTGGATGGTGCCGTTGCCGTTCTCGACCAGCGACTTGTAGCGCTCGATCATCGCCGGCACCTGCTCGCTCTGGTCCGGATGGACCAGGAACACGACTTCGTAATGACGCATTGTGTCTTCCTCGTGGATGCGGCCCTGGCGGGCCTGGCAGCCCCCCGTCGATCCGGAGCGGATGCGGTGGGGCAAGGTCTCCCCGCGCCTAGCAGGCGCAGGGAGCCGGAAATTATGCCGGATCAGGCACTTGGGTGCAAACCGGTCGGCGGCTGGCGAAGAAGTGCCCTGCACTTCATAGAGCGGGGGCTCGCCCCGCCGCCATCGCCCGTCATTCCAGGCAACGGATCGAAGAGCGAGCGGGACGAGCCCCGCTCTGCGACAGCAACTTCCATTGCAATGTCTTACATCAATAAAATAATTTAATTTATTGATTTAATTATTTTTATTTTCGCTTCTTCTCGGCAATCCAGGCGCGGATATGGGTCTCCAGCGTCTCCAGCGGCACCGAGCCGGTCTCCAGTACCGCGTCGTGGAAATCGCGCACGTCGAACTTCGGGCCCAGCTCGCGGCGGGCCTCCTCTCGCAGCTCCGAGATCTTCAGCTGGCCGATCTTGTAGGCCAGCGCCTGGCCCGGCCAGGCGATGTAGCGGTCGATCTCGTTGACCACGTCCTGCTCGGTCTTGGGCGAGTTGTCCATGAAGAAATCGATCGCCTGCTGCCGGCTCCAGCCCTTGGCATGCATGCCGGTGTCGACCACCAGCCGCACCGCCCGCCACATGTCGTAGGCCAGCTGGCCCATGCGGTCGTAGGGGTCGTCGTACAGGCCCATGTCGTAGCCCAGGCGCTCGGCGTACAGGCCCCAGCCCTCGCCGTAGGCGACGAAGTAGGCGGTGCGGCGGAACAGCGGCAGGTCCGGCAGCTCGGCGCCGCGGGCGAACTGGAAATGGTGGCCGGGGACCGATTCGTGCAGGGTCAGCGGCAGCATCTCCCACTTCGGCCGCACTTCGGGCCGGTACAGGTTCACGTAGTAGAAGCCGGCGCGGCTGCCGTCGACGGCGCCGGGCTGGTAATAGGCGGTGGTGGTGTCCGGGGCGATGTTGTCCGGGATCGGGCGCACGCCGTACGGCAGGCGCGGGATGGTGCGGAACACCTTCACCAGTTCCGGGTCCACCCGCTTGGCCAGGGCCTGGTAGGCCTCCAGCAGCTCGGCGGGCGTCTTGTAGAAGAACTTCGGATCGGTGCGCAGGTACTGGAAGAAGGCGTGCAGGTCGCCCTTGAAGCCGACCTCGGCGCGGATCTTCTCCATCTCCGCGCGGATCCGCGCCACTTCCTTCAGGCCGATCCCGTGGATCTGTTCGGCGGTCAGGTCGGTGGTGGTGTACCAGCTGGCGAGGAAGTCGTAATAGGCCTTGCCGTCGGGCAGGTCGGTGGCGGCGATGCTGTCGCGCGCGTGCGGCAGGTAGTCCTGGTCGAAGAAGCGCCCGAACTCGCGGTAGGCCGGCACCACCTGCGCGGCGATGGCCTCGCGCGCCTGCACGCGCAGCGCCTCCTGCTCGGCGGCGGGGATCGACCCGGGCATCTTCAGGAACGGCTTGTAGAAGGGGCTGGCGGCCGGGTCGTCGACCAGCTGCGCCCGGATCTGCGCCGGCACCCGCTGCATCAGCACCTTCGGCGGCATGCTGCCCGCCTCCACGCCCGCCTTCATCAGCGCGGTGGTCTGTTCCAGCAGCCGCGGCAGCGCGTGCAGGCGCGCGATCCAGTTGCGGTAGTCCTGCGCGCTGGCGAACGGCAGCACCTCGGCGATGCCGTCGGCGGTCTGCACGCCGCCCTGGTGGCCGACCGGCTGCAGGTACTCGCGGAACTTCTGCCGCGCCACCGACCGCTCCTGCAGCCAGGCGAAGGTGTCGTAGTTGAGCTGGTCGGCCGGCGACAGCGCGGCGCGGTCGATGCGCTTCAGCGCCGCCAGCGCGTCGCGGTCGGCCGCCTCGCGCCGGGCGATCGCCTCCGGGCCCATGTCGGTCCAGCGGTCGTCGAAGCGGTGGTCGCCCTGGTAGGACGCGTTCTCGGGCGATTCGCGCAGGCCGCGCTCCCACTCGCTGTCGAACAGGCCATGCAACGCGGAAGCCGCATCGGTGCGCGACTCGGCCGCCGGGCCGGTCGCCGCCGGCGCACCAAAGACCGGGAAGCAGCACAACGCCAGGGCGGCGGCGAGGACGGTACGGCGCATGGGATCTCCGGACGGACGGGAAACCGCAAGCCTAGCGCTTTGCGCATGGCCCGGGCCGTGCCGGAAGTCTCCGTTGGCGTCGTTGCGGGCCGGCCGGTCGTGAAGGGCTCCCTGGAAGCCCGTCTTGCTGGCGACCGCACACGTCGCAATGGAAACCGCCGGGTCCGGCAGCCGCGACGGGTCGCCCGCAAGGCGGGCTCCTACAGGCGCGGGCGGCCGCGCGTGCGGGCTCAGGCCGGACCGGTGGTGAAGCTCTCCCCACAGCCGCATTCCGCGGTGGCGTTGGGGTTGCGGAACACGAAGGTCTCGCTCAGTCCCTGGCGGCTGAAGTCGATCTCGGTGCCATCGACCAGCGCCAGGCTGTCGGCATCGACGAAGATGCGCACCCCCTCCTGTTCGAACACCGCGTCGCCATCGCGGCGGTCGCGGGCCAGGTCGGCCACGTGGCCCCACCCGGAACAACCGGTGCGCTCCACGCCCAGGCGCAGGCCCAGCGCGGCCGGGTCGCGCTGCAGGAAGCGCTGTACGCGCTCCAGGGCAACAGGGGTCAGGGTGACAGCCATCGGAACCTCCGCGATTTCAGGCCGGATTATAGTCGCCAACAGCGGCCGGCCGTTGCCGGCACCGGCGTTGGATACGGGACGCTGCGGTCCGCCGACGGCCCCACGAAGGCATCGATGCCTCGCACCGGCGCGGTGGCAGCCGCTACACTTCCGCCCTTCCCAGATGGGCTCCAGCACACAAGGATTCAAGCCATGACGGTGGTCAGCGTCGAACATGCGCTCGCGGGCAGGATCCCCGCCGGCGGCGAGGTCACGGTGCGCGGCTGGGTGCGGACCCGGCGCGACTCCAAGGCCGGCCTGAGCTTCGTCAACGTCAGCGACGGTTCCTGCTTCGCCCCGATCCAGGTCGTGGCCCCGGCCACGCTGCCCAACTACGAGTCGGAAGTGAAGCACCTGACCGCCGGCTGCTCGGTGATCGCGACCGGCACCCTGGTGCCGTCGCAGGGCCAGGGCCAGAGCTTCGAGATCCAGGCCAACGCGATCGAGGTCAGCGGCTGGGTCGAGGATCCGGAGACCTATCCGATCCAGCCCAAGGCGCATTCGCTGGAATTCCTTCGCGAAGTCGCCCACCTGCGCCCGCGCACCAACCTGTTCGGCGCGGTCACCCGCATCCGCCACTGCCTGGCCCAGGCCGTGCACCGCTTCTTCCACGAGCGCGGTTTCTATTGGATCAGTACGCCGATCATCACCACCTCCGACGCCGAGGGCGCCGGGCAGATGTTCCGCGTGTCCACCCTGGACCTGGCCAACCTGCCGCGCGGCAAGGACGGAGCGGTGGACTTCTCGCGCGACTTCTTCGGCAAGGAGACCTTCCTCACCGTCTCCGGCCAGCTCAATGTCGAGGCCTACTGCCTGGCGCTGAGCAAGGTCTACACCTTCGGCCCGACCTTCCGTGCCGAGAACTCCAACACCACCCGGCACCTGGCCGAGTTCTGGATGATCGAGCCGGAAATCGCCTTCGCCGACCTGGCCGCCGACGCGGACCTGGCCGAGGACTTCCTCAAGTACCTGTTCCGCGCGGTGCTGGACGAGCGCGCCGACGACATGGCGTTCATCGCCGAGCGCGTGCAGAAGGACGCGGTCACCAAACTGGAGGCGTTCATCAACGCGCCGTTCGAGCGGATCGACTACAGCGAGGCGATCGCGCTGCTGCAGAAGTCCTCGAAGAAGTTCGACTTCCCGGTCGAATGGGGCCTGGACCTGCAGACCGAGCACGAGCGCTGGCTGACCGAGGAGCACGTCGGCCGCCCGGTGGTGGTGATGAACTACCCCGAGCACATCAAGGCCTTCTACATGCGCCTGAACGACGACGGCCGCACCGTGGCGGCGATGGACGTGCTGGCCCCGGGCATCGGCGAGATCATCGGCGGTTCCCAGCGCGAGGAGCGGCTGGATGTCCTGGACGCGCGCATGGCCCAGTTCGGCCTGGATCCGGAGCACTACCAGTGGTACCGCGACTTCCGCCGCTACGGCGGCGTGCCGCACGCCGGTTTCGGCCTGGGCTTCGAGCGGCTGGTGGTCTACGTGTGCGGCCTGTCCAACATCCGCGATGCGATCGCCTATCCGCGCGCGCCGGGCAATGCCGAGTTCTGAGATGCGAACCCACCGCAAGAGCCGGCAGGCGTGATCCTGTTCCTCGCCCTGTGCTTCGTCGGCGTGGCCATCGCCGGAGCCACCGCCTTCGTGATCTTCTGGCCGCTGACCCTGGTCCACGTGCGCGACCGCCACGCCGGCACCACGGCCGACTTCGGTCCCGGCGCGTTCCTCGACCCGGCCGCACTGCGCTGGCTGCTGGGCGGCGCCTACCGCGCCACCGGCGACCGTTCGCTCACCGGGCTGGCCACCCCGGCGCGGATCGCGTTGCTGACCATCCTCATCGCCCTGTCGCTGGCCGGCCTGCTGTGGCTGGTCGCGGAGATCACCGCATGAACATCCCTTCCGAACGCCAGTCCTGGTGGATCGCCACCCTCGGCCGCACCCTGCACTGGGCGCGGCTGCGCGAACGCGAGGGCGGCACCGCCGAGGTGCTGGACCACGATGGCAACCTGCATGCCTACGACAGCGAGGACACCGCGCGCTCGATGCTGCTGGACGCCGGCTACGTCGAATTCGACGGCATCGACGAGGACGACGCGCTGGAGCGCGGCTTCTCGCTGGACGAAGTCGCGCCGCCACGCGCCGGCAGCGACGCAGAACTGATCGGGCGGATGAGCGTGGCCCTCGGCCGGCAGGCCTGAGCCGGCGGCACGGGCCGGTGTACACGCCACGCGCCTTTGCCGAAGACGACCTGGCCGGGCTGGACTGGCTGCTGGCGCGCGATCCCTTCGCCACCCTGGTCACCTGCGACGGCGACGGCCTGCCGCTGGCCAGCCACCTGCCGGTGCTGTACGCCCGCCAAGGCGACCGCGTCGTGGTCGAAGGCCACTGGGCGCGGCCCAACCCCCAGGCCACGCACGCCGGGCCGGCGCTGCTCATCGTGCATGGTCCGCACCACTACATCTCGGCCGACTGGTATCCGGACAAGGCGGCGATGGCGCGCGTGCCTACCTGGAACTACGCCGCCGCGCACCTGCATGGGGACCTGCAGCCGCTGCACGGGGAAGCGGAGCTGGCGTCGATCGTCGCCCGCCTCGGCGAACGCTTCGAGCCGGCCGCCGGCGGCCACTGGCGCTACGACCCGGACGATCCGCGCGAGCGCGCCCAGTTGCGCGGCATCGTCGGCTTCCGCTTCGAGGCCCGGCGGATCGACCTGAAGTTCAAGCTCAACCAGAACCATCCGGCCGCCAACGTCGAGGGCGCGATCGCCGGCCTGCGCCGGCTGCCCGGCGATGACGCGGCCGAGGTGGCCGCGCTGATGGCCGACCGGCTCGCCCGCCGGCCGGCCGACTGACCAGGACCGACCGATCCGGGACCGTGATCCGTGCGCGCACACACGCGGCAACCGCGCCCATGTCTGTGATAATGCCGGCATGGCCGACGACCTCGACGAACTGATCCGCCGCAACCATGCCTGGTCCGAACGCGTCCGCGCCGAGGACCCGGAATTCTTCGCCCGGCTCTCGCGCCAGCAGGCACCGGAGTTCCTCTGGATCGGCTGCTCCGACTCGCGGGTGCCGGCCAACCAGATCATCGACATGGCCCCGGGCGAGGTCTTCGTCCACCGCAATGTGGCCAATGTCGTCGTCCACACCGATCTGAACTGCCTGTCGGTGATCCAGTTCGCGGTGGACGTGCTCAAGGTCAGGCACATCCTGGTGGTCGGCCACTACGGCTGCGGCGGCATCTACGCCGGCCTGACCCGGCAGCGGCTGGGCCTGGTCGACAACTGGATCCGACACGTCACCGACGTGGCCGAGCGCCACGCCGAATGCCTGCACCAGACCGGCGGACTGGAGCTGCAGCACGATCGCCTGTGCGAGCTCAACGTGCTCGAACAGGTGGTCAACGTCAGCCAGACCACCATCGTCCGCGACGCCTGGGCGCGCGGCCAGGAACTGACCGTGCACGGCTGGGTCTACAGCCTGAAGGACGGCCGCGTCCACCACCTGGGCATGGACATCGACTCGATCGACTGCCTGGCGGACAAGTACGACGCGGCGCTGGCGCGCATCCGCCAGGACCGCGAGAACCGCTGACGCCCGCCAACGGCCCCTCCGGCGCCGCCCGCGGCGCGCCAATGCAGGAACCCGCCATGTTGCCCAGCCCGATCAACCTGCAGGCCTGGATCGAGGAGCATCGCCACCTGCTCGAGCCGCCGGTCGGCAACAAATGCATCTACGACGGCGACTTCATCGTGATGGTGGTCGGCGGGCCCAATGCGCGCACCGATTTCCACTGGGACGAGGGCCCGGAGTGGTTCTACCAGCTCGAGGGCGAGATGGTGCTGCGCGTGCAGGAACATCCCGAGGGCGGCGCGGGCGCGGTGCGCGACATCCCGATCCGCGCCGGCGAGATCTTCCTGCTGCCGCCGCGCACGCCGCACTCGCCGCAGCGGATGCCCGGGAGCGTCGGCCTGGTGGTGGAGCGCCGCCGCCTGGCCGGCGAGGACGACGGCCTGATCTGGTACTGCGAACGCTGCAACCACAAGCTGTACGAGGAGTACTTCCACCTGCGCGACATCGAGCAGGACTTCCCGCCGGTGTTCGAGCGCTACTACGGCTCCGTCGAGCACCGCACCTGCCGGCATTGCGGCCATCCCGATCCGCTGCCGGCGCGCTACGACGCCCAGCCCGATTCGCTGGCCGACATCACCTGACGGCCCCCTTCCCTTCCAGGCCCTCCATGACCCAGGCCCACCACGCCCGCAGCCACGCCCTCGCCCTGGACGCCGCCGATCCGCTGCGTCCGTTCCGCGCCGAATTCCTGATTCCCCGGCACCGCGACCGCGACCAGACCTATTTCGTCGGCAACTCGCTGGGCCTGCAGCCGCGCGGCGCGCGTGCGCACGTGCTGGAGGTGCTGGACAAGTGGGCCGGCGAGGCGGTCGAGGGCCACTTCCGCGGCGACACCGGCTGGATGAACTACCACGGCCTGGTACGCGAGCCGCTGGCGCGGCTGGTCGGCGCGCTGCCGCAGGAAGTGGTGGCGATGAACACGCTCACCGTGAACCTGCACCTGATGCTGGCCAGCTTCTACCGGCCTGGCGAGCGGACCGCGATCCTGATCGAGGCCGGTGCATTCCCGTCCGACCGCCACGCGGTCGAATCGCAGATCCGCATGCACGGCCTGGATCCGGCCTCCGCATTGGTCGAGGTGGAACCGGACGAACCCGATGGCACGATCTCGATGGCCGCGATCGAGCGCGCCATCGCCGAGCACGGTCCGCGCCTGGCGCTGGTGCTGTGGCCGGGCGTGCAGTACCGCACCGGCCAGGCCTTCGACCTGGCGGAGATCGCGCGGCTGGCGCACGCGCAGGGCGCGGTGGCCGGCTTCGACCTGGCCCACGCGGTCGGCAACCTGACGCTGGCGCTGCACGACAGTGGCGCCGACTTCGCGGTGTGGTGCCATTACAAGTATGTCAACGCCGGGCCGGGCGCGGTCGCCGGCTGCTTCGTGCACGAACGCCACGGCCACACCGGCCTGCCGCGCCTGGCCGGCTGGTGGGGCCACGACGCGACCACGCGCTTCCGCATGGCACCGGAGTTCGTGCCCGCCGCCGGCGCCGAAGGCTGGCAGCTGTCCAATCCGCCGGTGCTGGCGCTGGCGCCGCTGCGCGCCTCGCTGGAGCAGTTCGACCGCGCCGGCGGAATGGCCGTGTTGCGCGCCAAGTCGGAGAAACTGACCGGTTTCCTCGACGCGCTGATCCGGCAGCGCCTGGCCGGCACGCTGGAGATCGTCACCCCGGCCGAACCGGCGCGCCGCGGTGCGCAGCTCTCGTTGCGCGTCGCCGGCGGGCGCGAACGCGGCCGCGAACTGTTCGACTACCTGCGCGACACCGGCATCCTCGGCGACTGGCGCGAGCCGGACGTGATCCGCATCGCCCCTGCCCCGCTGTACAACCGCTACGCCGACGTGCTGCGCCTGGTCGAGGAAGTGGAACACTGGCGCGGGGTGTGAGTGCCGGAGCCCTCAAGAAGGGTGCGACGGCCCCGTCCGGAGCCAGCGCTTTCGCTCCAACCCCCCCAGCAAATGGACAAGCAATCGGCTGTCTACATCCTTGCGAGCCAACGCAACGGCACGCTGTACATCGGCGTGACCAGCGACCTGGTCGGGAAGGCATGGCGCCATCGTGAACATTTGGCCAATGGTTCCAGCGACAGGCACGACGTACCAGGCTGGCCTGGCATGGGCCACATGAGACCATGGAGTCCGCGATCCTCCGGGAAAAGCGGCTGAAGAAGTGGAACCGGGTGTGGAAGATCCGCCTGATCGAGGAATCCAACCCGTACTGGAACGACCTCTGGCCTGCGATCTGCCGGCAGAACGCAAGACGCTGGATGATCAGCCAGTTGACTGCTGTAAAACGCCTCCCGCCTGCGCGGGGATGACGAAAGGACCATCCAGTTGGGCAATCAAGACACCCGTGAACTGACCCTGATCGGCGCCGGCCTGGCCGGCTCGTTGCTGGCGATCCTGCTGTCGCAGCGCGGCTGGAAGGTGACCATGTACGAGCGCCGCGGCGATCCGCGGGTCAAGGGCTACGAGTCCGGCCGCTCGATCAACCTGGCCCTGGCCGAGCGTGGTCGCCACGCCCTGCGCGTGGCGGGGATCGAGGAGGCGGTCATGCGCCAGGCGGTGATGATGCGCGGACGCATGATCCACGGCCTGGACGGCGCGCTGCAGCTGCAGCGCTACGGGCGCGACGATTCGGAAGTGATCTGGTCGGTGCACCGCGCCGACCTCAACGTCACCCTGCTGGAGGCGGCCGAGCGCGCCGGCGCCAGCGTGTGTTTCCACCGCCGCCTGCACACGGTCGACTTCGATGCCGGCTACGCGCGCCTGATCGACGACCGCGACGACCAGCCGCACGACATCCGCTTCGGCACCCTCATCGGCGCCGACGGCGCCGGCTCGGCGCTGCGCGCGGAGATGGTGCGCAAGGCCGGCTTCGGCGAGCGTACCGAATTCCTCGACCATTCCTACAAGGAACTGACCATTCCCCCGGCGCAGGACGGCGGCTGGCGGATCGAACCGAACGCGCTGCACATCTGGCCGCGCGGACGCTACATGTGCATTGCCCTGCCCAACGACGAGCGCACCTTCACCGTCACCCTGTTCCTGCCCAACCATGCGGCGCCGGGCAGCGGCGATCCCAGCTTCGCCAGCGTGCGCAGCGGCGCGGAGGTGCGCGCCCTGTTCGCCCGCGACTTCCCCGACGCGCTGCCGCTGATCCCGGACCTGGCGCGCGACTGGGAGCACCACCCGCCCGGCCTGCTCGGCACCCTGCACCTGGACCGCTGGCACCTGGACGGCAAGGCGGTCCTGCTGGGCGACGCGGCGCATGCGATGGTCCCGTTCCACGGCCAGGGCATGAACTGCGCGTTCGAGGACTGCGTGGCGCTGGCCGCGGCGATGGACCGGCATGCCGCGCCGGAGCGGGCGTTCGCCGCGTTCGAGGCCGAACGCCGGCCGAATGCGGCGGCGATCCAGGCCATGGCGCTGGAAAACTACGTCGAGATGCGCGACCGGGTCGACGATCCGGACTTCCTGCTCCAGCGCGAGCTGGAACGCGCGCTGCAGGAACGCCATCCGCGGCGTTTCGTGCCGCACTACACCATGGTCACCTTCATGCGGATTCCGTATGCGTTGGCGCTGGAGCGCAGCGAGATCCAGCGGCGGATCCTGGTCGAGGGCACGCGCGGGCGCGATCGGCTGGACGGGATCGACTGGGAAACGCTGGGACGGACCATCCGCGAGGAACTGCCGGAGATCGAGGATGCGGAATGAGCGGCGCAGACGGCGCGGCGCGCACCGTTCCACAAGCGCGGCGTGGATCGCGCCCGCACCGGGTCCGGCGCCCGTAGAGCAGGGCTTGCCCTACGGCCCCGTGCCGTTTCCAATGGCGCCATGACCGACAGCTTCCTGTTCTACGACCTGGAAACCTTCGGCGCCGATCCGCGCCGCAGCCGCATCGCCCAGTTCGCGGCGGTGCGCACCGACACCGACCTGCAGGTGGTCGAGGAACCGCTCAGCCTGTTCGTACGCCCGGCCGACGACCTGCTGCCCTCGCCCGTCGCCAGCCTGATCACCGGGATCGCACCGCAGGACGCGCTGCGCGACGGACTGGCCGAAGCCGAGGCCGCCGCGCGCATCGTCGAGGAGATGGCGCGGCCGGGCACCTGCACCCTGGGTTACAACTCGCTGCGCTTCGACGACGAATTCGTCCGCCACACCCTGTTCCGCAACTTCTTCGACCCGTACGAGCGCGAGTGGCGCGGCGGCAATTCGCGCTGGGACCTGCTCGACGTGCTGCGCCTGGCCCACGCCCTGCGCCCGGATGGGATCGCCTGGCCCAAACGCGAGGACGGCGCCACCTCCTTCCGCCTCGAGCACCTGGCCCTGGCCAACGGCGTGCGCGAAGGCGACGCGCACGAGGCGCTGTCGGACGTGTTCGCGACCATCGGCCTGGCCCGCCTGCTGAAGCAGGCGCAACCGCGGCTGTGGGACTACGCGCTGAAGCTGCGCGACAAGCGCCACGCGGCCGGCCTGCTCGACACCTTCGCCCTGCAGCCGGCGCTGCACGTCTCCCAGCGCTATCCGGCCAGCCGGCTGTGCGCGGCGGTCGTGCTGCCGCTGGCGGTGCATCCGACGATCTCCAACCGGGTCATCGTGTTCGACCTGGATGGCGACGAGACCGCGCTGCTGGAACAGGACGCCGGCGAGATCGCCGACCGCCTGTACACGCCGGTCGCCGACCTGCCGCCGGGCGTGGCCCGGGTACCGCTGAAGGAAGTGCACCTGAACCGCTCGCCGATGCTGGTGCCGTGGGCGCACCTGCGCGCCGACGATTTCCAGCGCCTGGGCCTGGACCCGGACGCGCTGCAGGCCAAGGCCGCGCGCCTGCGTCCGCACGCCGCGGAACTGGCGGAAAAAGCCCGCCGCGTGTTCGCGGGCAGCCGCGATCGCGCCGAAGAGGATGTCGACGCCTCGCTCTATGCCGGCTTCTGCGGCGACGGCGACCGCCGCCTGTGCGCGCAGGTACGCGCCACCGCCCCGGGCGAACTGGGCACGCGCGCCTTCGATTTCCGCGATCCGCGCCTGCCGGAACTGCTGTTCCGCTACCGCGCGCGCAACTGGCCCGACACCCTCTCCGCCGCCGAGCACGAGCGCTGGAACGCTTACCGCCGCCAGCGCCTGGACGAAGGCAGCGGCCTGTCCGAATACGGCTTCACCGGCTATTTCGCCGAGATCGACGCGCTGCGCGCGACCCACGCCGGTGACGGCGCCCGGTTGGTCCTGCTGGACCGGCTGGAACACTGGGGCCGCCAACTGCAGGCCACGCTATGAGCAGCTACTTCAGCGACGCCAGCTTCCGGTTCCTGCGCGGCCTGGCCCGGCACAACGACAAGGCCTGGTTCCAGGCCCACCGCCAGGACTACGAGGCGCATGTACGCCAGCCGTTCCTGCGCCTGATCACCGACCTGCAACCGGCGCTGGCGGCGATCAGCCCGCATTTCCGCGCCGACCCGCGCACGGTCGGCGGCTCGCTGTTCCGCATCCACCGCGACGCGCGCTTTTCCAACGACAAGTCCCCGTACAAGTCCTGGCAGGGCGCGCGCCTGTTCCACGAGCGCCGCCGCGAAGTGCCGGCTCCCTCGTTCTACGTCCACCTGCAGCCGGGTGGCAGCTTCGTCGGCGGCGGGCTCTGGCACCCGGAGCCGGACACCCAGCGCCGCGTGCGCCAGTTCATCCTCGACAATCCGGGCGCGTGGAAGAAGACGGCCCATGCGCCGGCGCTGCGCCGGCGCTTCGACCTGGACGACAGCGAGGTGCTGTCGCGCGCGCCGCGCGGCTTTCCGGCCGACTTCGAGTTCATCGACGACCTCAAGCACCGCAACTGGGTGTTCTGGCGCCCGCTGGAGGATGCGACCATGACCGGGCCGCGCCTGCGGAAGACGCTGGAAACCGACCTCGCCGCGCTTGGCCCGTTCATCGACTACCTGTGCGCCGCACTGGACCTGGAATTCTGACGCCATGGATCCGCAGCCCGTTCCTGCCCGCACCCCGGCGGCCGCCGGCCCGGGCCGCCCGCTGCGCTGGCTCGCCGCCGCTGCCATCGTCCTGCCGCTGCTCGTGGCCGCGTGGCTGGCGGCCGGCCCGTGGCTGGCGATCCGCGGGATCGAGCGCGCGATCGAGCGGCGCGACACCGCCGCGCTGGAACGCCACGTCGATTTCCCGCGCCTGCGCGCCAACCTCAAGGCCCAGCTGGAAGACCGTGTGGTCCGCGCCGCCGGGAACGACATCGCCGCAAATCCGTTGGGTGCCCTCGGCCTTGCGATGGCCGGCGGCGCCACCGGCATGGCCGTGGACATAATGGCCACGCCGATGGGCATCGGTGCGCTGCTGCAGGGCCACGTGCTGTGGCAGCGCGCCAGCGGCGACACCCGCGGCGACGGCCTGGCCGCCGAAACCGAACCGGCGCGCCCGCTGCGCAGCGCCCGCCACCATTACGAATCGCTGTCGCGCTTCAGCGCCACGGTGGCCCACGCCGACGGCAGCCGGACAGTCTTCGTGCTGGAGCGCCAGGGGCCGCGCTGGCGACTGGTCGACATCCGCCTGCCCGAGAACCTGTCGGCCTACCTGCGCTGACCGGCGCGGCCGGAAAACCGCCCATGGCCTGAGCCGTGGCCGGCCTGCGTTGTCCTCGTTGTCATCCTGCAATGGAGCGGAACCGGTATGGACACGGAGCTCAAGCGCACCGTCACCGAAACGATGTGGAGCCAGCTGGCCGCGCGCCTGCAGGTGGAACTGCCCGCGCTGAAGGCGGTGGCCGAAGTCGAATCCAGCGGCGCCGGCTTCCTGGCCGCGCCCGACCGGCGGCCGAAGATCCTGTTCGAAGGCCACATCTTCCATCGCCTCACCGCCGGCCGCTACAGCGCCAGCCATCCCAACATCAGCTATCCGAAATGGGACCGGAGCCAGTATTCCGGCTCGCTGGCCGGCGAATGGAAGCGCCTGGACAAGGCCGCCGCGCTGGATGCGGCCGCGGCGATGCAGTCGGCCAGCTGGGGCGCGTTCCAGATCATGGGCTTCAACTACGCCCTGTGCGGCTTCGACAGCGTCGGCCGCTTCGTCGAGTGCCAGGCCGCCGGTGCCGACGGCCAGCTCGAAGCCTTCGCCAGCCTGCTCTCGCGGCCGGGTTCGCCGCTGGTCCTGCCGCTGCGGCGCAAGGACTGGGCGAAGTTCGCCAGCCTCTACAACGGCCCCGGCTACCGGCTCAACCGCTACGACGAGAAGATGGCCGCCGCCTATGCGCGCCATGCCGGCGGCGCGCCGGCCCGCGGCGGACGCCGCGCCGCCGCGGCGAAGAAGCCTTCCACGCGCGCGCTGGCCGCGCCCGGCCGTCCGGAGCTGGCACCGCTGGAAATGCTGGAGCTCACCGCCACGGGGACCGCGCGCAAGCGCACCAGCCGCGTGTTCAACGTGCGTCCGGACTCGGTGGACCTGCGCGACTGGGAATACCAGCCGCCGGTCTCCTCCGCGCCGCTCGACGTGCGCTACCCGCCGGACGTGCGCCCGGTGCTCGACCAGGGCCTGACCAGCGCCTGCACCGGCTACTCGCTGGCGGTGGTGATCGAGTACCTGCTGGTGCGCGCCGCGCGCCATGTCGAGGCGATCTCGCCGCACATGCTCTACAGCATGGCGCGGCGCTACGACGAATGGGCCGAGAACGACGACGGCGGGCCGGAGGCCGACTCGGGCTCGTCGCTGCGCGGCGCGCTCAAGGGCTGGCTGCGCCACGGCGCCAGCAGCGCGCGGCTGTGGCCGAAGATGGACATGCCGGTGCCCAAGAAGTCGGCCAACGAGGACTGGTGGACCGATGCGATCAAGCGCCCGCTCGGCGCCTACTACCGCATCGACCCGCGCTCGCTGCGCGACATGCACGTGGCCATCGACCAGGTTGGCGCACTGTACGCCAGCGCGTTCACCCATGGCGGATGGGAAGAACTGCTGCTCGACGAGGCGGTGCCGCGGCCGGAAGATCCGTCCGACCTGCCGGTGATCAAGCGCAAGACCGGCAGCCCGGATGGCGGCCATGCCTTCGCCATCGTCGGCTACACCCGCGACGGCTTCATCGTCCACAACTCGTGGGGCACGGTATGGGGCAAGGGAGGCCTGGCCATACTGCGATACAGCGACTGGCTGGAAAACGCGATGGATTGCTGGGTGGCGCAGCTGGGCGTGGTCACCGCCGAGCATGAGGCCATCGCCGACGCCACTTCGCTGCGTACCGACGCCGGGGGCGAGGGCGCGGTCGTTTCCAGCAATCCGATCCTGGCCGCGCACGAGCTGAGTCCGTTCATCATCAACATGGAGAACAACGGCCGGCTGAGCCAGCGCGGCCAGTTCCGCACCCAGGAATCGGACGTGGATGCGCTGTTGCGCATCCACCTGAAGGAGGCCTGCCGCAAGTGGGGCATGCGTGCCAACCAGGCGGTCGACATCGCGATCTACGCCCACGGCGGCCTCAACGACGAGGACGCGGCCGCCGCGTCGGCGCGGCTGTGGGTGCCCAGGCTCTATGACGAGAAGATCTTCCCGGTGTTCCTGATGTGGGAAACCGGCGCGATCAAGACCGTCACCAACCTGATCGAGGACAGGATCGCCCCGGACCAGGCGCGCGCCTCCGGCGCATGGCAGAAGGTCAAGGAAGACTGGAAGGAGTGGTGGAACCAGCGCGTGGAGGGCATCGCCCGCCCGCTGGGCCGGCCGCTGTGGAACGAGATGAAGGACAACGCGGCCAAGATCAGCAGCAACCCCGGTTCCGGCGTGCGCATGCTGTTCGACCTGTACAAGGCCAAGGGCAAGGAATACGGCCTGCCGAAGATCCGCCTGCACCTGATCGGCCATTCCGCCGGCGGCATCCTGCATTCGCACCTGGGCGCGGCGGCCATCCAGGCCGGTTTCGACCTGCGTTCGGTCAGCCTGATCGCACCGGCGGTGCGCGTCGACGAGTTCGACCGCACCCTGGGCAAGGCGGTGCTGAAAACCGGCACCAAGCTGCTGGTCGCGCACCTGACCGATTCGGCCGAACGCACCGACCCGACCTGCAAGCCCTACGGGCATTCCCTCCTCTACCTGGTTTCGCGCTCGTTCGAGGACAAGAAGGAGACCCCGATCCTGGGCCTGGAACGCGACCTCGTCCCGGCCCGCGCGACGATGCCCTGGGGGGCGCAGATGATGGCCGTGGCCAGTCCGCATTCGGACATCGTCCGTTTGCCCAGCGCCAGTGCGATCGACGGCAGCGCCAGCCGTTCCACCGAGGCCACTACCCACGGCAGCCTGGACGACGACAAGGCGCTGCAGCGGCTGGTGTTCGACCTGATCCACAAGGCCTGAGCGGGAGGTTTCCCGCGCGGGCCGTGCGGACGCGAGGACAGCGATGGATGCGGAAATCGCCATGGCCACGCGGGATCGGCATCGTCCCGGCGCGTGCCGGCTGCAGGCGCTGGCGGGCCTGCTGCTTTCGCTGGGACTGGCGTGCCATGCGCAGGGCGCGATCGTCGCACCGGCGATGGTGTCGGTGGCACCGGAACGGGACGCCGGCGCCGGATCGGATCCGGGGGTCCCGGGCGAAGGAGTGACAGTCGATTCGTCCGCCGTGCGCGACGCGTTCGATCCGCTGCCCGGGGTGGACGCGCGCGGCGGTGCGGAATGGCGCGCGGCCGTGGCCACCCTGCCCGATCCGGTCGAATCGCGCCTGGGGCGTTCGTTCGACATCGAGCTGGCCACCCTGGTACGCAGCTTCCAGTTCAGCGGCTACGTACTGCAGGGCCATGCCATGCCGTGGCCCGCCAGCGAAGCGAAGGACGACAAGCCGCCACCGCGGCCGTACCGCGACGCGCCCGGCGTGCTGGTGTTCCGCAACGACGCCTGGCGCGAGGAAACCAACGCCGGCGCGCGCACGCGCTACTTCGTGCTGTACCTGGTCGGCGAATCGCCGACCTTCGGCGTGCAGCGCCTGGCCTTCTGCCGCGCCGTGCGCCAGGCCGCAGCGCTCAATGCCGGCGGCGAAAGGCCCGGCCGCGACAGCGGGCGCGATTGCCAGGCGTCCGCCGCCAGCCAGGCCCGGGTCGAGGTGCTCGGCCCGACCTTCTCCGGTTCGCTGGCGTCGATCGCGGCCATCGCGCAGCAGGCCGGCCTGCACCTGGACCTGATGAGTCCGTCGGCCACGGTCGCCAGCAACCGGTTCATCGCGCAGCCCGATCCCGGCCGCGGCTACTCGCTCGAGTACCGCACCTTCGCCCAGTGGGACCAGCTGGCGCAGATGGCGCACCTGTTCGCCTACCTGGAGAAGGTCCACGGCATCTGCCCGGGCGAGGTGGTGGTGCTGACCGAGGAATCGGCCTTCGGCCAGGGCAGCCAGGAGACCCGGACCCAGCTGGCGGGCGAACGCGCCGCCGCCGAAGCCATGGGCCGGCGACCCCCGGCCTGCATCGGCCAGCCGCAGCCGACCTACCTGCAGTTCCCGCAGAACATTTCCGCCATCCGCGCCGAGCACGCGCGCCTGGACCGCGACGCGGCCAGGAACCCGCAACTGGTGCCGCAGCGCTTCCTGGAACTGGACCTGCGCGATGCCGGCACCAGCCTGGACCTGCCGCCGGTCTACCAGCCGCAACTGAGCACCCGCTCGGACGAACTGAGCCTGCAGCAGCTGATGGACGCCCTGAGCGTCTACGTGAGGCCGCGGGCAGTCATGGTGGTGGCGACCGACGTGCGCGACCGCCTGTTCATGCTGGCGGTGGTGCGGCGCGCCCTCCCCGGCGCCATCCCGGTCGCGCTGGAAGGCGACCACCTGCTCACCCACCCGGAATACCGCCGCGCCAACCGCGGCACGCTGATGGTCGCCAACGGCCGCATGCAGCTGTGCTACGTGCAGGTGGACGACGGCGAACGCCGCTGGCAGGCCGAGTGCCGTCCGCGCGACGGCGGCGGCGCGGAGACGGTACCCGGGACCCGGCGGATCTTCGCCTTTCCCACCGACTACGCCGCCAACCTGTTCCGCGCCAGCCAGGAGTTGATCGCGCTTCCGCTGGCCGTGGGGCAGCACGCGGCGCCTGCCCCGCCCGTGGAGCCGCGCCGCGGCCGTTCACCGCTGAGCGTGGTCACGCTGGCCGGGATCCAGGCCCTGGATGCGGACGCCTATGTGCGGACGGACGGCGCCAGCGAAGCCGTGCCTCGCGGGACCGGAGGCGCCGCGGGCACCCGTTCGCGGGCGGGGCCGCGCGGCACCCTGATCGCCGCCGACTTCCGCGTGCTGTCGCTCAACCTGGTCTTGCCTGCGCTGGTGGCGGGCGCCGCACTGGCGCTGATAGCCAGCGGCTGGCTGCTGCTGTCGTCGCGACCGGGCCGCGCCGTGCTGCCTCCGGTGCGCTATGCCTTGCGCGAGACGGGATGGCGGCTGGACCGGATGCTGCGCCGCCCCGTTGCGGAACAGGGCGGACATGTGTCGCGGGCGGCGCCATCGCTCGGTCGCAGGCTGCACAGCGCCTCGCCCCTGGCCTGCATCGCATTGGCGCTGCTGGCGCTGGCGGCGCTGGCGCTGTTCGCGCTGCGCTGGGGCAACCTGCTGTTCGCCGAACAGCTGCGCGGCGCGATGCGCGGCGCGCTGGACCTGATCCACGGCCGCGACCGGGCGATGCTGTGGGCGATGTTCTGCCTGTACCTGTGGTTCGCCGGCCTGGTGATGACGCGGTTGCGCGCGTGGAACCGGCGCTGCGCATTGCACCTGCGCCACGCGCCGGCGGAATTCGACGCCGGCCGTTACCTGGGCCGGCGCTACACGTTCAGCTCGCTGCTGCTGGCCCTGGCGGCGGTGCTTCCGCCGCTGGCCTACTGGAGCAGTCGCATGCCCGACGCGGTCGACGGCGCGTGCCTGCCCGGCATGCTGGCACTGGCCATGCTCGGGCTGGGCGTGTTCTTCCTCTCCCAGGCGCTGCTGCAGAACGGCCGGCTGGTCTGCCTGGGCTGCGACCTGCGGGACCACGTGGTCGAGCGGCTGCCCGGAGACGCACTCCCCCCCGACTGGCCGAATCCGCACTGGCTGGGCACGCCGGCGCGTTCGCCGCTGGCGGTCGTATTCCACGACGAGGACTGGCTGGCGCTGGACCGGGGCGAGGACCGCTGGCCATCCCTCGACCCGGGCGAGGTCCAGGCCGCTATCGGCTTGGCCGATCCGCGCGCGCGCCTGCCGCGCTGGCGCGACCAGACCGTCGCGGAAATACGGTTCGGGCTGACCTGCGTGCGCAGTTGCCTGTGGGCGGCCTTCGCCGCGCCGGCGGTGCTGCTGGCGATGCAGGAGGTGTTTCCGTTCGCGCTGGAGTGGGAGCAGAGCGCAGTGGCGCTGGGATTGATGAGCGTCGCCTTCGTGGTGAGCGCGTGGCTGTCGATATCGCTGGAGCGCGCGCCACTGATCGGGCAGATGTTCACCAAGGACGCGCACCACGTCTCACTGATGGACGTGATGAAGATCCTGGGAACCAAGCTGCTGGTACTGCTGCTGATGCTCGCCGCCACACTGACGCCGAACCTCGGCGAGTGGCTGCAGAACCTGGTCGGCATGCTGCGGATCTGACGGCCTTTGCAGGAGCCGGTCTTGCCGGCGACACGGGCGTCGGGAAAACGGGGGAGTCGCCTGCACCGGCGTGGCGTGTCGCCGGCAAGACCGGCTCCTACAAGAATTCACCGACCCGGAAACGGAGACGCCCGGCGGTGCCGGGCGTCTCCGTTGGTTGCCGCGTGGCGCCGCTCAGGCCGCGACGGTCTTCGCCACGTCCTGGTACTCCTCGATCCGGTCGAAGTTCATGTACCGGTAGATCTCCGCGCCTTGCTCGTTGATCACGCCGATGTCGGCCATGTACTCGGCCTTGGTCGGGATCCGGCCCAGGCGCGAGCAGATCGCGGCCAGTTCCGCCGAGCCCAGGTAGACGTTGGAATTGCGGCCCAGGCGGTTGGGGAAGTTGCGGGTCGAGGTCGAGAACACCGTGGCGCCCTCGCGCACCTGGGCCTGGTTGCCCATGCACAGCGAGCAGCCGGGCATCTCCATGCGCGCGCCGGCGGTGCCGAAGGTGCCGTAGTGGCCTTCCTTGGTCAGCTCGCTGGCGTCCATCTTGGTCGGCGGCGCGACCCACAGCCGCGTGGGGATGTCGCGCTTGCCTTCCAGCAGCTTGGCCGCGGCGCGGAAGTGGCCGATGTTGGTCATGCACGAACCGATGAACACCTCGTCGATGGTCGCGCCGGCCACGTCGGACAGGGTCTTCACGTCGTCCGGGTCGTTCGGGCAGGCCACGATCGGCTCGTGCACCTCGGCCAGGTCGATCTCGATCACCGCGGCGTACTCGGCGTCGGCGTCGGGCTCGAGCAGCTGCGGATTGGCCAGCCACTCCTCCATCTTCTTGATGCGGCGGGCCAGCGAACGGGCGTCGGCATAGCCTTCGGCGATCATCCACTTCAGCAGCGTGATGTTGCTGGTGAGGTATTCGATGATCGGCTCCTTGTCCAGGCGCACGGTGCAGCCGGCGGCCGAACGCTCGGCCGAAGCGTCGGACAGCTCGAACGCCTGCTCGACCTTCAGCTGCGGCAGGCCTTCGATCTCCAGGATGCGGCCGGAGAAGATGTTCTTCTTGCCGGCCTTGGCCACGGTCAGCAGGCCCTGCTTGATCGCGTACAGCGGGATCGCGTTGACCAGGTCGCGCAGGGTCACGCCCGGCTGCATCCGGCCCTTGAAGCGGACCAGCACGCTCTCCGGCATGTCCAGCGGCATCACGCCAGTGGCCGCGGCGAAGGCGACCAGGCCCGAACCGGCCGGGAACGAGATGCCCACCGGGAAGCGGGTGTGCGAGTCGCCGCCGGTGCCAACGGTGTCGGGCAGCAGCATGCGGTTGAGCCAGCTGTGGATCACGCCGTCGCCCGGGCGCAGCGAGATGCCGCCGCGGGTGGAGATGAACTCCGGCAGGGTGTGGTGGGTCTTCACGTCCACCGGCTTCGGGTACGCGGCGGTGTGGCAGAACGACTGCATCACCAGGTCGGCCGAGAAGCCCAGGCAGGCCAGGTCCTTCAGCTCGTCGCGGGTCATCGGGCCGGT
>Ga0160451_100471_pt1 | contig 22235 bp, 19 predicted proteins | sample HID1975M_E1MG_FD_108270 | JGI IMG/M metagenome (GOLD analysis project Ga0160451, IMG submission 108270) | Enriched soil microbial communities from UW Madison campus, WI, USA - HID1975M_E1 MG | ecosystem: Environmental > Terrestrial > Soil > Unclassified | place: USA: Madison, Wisconsin... | reverse complement strand
CGCGGCAGTGCGGGGGTATGGCGCAAGCAGCACAGGGATGTGCTGCGCTCGGCCGTCGGAGGCAGGACGCCGGAGCCGGCCGATGCGCCATACCCCCGCACTGCCGCGGCTCCCGCCGAAGCCGACACCACCCAACGCCTTTTGCCCCTGCGGTTGCGGTTGCGGTTCAACCTCCCGCCCTGTTTCAGCGGCAACTTTCGCCATTCCGCCATTGCCGCGCAAAGCCGCACACGGTGTTCCGCCAAGTACACGAAAACGCAACGCCGCAATGCGGAAAACGGCGGGTGCTTCTGGCATAGTTGGCGGCTCCCGCCACGCCCCATGTCCTTCCACGGAACCCGCCGCGCATGTCGCCCAAGAAGACCTCCTTCCCGAAATCCGACATCCGCGTGCTCCTCCTCGAAGGCGTCAGCCAGACCGCGGTGGAGACCTTCCGCGCCGCCGGCTACAGCCAGATCGATTTCCACGAGAAGTCGCTGCCGGAGGACGAACTCAAGGCCCGCATCGCCGAGGCCCACATCGTCGGCATCCGCTCGCGCAGCCACCTCACCGCCGAAGTGCTGGCCGAAGCCAAGCGCCTGATCGCGGTGGGCTGCTTCTGCATCGGCACCAACCAGGTCGACCTGGACGCGGCCGAGCTGGCCGGCATCCCGGTGTTCAACGCACCCTACTCCAACACCCGCAGCGTAGCCGAACTGGTCGTGGCGCAGGCGGTGCTGCTGATGCGCGGCATTCCGCAGAAGAACGCCGACTGCCACCGCGGCGGCTGGTCCAAATCCGCCACCGGCAGCCACGAAGTGCGCGGCAAGACCCTGGGCATCATCGGCTATGGCCACATCGGCACCCAGGTCGGCGTGCTGGCCGAGGCGCTGGGCATGCAGGTGCTGTTCCACGACATCGAGACCAAGCTTTCGCTGGGCAACGCGCGCTCGGCGACCAGCCTGGACGACCTGCTGGCGCGCTCGGACGTGGTCACCCTGCACGTGCCCGAGACCGCGTCGACGAAGAACATGTTCGGCGCCGCGCAGATCGCGGCGATGAAGCGCGGCGCGCACCTGATCAACGCCTCGCGCGGTACCGTGGTCGACATCGACGCGCTGGCCGCGGCGCTGGAATCGGGCCAGGTCGGCGGCGCGGCGGTGGACGTGTTCCCGGTCGAGCCCAAGGGCAATGCCGACGCCTTCGTTTCGCCGCTGACTGCGTTCGACAACGTGATCCTGACCCCGCACATCGGCGGCAGCACGCTGGAAGCGCAGGAGAACATCGGCGTGGAAGTGGCGGCCAAGCTGGTGCGCTACAGCGACAACGGCAGCACCCTGTCGGCGGTGAACTTCCCCGAGGTCACCCTGCCCGAGCACGAGGACAGCCTGCGCCTGCTGCACATCCACCGCAACGTGCCGGGCGTGCTGTCGAAGGTCAACGAGATCTTCAGCCGCCATGCGCTCAACATCGACGGCCAGTTCCTGCGCACCGACGCCAAGGTCGGCTACGTGGTGATCGACGTCGGCGCCGACGAGGCGCAGGCCGCGGCGCTGAAGGAGGAACTGGCGGCGATCCCGGGGACGCTGCGCACGCGCGTGCTGTACTGACGCCTCCGCCAGCGCGCCTGGCCTTCCGGGCAACGGGCCGGCAACCGGCACTGTCGCCCTTTCCCGGTTGCCAGCCCGCTCCTTGCAGGAGCCGGTCTTGCCGGCGACACGCGATGTCGGCACAGGCGACTGCCTCGTTCTTCCGACGGCCGTGTCGCCGGCAAGACCGGCTCCTACAACAGACCGGATGCGGCCAGCCATTTGCCGGCCATGCGCCGCATCGATTCGTCGCAGGCCGGATCGGCGGCGAGGGCGGCGATCCCGCGCCAGGCCTGGTCGTTCGATTCCCCGCTGACCGTGAAGCGCTCGTCGCTACCGGCACGGACCACGTAGCGGGCGTCGTAATGCCAGTGGCCGGGCACATCGTCCCGTTCGGGGATCCAGTGCCGATCCAGGTCGAAGATCGCGCCGTCCTCGAGGCGCAGCCCCAGTACCCCGGTCTCCTCCTCCGCTTCCCGCAGCGCCACCCGCGCCAGGTCGGCGTCGCCGTCGGCATGGCCGCCGGGTTGCAGCCAGCGGTCCAGCTTGCGGTGGTGGGTCAGCAGGGTGCGGCGGCCGTCGGCGCTCACCACCCAGGCCGAACCGGTGAAGTGGCCGGCCAGACGCTCGCGCACGAACGGGTCCCGCGGGTCGGCCAGCAGCGCCAGGAAATCCCGCGCGATGTCCTGCTCCCGCGGCCAACGCCGCGCATAGTCCGCCAACGCGCCGGCAAGTCCGACTCCATGCCCCGATTCCATGCTGCCCTGCCGCATCCGTTCCCTTTGCCGGAAGCCATTATCCGCCGGCTTCCACTGGCGCGCTTGTGATCCCCGGGCCGCTTTGGCAAGGTACGGCGCTTGGGCTTTCCGCCAGGGGGCGGCGGCGCCAACCATCCAACCAGGCTCATGGACGGCCGCTTCACCGGGGAAAACAACACCAATGTCCAAGGGTCTATTCATCGTCAAGCCGGTCGAACCCGCCGGCCACGTCGACGCCGGCGAGCCGGTCGAAGGCAGCCTGCAGGGTGAAGCGACCCTCAAACGGACCCTGACCGCCCGCCACCTGATCCTGCTGGGCATCGGCGCGGTCATCGGCGCGGGCATCTTCGTCCTGACCGGCCAGGCCGCCGCCAACCATGCCGGCCCGGCGATCATGCTCAGCTTCGTCCTGGCCGGTTTCGCCTGCGCGCTGGCGGGACTGTGCTACGCCGAATTCTCCGCGCTGCTGCCGGTATCGGGCAGCGCCTACTCGTTTTCGTATGCGACCCTCGGCGAATTCGTGGCCTGGTTCATCGGCTGGTGCCTGGTGCTGGAGTACCTGTTCGCCTCTTCGACCGTGGCGGTGGGCTGGTCCAGTTACCTGGTGAGCTTCCTCACCAGCCCCCCCATCGGCTTGCCCTTCCCGGCCGCGCTGGCGCAGGCGCCGATCGACTGGAACGGCACTGAATTCGTCCACACCGGCGCGATGTTCAACCTGCCGGCGGTCGCCATCGTCGCCGCGATCAGCGGCCTGTGCTACGTCGGCATCACCCAGTCGGCCACGGTCAACGCGGTGGTGGTGGCGATCAAGCTGACGGTCATCGTCGCGTTCATCGGCTTCGGCATCCAGTACGTGGATCCGGCCAACTGGACGCCGTTCATCCCCGAATCCCAGGGCCCTGGGCGGTTCGGCTTCGATGGCGTCACCCGCGCGGCGGCGATCGTGTTCTTCGCCTATATCGGCTTCGATGCGGTCTCCACCGCCGCCGGCGAGGCCAAGAATCCGCAGCGCGACATGCCCATCGGCATCCTCGGCTCGCTGGCGATCTGCACGGTGATCTACATCGTCGTGTGCGCGGTGCTCACCGGCATGACCAACTACACGCTGCTGGGCACGGCCAAGCCGGTGGTCACCGCGATCGAACCGTTCCCGTCGCTGTCCTGGCTCAAGACCGCCACCGAGATCGGCGCCATCGCCGGCCTGTCTTCGGTGATCCTGGTGATGCTGATGGCGCAGCCGCGCATCTTCTATTCGATGTCCCAGGACGGCCTGCTGCCGCGCATCTTCGGCAAGGTCCACCCCAAGTACCAGACCCCGTACGTCGGCACGATCATCGTCGGCGTGGCGGCCTGCGTGCTGGCCGGCCTGATGCCGCTCAACGTGCTGGGCGAACTGGTCTCGATGGGCACGCTGCTGGCGTTCGCCACGGTCTGCGCCGGCGTGCTGGTCCTGCGCTACACCCGCCCCGAACTGCCCCGCCCGTTCCGCGTGCCCGCCGCGATCGTGATCTGCCCGCTGGGCGTGCTCGCCTGCCTGTACCTGTTCTGGCAGCCGTTCACCGAACACTGGAAGATCTTCGTCAGCTGGACGGTGCTGGGCCTGCTGGTCTACTTCGGCTACGGCTACCGCCACAGCAAGCTGCGCAACGCCGGCTGACAGCCACCACGCGACGCGGCCGGCCCAGTGCCGGCCGCTTCGCTTCCACCTCCGGGCTCCCACTTTCCAAGAGCAGGCGCAGATGAGCGCAACGTCCGCACGCAAGATCGGCCCGGTCCTGGCGACCTTCGTGGTCGCCAACAACATGATCGGCTCGGGGTTCTTCCTGCTGCCGGCCACCCTGGCCAAATCCGGCGGCGTGACCGCGCTGAGCTGGCTGCTGTGCACGGTGCTGGCGATGATGCTCGGCGGCGCGTTCGCGCGGCTGGCGAAACACCATCCCGACCTGCAGTCGCCCGACGACTACGTGCGTCCCTCGCTGGGCCGGGACGTGAGCTTCCTGGCCACGACCATGTACTGGGTTTCGTCGTGGATCGGTAACAACGCCATCGCCGTGGCCGCGTTCGGCTACCTGCTGGTCCTGCTGCAGACCTGGATGCCGATCGGCGACGGTCCGGGCGTGCGCCTGGGCGGGCAGGTCGCGCTGATCTGGCTGATGTTCGCGCTCAACCTGATGGGCCCGCGGCCGATCGCGCGCTTCCAGTCGCTGTGCGTGGTGCTGGGCCTGTTGCCGGTGGCGGTGATCCTGACCGCCGGCTGGGCGCATTTCGATCCGACCCTGTACCGCGCCGCCTGGAACGTCTCCGGCCAGTCGGACGTGGCGGTGGTGATGCACTCGCTGGCGCCGATCTTCTGGGCGTTCGTCGGCCTGGAGACCGGTGCGATGGTCGCCGGCGTGGTCGACGACCCCGACCGCAACGTGCCGCGCGCGACGCTCGGCGGCATCGCCATCGCCGGCGTGGTCTACCTGGTGTCCTCGGTGCTGATGATGGGCATCGTGCCGACTTCCGAACTGGCCGATTCCAGCGCGCCGTTCGCGCTGGTCGCCGGGCGCATGTTCGGGCCGTGGGCGATCCCGTTGATCGCCGCGGCCGCCGCGCTGAAAGCCACCGGCACGCTCGGCGGCTGGATGCTGGTGACCGGCGAGTCCGGCGCGCGCGCGGCGCAGCGCGGCTTCCTGCCGTCGGTGTTCGGGCACCTGCGCGGCAACGGCTCGGCCGGGACGGGCCTGCTCATCATCGCCGTGCTGATGACCGTGCTGGCGATCGTGACCCTGTCGCCGACCGTGTCCGGCCAGTTCGAGACGCTGATCGAGATGGTGGTGATCCTGGTGGTCATGGCCTACGCCGCCGCCGGCCTTAGCCTGCTGCTGGGAACGCCGCAGCGGCCCTCGACCCGGCGCGAACGCGTGCTGGGCATGGGCGCGCTGGTGGCCTGCGGCCTGCTGGTCTATTCCACGCCGGTGAGGACCCTGGTCGGCGGCCTGGTGATCGCGCTGCTGGCCTGGGCCGCGTACCGCGGTTTCGCGCGGCGGCCTCCGCCGGCCGCGCGGTAAACTGCGCGGCATGAATCCGCCCGACTTCGTTCCCTACGACCCGGCACGCCTACGCGAACTGGCCCAACTGCTGATCGCCAACATCCGCGAGCTGGCCCAGGCCGGCTGGACCCCGGCCACCAGCAGCAACTTCTCGCACCGGCTCGACGAGCGCCACGCGGCGATCACCGTCTCCGGCCGCGACAAGGGCCGGCTGGTCGAGGACGACATCATGGTCGTGGACTTCGACGGCCAGGCCGTGGGCCGGCCGCTGCGCCCCTCGGCCGAGACCCTGCTGCACACCCAGCTGTACCGCCGCTTCCCGGAGATCGGCTGCGTCCTGCATACCCACTCGCCGGTGCAGACGGTGGCCTCGCGGCTGTACGCCGGCGCCGGCCACGTCCGCCTGGAAGGCTACGAGCTGCTCAAGGCCTTCCACGGCAACAGCACCCACGAGACCGCGGTCGACGTGCCGGTGTTCGCCAACACCCAGGACATGACCGTGCTGGCCGCCCAGGTCGACGCCCTGCTCGACCGGCAGTGCCTGTGGGGCTACCTGATCGACGGCCATGGCCTGTACGCCTGGGGGCGGGACATGGCCGAGGCGCGGCGGCACCTGGAAGCGTTCGAGTTCCTGCTCGGTTGCGAGCTGGAGCTGCGCAAGCTGGGCGCGCGCGGCTGACTGCTTATTCCGGGAGCGGATCCGGCCGTTCCACCGGCGTTATCAGCCGTCCCGGACCCAGCTGGTATTCTTTCCGGCCCACGAAGCGCCTTCCGCGCCACCGCAGCTGAGATACCCCCATGAGCCGACTGCGCATCTTCGACGAGAACGATCCGGGCCAGCCCCTGTTCGCCAGCAGCGACGGGCCGGCCATCGCCGCCGAGCTGGAGAAGATCGGCGTTACCTTCGAGCGCTGGCAGGCCAGTCAGCCGATCACGCCGGGCGCCACCCCGGAGCAGGTCATCGACGCCTACCGCGCCGACATCGACCGCCTGGTCGCCGAGCGCGGCTTCAGGACCGTGGACGTGGTCAGCATCGCGCCGGACAACCCCAACCGCGGCGAGATGCGCCGGAAGTTCCTCGACGAGCACTTCCACCAGGAGGACGAGGTGCGCTTCTTCGTCGCCGGCTCGGGCCTGTTCACCCTGCACGTGGACGGCAGGGTTTACGAGATCGAATGCGTCAAGGACGACCTGATCGCGGTGCCGGATGGCACGAAGCACTGGTTCGACATGGGCGAGTCGCCCAGCTTCGTGGCGATCCGCTTCTTCACCGAGCCGGACGGCTGGGTCGGCCATTTCACCGGCACCGACATCGCCGGCCGCTTCCCGCGCTACGAGCCGGAATCGGCCTGAACTCCGCGCCGCCCTGACCCCACGCCCCTCCCCGCGGAGGGGCGCTTCATTTCGCACAGGCCGCCATGACCCGCGCCATCCTCACCGACATCGAAGGCACCACCAGCAGCATCTCCTTCGTCCGCGACGTGCTGTTCCCGTACGCGCGGCGCGCCCTGCCCGGCTTCGTCCGCGCGCACGGCGACGAAGCGGAGGTCCGGCGCTGGCTCGACGCCGTGGCCACCGAGGCCGGCGGCCTGTGCCAGGACGACATGATCGTGGAGACGCTGCAGGGCTGGATCGACCAGGACCGCAAGCACACCGCGCTCAAGGCGCTGCAGGGCCTGGTCTGGGAGGCCGGCTACCGCCAGGCCGACTTCACCGCGCCGATCTATCCCGACGCGGCGCAGACCCTGCAGCGCTGGCACGCGCTGGGCCTGCCGCTGTACGTGTATTCCTCCGGCTCGGTGCCGGCGCAGAAGCTGTTCTTCGGCCACAGCGACGCCGGCGACCTGAGCGGGCTGTTCTCCGGCTGGTTCGATACCGAAGTCGGCGGCAAGCGCGAGGCGGACAGCTATTCGCGCATCGCGCAGGCCATCGGCGTGGAACCGCACGCGATCCTGTTCCTGTCCGACGTGGTCGAAGAGCTGGACGCGGCGCGTGCGGCGGGGATGCAGACGGTCCTGGTCGACCGCCCCGCGGACTATCCGCAGCCGCGCCAGGGCGATGCCGCGCACGGGCACACGCACGTGGCCAGCTTCCTCGAGATCGAACTGCCGCTGTAAGCCGCGTGGACGCTTCGCGCAAGGCCACTTCCGCCGGCCTGCTGGCGATCCTGCTGTGGTCGTCGCTGGCCCTGCTCACCGTGGCTACAGAAGGCCTGCCGCCGTTCCAGGTGCTGGCCATCGCCTTCTCCGTCGCCGCCGCACTGGGCCTGCTGCGCGTTGGCCTGCGCGGCGGCGCCGGCTGGGCGGAACTGCGCCAGCCGCCGCCGGCGCTGGCGCTGGCGACCGCCGCGCTGTTCGGCTACCACGCGCTGTACTTCATCGCCCTCAAGCGCGCGCCGGCGGTGGAGGCCAACCTGCTCAACTACATGTGGCCGCTGCTGATCGTGGTCTTCGCCGGGTTCCTGCCGGGCGTGCGGATCGGTCCGCTGCAGTGGCTCGGCACGCTGATGGGCCTGGCCGCGGCGGTGCTGCTGGTGACCGGCGGGCAGCGGCTGCAGGTTGATGCCCGCTACCTGCCGGGTTACCTGGCCGCGATCTCGGCCGCACTGGTCTGGGCCGCCTATTCGGTGCTCAACCGGCGCCACGCACAGGTTCCCAGCGCGGCGATCACCGTGGCCTGCGTGGGCGTGGCCGTGCTCGGTACGCTCGTCCACCTGCTGGTCGAGCGGACGGTGGCGCCGACGCCCTGGCAGTGGGCGGCACTGCTGGCGATGGGCATCGGCCCCACCGGCGCGGCCTTCCTTCTGTGGGACACCGGCACCAAGCGCGGCGACATCGCCCTGCTCGGCAGCCTGTCCTACGTGGCGCCGCTGCTGTCGACCGTGCTGCTGGTGCTTTCGGGCCGCGCGCAACCGCATCCGCTGCAGGCGGTGGCGCTGGCATTGCTGCTGGCCGGCGCCTGGCTGAGCACGCGCTCGCGCGCCTCCGGCTGAGAATGCTTCGCGTTTGAACGGCAAGGGGCTCGGCTGGCTAGACTCCGCGCCACGTAACCAGCACGCATCGCGCGCCAGTCACGCAATCCACGCCAGCCAGCAACCGCCAGCCAGCCGCGGACATACCAGGACGCCCCGCACGGGGCGTTTCTTTTTGGTTCTTCTCCGAATCGAGGTGAAGAGGCGCGCGAACCGCAGGAGCCAAGAGCAGAAGCGTCTGGTTTGGCGGGCTTCGAAAGCAAAGGCGTCCGGTTTTGCGTGCTTCGGAAGGAGCCGCGGCAGTGCGGGGATATGGCGCATCGGCCGGCTCCGGCGTCCTGCGTCCGACGGCCGAGCGCAGGCCATCCCTGGCCTGCTTGCGCCATATCCCCGCACTACCGCGTCTTCCGGCGCTTTGGGAGTGTAGCTTCGTTCCTGGGTCGGTTCCCTTGCGTACCTGCCATCGTCTCGACTTTGCCTGCCCTCGTAGAGCGGGCCTTGCCCCGCTGCTCTCGGCCGACAAAGGCAAAGGCAGCGGGGCAAGCCCCGCTCTACGAAAGCCCGGCTCCCGAGGGTTCGCTTTCCCCGAGCGAAGCCGTAACCTCAACGCTTGCGACGGACGTCGTGCCCTGGGGGTCTGGCGCATCGCTCGGCTCCGCCGTCCGTCGACAGCGGACCACTGGCCTCTCCTTGCCTCGGGCCGTGGCGACGGCTCCATCCATCCGGCGGGGGAAAGCATCCCGGGGCGCGGCTCCGACGAGCGACCGCAGCACATCCATGTGCTGCTTGCGCCAGACCCCCAGGGCGCGGCGGCCCCGTCCGGAGCCGGCGCTTTTCCTCCAAGTCCATCTGGCACGGTGAAACCGAAGCTTTTCGCTCTCCACCGAGCGGAGTACACGACCGCGGCGCGCAAACCAGCCAGCCTACCTGGAGTGCGGTCAACACGGAGAAGCGCCGCCTTGCACCTGCTTCCCACAATCGGGACAAGAACCTTTTTTCGGCTCCGGTCCGCCTCAGTCCGCCGCGTCCTGCAGCGAGTAACCGGTCGTCGCCACCGCCTCGCCCTGCCAGCGGTCGAACGCACGCACGTCGACCCGGTGCTCGCCCACGGCCAGGTCCGTGGCCAGCGCGCCTCGCCACAAGTGCGTCGACGGCGTCGCCTCGGGCGAACGGTCGAACCCGCGCAGCGCCGGCGCCAGGTCGTCGGCTACGTTTTCGACCAGCAGGCGCGGGTCGCTGCGTTCGACCCGCCGCATCGGCTTCCACTCGCCGCCGTCGATCCGGTATTCGACGCGGGTCTGCGCATCGCCCATGAACACATTGGCGAACACGCCCCAGGCCGGATAGGCGCCACGCCGCAGCACCCGCGGCGCATACAGCGCCATGGCCTGGTTGAAGGCCGCGTCGGCGGCCGGCAGGCGCGCCGGATGGTAGGCCAGCGCGTAGTCGCCGTTGCCGTCCACGACCAGGGTCGCGTAACCGTTGGGGGTGCCGTCGCTCATCGTCGAGTCAGGGATTCCCTGCGCATCCGCCACGCCCGACCAGAACGCGCCGCAGACCGCGCCGACGTTGTACTCGTGCAACGGCGCCGCGCCCTGCCAGCCGTCCTCCGCGCCGTGCCAGTAGTGCTGCTGGTTGTGGGAATGGCCGCTGACCAGAAGCAGCTTCGGACGGTCGCGCAGCAGCGAGAACAGGCGCGCGCGGTCGACATGGCGGAAGGTCCCGCGGCCACCGGTGTCGAACACCGGGATGTGCATGCCCAGTACCAGCAGGCGCTCGCGCGGCAGTTGCGCCAGGTAATGCTCGAGGAAGCGGAACTGGTCCTCGCGCAGGCCGCCGATGTAGCCCGGCCCCTGCCCCGGTTGCACCACCACGTCATCGAGAAACACGAACGACGCCGCGCCTTCCTCGACCGCATAGGTGTCCGGTCCGTATACCGCGCTCCAGCTGGCCAGCGACGCGGCATCGCTGGCCGGGCCGGGATCGACGTCGTGGTTGCCCGGCACATGGAACCACGGCACCCCCAGCTGCGCGGTCACCGCATTGAGCGCCGGGTACAAACCGGCTTCGTCGTCGACCAGGTCGCCCAGGGTCACGCCGAGCGCGGCCGGGTGGCGGCCGACGATCGGTTCGACGATGTCGCGCCGGTAGTAGTCGACGTCGCGCGCGCTCTTGACCTGGGTGTCGGTGAACAGCAGGACCTCGGTCTGCGGCCGCCCTGCCTGCCCGCTATCGTGCCCGGGTCCCGCGAGCAGGGCGAAGTCGGCCTGCAGGGAGGATCCGGAGGCCGCGCCGACGCGTTGCCAGAACGCCGGCAATCCGTCTTCGCCGGCGACGAAACGGTGGCCGGCCGGCTTGATCACGAACACGGCCTGGCCGGGCATTGCGGCGATCCGGTAGCGCCCCTGCGCATCGGTGCGGACGATGTCGGTTCCGTTGGAGACCATGATGCCGGCCAGCCCCGCATCGCCGGATCCGCGCCCGGGTTGACCATCGTTTTCCAGGTATACGTAGCCTGACACCGTCACCGTCGCATCGGCCGGCGGCGCATCGGCCTGCGCGCGTTCGGCGCGGACCAGGCCGGCGCAGGCCAGGAGCAGTACGGCTAGCGGGCGCAGGGGCATGGCGACTCTCCGGGAAAGGACCGGATTGTAGGCGCAAGCATGAGCCGGCCGCGCCATGGGCGCGCGGCATCACCGGCGCGCGATCGCTTCCTGAAAGGCGCCCGCGCGGTCGAACCTGCGGCGCAGGCGACTCCCGGCCCCGATGCCCGTGTCGCCCACAAGACGGGCTCCTGCGACAAGCACGGCGATGCGGGCGGCGGTGCGTGGCGACGCGCCGGTCCTGGCCGACGCCGTCGCCGTCGCCGTGCCGCATGGCGCCGACTCAGCCCTTGTGCCGCTGTTCCAGCACCTCGACCGCGTGGGCCAGCGACAGTCCGCGCGAATGCAGCAGCACGGTCAGGTGGTAGACCAGGTCGGCCGCCTCGCCCAGCAGCTGGTCGTCGTTCTGGGCCACGCCGGCCAGCGCGGTCTCCACGCCTTCCTCGCCGACCTTCTGCGCGATCCGGCGCACCCCCGCCTCGAACAGCCGGGTGGTGTAGCTGCCCTCCGGCCGGTCGCGCGCGCGGGTGGCGACCAGCGCATCCAGTTCGCCGAGGAAACCGACGTCGGCGGCGATCGCCTGCGGCGCCTCGGCCAGGGCCGGCGCATTGTCGAAGCAGCTCACCCGCTGCAGGTGGCAGGTCGGGCCGCGCGGCCGGGCCAGCACCAGCAGCGCGTCCGAGTCGCAGTCGGTGCCGACGCCGACCAGTTCCAGCACGTGGCCCGAGGTTTCGCCCTTGGTCCACAACCGCTGCTTGCTGCGGCTGTAGAAGGTGACCAGGCGGTTGGCCAGGGTGGCGCGCAATGCGTTGCGGTCCATGTAGCCGAGCATCAGCACGCGCAGCGTGTCGGCGTCCTGCACGATCGCCGGCAGCAGGCCGCCCTCGCCCTTGTCCCAGTCCAGCGACTCGGGCAGCAGGGTCGGGCCGATCAGCGCGCGCGGCGCCGCGGCGGGGGCGGAAGGATCAGGCATCGCGCACCTCGATTTCCCGCTGTCGCAGGAAGCGTTTCAGTTCCGGAATGGCGATGGCGCCGCCGTGGAAAACGCTGGCCGCCAATGCGCCATCGACGTCGGCCTGCTCGAAGACCTCGGCGAAATGCGCCGGCTCGCCGGCGCCGCCCGAAGCCACCAGCGGCACGCCGCACAGCGCCCGCGCCTCGCGCAGCTGGTCGATGTCGTAGCCGCGGCGCACGCCGTCGCTGTCCATGCAGTTGAGCACGATCTCGCCCGCGCCCAGGCGCTGCGCCTCGGCGATCCAGTCCAGGGTGCGCACCGCCAGCGCCCGGGTCTTGTCCGGGTCGCCGGTGTTGGTGCGGACCCGCCACTGGCCGTCGGCCTCGCGGATCGAATCGATGCCCACCACCACGCACTGCACGCCGAAGGCGTCGGCCAGTTCGGCCACCAGCGCCGGGCGCTCCAGCGCCGGCGAATTGACCGAGATCTTGTCGGCGCCGGCATGCAGCACGCGGCGGGCAGTTTCCACGTCGCGGATGCCGCCGGCCACGCAGAACGGGATGTCGATCAGCCGCGCCACCCGCTCGACCCAGGCGTAGTCGACCGAGCGTCCTTCCGGGCTGGCGCCGATGTCGTAGAACACCAGTTCGTCGGCACCCTGGTCGCGGTAGCGCAGCGCCAGCTCGACGATGTCGCCCATGTCGACGTGGTCGCGGAAGCGCACGCCCTTGACCACGCGGCCGTCGCGCACGTCCAGGCAGGGAATGATGCGCCGGCTCAGCATGGCCGCGACTCCTGCCGCAATGCCTCGTCCAGCGCGAGCCGCCCTTCCAGCAGCGCGCGGCCCAGCACCGCGCCGGCGCAGCCGACCTGGCGCGCGTTGCGCACATCGTCGGCGTCGCGCACGCCGCCGGAGGCCTGCACCGCCACGCCCGGCGCCAGCGCGTGCAGGTGTGCGTACAGGTCCAGGTTCGGCCCGGACAGCATGCCGTCGCGGGCGATGTCGGTGCACAGCAGGTGGCGCAGGCCGGCGCGCACGTAGCGCGGCAGCAGGCCGTCGAGCGTCGCACCGGCATCCTCGGTCCAGCCGTGCACCGGCAGTTTCCACACGCCGTCGGCGCCCTGGCGCGTGTCCAGGGCGACGGTGATGCGTTCGCCGCCGAATTCGCCCAGCCACGCGGCCACCGTGTCCGGCTCGCGCACCGCCAACGAACCGACCACCACGCGCGCCGCGCCCGCGTCGAGGATCCGCGCCACATCCTCGCGCGAACGCACCCCGCCGCCGGTCTGCACCTGCAGGCCGGTGCCGCGGGCGATGTCCCCGAGCAGCGCGCCGAGCGTATAGCCGCCGGCCCTGGCCGCATCCAGGTCGACCAGGTGCATCCAGCGCGCGCCGGCCGCGGCGAAGGCCGCCGCGCGCGGCAGCGGGTCGTCGCCATACTGCGTCTCGCGCGCGTAGTCGCCCTGCGCCAGCCGCACCACGCGGCCGCCGCGGATGTCCAGGGCGGGATAGATCGTGAACGCACCCATCAGAAATCCATCTCCAGGAAGTTGCGCAGGATGCGCGCACCGGTCGCGGCCGAGCGCTCCGGGTGGAACTGCGCGCCGCAGCGGCGTCCCTGCTGGACGACGGCGGCGAACAGCCCGCCATGGTCGCTGGCGGCCACCGTGTCGGCGCTCAGCGGCGCGGCGTAGCTGTGCACGAAATACGCGTTTGCGCCTTCCGCCACGCCGTCCAGCAGAGCCGACGGACGCATCGTGCGCAGGCCGTTCCAGCCCATGTGCGGGATGCGGATGCCGAGGGCGGGCGTGAGGTGCCGGACCACGCCCGGCAGCAGGCCCAGGCACTCGACATCGCCTTCGTCGGAGCGTTCGTACAGCAGCTGCATGCCCAGGCAGATGCCCAGCAGCGGCGCGTCCAGCTCGCGCAACGGCTGCACCAGCCCCTGCGCCTGCAGGCGGCGCATCGCTTCGGGCGCGGCGCCCACGCCGGGCAGGATCACCCGCCCGGCGCCCTCCAGTCCCGCGGCGTCGCGCACCACTTCGGGCCCTACGCCGAGGCGTTCGAGCGCGTAGCAGACCGACCCCAGGTTGGCGCCGCCGGCATCGACGACGACGACGCGTTCCGTGGCAGCCCCGCTCACAGCACCCCCTTGGTCGAGGGCAGCGCATCGCCTTCGCGGCGGATCGCCTGGCGCAGCGCGCGCGCCAGCGCCTTGAAGCTGGCCTCGATCTTGTGGTGGTCGTTGTCGCCGTCCACGGTGATGTGCAGGTTCATGCCCGAGGCGTCGCACAGCGAGCGGAAGAAGTGCGGCACCAGTTCGGTCGGCATGTCGCCGACGCGCTCGCGCTGGAACGTGCCTTCGTATACCAGGTACGGCCGTCCGCTGAAGTCCAGCGCGGCGCTGGCGCGGGTCTCGTCCATCGGCAGGGTGAAGCCGTAGCGGCCGATGCCGCGCTTGTCGCCCAGCGCCTCGCGCAACGCCTGGCCCAGGGCCAGCGCGGTGTCCTCGATGGTGTGGTGCTCGTCGATGTGCAGGTCGCCGTCGGCGTGGATCTTCAGTTCGAAGCCGCCGTGCTTGCCGATCTGCTCGAGCATGTGGTCGTAGAACGGCAGGCCGGTGTGGACCTGCGGGTCGGCGGCGCGGTCCAGGTCCACTTCGACCCGGATCTTCGTCTCCTTCGTGTCGCGCTGGACCACCGCCCGGCGCGGCGCGTCGGCCAGTTCGTGGGCGATCCCGGCCCAGTCCCACTCGCCGCCGAACTGCGGCGTCTTCAGCTGGAACGCGCGGATGCCGAGGTTGGCGGCGAACTCGTTGTCGGTCGGCCGGTCGCCGACCATCGCCGAGCGCTTCCAGTCGATCGTGCGGTCCTGGATGTAGGGCAGGACCAGGCCGATGCCCGGCTTGCGCGTGGGCCGGTTCTCGTGCGGCCAGCTGGTGTCGATCAGCACGTCGCGGAACACGATGCCCTGGCTCTCGAACACCTGCATCATCAACCGGTGCGGACCATCGAAGCTGGACTGCGGGTAGTTCTCCGTGCCCAGGCCGTCCTGGTTGGAGACCATCACGAACTGCCAGCCGGCATCGCGCAGCTTCAGCAGCGCCGGGACCACGCCGCGGACGAAGCGGAGCTTGGCATAGGCATCGATCTGGAAATCCTCCGGCTCCTCGATCAGGGTGCCGTCGCGGTCGATGAAAAGGATCGGGGTCATGCGGCGGCTTCCTTCGCGTCCAGCGCGGCGAGCACGCGGTCGTTCTGTTCGGGGGTACCGAGGGTGATGCGCAGGGCGTCGCCCAGCTGCGGCGCGGCACGCTGGTCGCGCACCACCACCCCGGCGGCCAGCAGCCGGGCGAAGGCGCCGTCGGCATCGGCGAAGCGCACCAGCAGGTAGTTGCCGTCCGACGGATACACGCGGCGCACGCCCGGCAGCGTGGCCAGCGCATGCTGCAGGCGGGCGCGCTCGCCGCGCACCTGCGCCACGCGGGCGCGGGTACGCAGCAGCGCCTCTTCGGACAACCCGGCCACGGCCAGTTCCGCGCACGGGGTCGGGACGGGATACGGCGCCTGGCAGGCGCGCAGCACGCGCACCAGCGCCGGATCGGCGATCAGCACGCCGATCCGCGCGGCGGGCAGCGCATGCGCCTTGGACAGGGTGCGCAGCACCGCCAGGTTGCGGTGCGCGGCCATCAGCGTCGTCGCCGACGGCTGGTCGGAGAACTCGCCATAGGCCTCGTCCACCACCACCAGCGCGCGCCCGGCCAGGCGCGCGGCCAGGGCTTGGATCCCGGCCAGCGGCACACTGCCGCCGGTGGGATTGGACGGCGAACACAGGAACACCAGCTTCGCCCCGCCCCGCTCCGCCACCTGTGCGACCGCTTCCAGGTCCACGCCGAAGCCGCCGGCGCCATCGACCAGCGGCACCTCCAGCAGCGGCGCGTCCTGCAGCCGCGCGCTCACCGCGTACATGCCGAACACCGGCGGCGTCACCACGATCGCGTCGCGACCGGGCGTGCACAGCACGCGCACCAGCAGGTCGATGGCCTCGTCGCTGCCGCGGCCGATCAGCAACTGCCGCGGGTCGCAGCCGTAGAGCCTGGCCAGCACGGCGCGCAACGCCGGCGGCTGCGGGTCGGGATAGCGCCGGCTGGAGCCGTCGCTGTCGGCCGGATTGGGCCAGGGGCTCTCGTTGGCGTTGAGCCAGACCTCGCCCTGCAGGTCGTACGTGCGCGCCGACGCGTAGCCGCCGAAACCGCGCAGGTCCGCGCGGACCAGCTGCAGCAGCGCGTCGTCGCCCCCGGCCTGGTCCGCGCTCATGCCGCCGCCTCCTTCAGGCGCAGCACCACCGCGTTGGCATGCGCGTCGAGCTGCTCGGCGCGCGCCATCGTCACCGCGCATCCGCCGATGGCGAGGATGCCTTCGCGGCTGGCCGCCTGCACGCTGACGAAGTTCTGGAAACTGGCTACGCTCACCCCGCTCCATGCCCGCGCCGCACCATTGGTCGGCAGCACGTGGTTGGTGCCGCTGCAGTAATCGCCCAGCGCTTCCGGCGTCCAGTCGCCGAGGAACACCGAGCCGGCGGCCTCGACCCTGTCCAGCCAGTCGCGCGGCTGGCGCAGGGCCAGGATCAGGTGCTCGGGCGCATAGGCATTGCTGATAGCGAACGCTTCGTCCAGCGAATCGACCTGGACCAGGCGCGAGGCCGACAGCGCCCCGCGCGCGATGTCCGCGCGCGGCAGCGCGGCCAGCTGCGCGGCCAGCTCCACTTCCACGCGATCGATCAGCGCGGCGCTGTCGGACAGCAGCAGCACCTGCGAATCCGGGCCGTGCTCGGCCTGCGACAGCAGGTCGGCGGCGACGAACGCGGCATCGGCGCCGGCGTCGGCGATCACCAGCACCTCCGACGGGCCGGCCGGCATGTCGATCGCCGCCGCGCCGCACTGCGCGATCTGGCGCTTGGCCTCGTCCACGTAGCTGTTGCCGGGGCCGAAGATCTTGTCGACCGCGGGCACGCTGGCGGTGCCGAAGGCCAGCGCGGCGATCGCCTGGGCGCCGCCGAGCTTGAACACGCGGTCCACGCCGGCCAACCGGGCGGCGACCAGCACCGCCGGATCGGCGGTGCCGTCGGCGCGCGGCGGCGTGCACAGCACCACCTGGCGGCAGCCGGCCAGCGCGGCCGGGACGCACAGCATCAGAGCGGTCGACGGCAACGGCGCGCTGCCGGCGGGCACGTACAGGCCCACCCGCGGCACCGGACGGATCATGCGTTCGCAGACCACGCCGGGCGCGGTCTCGACCGCATAGCCCTGGGCCATGCCGGCGCGGTGGAAGGCTTCGATGCGCTGCGCGGCCTCGGCCATGGCCTGGCGCAGTTCCGGCGCCACCGCGGCCTCGGCGGCCGCGAACTCGGCGGCCGCGACCTCGAAGGATTCCAGCTCGACCTTGTCGAAGCGCAGGGTCAGTTCGCGCAGTGCCGCGTCGCCGCGGCTGCGCACCGCGTCGAGCACCGCGGCCACCGCTTGGCGGGTGGCATCGGCCACGCCCTGCACCGGCCGGGTCAGCGCGCAGGCGCGGGCGGCGGCGTCCAGGGTCGACCAGTCCAGCCGGTTCCAGGCCGGCGCGGAAGGATTGGCGGATACCGCGCTCATGCCAGCGACCTCTCCACGGCCAGCACCATCAGCCCGCGCGCACCGGCGCGCTCCAGCTCTTCCAGCTGCTGCCAGCTCACCGTGCCTTCGCACATGGTCTGCAGCGACAGCGCGCCGTTGCCGTCGTGTGCGGCGGGCAGCTGTACCAGCGGCCCGGCGTCGCGCAGCAGCTGTTCCAGCGCCGGCAGCGACTCGCGCAGCGCGCTGAACATCAGCAGCTTGCGTTCCTTGAGCTGGAGCACGCCGTCCATGCGCCGCAGCAGCATCTGCGCCAGGCCCGCGCGGGCGTCGTCGAAGCCGCCGGCCGGGCCGGCCAGCACCGCCTCGCTGTCGAGCAGGTTCTCCACCGGCTTGAGGTGGTTGGCCGCCAGCGTGGCGCCGCTGGACACCAGGTCGCAGATCAGCTCGGCCGTGCCCAGGCGCGGAGCGATCTCCACCGAGCCGGACAACTCCACCACCTGCGCGTCGATGCCCTGCGCCTCCAGCCAGCCGGCCAGCACCGCCGGATAGCTGGTGGCGATGCGGAGGCCCTGGCCGCGCAGCTGGTCCGGACCGGTCCAGTCCCAGTCCTCGGGCACCGCCAGCATCAGCCGGCACTGGCCGAAGCCCAGCCCGCGCAGTTCGCGGTAGGCCGCCGGCATGCCGTTGCGGGCGCGTTCGCCGGCCTGCTCGTCCAGTTCGTTGCGGCCGACGATGCCCAAGTCGCAGACGCCCTCGGCGATCAGCCCGGGGATGTCGTCGTCGCGCACCAGCAGCAGGTCCACCGGCAGGGTCTCGCCGTAGCAGAACAGCTTGTCGCGGCTTTCGCGCCAGCTCAGGCCGCAGGCGGCCAGCAGCTTGCGCGCCGGTTCGGCCAGGCGGCCGCTCTTCTGGATGGCGATGCGCAGGCGGTCGCGGGTGGCGGTGCCGCCCAGGGCCATGGGGGGAGTCATGGGGTGGTTCCCTCGCTGGTGGAAGCGCGCGGCGCGGACGCCTGCGCATAACCGCCAGTGCCGCGCTCCAGCGTGCGCGCGACCCGGCCGATGGTGGTGACGCTGACTCCGGTCAGGTCATGGATCTCGCGGTACGGCATGCCTTGCTGCAGCAAGGGCACGACCCGCCAGCGGTCGGTCATCGCCTCCAGCTCGGCCGGCGTGCACAGGTCGAGCAGGAAATCGCGCGTCGGGGCCATGCCGTCGAGCCCGGCCAGGACCACGGCCAGCGCCTGCAGCCGCTGCTCGAAGCTGTCGCCACCTTCCCCGTTCCCTTGGGCCCGCCGTTTCATGTCGCTTCAACCAATGTATTAATGCGTTAGTACATTAGATCAGGGGAGGCGTTGGCGGGTCAAGTGTCAAGGTTTCGGGATGCAACGGCCGGGTTCAGGGCTCGATGGGTCGGGTTCGGGGCTCGGCGCGTCGAGTTCAGGGCTCCGTCGACCGAGTCCAAGGCTCGGCGCGCCGAGTTCAGGACTCCGTCGGCCGAGTTCAGAGCTCGGCGTGCCGAGTTCTGAACTCTGGATGTTGCAGAAGAAACCAACTCGCCGGGCGTGGGAGCTTGCGGATGGGGCACACCCGGATCCCGGCCCGCCACAGGCGCCCGCTGGATGCCCGTCTCCCCCGGCACGGCCCACCCGCCGGCAAACAGCGCGCCGGCGAAGGCCTTCAGCCGGCCGCCGGCAAGGCCTGCAGCAGGTCGCCGGAAGCGACCAGGCCGACCATCGTCGTCACCTCGCCGTCCAGCGCGCGGTCGCGTTCCAGGAACGGCACCGCCGCGCGGATCCGCGCATGGGCGGCGGCCACCGCCGCGCCCGGATGGAAGGCCTCGGCCGCGGCCAGCTGCGCGCGCAGCGCCTCCACCTCGGCGAGGAAGCCGTCGCGGCCCGGCGCATCCACGGCCGGCCCGCCCTGCACCTTGGCCGCCAGCGCCGCGGCATCGGCGCGCCGCGCCAGTGCGCGAGCGGCGTTGATCATGTCCCGGCGCAGGTCCAGCGCCTGGGCGGCGGTGTACAGCTCCAGCGCAAGCACCTTGCCCAGGTCCTCGACCATGGCCAGCACGTGGCGCGCCTCGTTGGCGCCCATCGACACGTGGTCTTCGGCATTCGCGCTGGTCGGCACCGAGAACACGCTGGCCGGGTGCGCGCGGCTGGCCAGGTCGTTGACGATCGCCGCGGCGGTGTACTGCACGATCATGTGGCCCGACTCGGTGCCGTCCTCGTTGCCGATCAGGAACGCCGGCAGGCCGTCGCTGGTGGCCGGGTCGACCAGCTTGTTGAGCCGGCGCTCGGAGATCGAGGCCAAGGTCGGGATCGCCGCCTTGAGGTAGCTCAGGACCAGCGCCAGCGGCATGCCGTGGAAGTGGCCGGCGGAGATCACCTGCTCTTCCACGTGCGCGGCGCCGGCCCTGTCGGGGAACACCAGCGGGTTGTCGGTGACCGCGTTGAGTTCGATGTCCAGCACGCGCGCGGCCTGCGCCGCGGCATCGCGCACGGCGCCGTGCACCTGCGGGATGCAGCGCAGCGAATAGCTGTCCTGCGGCTGGTGCTTCTTGCCGCCGCGGAACGGCAGGAAGCGCAGGTAGAACTTCTCGCGGCCGTGGCGCTGGTCGGCCGGCACCCAGTCCCAGCCGATGTCGAAGCGCAGTTCGCGCGATTCCTCCGTGTCCCAGCTCGACGGCAACCATGGGCGGAACCTGGGCACCAGGTGGTAGGCGATGTCGGCCAGGGTCGAACCGGCCAGCAGGCCGCGCAGGTTCGCGGCGACCTGGACCTGGCCCGGGTGCGGGCGCAGCGCATGCACGTCCGGCGCGAACGCGCCCAGGCGACCGGCGAAAGCGTCGAGGGTCATCGCCGCGGCCAGGTCGGCGGTGTCCAGCATCATCTCCAGCCGGTGCAGCGCCAGCACGCCCATCGCCAGCATCTGCGCGGTGCCGTTGTTCAGCGCCAGGCCTTCCTTGTAGGAGAGCGACACCGGCTGCAGGCCGGCGCGGCGCAGCGCCTCGGCGCCCGGCATGCGTTCGCCTTCGAGGAACGCTTCGCCACCGCCGAGCAGGACGATGGCCAGGTGCGACAGCGGCGCCAGGTCGCCCGAGGCGCCGACCGAGCCCAGCTGCGGCACCACCGGCACGATGCCCGCGTTGAGCAGCGCGGTGAGCGCCTGCAGGGTCTGCACCCGGATGCCGGAGTGCCCCTTGAGCAGGGTGTTGATGCGGATGCACAGCATCGCCCGCACCACGTCGGCGGCCATCGGCTCGCCTACGCACACCGCATGGGTGACGATCAGGTTGCGCTGCAGTTCCTCGTGCAGCGAGCGACCCGAGGGCGTCGCGCCGGGCAGTTCGTCGCGCAGCGGATGCGCGCCGAGCAGCTTGTCGGCGTTGCTGCCGAAGCCGGTGGAAACGCCGTAGATCGGTTCCTCGCGGCGGACCTGCTCGGCGAGGAAGTCGGCGGCGCGCTGCACGGCTTCCAGTGCGCGCGGCTCGAGTTCGACCGGCGCGCCATGGGCGACGGCGACCAGGCGGTCGCGGGTCAGGGATTGGCCGTCGAGGCGGATCGTGTTCATGGCGAATGCCTGGGTTGCGTTCTGTAGTGCGTCTGCAACGACGCCGGGGACGGCGCCGTCGGCCCGCCCGGGGATTTCGGATTGCCGGCCTGCGTGCCGCGCGCGGCGGCGCGCGACGCCGGCCGGATCAGCGTCCTGCCAGGGCGCGCGCCTGTTCCAGCTCCACCCGCAGCGTGCCCGGCAGTTCCTCGCGCGGCACCTCGAACTGCTGTTCGCGCAGCAGGTCCTTCACCGCGACCACGCCGCGCGCCAGCTCGTCCTCGCCGGCCAGGACCACGAAGCGGATCCCGGCGCGGCTGGCGTACTGGAACTGCTTGCCGACCTTGCGCGCTTCCATCTGCACTTCGGTGTTGATGCCGCCGGCGCGCAGGTGGCGGGCGATGTCCAGCGCCTGCGGCAGCTGCGACTCGTCCATCAGCGCGACCATCGCCTGCACGCTGCTCTCGGCGATGCCGTCGATCAGGCCGGCCTCGCGCAGCTGCCAGAACAGCCGGGTCAGGCCGATGGAGATGCCCACGCCCGGCAGCTTCGATTTGGTGTAGTGGCTGGCCAGGTCCTCGTAGCGGCCGCCCGAGCAGATCGAGCCGATTCCCGGGTGGTCGACCAGCTGGGTCTCGTAGACGGTCCCGGTGTAGTAGTCCAGGCCGCGGGCGATGGAGAAGTTCAGGCAATAGGCCGACTCGGGCACGCCCAGCGCCTTGACCAGCGCCAGCACCTCGCGCAGTTCGGCCGCGCCGGCGCGCAGCGATCCGCTGGCCGCCGCGCCGGCTTCCGCCAGCACCTCGTCGATCTTCGCCAGCGCGTCGTCGTGGGACTGCGAGCGCACTTCGACGAAGGCCAGGATCCGCGCCACCGCTTCGGCCGGCAGGCCGAACTCCGGGCCGGTGAGCGTGTCGCGCACGTAATCGGCGCCGCGCTTGTCGATCTTGTCGACCTCGCGCAGCACCAGCGCCTGCTGCTGCGGATCGGTGACGCCCTGGGCCTCGAAGAAGCCGCGCATCAGCTTGCGGTTGTTCAGCTGCACCTTGAACGCGCCGATCCCCAGCTCGGAGAACACCGCGTGGATCACCGCCAGCACCTCGGCGTCGTAGCGGATGTTCAGCGCGTCCTTGCCGATCACGTCGATGTCGCACTGGTAGAACTCGCGGAAGCGGCCGCGCT
>Ga0160451_100468_pt1 | contig 22303 bp, 17 predicted proteins | sample HID1975M_E1MG_FD_108270 | JGI IMG/M metagenome (GOLD analysis project Ga0160451, IMG submission 108270) | Enriched soil microbial communities from UW Madison campus, WI, USA - HID1975M_E1 MG | ecosystem: Environmental > Terrestrial > Soil > Unclassified | place: USA: Madison, Wisconsin... | reverse complement strand
TACATCGCCGATGTCACCGCGCCGGACAAGCGCGCGCAGGCCTACGGCATGATCGGCGCGGCGTTCGGCGTCGGCTTCATCGTCGGTCCGTTGATCGGCGGATCGCTGGGCGAGATCGATCTGCGGTTGCCGTTCTGGTTCGCCGGCGGGCTGGCGCTGCTCAATTTCCTGTACGGCTGGTTCGTGCTGCCCGAATCGCTGCCGAAGGAGAAACGCACGCGCCGTTTCGACTGGTCGCACGCCAACCCGTTCGGTTCGCTGCAGCTGCTGCGCAGCTACCCGCAGGTATTCGGCCTGGCCGCGGTGGTGTTCATCGCCAACCTGGCGCACTACGTTTATCCCAGCGTATTCGTTCTGTACGCCAGTCACCGTTACCAGTGGGGGCCGATGCAGGTCAGCTGGGTGCTGGCGGCGGTCGGGGTGTTGAGCGTGATCGTCAACGTGCTGCTGGTCGGGCGCATCGTCAGGTGGATCGGCGAGCGCCGCACGCTGCTGCTGGGTCTGCTGTGCGGTGTGGCGGGCTTTGCCGTGTATGGCTGGGCGCCGACCGGCGCGGCGTTCCTGATCGGCCTGCCGATCAGCGCGCTGTGGGCGCTGGCGGCGCCGGCCACGCAGGCGCTGATCACCCGCCAAGTCGGCGCCGAGGTGCAAGGCCGCGTGCAGGGCGCGTTGAGCAGCCTGATCAGCCTGGCCGGCATCTTCGGGCCGATGCTGTTCGCCGGCACGTTCGCGCTGTTCATCGGCGCGCATTCGCCGGTGCAACTGCCGGGCGCGCCGTGGCTGCTGGCCGGCGCGCTGCTGCTGATCGGCTGGCTGGTGGGCTGGCGCTATGCGCGGCCGGCGGCGGTCGTCGCCGCGGGCGAACCGGCGCGGTAGCGGAGGCGGGGCGCGGCCCGCGCCGCCAGCGCAAGCGGATCAGTCGTTCTCGACGTGGATGATCTCGCCGGTGGCCGCGTCCAGATGGATCTCCACGTCGTTGCCGACGTTGTTGTCGGCCTCGGCCTTCCAGACGCCGTCGTCGAACTCGACATCGTGGATATCGGTGTAGCCGGCGTCGGTCAGCCGCGCGCGGATGTCGGCCTCGCTGAAGCGCGACACCAGCGCGTTGGTCATGATGCTGGCATTGGCCGGGTTGATGCGCACGTCGATGCGCTTGCCGTCGGCGCTGGTCGCGTCGGCTTTCCACAGGCCGTCGTCGAACTCGATGTCGTCGATGTTGGTGTAGCCGTTCTCGGTGAGCAGTGCGCGCACCTGCGGTTCGGTCATCGTGTCTTGCGATTGCGCCAGTGCGGATGCCACGAACAGCGGCAGCGCCGCCAGGCACAGGGTGAGCATGGACTTGCGCATGAGGGTGTCCTCGATCATGACGGTGCCGGCAAACGTCGCACACGCATCGCGACCGCGCGGTGAATTCATTTTCTTTGCACATGGGTTAACGGATGCGCACCGTGCCGCGCGCCGCGGAGGGTTGGTGCGGTGAGCGCCGGCTGCTAGGCTTCGCGCTGGTTTTTGTCACGAGTGACACCATTCTGGCGACCTCGGCGCCCTCCTTGCCTGCCACCGCTGTGCCCATGGCCGCCGCGCGCCGCCTGCGCGAGGCCACCCGCGCGCGTCACGATGCGGTCGAACGCCTGCCGCTGATGCAGGCGTTGATGCACGGCCGGCTCGATACCGAAGGCTATGCCGCGTTGTTGCGGCGGCACTTGGCCGTGTTCGCGGCATGGGAGCATCGCCATGCGGCGTGGCTGTCGGCGCTGGCCCCGGTGTGGCGTTACCGTCCGCGCACGTCGGCGCTGCAGGCAGACCTGGCCGCATTGCAGGTGCCGCTCGCCGCATGCAATCCCGCGTTGTCCAACGATCTGCGCGCCAGCGACGAGGCCGCGTGCTGGGGCATGCTGTACGTGGCGGAAGGATCGCTGCTCGGCGGCCGCGTGATCGCGCGCCGGTTGCGCACGCATCAACCGGATTTGGCGATCGCGTTGCGCTACTTCGAACTGGGCGGCGACGAACCGGCCGCCTGGCCGCGTTTCCAGCGGCTCCTGCAAAACGCGTTGCCGGATCCTGGCGCACTGGCGCGCGCGACTGCAGGCGCCGGCGCGCTGTTCGATTTCTTCCACCACCATCTCGACGACAGGAAAGCGGCATGAGTCCATCACCCCCACCCGTGGACATGGATGCCTGCGCGCGCGAACCGATCCACATCCCCGGATCCATCCAGCCGCACGGCGCGCTGCTGGTCATCGATCCCGCCAGCCGGCGCATCGTCCAGGCCAGCGACAACGCCGCGCAGGCGCTCGGCGTGCAACCGGACGCCGTGCTGGGCCGGCACTACGGCGAATTGATGACGCTCACCGGGCCGGCGCCGGCGCCGCTGCAGGACGCGCCGAGCGATTACCTGCCGCATGCGCCGGTGCATTTCCTGCATCGCCCGCTGCCGCCGCAGCAGGAATGGGTGGTGGCCTGGCATCGCTATCCGCGATGCTGGATCTCCGAACTGGAACCGGCCGCCGGCCCGCTGCTGCAGGTATCAATGCAGGACGCGGTGGCGGTACTGCGCCAGCTGGAGAAGGACACCACCATCGCGCAGGCCAGCCAGCGCGCCGCGCGCGAGATCCGCGCCCTGCTCGGCTACGACCGGGTGATGGTCTACCGGTTCGACGAGGCGTGGAACGGCGATGTCATCGCCGAGGCGCGCGCCGGCACGCTGGAAGCGTATCTGGGCCTGCACTACCCGGCCAGCGACATCCCCGCGCAGGCGCGCGCGCTGTACCTGCGCAACCGCGTGCGCCAGATCGCCGATGTCGGCTACACGCCGTCGCCGATCGAGCCGGCGCTGGACCCGGCCACCGGCGCGCCGGTGGATCTGAGCGACGTCAGCCTGCGCAGCGTGTCGCCGATCCATCTGGAATACCTGGCCAACATGGGCGTGGCGGCGACGCTGGTCACCTCCATCGTCGTCAACGACGCGCTGTGGGGCCTGATCGCCTGCCACCACTACCAGCCGCACCACGCCAGCCACGTGATGCGCGATGTCGCCGACGCCATCAGCCGCGGCCTGGGCGCGCGCATCGGCGGGCTGGTCGCGATCGAGCATGCGCGGCTGGAAAGCACGTTGCAGACGGTGCGCGAGAAGCTGATCACCTCGTTCAACGAGGCCGACACGATGACCCAGGACATGCTGGCGGAAATGGCGCCGGATCTGCTGGACGTGGTCGATGCCGACGGCGTGGCGATCTTCCACCATGGCCAGATGATCGGCTACGGCATCGTGCCGCCGGCCGACGATCTGGCGCGCATCCGCGACGCCATCGAATCCGGCGACCATGCCGTGCTGCGCGAGGGCGTGGTCGGCGCGCTGCACAGCGACTGCATCGGCGAGGATTTTCCGTCGCTGGCCGATCTCGCGCCGCTGGCGGCGGGCCTGATCTTCGTGCCGCTGGTGCGGCAGTCGCGCAGCGCGCTGCTGTGGACGCGGCGCGAACAGGTGCAGACCGTCAACTGGGCCGGCAATCCCGGCCTGTCCAAGCTGCAGGACATCCCCGGCGCGCGGCTGTCGCCGCGCAAGAGTTTCGAACTGTGGCGGGAAACCGTGCAGGGCCGTGCGCGCCCTTGGCTGCCGCAGCACCTGGAATCGGCGCGCAGCTTGCGCGTGCTGATCGAACTGATGGAGCGCAAGCGCTACCAGCAGGATCTGGGGCTGCTGGAAAGCTCGCTGGCGCGGCTGCGCCAGGGCGTGGCGATCGTCGAACGCATCGGCGAGCCGCCGCGCAGCCGCATCGCCTTCGCCAACGATGCGTTCGCGCACATCTGCGACATGGACATCAGCGAAATCATCGGGCTGGAACTGCAGCAGTGGTTCGATCCCACGCGCGACCCGCAGGCGATGGCGCAGCTCGAGGCGCACCTGCAGCGGGGCGAAGCCGGCGCGATCGCGCTGCCGCTCACCGGCCAGCCCGGCGACGGCATGTGGACGCTGCACTTCGAACCGCTGCCCGGCCGGTCCGATGCGAAGACGCACTGGCTGGTGCAGCTGCAGGCGCCGTAAACGCGTCCGCAAGGATCGGGCGCCGAAGCATCGCCGGAACCGGCTGCGTCGTGGCATCCCAGGCGCCGTCCGGGTTCGTTTAGATTGATGCCTTTCCCATCGGCTCCGGCATCCCCCGTGTATCCCGTTCGCACCCGCACCCTTTGCATGCTGGCCTATACCGGCGCGCAGTCCCTGGACATCAGCGGTCCGCTGGAGGTATTCGCGCTGGCCGGGCGGCAGATGCAGGAAGACGCGCCGGGGTCCGTGCCGCTCTACCGGCTGCACCTGCTGTCCTCCGATACGCGGCCGATCGCGATGGCCTCGGGGTTGCGGCTGCTGCCCGACCTGGCGTACGCCGACATGCCGGACGACACCGATACGCTGCTGGTCTGCGGCGGCATGGGCGATGCGCTGGATGTCGCGCGCGCCGACCGCGCGCTGGTGCGGTGGCTGCAGGACGCGGCGACACGCGTGCGTCGGGTCGCATCGGTCTGCAGCGGGGCGCTGTTGCTGGCCGAGGCCGGCGTCCTCGACGGCTGCCAGGCGACCACGCACTGGAGCGACGTGCGCGAACTGCGCGAGCGCTATCCGCGCGTCGATGTACAGCCCGATGCCATCTACACCCGCGATGGCGAGGTGTGGACGTCGGCAGGGATCACCGCCGGCATGGACCTGGCGCTGGCGATGGTCGCCGCCGATCACGGCCAGGCGCTGGCGCTGAAGGTGGCCAAGCGCATGGTCATGGCGAGCAAGCGATCCGGCGGGCAGAGCCAGTTCAGCCGCCAGCTGCAGGCGCTGGATCTGCCCGACCCGTTCGCGCAGCTGGAGCGGTGGATCCGCGAGCATCTGCGCCTGCGTCTGGATGCGGGCCAGCTCGCCCAGCGCATGCACATGAGCCCGCGCCAGTTCAACCGCAGGTTCAACGCGGTGTTCTCGACCACGCCGCAGAAGTACGTGGCGCAGCTGCGCATCGAGGCGGCCAAGCCGCTGCTGGAAAGCTCGCGCAAGGACATCGCGCGGATCGCGCACGAGTGCGGTTTCGGTTCGGCCGAAGCGATGCGGCGGGCCTTCGTGCGCCAGATCGGCGTGTCTCCCAGCGAATACCGGGCGCGCTTCGGTCCGGCGTGACATGTCCGGATCGGTGCGCCGGATGTCCGCATCCGCGGGCCGGGCGCGATTACCGTGTCGCCTTCTCTTGCGGGGACACGCCTATGCGCGCGATCGCGCTCGCCACTTTCCTGTTGCTGGGCCTGCTGCCGCGGCCGGCATCGGCCGAACACGCGCCGCACAGCCAGCCGGAAGTACGCGTGGGCATCGTCCTGTTCGATGGCGTGCAGATCATCGACTTCGCCGGTCCTTACGAAGTGTTCGGCACGGCCGGCTTCGGCGTGGTCACGCTGTCGCACGACGGCAAGCCGGTCACCACCGCGATGGGCCTGACGGTGACGCCGGATGCCGCTTTCGTCGATGCGCCGCCGTTCGACGTGCTGCTGGTGCCCGGCGGCGACGTCGGCGAGGCCGAACGCGATCCGCAGGTGCTGGCGTTCCTGCGCGAGCGCGCGGCCGCCAGCCGGCACGTGCTGTCGGTCTGCACCGGGTCGTTCATCCTCGCCGGGGCGGGACTGCTCGACGGGCTGCAGGCCACGACCTTCACCCCGCGCATCGGCCAGTTCGCCGAGCGCTATCCGTCGGTCGACGTGGTCAGCGACGTGCGCTGGACCGACAACGGCCACATCGTCACTTCGGCCGGCCTGTCGTCGGGCCTGGATGCGGCGTTGCATGTCGTCGCCCGGGTGCGCGGCACCGAGCAGGCGCGCTCGGTGGCGCTGCACCTGGAATACGACTGGAAGCCGGACGGCGGCTTCGTCCGCTCGCGCATGGCCGACCGCCATGTGCCCAAGGCGCTGGAAACGTCCATCGAATGGCCCGAGGGCCTGGCCATGTCCAATGAAGTTTCGGTCGGCGACGAGCGGCAGTGGCTGCTGCGCTTCCACGTCACCTCCGCCACGCCGGCCGACGATCTGCTGCAACGCATCGCCAAGGGCATGGACGGCGTGCCCGGCTGGACGCGCCGGCCGGGTGGGCACCGCTGGCACAGCGAGCAGGAAGGACGCGGCGTCATGCTGGCCCTGGACACGACGGCGGGAACGGGCGCGCAGGACTACCGGCTGGAATTGCGCGTGCAGGAGGAGACCGACTGAACCGGTAGTCCTTGGCGGAGGCTCCGCCTGGACGAACCACCGGACCATCGCTGCGCCAGGACAACGGGACGTGCGCTGGCGTGAGAGGCAGAAATACATCGATGGCTCGTCGCAAGATGCACTGCAGACGTCGTGGGACGCCGCGGCCTGGCTCGACAGAACATGATCTCGATCTTGATCGGCATCGGCTCCGGGACGCATTGGGCATCAAACGGCAGATCGCATTCGTCCCGCATCGCCAGATGTCTTCTGGTGCTGAGTTCCTGCGCATGCAGGGCATAGGGCCGGATAATCCATTCAAGCCGATGCCGCTTTCGCAGCGCGGCTTGATCCAAGCGTTAGCCGCCTTTGAAGACATCCCCATAGGAATCGCATATGAATCGACTCTTGTTGCTCGCACTGCTTGTGGCGTCTTCCAGTGCTGGCGCGATCGTCATTCGAGACGACGTCGATGACGCGAAGTACCGGATTCCGGCGACCGACTTTCCTGCCCTCGTCGACATGCCCGGCGAAGGGCATGGCGTACTGATTGCCCCGCAGTGGGTGATTACCGCCGCCCATGTGCTCCCGTGGCATTCCGACCTCAAGCAGGTCGCCATCGGCGGAATATCCAGGGACGTCGAGCGCGTCGTCATGCATGCCGGGTACGCAAGGCCGCCCCAGGCGCTGATCGATCAAGCGCTGTCCACGGGAGAGTGGATACTGGCCGTGGTGCGGATCGCCTCGACGGACGACATTGCGCTGGTCAAGCTGGCACAACCGGTGACGGATGTCGCCCCTGTCGCAATCTACAAAGACAGCGACGAGCTCGGCCAGATCGTCAAGATCATGGGGAAAGGCGCCACGGGAACGGGAACGACCGGGCACGACCCCGGAGGTCCCAATCGCACGGAGCTTCGGCGCGCGTTCAACACGATCACCAGCGCGCATGACCGCTGGTTTTGCTATCTGTTCGACGAGCCGGCATCGGCTCTGCCCCTCGAGGGCAAGACCGGAAGCGGAGACAGCGGCGGCCCTGCGCTCATCCGGGTCGATGATCAATGGAGATTGGCCGGGCTGTCCGCCTGGGGATTCATCCAAGGCGATGTCAGGACGGTCCGGCCCGGGCTCTATGGTCAAGCCACCTGTAATGTTCGCTTGAGCCATTACACCGAATGGATTGAAAGCGTGATCGCCGAGCAGCCGCAAGCGGACGCCAACAATTCATTTGATCCGATGCCGCTTCGCGACGCGTCGTGAGTCAAATGATGTCTTGAAGGCGTGCCGGCCAGGCGGCAGCTGTCGGCACCATCAGATCGTCATGTCGGCCCGCGCCATCCCGCTCCGTTTCCTCACCGCCGCGGCCCAGCGCGCGGCCACCGTCGGCGAGGTGATGCAGATCGCCTCGTCTGTCATCGTGGTGACGGCGCGTTCGAGCAGCTGGATGTCGGCCTCGTGCTGGCGCGCGACGTGCGGATCCTCGAAGAAGATCGCGCGCTGGCAGCGGCCTTCCAGCACGCGGTCGGCGATCTGCGCATCGCCGCCCATCGGGCCGCTGAGATAGCGCTCGACCCACGGTTCGCCCGCCGGCCAGCCGCGGCTCCACGCCAGTTCGTTGAGGCGCTGGCCGGTGGTGCCGGTGGCGACGCGGTGGGAAAAGCGCGACAGCACGTCGAAATGCTCGGCGGCGAAGGCCAGCATCTGCGGCTTCATCGCATCGTGCGCGATCATCGCCAGCGTCTGCCGTTCCAGCGCGTGCAGATCGTCGGCGCCGGCATCGGCCGCCAGGCCGGCATGCACGCGCTCCATCTCGATCCAGTCGCGCGCGGTCGCCACGGTGGAGATGAAGGGCTTGCCGTGGATGACGCACTGGCGCTTCAGCGCGATCGCTTCGGGAAAGATCGACGACGGATCGACCGGGTCGATGAAATAGATCGCCCCGTCCAGCGTGCGCGCAGCGCCTTCCATGCCGACCACCTCGGCGACCAGCTTCATCAGCCCGCCTTCGCGGCCGTAGGGATAGCGCTTCAGGCCAGGATAGCCGGCCAGCATGCCCGCCGCGGCGATCGCGTCATGCGTGCGGCCGACCGCGTGCAGGCCGATCCCCAGTTCGCGCACGCCCGCCTCGCAGGCGCGCAGCCAGCGGAACAGCGCCGCGTCTTCGGTGGCGTGGTGCAGGCGGTTGGCGGCAAGTCCCAGGCGCATCGCGGTCGCTCATCGCAGGCGGAAGCGCCGATGATCGGGACTGCGCGGCCCGGTTGTCCAGTCGCCGCAGCGATCCGCGATCAGTCGATCAGCGCCTTGGCGCGTCGCGACAGGATGCGCAGCTGCGGCGCGGGGTCCTGGCCGTCGCGCGGCTGCACGCTGAAGGGATAATCCGGCTTCCACCAAGCGCCTGCAGCCCAGTAGGTCCAGCCCAGCCACAGATCGCGGTGTTGCTCGATATGCGCCAGCAGACCATCGAGCGCGGCCAGGCAGGCCGGTTGGCGACTGACGCCGAATTCGCCGAGGAAACCGAGCTTGCGGTGTTCGCGCAGCCACGCGGTGAACCCGCGCATCTTCTCCACGCCGATGCGTTCGCTGACGCAGTCGGGCGAGGTGCCGGAAAAATCCGCGTCCAGGTACTGGTGCACCTCGAAGGCGATCCGGCCGGCCGGATCGCGAATGGCCAGCAGCGCCTTGCTGTTGGGAACGCCGTAGCCGGTGCTGTGCCAGCTGTGCGCGCCGCTCCAGGCCGTGCCCGGCACCAGGATCCAGTTGCGCGCGCCGGTGGCGCGGATCGCGTCGATGGCGGCCTGCGCCAGTTTGGCCCACGACGGCGCATCGATGCCGTGCGGCTCGTTCATCAGCCCGAACAGCACGCCGCCATCCTTGCCGAACGCCTTGGCCAGCCGCCGCCACAGATCCGCCAGCGCGGCGGCGGAATTGGCATCGTCGCCCAGTCGCCGCCCCTGGTAGCGCGCGTAGTTGTGCACGTCCAGCACCACCTGCAGATCGTGGCGGCGCGCCTGCGCGACCGCGGCGGTCAGCTTGCCGAAATAATCCGCATCGAACGCGCCGCCGGCCTGCGGCTGCAACCGTTCCCACAGCAGCGGCAAGCGGATGGCGTTCATGCCCTGCGCGGCGAAGTACGCGAAATCCGATTCGCGCGGAAACACGTAATCCTTGTTCGCCACGCCGGGTTTCCTGGCCGAGTTGAATTCGGCGCCGGCCAGATTGACGCCGGCCAGCACGGGGCGGTCGCGCGCCTGGGCGGACGCCAGGAAGGCGAACAACAGGTAGGGCAGCCAGCGGCGCAGGATTGGGCGGATCGGCGGCATGGACAAACTCACTCCGCAGCGTACGGCCAGCGTAGCCCAATCCCGTCGGCATGCGATGAGGTCAGCGATCATTTTCCGTTATCGCCGCGTCTTGCCGTGCCGGAAGCGCATGCAAGAATACGTTTTTCCATCCCGTCACGAGGATCCGCCATGAGCCACGCGCATGGTTACGCCGCCCTGTCTTCCGACCAGCCGCTGCAGGCCTTCGCCTTCGAGCGCCGCGAACCCGGCCCGCACGATGTCCGCATCGACATCCTCTACTGCGGCGTATGCCATTCGGACCTGCATACCGCGCGCGACGAATGGCACAACACCCACTATCCGTCGGTGCCGGGCCACGAAATCGTCGGCCGCGTCGCCGCGGTCGGCGCGTCGGTCGAGGGTTTCGAGGTCGGCGACATCGCCGGCGTCGGCTGCATCGTCGACAGCTGCCGGCGATGCGGATCCTGCGCCGAGGGCGAGGAGCAGTACTGCGAGCAGGGCTTCATCGGCACCTACAACGGATCGATATTCGGGATCGGCGGCAACACCTATGGCGGCTATTCCGACCATATCGTCGTCGACCAGAAATATGTGCTGCGCATCGGCCACGCGGCCGATCAACTGGCCGCGGTGGCGCCGCTGCTGTGCGCCGGCATCACCACCTATTCGCCGCTGAAGCACTGGCGGGTCGGGCCGGACAGCAAGGTCGGCGTGGTGGGCCTGGGCGGGCTGGGCCACATGGCGGTCAAGATCGCCAAGGCGATGGGCGCGCACGTGACGCTGTTCACCACGTCCGAAGGCAAGCGCGCCGACGCGTTGCGGCTGGGCGCCGACGCCGTGGCCATCTCGCGCGATCCGGCGCAGATGGCCGCGCAGGCCAACACGCTCGACTTCATCGTCAACACCGTCGCCGCGCCGCACGATCTGGATCCGTTCCTCAATGCGCTGCGCCGCGACGGCACGATGGCGCTGGTCGGGGCGCCGGACAGCCCGCACCCGTCGCCGGGCATCTTCAACCTCATCCTCAAGCGCCGCGCCATCGCCGGATCGCTGATCGGCGGCATCGCCGAAACGCAGGAAATGCTCGATTTCTGCGCCCGCCAGGGCATCGTCGCCGACATCGAGATGATCCGCATGGATCAGATCGAGACGGCCTACGCGCGCATGCTCAAGGGCGACGTGAAATACCGCTTCGTGATCGACCTCGCCACGCTGGACAGCAAGGCCTGACCGCGGGATCAGGCATCACGCCAAGGCGGGCCGCCTCACTTCCGCTTCGATGCCGATCCATTGCGCGATGCTGCCGGCCGCATCGCGCCCTTCGGCCACCGCGGTGACGACCAGGTCGGCGCCGCGCACGGCATCGCCGCCGGCGAACAGCTTCGGGTGCGTGGTCTGGTACGGCAGGCGATTCCCGCCATCAGGCGCGCTGCCGGCGACGATGCGCCCGTTCGGCGTGCCTTCCACGCCGGCCTCGGCCAGCCATGTCGGCAGGCTGGGCGAGAAGCCGAACGCGATGATCACCACGTCCGCCTCCAGCAACGACTCGCTGCCTTCGATCGGCACCGCGCTGCGGCGGCCGCGTTCGTCCGGCTCGCCGAGCTTCGTTTCGACCACGCGCACGCCGGCGACGTTGCCGTCGGCATCGCCTTCGATGGCCAGCGGCTGGCGGTTGAACAGGAAGCGCACGCCTTCCTCGCGCGCGTTGGCGACCTCGCGCGCCGAGCCGGGCATGTTGGCCTCGTCGCGGCGGTAGGCGCAGGTGACCTTGGCCGCGCCCAGCCGCACCGCGCTGCGCACGCAGTCCATGCCGGTGTCGCCGCCGCCCAGCACGACCACGCGCTTGCCGTTGAGATCCGGCAGCGCCAGCTTGTCTTCCCAGCCGGCGATCGGCCGTCCCCACGGATCGTTGCCGCCGACGATGCGCCCGTTCTGCACCAGGAACGGCAGCGCCGGCAGCACGCCCTGCAGATCCTGCCCGGCCAGCCCGCCGTCGGTATAGCGGTAGGCGCCGGTGCCGACGAACACCGCGTCGTATTCGTCCAGCAGCTGCTGCAGGGTCACGTCGCGGCCGATCTCCACGCCGAGCCGGAACTCCACGCCCATGCCTTCGAGCACGTCGCGGCGCTTGGCGATGACGCTCTTTTCCAGCTTGAAACTGGGGATGCCGAACTGCAGCAGCCCGCCGATCTGCTCGTAGCGGTCGAACACCACCGCATGGATGCCCGCGCGCGCCAGCCGATCCGCGCAGCCCAGCCCGGCCGGACCTGCGCCGATGACCGCCACGCGCTTGCCGGTCGGCGCGACGTCGCTCAGATCCGGGCGCCAGCCTGCGGCCAGCGCGGTATCGACGATGTACTTCTCGACCGCGCCGATCGTCACCGCGCCGAATTCCTCCAGCGTGCAGCTGCCTTCGCACAGGCGATCCTGCGGACAGACGCGGCCGCAGACTTCCGGCAGCGGATTGGTCGAATGGCACAGCGCCGCGGCTTCCTCGATGCGGTTTTCCTGCACCAGCTGCAGCCACTGCGGGATCGCGTTGTGCACCGGGCATTTCCAGCTGCAATAGGGATTGCCGCAATCGAGGCAGCGCCCGGACTGGTATTGCGCCTCTTCCTTGCCGAACTTGCCGTACAGCTCGCCCCAGTCGCCGGCCGTGCGCAGTTCCAGCGGGATGCGCTGCGGCATCTGCCGCGGGAGATCGAGGAACTGGAAGACCTGCTTCTTGCTCATGGGATGGCCGGGAACGGGGAACGGGGAACGGGAAATGACGCCCACAGCGCGCGGGAGGGAGGGCAACGGAGTTCTTGCATTCCCCGTTCCCGGTTCCCTGTTCCCGCCGCCATCAGGCGGCTCTCCGCAACGTCTCGGTCAGCGACTCGATGCTGGCCGCCTTCGGCTTCACCAGCCAGAACTTGCCGATGTAGTCGCGGAACTCGTCGAGGATCTGCTGCGCCCAGATGCTGCCGGTCAGCTCGCGATGGCGCTGGATCAGCCGGTGGATGTGCTGGCGGTAGTTCTCGAAGCCTTCCGGACTGATGCGGTGGATGTCGATCAGCTCGTGGTTGTAGCGGTCGACGAAATCGCGATCCAGATCCAGCACGTACGCCAGCCCGCCGGTGAAGCCGGCGCCGAAGTTCAGCCCGACCTTGCCGAGCACCATCACCACGCCGTCGGTCATGTATTCGCAGCAGTGATCGCCGGCGCCTTCGATCACCGCCAGCGCGCCGGAATTGCGCACAGCGAAGCGCTCGCCGACGCGGCCGGCCGCGTACAGCTCGCCGCCGGTGGCGCCGTACAGGCAGGTGTTGCCGAGGATGGCCGTATTGCGCGCCTCGAAGCGCGCCGCGCGCGGCGGGCGCACCACCAGCCGGCCACCGGCCATGCCCTTGCCGACGTAGTCGTTGGCCTCGCCCTCCAGTTCCATCTGCAGGCCGCCGGCGTTGAACGCGCCGAAGCTCTGCCCGGCGGTGCCGCGGAAGCGTAGCGTGATCGGCGCATCGGCCATGCCGGTGTTGCCGTGCGCGCGGGCGATCGCGCCGGACAGCCGCGCGCCGATGCTGCGGTCGGTGTTGTGGATCAGGAAACGATGCTCGCCGCCGGATTTCTTGGCGATGGCGCCGGCCAGCAGGCCGTCCATCTGCGTGGCCAGGCTGTCCGGCGATTCGTACAGGCGCTGCGCGGCGCAGCCGCCGCCGTCGAAGCGCGCGCCGGCGAGCAGGCGCGACAGATCCACGCGCACCCCCTGGCGCGGCGACACGCCGATCTGCTCGAGCAGATCGGTGCGGCCGACGATCTCGTCCAGCGACCGGGCGCCCAGGTACGACAGCCACTGCCGCACTTCCTCGCTGAGCAGGCGGAAGAAGTTCTCCACGCGCTCGGGCAGGCCGGTGAAGTACTGGCTGCGCAGGCGCTCGTCCTGCGTGGCCACGCCGGTGGCGCAGTTGTTGAGATGGCAGATGCGCAGGTACTTGCAGCCCAGCACGATCATCGGCGCGGTGCCGAAGCCGAAACTGTCGGCGCCGAGCAGCGCCGCCTTGACCACGTCCAGGCCGGTCTTCAGGCCGCCGTCGGTCTGCAGCACCGCGCGATCGCGCAGCTGGTTGCTCACCAGCGCCTGGTGCGCCTCGGCCACGCCCAGCTCCCACGGCACGCCGGCATAGCGGATCGAACTGACCGGGCTGGCGCCGGTGCCGCCGTCGTGGCCGGACACGGTGATGAGATCGGCACCGGCCTTGACCACGCCGGCGGCGATCGTGCCCACGCCCGCGTGAGCCACCAGCTTGACCGACACCAGCGCGGTCGGATTGACCTGCTTGAGGTCGTAGATCAGCTGCGCCAGATCCTCGATCGAATAGATGTCGTGGTGCGGCGGCGGCGAGATCAGGCCGATGCCCGGCCTGGCGTAGCGCAGCCGCGCGATCAGCTCGTTGACCTTGTGCCCGGGCAGCTGGCCGCCTTCGCCGGGCTTGGCGCCTTGGGCGACCTTGATCTGCAGCACTTCGGCGTTGACCAAGTATTCCGGCGTCACGCCGAAGCGGCCGGAAGCGACCTGCTTGATCTTGCTGCGCTTCTCGGTGCCGTAGCGCACCGGATCCTCGCCGCCTTCGCCCGAATTGCTGCGGCCGCCCAAGCGGTTCATCGCGATCGCCAGCGCCTCGTGCGCTTCCGGCGACAGCGCGCCCAGGCTGATCGCGGCGGTGTCGAAGCGGCGCAGCAGATCCGACGCATCGGCGACCTCTTCCAGCGGCGTCGGCACGTCGGCCTTCTTGAGCTGAAGCAGATCGCGCAGCGCCGATGGCGGCCGCGAGTTCACTGCCTCGGCGTACGCCTGCCAGTCGCGCGCCTCGCCGCTGCGGGTGGCGCGCTGCAGCGTCACCACCACGTCCGGGTTGTACATGTGGTACTCGCCGCCATGCACGTACTTGAGCAGGCCGCCGACCTCCGGCGCCTGGCGGTCGTCCCACGCGCGCGCCTCGAGCTGCCGTGCCTCGGTGTCCAGGCGTCCGAAACCGACGCCGCCGATGCGCGCCGGCGTATCGGCGAAGCACAGGTCGACCACGTCCGGATCCAGCCCGACGATTTCGAACAGCTGCGCGCCGCGGTAGCTGCTGATCGTGCAGATACCCATCTTCGAGATGATCTTCGACAGGCCCTTGTAGACGCCCTTGCGGTAGCTGCGGCCGATCTGCGCCTGCTCGCCGCCCTTCTTGATCTGCAGGATGCCGCGCCGGCCCAGGTCGAACAGCGTCTGGTAGGCCAGGTACGGATACACGGCGGTGGCGCCGTACCCGATCAGGCAGGCGATGTGGTGCGGATCGCGCGCGGTGCCGGTCTCGACGATCAGGTTGACGTCGCAGCGCAGGCCTTCGCGGCACAGGTGGTGGTGCGCCGCGCCCGTGGCCATCAGCGCGTGGATCATCGGCCGGCCCTGCTGCGGGCGGCGATCGCTGAGCACGATCATCACCACGCCCTCGCGCGCGGCCTGCGCGACCTGCGCGCAGACGCGTTCGATGGCCGCCTTCAGGCCCTCGTCCGCGTCGTAGGACAGATCGACGAAGCGGTGCCGCTGGTCGTACGGCGCCATCTTCAGCAGCTGGCGCAGCTTGCGCTGGCTCAGCACCGGCGAGTTGAGGATGACGTGGCTGACCGTCTCCGGGCCGGCATGGAAGATGTTGGTCTCCTTGCCCAGCTGCGTGGCCAGCGACATCACGCAGTCCTCGCGCAACGGATCGATCGGCGGGTTGGTCACCTGCGCGAACGCCTGGCGGAAGTAGTCGTACAGCGGGCGCGTCTGCCGGCTCAGCACCGCCATCGGCGTGTCGTCGCCCATCGAGCCGGTCGCTTCCTGCTCGGTCTCGGCCAGCGGCCGCAGCACCTGCTCGACTTCCTCGCTGGTCAGCTGGAACAGCTTGTGGAAGCCGCGCAGCGTCTTCTCGTCGAACGGCGCATCGGTCAGCGACGGATCGATCAGTTCGGTCTGCAGGTAGGTCACGCCCTGGTGCAGCCACTGCTTGTACGGCGCGCGGCCGCGGTTGATGCGGTCGATCGCCTCGCTGTCGAGCAGATCGCCACGCTTGAGATCGATGGCCATCATCTCGCCGGGACCGAGCTTGCCCTTGCGCACGATGCGCTCGGTCGGCACTTCCCACACGCCGGCCTCGCTGGCGACGATGAAATGGCGGTCGGAGGTCAGCATCCAGCGCGCCGGCCGCAGGCCGTTGCGATCGAGCATGCACGCCGCGTAGCGCGCGTCGCAGGCGACGATGCCGGCGGGGCCGTCCCACGGCTCGGTGTTGAGGCCGTAGAACTCGTAGAACGCGGCCAGATCCGAATCCTTGAACTCCAGCGACTGGGTCGCCGGCGGCACCAAGATGCGCAGCGCCTGGATCAGCTCCATGCCGCCGGCCACCAGCAGCTCGAGCATGTTGTCCAGGCTCTGCGAGTCCGAGCCGTGCATCGAGATGACCGGATCGAACTGGGCGATGTCGAAGCGCGGCGTCTTCCACACCTTGCTGCGCGCCTGCGCCCAGCGGCGGTTGCCCTCGATGGTGTTGATCTCGCCGTTGTGGGCGAGCAGCCGGAACGGATGCGCCAGCGGCCAGCGCGGCAGCGTATTGGTGGAGAAGCGCTGGTGGAAGACGATCGCGCTGGAGGCCAGATCGCTGCGCCGCAAATCCGCGAAGAACACCGACAGCTTGTCCGGCAGCACCATGCCCTTGTAGCCGATGGCGTGCGGCGACAGCGTGACCACGTAGAAGTCGGACGCGACCTCGCGCAACTGCTGTTCGGTGCGGCGGCGCGCTAGGAACAGGGCGAGGGCGAACGCATCGTCGTCATGCGCGGCATCGGCGTCGACGAAGATCTGTTCGATGCGCGGCAACGTCTCCTTGGCCAGCTGGCCGCAGACGCTGTCGTCGGTCGGCGGCACGCGCCAGCCTTTCAGCGCCACCCCGGCGCGGAACAGTTCCGCCTCCAGCGTGGCGCGGCATTGCGCGGCCAGCGTTTCGTCGTGCGGCAGGAACACCAGGCCGGCGGCGAAGCGCGCGCCGACGGCGATGCCGGCCTCGCCGGCGAGCGTGCGCAGGAACGCGTCGGGTTTGCGGATCAGCAGGCCGCAGCCATCGCCGGTCAGGCCGTCGGCGGCGACGCCGCCGCGATGGGTCATGCGCGACAACGCGGCGATGGCGGTATCGACGAGCGCGCGCGACGGCTGATCGTCGAGCTGGGCGATCATGCCGAAGCCGCAGGCATCGCGCTCGTCGTTCGGATCGTAGAGCCCTTGGCGATTGCGAGGGGCCATCTCTGCCTCTGGAACGTCGGTGACGGCGACACCGTACCCTGCCCGCGCAGCGGCACTTCGAAATGTCACCGGAAGTCCGACTAGAGCATAGTTGTTGCGGTGCCGCAACCAAGAACGGGGCGATGTCCACTTAGTTGCAGAAGCAACTTTTCAAGCGACGCGGAAAGCAGACCAAAGCCGCACCAGAACCTTGCAAACAAGCATCGCGATGAGATTGCGCGTGTCACTGCACCGGTACTGCGCTTTGCGGTCACACCGTCATTGGGATCCATGCAAGCGGCGTGTGCGATGCCCGCGGAATCTGCTGTCATGTGCACCAGCGAAGCGTCACTCCGGAAGGCTCGCATGGATATTCGTGTGGGAGCGACGTCAGTCGCGACGAAGCGTTATCGATAATCCGTCGCGACTGACGTCGCTCCCACAAATGAAGTGCAGGATGCAGTTCTGTAATCGAATACCGGATCGTTGTTATTACCCTTGTCGGGTGCGACAAGGACGACGCAGCTTCAGCCGCGTTCCTCGACGAGCAACGAGATCACGCCAACGACGGTAAACGTTCAATCCCGCAATCGCGGAAACCCGTGCTCGTCGCGATCCTCGCCGACCGCCAGATCGTGGATCTGATCGCGCAGTTCGCGCGGCGGCAGCGGTTGCAGTGGTTCGCCGCGCGTGGCGCGCAGCGCGTTGGCGTAGCTGGTGCGCGCCAGTGCGTCGTCGCCGGCTTCGGCGAACCCGTCGCCCAACGCTTCCCACGCCTCGGCGCCTGCACCTTGCGCCAGCGCACGGTGCAGGAATTCCTGCGCTGCCGTCCATTGCCCCTGCTGGCGCGCCAGCAAGGCCAGCGTGACGAGCAGGCCGGGGCTGGCCGGATGCGCCTGCAGCCAGCGCTGGGCGCTGGCGCGGCGCGCGTCGAAGCGGCCGATCGGCAACTGGCCGTAACGCAGCGCCAGCGACTCGTCCCAGCGCTCGTCCAGTGCGTGTTCCAGGCTGTTTATGGCCGCCTCGTCCCAGCGCAGCGCGGCGGCGCGCAGGGCATAGGCATCGACCACCGCCGCTTCGCTGCGCAGCGGTCTGGGCAAGCTTTCCCAGTGTTCGGCCAGCACGTTGGCATCGGCCGCTTCGGCCAGGGACTGCGCGGCCAGGCGGGCTTCCAGCGCGGCCAATGCGGCCGGCGGCACTGCCTGCTGCTGGCGCAAGGCGCCGAGCAGGCCATAGGCCTCGCCGGCACGGCCGTCGGCGGCCAGCGCCTGCGCGCGCAGCCACAGGCCGCGCGGCGGCAGCGGCTGCGCGGCCGGGGCATCGAGCGCGGCCAGCGCCTGGCGGGGCTGGCCGATGGCGAGCGCACGCTCGGCATCCAGCAGCGCCGCCGCAGCGGGATCGCGGCGCATCAATGCGGACAGGTGCTGCTGCGCGGCGGCGGCATCCTCGCGCGCATCGGCGGCGCGCACGCGGCCGGCCTGCGCCAGCGCTTCCACTTCCAGATCGTGCGCGGCGCGTTCCAGCAACTTGTCGGCGCGCTGCCAGTGGCCGGCTTCCAGTGCGCGCAGGCCTTCGATCAACCGCGCGCGCGCCTGCTTGCGATGGTGCCGGCGCCAGATGCGGAACGGCAGCGCCAGCAGCCGCACCAGCAGCCACAACGCGATGAAGGCCAGCACCAGCGCCAGCAAGGCGCGCGGGCCGGTGGTGGTGTAGTCGTAGCCGCCGAAGCGCACGAACACCTGGCCCAGATCCTGCGCCGGCTGCTGCGCCAGCCACTGCGCGCCGAACACGCCCAATGCGATCAGCAGCAGCAGGATCACCACGGTCTGGAAAACCTTCATCGCGACTCCCTACGGTTCGAGCGAGGTTGGGACCTGTACGTCGGTCGGCAGCGGCAAGCGTGCGGGCGGGCCGGCGCGGCGGAATTCGCGCAACTGCTGCAGCGTGCTGCCGAGCAGCGGCGATTCCGGATCCAGCGTCGCCTGGCGCCACTGTTGCAGCTGCGTGCGACCTTGCCGAAGCGCCGGTGAATCGGGCCACAACCGCAGCAGCCAAGCGTCCACGCGTGTCACCGATGCCCGGAAGCCGGCAGTATCGCCACGTTCGAGTGATGCCCGCGCCAACGCCAGATCGATCTGCAGCGCGGCGGCGGCGGCTTCGCGATCGGCCGGGCTCAGCAGGCTGTCCGGCCGCGTCGGCTGCACGTCCACCAGCGGCGACAGCAGCCGCTGCCAGGTCGGGCGTGGCGCGGGCGCATCGTCCTGCGGATCCCGCGGCAGCGCCTCCAGCGAAGCGCCGAAGCGATCCAACTGCGCCGCCAGCGTGGCGCGCGGGCCGTCGCCCAGCGCATCGAGCGCTGCGCGTTCCTGCGCCAGGACCTGCCGCAGGTTGAGCAGGCGGTGATCGTCGACGCCTTCCAGCACGCCGGCCGCCAGCGCGCAGGCGCGCCGCGCGCCGTCCAGATCGCCGGCGACGGCCAGCCGCTGCGAGGCCATCGACAGCAGCAGTTCGACCTCGTCCAGCCGCAGCGCCTGCGCGCCGTGGCGGTTGGGGTCGGCCAGCCGCGACACGGTTTCTTCCAGCAGCGCGCCGCGCTGGCCCAGCCCCAATACCTCGTCGCGCAGGATGCGGTTGGTGGCGATGGCGTCCTGCAGGCGCTGGCCCTGCACGCGCTGGTTCTGCCGCAGGGCCTCCAGCCGCTGTTCCAGCGCATCGACGCGCTGGGCCGCGCTGGATTGCGCCGCGGCCTGCGTCTGCCGGGACTGCCAGTACCGCCAGCCTTGCCAGCCGCCCAGGGCAGCCAGCACCGCCACGGGCAGTAGCAGCCACCCGGCGATGCGGGCGCGGCGGGTGGAGCGGGCGGCTACTTCGTTCACGCGGTCATCCTTGGGAGCGCTGGGGTTTCGGATCGGATGCTAAACGCAGAGCCCCGACGGCGGCGGCCGCCGCGTCGAGCAGTTGCGCCGGCCGCGGGCCGCGTGCGCGATGGATATGCAAGAAACCGTGCACCGCGGCCTGCCTGGCCAGGCGTTCGCTGGCCGCAATCACCGGCAACTGCCGCAATACCGGCTGCAGATGCGGCGGCGCCTGCGCCAGCAGTCCGTCCAGCGCCGCGCCGCTGCTCAGCAGCAGCACGGTCGGCGCCTGCCGCTGCGCCAGCCGGTCGAAGGCGCGCGCGGGAATCGCCGCCGGCAGCCGGCGATAGACATCGGCGCGTCGCAGCCGTGCGCCGCGCGCCTGCAATGCCGGCGCGATCAGCCCGCGTCCGTCCGGCGCGGTCACCAGCCCGACACCGAGGCCCTGCACATCGTTCAAGCACGGCAGCGCCAGCACGCCTTCGCTGTCCATCCGCGACGGCGCGACGACCTCGGCGATGCCGGCGCGGCGCAGGGCGGCGGCGGTGCCTTCGCCCACCGCCAACCAGATTTGCCCCGGCAGGATGGCGAGCCGGGCAAGCCGCTTCGCCGCGCGTACCGCCGCCGGACTGGTGAACAGCACGCGATCGGCGCGCAGCGCCGCGTCCAGCGCAGCGCGTGTCGCGTCATCGTCCGTCATGTCGATCCGCCACGGCGACAGCGCCAGCAGCCCGGCGCCGTGGCGCGCGGCGGCGCGGCGCAATGCCGCATGCCCGCCCTGCGGCCGCAGCGAGATCACGTACCATCGGGCCGCGTCAGTGGATGCCATGCGGGGATTATCGTTGATGGACGGTCAGGCGGCGCTGCGGTCGCTGCAGCACGAATACGCCGGCATGCCGCCGGTGGCGGCGATGCAGGTGCGCGTCGGCGACTACCGCGACGGACAGTTGTGGCTGTCGGCGCCACTGGCGGCCAACGTCAACGACAAGGGCACCGCGTTCGGCGGCAGCCTGACCTCGCTGATGACCCTGGCCGGCTGGGGGCTGGTCGCGCTGCAGCTGCGGCGGGCCGACATCGACGCCGAGATTTACGTCGCCGACAGCCAGATCCGCTACCTGGCGCCGCTGCGCGACGATCTGCACGCCAGCGCCGGACTGGAGGACGGGCAGTCGTGGGACGAGTTCCTGCGCACGCTGGCCCAGCGCGGCCGCGCACGCGTCCAGGTGCGGGCGCAGGTGACGCTGCCCGGTGGCGACGTGGCCACGACGATGACCGGGCGCTTCGTCGCGCTGGCCAAAGGCTAGGCGCCGGCGTTCAGGTCCGGCGGCCGGCCACGCTCTACGATGGCGGCCTGGAACGGGGAACGACGATGCGGGCAATCCTGACACTGATGCTGGCGATGGGGCTGCTGGCGGCGGCGCTGCCGGCCGACGCGCTCAACTCGCGCCAGCGCAACAAGCTGGAACAGGCGCAGAACGCCTTTTCCGCGGCGATCCGCTGGGGCGACTTCGAGGGCGCGTGGCAGATGGTCGACCCGGCCGTGCGGCAGGCCCAGCCGATGAGCGAGCTGGAATTCGCCCGCTACGAGCAGGTGCAGATCTCCGGCTACCGCGACCTGCACGCGCTGGCCGAGGCCGACGGCACGCTGGTGCGGGTCATCGAACTGCGCATCATCAATCGCCACACCATGGCCGAGCGCACCCAGCGCTACCGCGAGCGCTGGCGCTGGGACGCCGAGGCCAAGCGCTGGTGGCTGGCCGATCCGCTGCCGGATCTGTGGGAAGGACAGTAGCGGCGGCCGCGCCGGGCTGTGCGACAATCGCCGCCCGTTTCGACCGACCCGCTCCCTGCCTGTGAATCCTGAAGAACTGCTGGCCTTCGCCGGTCGCCACCCGATCCTGTCGCTGGCCCTGGCCGGCCTGACCGTGGCGATCATCGCCAACGAGATCGCCCGCCTGACCCGCGGCTACAAGACGCTGCAACCGGCCGGCCTGACGGGCCTGATCAACCGCGACAATGCGCTGGTCGTCGACCTGTCGGCCAGCGGCGACTTCGAAAAGGGCCACATCGCCGGCAGCCGCAACGTCGCGCCCAGCCAGTTCGACCCAGAAAGCAAGCTGCTCGCCGCGGCGCGGTCGACGCCGGTGGTGCTGGTGTGCCGCAACGGGCAGGCCTCCTCGGCGGCCGCCAAGCGGCTCAAGAAGGCCGGCTTCGAGCAGGTCTACTGGCTCGACGGCGGCATCGCCGCCTGGCAGCAGGCCGGCCTGCCGCTGGTCAAGGGCCGCTGACCCGCCCGGCCGTCGCGCGGGCCTTGAACCGGCCCGGCCACGCCGCCATCCCATGACATAATTGCCCTCTTTTTCACCGTTCAATCACCGATTCTGGAGTTACGAGATGTCCGACGAAACCACCAACGGCGCGGTCGCGCCTGCCGACGCCGCCGCTGGCCCCGCCTTCACGGTCGAGAAGATCTACGTCAAGGACGTTTCGTTCGAAGTGCCCGGCGCTCCGGCCATCTTTGCCGAGAACGTGCAGCCGGAACTGCAGCTCAACCTCAACCAGCGCGTGCAGCGCCTGAACGACGCGGCGTTCGAAGTGGTGCTCGGCGTCACGCTGACCTGCAAGGCCGGCGACAAGACCGCCTACGTGGCCGAAGT